>Ga0190265_10003797_pt1 | contig 10373 bp, 4 predicted proteins | sample Popmic124T_FD_133135 | JGI IMG/M metagenome (GOLD analysis project Ga0190265, IMG submission 133135) | Populus adjacent soil microbial communities from riparian zone of Indian Creek, Utah, USA - 124 T | ecosystem: Environmental > Terrestrial > Soil > Riparian zone | place: USA: Utah | collected...
AAGCACCGCAAGCGCAAGGAGAAGGCGCTGCGGAAGCTGGACGCGATGCAGGCCAACCTCGCGCGCGTACAGGACCTCACAGACGAGCTGCGACGACAGCTCAAGCCGTTGGGCCGTCAGGCGGCCGTCGCACGCAAGGCACAGGTCATCCAGGCAGATCTGCGGGATGCCCGGCTGAGGCTGCTCGCCGACGACCTCGTCACGCTGCGCAGAACCCTGAAGGCGGAGGTCGAGGACGAGGCCGCGCTCAAGGAGCGGAAGGACTCGGTCGAGGCCCGGCTGAAGGAAGCGCTGCGCCGCGAGGCCGATCTGGAACAGCAGGTACGGACGCTGACACCGCGTCTGGAACGGGCCCAGCACACCTGGTACGAACTCTCCCAGCTGGCGGAGCGCGTACGCGGCACCATCGGCCTGGCAGACCAGCGGGTTCAGCACGCGAAGGCCGCTCCGGAGGAGGAGCGCCGCGGCCGGGACCCGGAGGACATGGAACGCGAGGCGTCCCGTATCCGCGAGCAGGAGGCCGAACTTGAGGCCGCGCTGGAGGCGGCCGAACGGGCGCTGGACGACACTGTCGCGCACCGTGCGGAGCTGGAGCGGCAGCTGCATGACGAGGAGCGGCGCCTCAAGGACGTGGCGCGCGCCATCGCCGACCGCCGTGAAGGGCTGGCCAGGCTCCACGGCCAGGTCAACGCCGCCCGTAGCCGGGCCTCCTCGGCACAGTCCGAGATCGACCGGCTGACCGCGGCACGGGACGAGGCGCAGCAACGCGCGGCGGCGGCCCAGGAGGAGTACGAGACCCTCCAGGCGGAAGTCGACGGACTGGACCAGGGCGACGAGCAGCTGGCCGAACAGCACGAGACCGCCAAGCGCGAACTGGCTGACGCGGAGGCGGCGCTCTCCGCGGCACGCGAGGCCGTCACCACCGTGGAGCGTGAGCGGGCCGCCACTTCCGCACGGCACGACGCCCTCGCGCTCGGTCTGCGCCGCAAGGACGGTACGGGCGCTCTGCTCGCCGCGACCGACCGGCTCACCGGACTCCTCGGCCCTGCGGCTGAACTGCTCACCGTCACACCCGGGTTCGAGGTACCGGTCGCGGCGGCTCTCGGAGCGGCGGCCGATGCTGTGGCTGTCGCCGACACCTCGACCGCGGCCGACGCGCTGCGTCTGCTGCGCAAGAACGACGCGGGTCGTGCGGCCCTGCTGCTCGGCTCCGGGCCGGGCGGCGTCGAGGGCTCCGAGGCTGCTGCTGCGGCGGCGGCCGGCGGGGAAGGGGCGCCGACGGCAGCGCAGTTCGTTCGGGGCCCGGAAGCGCTGATGCCCGCTGTCCGCATGCTGCTGCGGAACGTGCTGGTCGTGGAGACGCTGGAGGACGCCGAGCAGCTCGTCTCGGCCCGCCCGGGCTCTGTGGCTGTGACCGCCGAGGGAGACGTGCTCGGCGCGCACTTCGCGCAGGGCGGCTCCGCAGGCGCCCCCAGCCTCCTGGAGGCACAGGCATCCGTTGACGAGGCCGCGGCGGAGCTGGAGGAGCTGGCGGCGCGGCACACGGAGTCGAGTGAGGAGCAGGAGCAGGCCAGGACGCGGCGGCGCGAACGCGCGGCACGCGTCGAGGAGCTGGGGGCACGGCGCAGCGCGGCGGACAAGGAGAAGTCGCAGATCGCCGGGCGGCTCGGGACGCTGGGCGGTCAGGCGCGGGGTGCGGCCGGCGAGGCTGAACGTACGGCGGCGGCGGTCGCCAAGGCGGAGGCGGCGCTTCTACGGGCGACCGAGGAGGCCGAGGAGCTGGCCGAGCGGCTTGAGGTCGCCGAGGAGGCGCAGGAGGACGGCGACGTCGAGCCCGACACGTCCTTGCGGGACCGGCTCTCGGCCGACGGTGCCAACGCCCGGCAGACCGAGATGGAGGCCCGGCTTCAGGTACGCACCCACGAGGAGCGGGTCAAGTCCCTGGCGGGACGGGCGGATTCACTCGATCGTGCGGCGCGCGCAGAGCGTGAGGCGCGGGCGCGTGCGGAGCAGCGCCGTGCCCGGATGCGGCACGAGGCCGAGGTGGCCGGAGCGGTGGCTTCCGGCACACGTCAGCTGCTGGCACACGTCGAGGCGTCCCTCAGCCGCGCGCAGGAGGAGCGCGAGGCCGCCGGGCAGGCGAAGAGCGAGCGTGAACGCGCGCTGGTCGCCGAGCGCAACGAGGGACGTGAGCTGAAGGACGAGCTCGACAAGCTGACCGACTCGATGCACCGCGGTGAGGTGCTCGGCGCCGAGAAGCGTATGCGGGTGGAACAGCTGGAGACCAAGGCGCTGGAGGAGCTGGGAGTCGAGCCCGCGGGCCTGGTCGGTGACTACGGCCCCGACCAGCTCGTACCGCCGTCGCTGCCGGCGGAGGGCGAGGAACTGCCGGAGGACCCCGAGCACCCGCGGAACAAGCCGGTCCCCTTCGTGCGTGCGGAGCAGGAGAAGCGGCTGAAGTCCGCCGAGCGTGCGTACCAGCAGCTGGGGAAGATCAACCCGCTGGCGCTGGAGGAGTTCGCGGCGCTGGAGGAGCGGCACCAGTTCCTCAGCGAGCAGCTTGAGGATCTGAAGAAGACACGTGCCGATCTGCTGCAGGTCGTGAAGGAGGTCGACGAGCGCGTCGAGCAGGTCTTCACGCAGGCCTACTACGACACGGCGCGCGAGTTCGAGGGCGTCTTCTCACGCCTCTTCCCGGGCGGCGAGGGCCGTCTGGTGCTGACCAATCCGGACGACATGCTCGCCACCGGTGTCGACGTCGAGGCGCGGCCTCCGGGCAAGAAGGTCAAGCGGCTCTCGCTGCTCTCCGGCGGTGAGCGGTCGCTCACGGCGGTGGCGCTGCTGGTGTCGATCTTCAAGGCGCGGCCCAGCCCGTTCTACGTCATGGACGAGGTGGAGGCGGCTCTCGACGACACCAACCTCCAGCGGCTGATCGGGATCATGGAGGAGCTCAAGGACAGCTCCCAGTTGATCGTCATCACGCACCAGAAGCGGACGATGGAGGTCGGCGACGCCCTGTACGGCGTCTCGATGCAGGGTGACGGAGTCTCCAAGGTCATCAGTCAGCGCCTGAGTTGAGCGGCGCCGGACGCGGCGGAACGCTCCATCCCTTCACACTTTGAACAACCCTCGCGATGACGCAGACGTGAACTCATTCTTTCTGAGGTATTGACTTCGACACTTAAAGTCATAGTCTCTGCAACGTCACTTTTACCTTCAAGCCGTGGTGCGTGTCCTCAGAGTTCGCGTGCCCGCATCGAAGGCGACGCAATCCCGAACCCGGCTCAGGCGCCGGGCAGCCCAGGAGAGATCTTGTCCAGCACCCCTCAAGCGGCGCCGACGTCGGCAGGCGGGCAGACCGCCCCGCTCGGACGTGTCGTCTTCATCGCAGCATCCGCCGCCATGGGCGGCTTCCTCTTCGGCTACGACAGCTCCGTGATCAACGGAGCTGTCGAGGCGGTACGCGGCCGGTTCGACATCGGCTCGGCCCTCCTGGCGCAGGTGATCGCCGCCGCGCTGATCGGCTGCGCGATAGGCGCGACCATCGCGGGCCGGTTCGCCGACCGCATCGGACGCATCCGCGTCATGCAGATCGCCGCGGTGATCTTCACCGTGAGCGCCGTCGGATCGGCGCTGCCCTTCGCACTGTGGGACCTGGCGCTGTGGCGTGTGCTCGGCGGTGTCGCCATCGGCATGGCCTCGGTGATCGGGCCCGCCTACATCGCCGAGGTCTCCCCGCCGGCGTACCGCGGCCGTCTGGCCTCCTTCCAGCAGGGCGCGATCGTCCTCGGCATCGCCGTGTCCCAGCTGGTCAACTTCGCGATCCTCAGCCTCGCCGACGGTGACCAGCGCGGTGAGATAGCCGGGCTGGAAGCCTGGCAGTGGATGCTCGGCGTCATGGTGATTCCGTCGGTCGCGTACTTCCTGCTGTCCTTCGTGATCCCCGAGTCGCCGCGCTTCCTGATATCCGTCGGAAAGCACGCCGAGGCACGTGAGGTGCTCAGTGGCGTCGAGGGAGAGCACGAGCGTCTCGACGCACGCGTCGCCGAGATCGAGCACCAGATGCACAGCGAGCACAAGTCGACGTTCAAGGACCTGCTCGGCGGGCGCTTCGGCTTCCTGCCCATCGTCTGGGTCGGCATCGGACTCTCCGTCTTCCAGCAGCTCGTCGGCATCAACGTGGTCTTCTACTACTCCTCCACGCTGTGGCAGTCGGTCGGGATCAACCCTGAGAGCTCGTTCTTCTACTCCTTCACGACCTCGATCGTGAACATCGTCGGCACCGTCATCGCGATGATGCTGGTCGACAAGATCGGCCGGAAGCCGCTCGGGCTCATCGGTTCGGTGGGAATGTCGCTCTCGCTCGCCCTCGTGGCCTGGGCGTTCTCCGCACGTACGGGTTCGGGTGAGAACGTCTCGCTGCCCGACATGCAAGGCACCGTGGCGTTGGTCGGCGCCCACACCTTCACGCTCTTCTTCGCGCTCTCCTGGGGCGTGGTCGTCTGGGTGCTGCTCGGCGAGATCTTCCCGAACAAGATCCGCGCTGCCGGTCTCGGCGTCGCCGCGGCCGCACAGTGGGTCGCCAACTGGGCCATCACCGCCAGCTTCCCGAGCCTGTCGGAATGGAACCTGTCGGGCACGTACGTCATCTACACGGGCTTCGCCCTGCTCTCGATTCCGTTCCTGCTCAAGTGGGTCCCGGAACCGAAGGGCAAGGCGTTGGAGGAGATGGGCTAACCGAACCCCGCTGCCCGCTCCTCTGCACGGTCGCCGCCCCGGTCTCGGACTTTCGAGGCCGGGGCGGCGGCGTACGGGCGGCGTACGGACGGGGGTGTGGCCCGGCAGTCCGCCGCCGGCCGTGGCGGCATGGACATGGACGGTTGACGGTGGCGGATACTGGACGGGCTATGGAAATCGTCATCCTTGTTGTAGTCATCGCCGTGGTCGTGCTGGGCGCGGTCAGCGGGCTCGTGGTCAGCGGCCGTAAGAAGAAGGCCGTAACCGCCGAGAAGTCCGCCGCGCCGCAGGCCACCACCGCACCGCCCGCCGAACCGCACGTGGGGGAGGAGGCAGAGGGCGCCCCGGAAGCGCCGCGCAGAACGATCGAGGAAGTCGGCCTCCCGACGGCTGAGGCACCCGCTGCGCCCGCCCCCGAAGCACCTGAGATCGAGACCCCGGAGCCGACGGCCGGAAGACTCGTAAGGCTGCGCTCCCGGCTTTCCCGGTCGCAGAACACCCTGGGCAAGGGGCTCCTCACGCTGCTCTCGCGTGAGCATCTGGACGATGCGACCTGGGAGGAGATCGAGGACACCCTGCTGACCGCCGACGTCGGCGTCATGCCTACGCAGGAGCTCGTGGAGCGGCTCCGGGAGCGCGTACGGGTGCTCGGTACCCGTACGCCCGCGGAGCTCCGCGCACTGCTGCGTGAGGAACTCCTCACACTGGTGGGCCCCGACCTGGACCGCACAGTGCACACCGAGACCCGCGGCGCGGTCGACCGGCCGGGGGTCGTGCTGGTCGTGGGTGTGAACGGCACCGGCAAGACCACGACCACCGGGAAGCTCGCCCGGGTGCTCGTCGCAGACGGCAAGTCCGTCGTGCTCGGTGCCGCCGACACCTTCCGTGCCGCCGCGGCCGATCAGCTGCAGACGTGGGGACAGCGCGTGGGAGCCCGCACCGTGCGGGGGCCCGAGGCCGGGGATCCGGCTTCTGTGGCCTTCGACGCGGTCAAGGAGGGCACCGCCGAGGGCGCCGACGTGGTGCTCATCGACACCGCTGGCCGGCTGCACACCAAGACCGGACTCATGGACGAGCTGGGCAAGGTCAAGCGGGTCGTCGAAAAGCAGGGCCCCGTCGACGAGGTCCTGCTCGTGCTGGACGCCACCACGGGTCAGAACGGGCTGGTGCAGGCGCGGGTGTTCTCCGACGTCGTGGACATCACGGGCATCGTGCTCACCAAGCTGGACGGCACCGCCAAGGGCGGCATCGTCGTCGCGGTGCAGCGTGAGCTGGGCGTACCGGTGAAGCTGATCGGGCTCGGTGAAGGCGCGGACGACCTCGCGCCGTTCGAGCCGGGAGCCTTCGTGGACGCACTGATCGGCGGGGAGTGAACCGGCCCGGGGAGTGAACCCGCCGGGTTCGAGAGAAGAGCGAGCGCGCAGCCGAGCGCCCCGTCCCATGGTGCAGATGGGGCGGGGCGCGCTTTCGGCTGCCGGACTGTCGGGCTGCCGTACGGTCAGGCCGCCGCCGAGCGGTGACAGACGTAGGCGAGCGTGCCCAGCAGCAGCCGGGCCTGCGGTGGTCCGGCTGCACCTTCCAGGGTCGGCGGGCGCAGCCAGCGCACCGGACCGAGCCCACCGAGGTCGGAGGGCGGCGCGGTGATGTGCTCGCCTTCGCCGATGCCGCGAAGGTCGAGTTGGGCGTCGTCCCAGCCCATGCGGTAGAGGAGTTCAGGCAGTTCGGCGGCGGCGCCGGGGGCGACGAAGAACCAGACGCGGCCGTGCGGGCCGAGCGCGACGGGGCCGAGCGGCAGGCCCATGCGCTCCAGCCGTACGAGCGCGCGGCGCCCCGCGGATTCGGCGATCTCCATCACGTCGAACGTCCGCCCGGTGGGCAGCAGCAGCGCGGCGCCGGGGAACTGCGCCCAGGCCTCGCCCGCCTCGTCGAGGGTGGCGCCCGCGGGCACCTCCAGTGATGCGTCGAGAGGATGCGCTCCGGGTGCCGGACAGGCGGAGGCTCCGCAGGAGCACTCCGTACGGCCGCCCGCCGTACGCGCCGCGCGGGCCCCGGGGGCCACAGGCCAGCCCCACAGACCGGTGTACTCCGCCACAGCGGTGGCGGCCGAGGCGCGGCTGCGTCGCCGTGCCCCCGGGCGCAGCTGATGAAAATCCCGGATGCCGTTGAGACCGCCGATGGCGCCGATCGTGAAGCCCATGCTCCCTCCAACGGGTCCCGCCTGCCGATGGTTACGAGGGAGCTGCGCACAGTGACTGCCCCCACGTATGCAGAGCCGCCCGAATCGAGGCGACCCTGCGTCAAGTGAAGCGCGTACGGCAGCGGAGGGGTTCATTCGAAGGGGTGGCGAATGGTGGCGTTTCTGAAAACGGACTCGCCTGGACAGTGATCGTAGGGTTACTTTCAGTACACACGATCGGCGTAGCTTCGCCTCGTGGGTATGCCGGAGGCATGGCGTCGGTGGGGCGGTGAGGGGCCAGATGGGGGCATTACCGGTGGGGGAGGGCGACAAGCCCCCGAACGGGCAGCTGGGTTCGTGGTTTCTGCGCAGCGGCTGGTCGAAGGGTGAGCTCGCCCGTCAAGTCAACCGCCGGGCACGGCAGTTGGGCGCGCACCACATCAGCACCGACACCTCCCGCGTACGCCGCTGGCTGGACGGGGAGCAGCCGCGCGAGCCCATTCCGCGCATCCTCTCCGAACTCTTCTCCGAGCGCTTCGGCTGCGTCGTCGCGGTCGAGGACCTCGGCTTGAGGCCCGTCCGGCAGTCACCCGCGGCCACGGGAGTCGACCTGCCGTGGGCGGGGCCGCAGACCGTCGCGATGATCAACGAATTCACGCGCAGCGACTTGATGCTGGGGCGGCGCGGCTTCCTCGGCACCTCCCTGGCCGTCTCCGCGGGGCCCGCGCTGATCGAGCCGATGCAGCGCTGGCTGGTGCCCAGCCCCGTACTGCCGGGTGGGCCCGGCAGTACTACGGGACCGGCCGCGGACGCCTCGCCGAGCGGTGCCCAGGTCGTGCCGCTGCCCGTGCAGACCGGATGGCGCGGCGACGAGAGCAGCCCCTACGGGGAGGGCACGGCCGGATCGATCGGCACCGGCGGTACGCCCCGTCGCCGGGCGGTGAAGCTCTCGGTGCCGGAGGTGGAGCTGCTGGAGCAGACGACCGTCATGTTCCGGCAGTGGGACGCGCAGTGCGGGGGAGGGCTGCGCCGCAAGGCGGTCGTCGGCCAGCTGCACGAGGTGACGGACCTCCTCCAGGAGCAGCACTCGGACGTGGTGGGGCGCCGCCTCTTCCGTGTGACGGCCGAACTGGCCGAGCTGGCGGGCTGGATGAGCTACGACATCGGTCTTCAGCCCACGGCGCAGAAGTACTTCGTCCTCGCGCTGCACGCCGCGAAGGAGGCGGGGGACAGGCCGCTGGGCTCGTACGTGCTGAGCAAGATGGGCCGCCAGATGGTTCATCTGGGCCGCGCGGAGGACGCGTTGGAGCTGATTCATCTCGCCCAGTACGGCAGCAGGGAAGGTGCGACTGCCCGTACGCAGGCGATGCTCTCCGCGATGGAGGCCCGCGCGTACGCGAACATGGGGCAGCCCGGCAAGTGCAGAAGAGCCGTGCGCATGGCCGAGGAGTCCTTCGAGGATGTCGGGACAGCCGACGTCGACCCGGACTGGATCCGCTTCTTCTCCGAGGCCGAGCTGAACGCCGAGATCGCTCACTCCTACCGGGACCTCGCCTACTCCTCGGGCCGCAGCCCGACGTACGTGTCGATGGCCCGTCCGGCGATGGAGCGGGCCGTGGAGCTCTTCCGGCAGGAGGCCGCAGAGGTGGAGGGCGGCGGCCACCAGCGGTCGTACGCGCTCAATCTCCTCGGTATGGCGAGCGTGCATCTGCTGCAGAAGGAGCCGGAACACTGCGCCTTCCGCGCCGGGGAGGCCATCGAGGTGGCGAAGCGGCTCCGTTCCGAGCGGGTCAACAACCGGCTGCGCAGGACCGCGGCCTGGGCCGCGAGGGACTTCGGCGAGGTCGCCGAAGTCGTGCAGCTGAGTGAGCGGCTGGCAGCGGAACTGCCGGACGTGGAGAGCGCCGCTGTGGCGGGCTGAACCGCTGCCGCCGAAGTGAGATCTGAGACCACCGGCCGCGACCAGCACCCCGGACACTCCGACTGGGCTCCCCCCGACGCCAGGTCGTAACCGGGTGCGGTCGTGGCCGGTTCTGCTCGTTCGAAAGCCGGGCGTCTTCTGTGAGCGCCCGAGAGTAACGGCAGCGCAGAGGCATCCCCGGCGGTTCATCCAGGCGTAACACCGCGCCGCGCATCGTCACCACCGTGAAACACCTGGCGGCATCAATCGAAACGGGGTCTCGGGACTCTGTCGTACATCCCCGGCCCATCCCGTTTACCCGCACGGGTCGTTACCTGAGGAGACGTCCACATTGAACGGCGCGGATACCGCTTTCGTAATGATCAGCGCGTTCCTTGTCATGCTGATGACGCCCGGCCTCGCCTTTTTCTACGGCGGCATGGTCCGGGTCAAGAGCGCGCTCAACATGCTGATGATGTCCTTCATCTCGCTGGGCATCCTGAGCGTCCTCTGGGTGCTCTACGGCTACTCCCTGACCTTCGGCCCCGACACGGGCGGCGTCATAGGGAACTTCGACTTCGTCGGTCTGAAGGGCATCACGGCCGAGTCGCTGACCGAGAAGGGCGGCATCCCGGTCTTCGCGTTCGCTCTCTTCCAGATGATGTTCGCGATTCTCACGCCCGCGCTGATGAGCGGTGCGCTCGCGGACCGAGTGAAGTTCGGTGCCTGGGCCGTGTTCATCGCGGTGTGGGCGACCGTTGTCTACTTCCCCGTCGCCCACTGGGTGTGGGCTGAGGGCGGCTGGCTCTTCGACCTCGGAGTCATCGACTTCGCGGGCGGCACCGCAGTCCACATCAACGCCGGCATCGGTGCGCTCGCGGCCGTACTCGTCGTCGGGAAGCGCATCGGTTTCAAGAAGGAGCCGATGCGTCCGCACAGCCTGCCGCTGGTGGTGCTCGGTGCGGCGCTGCTGTGGTTCGGCTGGTTCGGCTTCAACGCCGGCTCCGCGCTCGCCGCGGACGGCACAGCCGCCACCATGGCCATGAACACCCAGCTCGCCACCGGCGCGGCCGTCCTCGGCTGGCTGCTGTACGAGCGCATCCGGCACGGCGCCTTCACCACCCTGGGTGCGGCTTCCGGTGCCATCGCCGGGCTCGTGGCGATCACCCCGGCCGGCGCCAACGTCAACGCGATGGGGGCCCTCGCGATCGGTGTGGTCGCCGGTGTCGCCTGCTCCTGGGCGGTCAGCCTCAAGTTCAAGCTGGGCTTCGACGATTCACTCGACGTCGTGGGCGTCCACCTCGTCGGCGGTGTCATCGGCACCCTGATGGTCGGCTTCCTGGCCATCGACGGTGCGGGCGGTCTGACCCAGTTCGGCAAGCAGGCCACCGGGGCCTTCTCGGTGCTGGGTTACTCCTTCGTGGTCTCCTGGATCATCGCGAAGCTGATCCACGTGACGATCGGCTTCCGGGCGAGCGAGGACGACGAGACCACCGGTCTCGACCGGGCCTACCACGCGGAGACCGCGTACGACTTCAGCGCGGTGGGCGGCTCCTCTTC
>Ga0190265_10003798_pt1 | contig 10371 bp, 4 predicted proteins | sample Popmic124T_FD_133135 | JGI IMG/M metagenome (GOLD analysis project Ga0190265, IMG submission 133135) | Populus adjacent soil microbial communities from riparian zone of Indian Creek, Utah, USA - 124 T | ecosystem: Environmental > Terrestrial > Soil > Riparian zone | place: USA: Utah | collected...
GAGGTGTCGCGCTCTCCACCGTGCCGCTGACGCCGCCGCAGTCATGGGAGTCGCTGCTTCAGAACACGAGCCTGGCCGGCATCCCTCTGCAGAGCCTGTCGCTGGAACAGGCGCTGGACGTTCTTGCCGCGCAGCCCGCCAACGGCATCGAGAGCGTTCCGCTCGGCTCGATCGGGCTGCGGAACAACGTGCTCGGCTCGCTGACGCCCGAAGCAGTCGGCCTGGGCGCGGTGCCGCTCGGCTCGATCCAGATCGGGGACGAGGGCGCGGACGAGCCGGGCGATACGACCCTCGAGGACTGGTGCGAGTGGCTCTCCGGTCCGCCGGTCAACTGCACCAATCCGGCGAGCCTCCAGGCCGAAAGCGTCCTCTCGACCTCGCTCCGCGGGGTGCCGCTGGGCTCGATCCCGCTGGGCTCGATCCCGCTGGGCTCGATTCCGCTCGGCTCGATCCCGCTCGGCTCGATCCCGCTCGGCTCGATCGACATCGAGTTCTCGCCGCTCGGCTCGATTCCGCTGGGCTCGATTCCGCTTGGCTCGATTCCGCTCGGCTCGATCCCGCTGGGCTCGATCCCGCTCGGCTCGATCGACCTGGCGCAGTCGCCGCTCGGCTCGATCCCGCTCGGCTCGATTCCGCTCGGGTCGATCTCGACGCTCTTCACGTGCACGCCCACCTGTCCCACTGCCGGTGTGCTCCGGGAGCATCTGGGTCAGCTGCGGCCGAATCTGACGCTCGAGGATCTCATGCGTGCCGCAGGCGCGGCCGCGCTCGGCACCGTCACGTTCGCCGACGTGCTGCTCTGGGTCGCCGAGCCGACGCTCGAGGACTACACCGTGCGACAGCTCGTCGAGACACTCCTGCTGATCCCCGACAACGAGTTGACCTTCGCCGACCTACTCGCCGCCTTCCTGGCCGAGAGCTCGCTCGGCTGGGAGCGGCTCAACCTCGATGCGGCGAACGTCAACACGATCGCCGCAGATGCCGGTACGGCCCACTATGCCGTCGAGGTGGAGCTGACGCCGGACTCGCCGGCCGGCGTCGGCGCGGCTAACTCGACCGTCGTCGTGGCCACGCTTCCGGACGGCTTCGCGTACGTGCCCGGCTCATCCGCTCTCGACGGAGACAGCGCCGGACCCGCGCCTCCGAACCCGGTCGCAAATCCGGAAATCGCCGGCCGCGTCCTCACGTGGACGCTCCCGCTGACCGTCGGGCCGCGCTACCGGCTGACATTCGATGCGCGCCCGGGGTCGACACTCGGACCGGCGCAGGCGACGGTCGAGGCGGACGCGACCAACGCGCTGCCCGTTGCGGGGCTCGCCCCGGCGACGGTCACCGTCGGGGACACCTTCGAGGCAAACGACAATCCGGTCGGCCCGCTGACGGGCATGGTCACGTCCTCTTTCTACCTCTCCTATGTCACCGGTTCAGACGACGTCGACAACTTCACGTATCCGGTTCCGAGCGTGCCGGGGACGCGCGTCACGTTCAATCTCAGCCACCTGCCGGTCGACCTCGACATGGTCGTCTACGGGCCCAACGGCCAGGTGCTCCGGGACGAGCGCCCGGGAACCGAGCCGCTCGACGGCCAGCCGCTCGACGACGACGGGCTGAAGCTGACGAGCGAGTCGGACGCGCTCGAGCAGGAGACCCTCTCCGATCTCGCGCTCGCGAACCTCCCGATCCTCGGCGTCTCGACGCTCCGCGGCACCGAAGACGACGCCGTCATGGTCGTCTCCGACGGCACGCCCGGGAACTACGTGATCCAGGTGACGGGGTTCAACGGCGTCGGCTCGCCGGAGCCGTACATGCTCCGGACCGAGCAGCGCGCACCCGTCGACCTGCCTGCGTGCCAGCCGCGGTCGTTCCCGAACGGCGGCACCAACGCGACCTCGCTCACCCGCGGAATCGTGCCCGCGGCCGTCGACACGGTCTTCGTCGTCAACAAGGCGCAGTGGGAGCGCGTCCACGGAGCTACCGCCGTCGCGTCGGCGCTCACGGGGCTTGACGGGCTGATGGCCGCGATGGCGACCGACGGCCACCCCAGCGCGATCCTGCAGGTGGATGCCGACCCGGATGTCCAGGGCGCCGTCGCGAGCTGGAACGCCTGCCCGACCGAGGTGACTCGCGGAAATGCCGTGATGCGTGAGATCGGGCTCGCGATCGACGCGTTCCGCGCGGCGCACGTCGACGCCGGGTCGAACTCGACCGTCCAGAACATCGTTCTCCTCGGTGGGGACGAGGTCATCCCGGCGGCGCGGCTCGAGGACCGCACGACCGTCGCCAACGAGGACGGCTACGCCGAGACGTTCGACCGGACGACCGAGCTTTCGACGACGCTCCGGCTCAGTTACTTCCTCTCCGACGATCCGTACGGCGACGTCGATCCGAGCCCGTTCTTCGACCGGCAGCTCCACATTCCGGACGTCCCCGTCGGCCGCCTGCCGACGTCTCCCGACGCCGCCGTGCAGGCTGTGGCGCGCTTCACTGCATTCGACGGCCGACTCGCGCCGGCGACCGCGGTGACGACCGGCTACGACTTCCTCAAGGACGGGGCTGAGCAGGTCGACGCGGCACTGCGGGCGCTCCCCGGCGTGCTGGGCGCGAACCCGCCGGGGCTGATCGGAGACAACTGGGCCAGGGCCGAGCTTCTGGGCGCACTCCTGCCCGGTGGTTTCCCGCGCGACATCTCGTCGATCAACGGACACGCGGACCATCGCGGCCTGCAGCCGGCGGCCGGGGCGGAGCTGCTCGAAATCAGCGACCTCCCCTCGTTGACCGGTGGGGCAACCGAGGCCTACGACGGCAAGCTCGTGTTCAGCATGGGCTGCCATGCCGGTCTGTCCGTCTCCGACGTCTTCGTCGTCTCGCCGCTCGGAACCGCGGACTGGCCCCAGGCCTACACGCAGCGAGGCGGCATCTACGCGGCGAGCAGCGGCTTCGCGTACGGCGACGGGAAGCTCGTCGCCTACTCCGAGGACCTGCACCGTCGCTTCGCCGAGAATCTCGGCGGCTTCGCCGACCCCGGCGACCTGACGATCGGCCAAGCGATGGTGCTCGCGAAGCAGGACTACTTCGGCGAGCTGGGCATCGTCGGTGTCTACGACGAGAAGGCAGCGTCGGAGTTCACCCTCTACGGGTTGCCGATGTGGCAGGTCGGCGGGCCTGCCGCGGCCGCCGCGTCCGCCGCTTCCGAATCGGCTGCGGAGCCTGCAGCCGCGACGGCAGACGCCGCCGTCATCCAGTCGGCACCGACCGCGCAGGAGCTCGTCGTCGAGCCGGCGACCGGCCTGCCCGCAGAGCAGCTGACGACCGACTGGACGCCGCCGGCTCCGACGCCGATCCCGGGTGTTGGGTCATACGTGGTCGGTCAGGACGGCGTTCAGGTGACGCACTTCCGTCCGGTGGAGCCGAAGACGGTTCTGCCGGTCACCGTCCCCTCGGCGCACGGCGCACTGATCACGGAGCTCTCGTCGTCGAGCATCACGCCGTTCGACCCGTACTTCGCCAGGCCGATCGTGGACTCGACGGAGCTCGAGCCGCTCGTCGACTGGGACCGGCTCGTTCATCCGGCGAAGCTCCAGACGGTGACTACGTCGAAGCTGGGGAACACCAAGCGCCACCGGCTCGTCCTCGCGACCGGTCAGTTCAACGGGCCAGCGGGCGGCGGCGAGGCCGGCACGCAGAGGCTGTTCCCACACATTCAGGCGCTCGTCTTCTCCGCACCGTCGAACGACTACGCCAAGCCGATTCTCGGCCGGATCATCGCGACCGGGGTCGGCGCCAGCGTCGCCTTCTCAGTCGAGACCCACGACCGCGCGCCGAACGGCGCGAACGACGTCGTGCGCGTGCGCGTCGGCTATCTCGATCAGCCCGACAGCGGGACGACGCGCGCCTGGAAGTTCGTCGACCTCGTGCGGACGCCGTCGACAGACCGCTGGAGCGGCGCCGGTCCGCTGGTGAGCCCGACCGCGCAATTCCAGTACTTCGTCCAGGCGGTCGACCGGGCGGGCAACGTCGCGGTGTCGACGAACAAGGGCGTCTACTACGAAGAGGCGACGACGGCTCCGCCCTCTGACGGCGGGCTCTCGATCGACGCCCCGGCGGCGCCGCCCAGCGGCTGGTTCGGCGGCGACGTGTCGGTGACACTGCGCGTCAGCGGCGAGCCCGCGACCGAGGCCGACGGTCTCCAGGTCGACGTCGACGGCAAGGGGTTCGAGCCGTACGCCGGCCCTGTCACGGTCACGGGCGACGGGCCGCACACGATCACGGCACGGGCGCCCGACGGCCGCGAGGTCGCGACCACCATCCTGATCGACACCGGGCCGCCGCAGATCGTGATCGCGTCGCCTGCCGAGGGCACCCAGATTCTCCAGGGGCAGCCGTTGACGGCCGACTATGCGTGCCTGGACGCCGGCGCGGGCGTCGAGCCCTCGGCGTGCACCGGGCCCGTCGCGGATGGTGCGGCCATCGACACGTCGACGGTCGGCTCGAAGACCTTCACCGTCACCGCGCAGGACCGCCTCGGGAAGAGCGCGACCCGGACGGTCTCCTACACCGTCGGCCGCCCGTCGATCCTGTTCGCAAGCTCTCGCACCGGCTTCGGCGACATCTACTCCGTGCAGGAGAGCGGTGGCGCGGTCGTCCGCCTGACCGCACACTCCGCGATCGACGCCGAGCCGGCGCTGACGGCCGACGGCTCCAAGATCGCCTTCACGAGCACCCGCAACGGCAACATCGAGATCTACTCGATGAACGCCGACGGCTCGAACGTGCGGCGGCTGACGACGCACTCCGCCATCGATTCCTCGCCCGTGTGGTCGCCGGACGGAACGAAGATCGCGTTCTCCAGCACGCGGACGGGGAACGGCGACATCTACGTGATGAACGCCGACGGCACCGGCGTCGTCCGCCTGACGACCCACTCGGGGGCAGACCTGGTGCCCGCCTGGTCGCCGAACGGCGCGAAGATCGCGTTCTCGAGCACGCGGACGGGGAACGGCGACATCTACGTGATGAATCCGAACGGCAGCGCGCAGACGCGGCTGACCACGAACAGCGCGATCGACAGCGAGCCCGACTGGTCGCCCGACGGCACGAAGATCGCCTTCTCGACCAACCGTCACGGGTTCACGAACTTCGAGATCTACGCCATGAACGCGAACGGCAGCAGCCAGACGAGGCTGACGAGCAACGGAGCGCTCGACAACACGCCGAGCTGGTCGCCGGACGGCGGCAAGCTCGTGTTCTCGTCCACACGGGACCGCAACTTCGAGCTGTACGTGATCAACGCGAACGGGAGCAGCCCGACGCGGGTGACGAACCACCCGGCGATCGACGCGACGCCGGACTGGTAGCTCGGCGAAACCGCACTCGCGGTCCTCCGAGACGCGCCGTCGGGCGATCCCCCGAACGGGGGTCCGAGCACGAGTCGAAGCGCACGATTCCTGGAGGGATGAGCTCTCCGCGCGCACGGCATGCGGCTGCCGGCGCCATCGTCGCAGTGGCCGCATGGCTCGCCTTCTACACAGGCTGGCTCCTGCTCGCGCCCGCAGGCGAGCGGGCGCTCCTCGTCTTCGCCGACACGGCGTACCTCGTGCCGATCGCCGCCGCGGTGCTCCTGTCCGCCTGGGCTGCCACGCGGGTGCAGAAGGGCCTGCGGGGCTTCTGGGTGCTCGTCTCGGTCGCGTGCACGTCCTGGCTCGTGGGTGAGGTGCTCTGGAGCGTCGCCGAGCTGAGGGACGACGTCGTGCCGTTCCCCTGGTGGACGGATGCCTGCTACTTCGGCTTCTACGGTGTCGTCCTCGTCGCGCTGGTCTCGTTCTTCCGGCCGTCTCTGCGGCTGATCGGCGGCCAGGCGCTCCTGGACGGACTGCTCGCCGTCGCCGCGCTCGGGTTGCTCTGGTGGTGGCTGGTGCTCCGCGATTTGACGCTCGGCTCCGACAGCGCCTCGCTGGTGGGGCTCAGCTACCCGGTGCTCGATCTCGTCCTGCTCTGCACGATCGCGACGACGCCGCTGGTCTCGGCTCGGCGCGGCACGCTCTCGGGCTGGCTCGTCGCCGCGGGTGTCGCGGCCGGTGGGGTCGCCGACGGCGTCTACACGCACCTCGTCCTCAGCGACCGCTACGTCTCGGGTGGGCTCGTCGACCTCGGCTGGCAGCTCCAGGCCTGCCTGATCTGCCTCGCGGCGGTCGCGGCCGCGCTCGGGATCGGACGCGGCCCGAACTGGGCCCAGCGCCGCTCGCCGCTGCGGATCCGGACCGCCGCGAGCATGAGCGGCTCGCTGCTCGTGATCCTGCTCGTCCTCGTCGTCGAGGGAGCGCGCGGCGAGCCGTCCGCACGAGCAGTCATGTTCGCCTTCGTCGTCGTCGCGCTGCTGCTCGCACGCGGCTGGATGCTCCTGATCTCCACCGCCCGCGAGTCGGCCCGTCGCGATCCGCTGACCGGCGTCTACGACGAGCCCCACCTGCACGACCAGCTCCGTAGGCTCGCGGTCGCCGCACGGCAGTACGACGAGCGGTTCGCGCTCGTGCTCATGCACGTGCCGCGGCGCCACGAGGACGAGGCGCTCGGCCGGCTCGTCGGTACCGCGCGCGAGCTCGACCTCGTCGCGAGGCTCGACGACGGCCGCCTCGCCGTCGTCCTGGCGCGGGTCTCCGAGCCCGGCGCCGCCGAGGCGGCCGAGCGCCTCCGCGCCGGCGTCCGCACGGCCGCCACCGCAGGCGTCGCCGTCTGGCAGCACGGCGACACGGCCGCCGATGTCGTCGGCCGGGCCGAGCAGCTGCTCGATGCCGCAACGCAGCTGGGCGGCAACCACACGCGGGGGCCGAAGTCGGACGTGCTCGTCTACGGACATCCACGGCTCGGTGTGACGGCGTTCAGCCAGCTACTCGAGCTCGCGGCCGCCATCGACGTGCGCTACCGGATCGCGCCGGCGCACTCCCGGAAGGTCGCCCGACTGTCCCGCGACCTCGCGATCGTGCTCGAGCTGAAGCCGGACGCCGTGTCCGCGTCGTATCTCGGCGGCTTGCTGCACGCGCTCGGGACGCTCCCGCTCGACGAGTCGGCCCTGCGGCCGCACGGCGCCTTGACGGCGCTGGACGCCAAGCTCGAGCTCCATCACGGCACGCGTGGTGGGGAGCTCGCCGGCCGGATTCCGTGCGCGGCTCACGTTGCTCGCATCCTGGCCAACTACGAGGAGCATTGGGACGGGAGCGGGCCGCGCCGCGTGCGCGGCGAGTCGATTCCGTTCGAGGCACGCGTCGTCTCGGTCGCCAATGCGATCGTGACGATGACCGAGCCGGGCGGCGACGCGCTGCCGCTGACGTCCTCGCTGACGGAGATCTGGCGCCTCGCGGGAGGGCGCTACGACCCCGAGGTCGTCAGCGCGCTCTTCCGGCTCGTGCGGGACGGGCACATCTCCGAGCTGATCGAGGAGGAAGAGGCGGCCGTCGCGGTGGCTGCGATCGGCTAGAGCCCGAGCTGCTTCGCGATCACCATTCGCTGCACCTCGTTCGTCCCCTCACCGATCTCGAGGATCTTCTGGTCGCGATAGAGGCGGGAGATCGCGTATTCGTCCATGAACCCGTAGCCGCCGTGGATCTGGAGCGCCCAGTTGGCTGCGCGGTTCGAGAGCTCGCCGGTGTAGAGCTTCGCCATTGCCGCCTCGCGCGCGAACGGCCGGCCCTGATCCTTCAGCCACGCCGCCTTGAGCACGAGCGCGCGGCCGGCCTCGATTTCGGTCGCCATGTCCGCGAGCCGGAACTGGACGGCCTGGAAGCGTGCGATCGGCTTGCCGAACTGCTCCCGCTCCTGCGCGTACGCAAAGGCGAGGTCGTAGGCGCCTTGCGCCAGGCCGACGCCCATCGCCGCGACCGAGATCCGGCCGCCGTCGAGGATCTCGAGGAACTGGTGGAAGCCCTGCCCGCGCGGGCCGAGTAGGTTCTCCTCGGGCACCGCGCAGTCGCGGAACGAGAGCTCACGGGTGTCGGAGGCCTTCCAGCCGAGCTTCTTCATCGGCGCCGAGATCTCATAGCCGGACGTCCCGTTCTCGACGACGATGTTCGAGATCTCGTCCTCGCCGGTGCGGGCGGTCAGCGTGACGCCCCAGGTGACGTCAGTGCCCGCGTTCGTGATGAACATCTTCGAGCCGTTGACGATCCAGCTGCCGTCGCGCAGGTCGGCGGTCGTGCGCGTGTTGCCGGCGTCGGAGCCGGCGCCCGGCTCCGTCAGCCCGAACGCGGCCAGCTTCCGGCCGGAGGCGAGCTCGGGCAGCCACCGCTGCTTCTGTTCCTCGCTGCCGAACTGGTAGATCGGCATCGTTCCGAGCGACGTGTGTGCCGCGACCGTGATCGCGACGGACGAGTCGATCCGGGTCAGCTCCTCGATCGCGAGCGCGTAGGAGACGGTGTCGCCGCCGGCGCCGCCGTACTCCTCCGCGATCGGCAGCCCCATCAGCCCCAGCTCGCCGAGCTCGGCCACGAGCTCGTACGGAAAGCGAGACTCCCGGTCGAGCTCCTCGGCCACCGGCGCCACCTTCTGCTGGGCGAACTCGCGCACCGTCTCGCGGACGAGCTGCTGCTCGGAGGTCAGGTCGAGGTCCATGCGCCGCCGGATGCTACCCGGTAGATTCGCCACTCCAACCGACGAAGGAGCGACACCAGATGGCCGATACCGTGCAGGAGTTCTTCGCCACGCTCGCCGACCGCGCCGACGCGGAGAAGACCGCGGGCATGAACAACTCGTACCTGTTCGACATCGAGGGCGCCGGCCAGTGGATCGTGGCGGTCACCGACGGCGCGGTCAGCGTCAGCGAGGGCGGCGGCGAGGCCGACACGACGATCTCCACCTCCGAGGAGACGATGATGGCGGTCGTGCGCGGCGAGCAGAACCCGACCACGGCGTACATGACCGGCAAGCTGAAGATCAAGGGCGACATGGGCGCGGCGATGAAGTTGCAGAAACTCTTCTAGCCTTGTAGAACCTCACTCAGTCTGTCACGCGGCCGAGGAGGGGTTGGATTGACCTGGTACGAGTTCCTGCTGTTCGTGCACGTCACCGCGGCCGTGATCTGGCTCGGCGGGGCCTTCACGTTCCAGATGTACGGCGCGGTCGTGCGCCGCGGCGGCGACACCGACGAGATCGCGCGCTTCGCCGGCCGTGCCGGCATGCTCGGCGAGCGGATGTTCGTCCCCGCATCGCTCGTGGTCATCCTCGCCGGGATCGGGATGATGATCGACGGCAATTGGGACTGGGGGCAGCTCTGGGTCGTCTTCGCGCTCGTCACGTTCGCCGCCTCGTTCGTGACGGGGCTGCTCGTGATCGCGCCGATGGCGAAGCGCATCCCCAGCGTCGGGCCTGCGACACCGGCCGGCCAGGAGCTGATCCGCCGCCTCTTCACCGTGCTCCGGATCGACCTCGCCTATATGTACGCGATCGTCTTCGCGATGACCGTGAAGCCGACGATAGACGACGGCTGGACGATCCTGATCGCCGCTACCGTGCTCGTCGCGCTGACTGCGACCTTCCTCGCGCCGCTCCGCGCAGGAGCGGCACCTGAGCTGCCGGCAGCGGCGACCGACTAGTTACTAGTCCGCTTCGAGCTCGACGAGGAGGGCGCCGCCGGCGACGCGGTCGCCCTCCTCGACGTGCACGGCTTTCACGGTCGCGTCGTACGGCGCCGTCAGCGGCGTCTCCATCTTCATCGCCTCGAGCACCAGCAGCGGCCGCCGTGCCTCGACGCGGTCGCCGGGCGCGACCTTGACACCGATCACGGTTCCCGGCATCGGTGCGGTCACGTTGCCGCTGCCCGGGCCGGCCGCTCGGTCGTGTGCGGCGCTGTCGACGTCCGGCGCCGGCGCCGGCTGCGCGGGCGGAAGGTTCAACCGCCAGCCGCCGCGCCACGGGGCGTCGGGCAGGCGCAGGGGTGGCTGCGACAGGGGCGGATGCTCGGTCAGAAAGGCCGTCGTCGCCTCGCCGACGCGAACGACCGGATGCGAGACGAGCCAGCGGAGAAACGGCAAGTTCGTGGTCACGCCCGCGACCTCGGTCTCGGCGAGTGCGTCGGCAAGCCGAGCGAGCGCCTCCGTGCGCGTCGGCCCGTGCGCGATCAGCTTCGCGATCATCGGGTCGTAGGAGGTGCCGACCTCGTCGCCCTCCTCGACGCCCGCGTCGACGCGGACGCCCGCCGGAAGCCGCAGCCGTTCGACCGTCCCGGCCTGGGGGAGGAAGCTGCGCGGATCCTCCGCGTAGAGGCGCACCTCGATCGCGTGGCCAAGTAACAGACTGTTACTTGGCTCGAGGCGCTCGCCCTCGGCGACGCGGATCTGGTCGCGGATCAGATCGCGGCCGGTGACGAGCTCCGTCACCGGATGC
>Ga0190265_10003799_pt1 | contig 10371 bp, 8 predicted proteins | sample Popmic124T_FD_133135 | JGI IMG/M metagenome (GOLD analysis project Ga0190265, IMG submission 133135) | Populus adjacent soil microbial communities from riparian zone of Indian Creek, Utah, USA - 124 T | ecosystem: Environmental > Terrestrial > Soil > Riparian zone | place: USA: Utah | collected...
AGCGGCCGACCTATACGGCGTGGAGTACCTACGAACGACCGACACGACCATCGAGGTCGCCAGGTCTTCAGTTATCAAAGGCTGACGCGCGCAAAGCGTCACCGATCCACCCGTGCGGGGTGAACACGCGGCCGTCACCCATGCAGCATCTGTGGCATGTGGGATTGACGAAATCGACGTGGGTCGAAATGGCGCCATCCCTAGTCTGATCCCAGAAACGAGCGGAAACCGTGACACGGGCCGGAATCGATCGTTCGCGAAGGACCTGGTCACGCGCACAGCACACCACGGCGTCACACCAGGAAAGCCCGAGACGCTGAGCCACATCTTCGAAGGCACCAGCGAGATCCAGCAGCTGGTCATCGCCAGAGCCATATCAGGCCTGCGCATCGAATAATTGTTCACGGGATGCCGCGTTGGGTCGCGAGGGCGTCGCCCAAAGTCAGCCACCTCGTCCGATCAAGCGACGGGATGCCAGAAGGCTCTAAATTCGGAGTGAAGGTTGCCCACCAGCGCTGTCATTCACCAGCGATATGAACGCTCGGGTCGGGCCCTTGCGTTCCAGTCAAGTCACTGGGCATCAGCCGGTCGCGGTGTTCGAAGCAGAACCTAACGAATGCATCCTCTTTCACGGCCAGTTTGACGGGAAAAGGAAGTGCCCCGTAGACCACTTCGCAAAGTCTCTTGATCTTTTCGTCATCATGGGCAGCGGCGAGAGCCGCGGGACCCACTTTCTCCCGGAACACTTGCTGGACTTTGGGCCAGTTGTCCTCGATCGCCTTGCGGGTCTTCTCATCCAGTTTCTGTTCCCCGGCCTGACGCGCGGATTGCATCTTCTCTTTCCAGCTCATGTTGCAAATCCTCGCTTCTTGTTCTGCTGTCCCCAGGCTTTCAGTGCGGTCCGCGCCTCTTTCGTTCCGAAGTCGTCCAGCACGGTAGCGATGCGTTCCGCAATGTCCTCATCCTCGAGCCACTCGATCAGCCGGGGCGATCGCAGTCGAATCGCCGATCGTCCCAAGGGTTTGAACCGCGAGCCGGCGCCTGTGCGCTTCGTCGTCAGCTACCCGCTCCAGTGCAAAATCACCTTCGAGCCGACGGTGTCGGCACCGGGCGACAGCGTGTGGCGCCACATCAACGACGGGATGGGCTGGGCCCGCATCGCCGCCGAATGCGGCTACACCGACCAGGCCCACCTGACTCGCGAATTCCGCCGCTTCACCGGCACCACCCCGGGCGCCCTCGTCACCGCCTGATCACGGCGCGCTCACGGCACGATCGACCACGGCGCACTTTAGGCTCGACATGGTGTTCGTCCTTGCTGGTTACGAATCGGACACGGCGTACACGTCGCGCCAGCCTTCATGGGAGCCGGCGCAGGATTACGAGGAGCTCGAATCGGCGGTTGCGGCCGGTCAACGATGGCTGCGGGAACGACCGCTGGGGCAGGTCGAGGTCATCGAACTGCTGACCGCTGACTCGGCCGTCGTGGTCCGCGTCGTCACGCCGCTCGGGGTCGAAGTCATCGAAGCCAATCGCACGTTCGGTATCTGGTCACGGATCAGAGCGTGGATGGGTCGCAGGCGGCGTCGTGGCGATCCGTCGTGACCGACGGCTCAGCCCGAGATGCCGCTGGCGAGCGGAGCGGGAGCGATCTCTGGCGGGGTCAGCTGCGCCGACTCCACCGATTCGCGGCAGAGGATGGCGATGAAGACGGCGCTCACCGCTGCCAGCGCATAGCCCGCGATGGCGCCACCGGCGGCGCCTGGTCTGGCCCGGTCGCCGACCGCCAGTCCGACGATCGCGGGCAGCACCGACTCGGTGGCGACCGTGATCGCCATCACCGAGATCGTGGATCCGCGACGGAGCGCGGCTCCGTACGAGATCAGGCCGACGACCACGAACAGGGCGCCGACGGTGTTGGCGGCCACGCCGTCATGTGTGAGCCGGGGCACCGCTGCCCACGCGCCAAATGACATTCCAGCGACCATCGCCAGCACCGATGAGGTCGCCGGCGATCGCGCGAAGCGGTCGAAGGCGGCGATGAAGACGAGCAATCCGATGCCGCTCGCGGCAAGGACGACGAGAGGAAGACCGAGTGTCGTTCCCGTCTCCGTTTCCGCAGTGACCGACAGCAGCACGAGGCCGGCAACCATCAACGCGACCGCGATCTTCACCGATGCGCGGAGCCCCTCGCCCAACAGCCACGCGGCGAGCACGGCGGTGATCCCGACGCTCGTCGACAGGATCCCCTCGACAGCGAACAGCGGCATCATCCGGGCGGCGACCGCGGTCATCAGGAATCCGAACAGGTCGAGCCCGGCGCCGAGGAGATAGACGGGTGTGGTCAGGATGTGGCGGACCAGACGGCGGAGACCGAGCGCATCCGCCGGCGGTGCCCCGACCTTCTGCAACACCGATCCGACAGCGAAGCTCAGTGCACCGCCAATGGCGATCAGTGCCCCGAACATCGGCGGCCCTACACGAAGATCTGTGAGGGTGGCGGGAAACCGTTGAAGTTCGAGGCGTAGCTGAGCGTGTAAGCACCGGTGGAGCCGATGTAGAGGCGGTCGCCGACCTCGAGGGTCTCAGGCAGATCGACGCCGTAGAACATGGTGTCGCTGCTGTCGCACGACGGTCCGGTGACGATGAACGAAGCCGTCGGTGCGACGTCGTCATCGAGCCGCGACGTCCTCATCGGGAACAGCCATCGGCCGCCTGTTTGAATCGCCTCCATCAGGCCGTTGAACCCGCCGACATCGAGATACGCCCAACGCTCGCCATCGCGGCGGGCGATGCCGATCACGCTCGCGGCGAGCACGCTGCTCTCGGCGACGAGGAACCGACCAGGTTCGGCCGCGAGGTGGGACGGGCGGTACGGCAGACGCGCCACGGCGCGACTGACGGCGTCGCCGACGGCACCGATGTCGGGCACCGGGTCGGCGTAGGTCGCGGGCATGCCGCCCCCGATGTTCAGCATCTCGATGCGGATTCCGAACTGCTCGAGGCGCCGCATCACCAGGCCGCATCGGTCGATCGCCCGGGAGTACATCGACGGGTCGGTGCACTGGGAGCCGACGTGGAACGTCACTCCATACGGGCGCAGGCCGAGCTCGATCGCCCTGCGCAGCAGTCGGACGGCTTCGTCCGCTGACGTGCCGAACTTGCGCGACAAGGGAAACAGGCTGTGCGAGTCCTCGACGTCGAGTCGCACGTACACCGCCGAGCCGGGGGCGGCCGCGGCGAGCTTGGTCAGCTCGCCTTCGGAATCGAACGCGAATCGCCAGACGCCGCGCGCCACGGCCTCGCGAATGTGCTTCTCCGGCTTCACCGTGTTGCTGAACAGAACGTCCTTGGCCCGCACGCCGACAGTTTCGAGCGGGTTGAGCTCGTAGACGGAGGCGATCTCGAACCCCGCCCCGCGCCCGGCGAGGGTCTTGAGCACGGTGACCGCCGCGTTGCACTTGAGCGCGAAGTACGGCTGGACGCCCTGCATCGCCCGGGTGAATGCGTCGAACCGCCGTTCGACCTCATCACAGTCGGTGACGAGAAACGGTGTGTCGACGCCGATCTCGTTCAGCGCGTCCGGCTCGAGCCGTGACGGCCACGCCTGCCATCGCGTTGGACGCGGTTGGAGGAGATCGTGCGGCACGGATGCAGCTATCGGCATCGCCCAAGTGACTCTTGAGCACGGTGGCCTTCAGCAAGTCTTGACGAAGAGTGCCCCGAACGGGTGAAAATCTTGAAGTCAGGCGCTCAAGCGGGACCTCGCGCCTGTCGACAGTGTGATGTGGGTAGCGACCGACAAACGCGGGGAAGGCGGGGCCTCAACGCGGCAACGCTGATCGTGTGCGTCCTATGGAGTGGCTTCCTCGCGCTGTACTCCAACGGATCGATCACCCAGACGGTCTCGAATCTCGGTCTCATGGCGGTCGCCCTCGCGGCCGGTGGCCAGGCGTTTTCCCGTGGCCGCCGCGAGTCCGGGCAGACCGCTCGGGCGTGGCGCCTCCTCGGGCTCTCGTGCTTGTCGTGGGGCTGCGGACAAGCCGCCTGGACGTGGTACGAATCCGTGCTCGGCCGGGAGGTTCCGTTCCCGTCGATCGCTGACATCGGTTACCTGATGTTCGTGCCGTTGGCGGCCGCCGCTCTGATGGCCTTCCCGAGCGTGCCGAGGCGTCTCTCGAGCCGGATCCGGACGGTGCTCGACGGGCTCCTCATCGCCTGCGCCCTGCTGTTCATGAGCTGGATGGTCGTCCTCGGTCCGCTGTTCGACGCAGGCGGCGACCCACTCACCCTGACGATCGGCCTCGCGTACCCGCTCGGCGACGTCGTCATCATCACGATCCTGCTGTTCGCGTCGAGCCACCGCAGCCAACAGACCTCGTCCAGCCGAGCGAGCCGGCCACTCCTGTTCGCCGGGCTGCTCGCCTTCGCCGTGGCCGACAGCGGCTTCGTGTACTTGACGAACAGCGGCTCGTACTCGTCGGGCAGCCTCATCGACATCGGCTGGTTCTGCGCCTTCGCGGCGATCTTCCTCGCCGGCACGGTTCGAGCCGCGGATGCTGAACCGCAGAGCCCCGACGACGAAGTGCCAGATCGGTTCGCGGTGCTCGTCCCGTACGCGCCGGTCGTCCTCGCGGTCGTCCTCGGTGCGGTCCGGCTGGCGACCATCGGCAGGCTCGGGAGCTTCCTCGGATGGAACGCGCTGGCGCTCCTGATGCTCGCCGTCATCCGCCAGGTCGCCGCACTGCTCGAGAACCTGTCGCTCACCACCCACCTCGAGTCACGCGTGAAGGAGCGCACCGCCGAGCTCGACCGCAGCGAGCAACGATTCCGCTCGCTCGTTCAGAACAGCAGTGACGTGATCACGGTCGTCGACGGCAACGGCACGATCACCTACCAGAGCCCGTCGATCGGTCGTGTTCTCGGGCACGAGAGCGATGCCCTCCTCGACACGTCCTACTTCGACCTCGTGCATCTCGACGACCATGTCGGCCTCAGCGCGCTGCTCGAGGCGGTCACACATCGTCAGGGGACCAACATCGCCGCCGAGCTGCGCATCCGCAGCAGCGACGGCGGCTGGTGTCACGCCGAGGTCCTCGGCACGAGCCTGCTCGACGACGCCCACGTGGCCGGCATCGTGCTCAACGCCCGCGACGTCACCGAGCGCAAGGAGCTTGAGCACCAGCTCGCCCATCAGGCGTTCCACGACCCGCTCACGAATCTCGCCAACCGTGCGCTGTTCGCCGACCGTCTGGCCCACGCGTTGAAGCAGGCTGCCCGTCGGCGCCGGCCGCTCGCCGTGCTCTACTTCGACCTCGACGGTTTCAAGGGGATCAACGACACGCTCGGACATGTCGCCGGCGATCTCGTCCTCAAAGAGGTCGCCTCGCGTCTCAGCACCTGCGTGCGCACCGGCGACACGATCAGTCGCTGGGGCGGTGACGAGTTCGGGATCCTGCTCGAAGAGCTGGCGACGGACGCCGAGGCCAACGCCGCCGCCGAACGTCTCATCGATGCCTTGCGCGATCCGTTCTGGGTCGGCTCGACCGAAGTGTTCATCAGCGCCAGCATCGGCATCGTGGTATCGGACCTCGGCACCGAGGACTGCGACGACCTTCTGCGCTACGCCGACCTGGCCATGTACCGCGCCAAGGCGAACCGTCCGGGCTCGTACTGCAGGTACGAGCCGGGCATGCAGGCCGACGTCAAGGCGCGCGTCGAGCTCGACCGGGACCTGCGTCAGGCGCTCGAACGCAACGAGTTGTTCGTCGCTTACCAGCCCATCATCGAGCTCGCCACCGGACGGATCGTCGGCGTCGAGGCGTTGGCTCGTTGGACGCACCCGACCCGCGGCCCGATCCCGCCGGTCGAGTTCATCCCGGCCGCCGAGGCCAACGGTTTGATCGTCGCCCTCGGCGAGTTCGTCCTCCGCGACGCGTGCAAGAACGCTCAGATCTGGCGGACGATCCGCCCGGACTTCACGATCAGCGTGAACCTCTCGGCGCGGCAGCTCAACGAGTCGCTGGTCGGGACCATCCTCAAGATCCTGCAGGAGACCGAGCTCGCACCAGGTGCGTTGACCTTGGAGATCACCGAGAGCATCTTGATCGATCAGAGCGCGGAACCGTTGGGGGTCCTTCAGACCCTGCGTCAGCTCGGGATCTCACTCGCGCTCGACGACTTCGGCACCGGCTACTCGTCGCTCAGCTACCTCCATCGGTTCCCGGTCGACAGCCTCAAGGTCGACCGGTCGTTCATCGAACTGCTCGGCACCACCAACGAGCCAGGCCTCGCCCGTTCGATCGTGCGACTCGGCGATGAGCTCGGCCTTCGTACGGTCGCGGAAGGCATCGAGCGCGACGACCAGCTCCTTGCACTCCGCCAGTTCGGCTGCACGCTCGGCCAGGGGTTCCTGTTCGCCGCCCCGATGACCGAGGCCGAGCTGAGCGCCCACCTGAACGGATCAGCCGTGCTGACCCCGCTGGCCACTCCGCCCGAGGAACTCCCCGCGTTGATGACTCCCGCCCTGCCCTGAAGCGGACGCGGCTAACTGGCGGCGCGGCCGTCGCTGATCACACGAGGAACTGGACGGTGATGATCTTGGCGATCATCGCAACCGGGAACACGAGCGCATACGCCGCGTTCACACGCTCGTCGCCGGCGGTCCGATCGCCGGCGTAGGCGAGGGCCGCGGGTTGGGTCTCGATGCCGGCGAACGTGCCGGCCGTCTGCACCACGTCGCTGCGCATCGCCAGTTGCACGACGAGCGGGACCAGGCCCGCGAACACCGCCGAGATGAAGATGCCGGCCCCGAGGAGCTCGAGCCCAGCGCGCGTGCCGATGGCGTCGGCGAACGTGGCGCCCGAGCCCAGACCCGCACAGGCGAGGAACATCAGGATCCCGAGCTGGCGGAGCACGAGGTTGGCGGCCCGCGGGATCTGCCATGTGATCGGACCGATGCGCGAAAAGGCGCCCAGGCACAGTCCGACCACGAGCGGTCCGCCGCCCGGTCCCAGCTCGAGCTCGCCCCCACCCGGCAGTGGCAGGTCCACGATGCCGATGAGGAGCCCGGCCGCGACACCGAGTGCGAAACCGAGCGCGTCGACCTCCGACAGCCCGCGCTCGGAGTCGCCGAGCGCGCGGGCGGCCTCGTCGATCCCGCTCGACGGACCGACCACGCGCACCCGATCGCCGAGTTGGAGAACGACGCCGTCGTGGCAGAGCAAGTCGTCGTCGCCGCGCCGCACCCGCGTCGCCATCACGCCGAAGCGACCCGGCAGATCGAGGTCGCCGATCCGCTCGCCCGCCAGCCGACGGTCTGACACGAGGATCCGGCGGAAGTCGAACGTCGCGCGGTCGAGTGGCAGGTGGTGATCGCTGCGGTGTCCGACGTCGGCGCAGAACGCCTCGACCGCCGGCTTCGGACCGATCACGACCACCGCATCCCCGGGGTCGAGGCGGTCAGCCGTCGTCGCGATCGTCACCACGCTTTCGTGCTCGACCCGGCTGAACCCGAGGCCCGGATATCGCGTCCGCAGCTCACCGATCGTCGGCAGTCCGGGCGTCGTGACGCTGACGGTCCAGTTGATCAGCCGCTCGACCGATGCCGCCGGCGGCGGCGGCTCGAGCCGCGTCGGGAGCCGCAACTTGCGGCCGAGCAGCAACGTGAGAATCGCGATCATCGACGCGATCGCGGCTGGGTAGGCAAGCGAGTAGGCGACGACCGGATCGCCGTCGGTCACGGCCTCGGCGGCGGCCTGGAGCGACGGGGTGTTCGTGGTGCTGCCGGCGAACAGACCGGCGCGGTCGGCGGCCGAGAGGTCGAGCGCCCACGCCACGATCGCGCACAACCCGGCCAGCAACGCGACCAACGCGGCCGTGACCGCCACGGCGAGCGCGCCGCCGCGACGCATGCCCGCGAGGAACGTCGGTCCCGACGCCAGACCAACTGTGTAGGTGAACAGCACGAGGCCGAGCTGGCGGAGCAGTCCGAGGCCGTCGGCGCCACCGACCGCGTCGTCGACCGCGCCCACCGCGAGGCCGACGAACAGCGCGGCTGCCGGACCGAGCGAGACGCCCCTGACGCGGACGCTACCGACACCGGCCCCGACTCCGATGACGAGGAAGGCGAGCAGGAGCGCGTCGTCGACCAGGAAGTCCGGCACTGTCGGACTCTAGGCGCCAGCGGTTGTTCCGCCACCGGAACGCGGGGCCCCGTCAGTCGAGCGTTCGGGTCATGTGCGGTCGAGCGAGAACAGCAGCGGTTCGACATAGCCGGCCGGGTGGACCGAGCCGTCGAGGTCGGCTCGGTAGTCGGCGGCGTAGTCGCCGGCGGCCACTCGCTCGAGTGCGTGGACCACCCGATCGACGTCGCGCCGGTCGTTGTAACAGCCGAAGCTGATCCGGATCATGCCGGGCACACCGCGCTTGTCGCCCTGTCTCGCCCGCTCGAGCCACGCCACCGAATCGGCTCGGTCGAGGCGGAGGAGGTGGGCGATGTACGGATGGGCGCAGAAGCACCCGCTGCGAACCCCGATGCCGTGCTCGTAGCCGAGGACCGCGGCGACGAGCCCATGGTCGACCCCGACGATCGTGAACGGGATGACGCCGACCTTGGCGCTCGGCCCCGAGGTCGCGGTTGGACCGTGGAGGACGAGGCCGGGGACACCGCGCAGGCCATCGATCGCGTATCGCGTCAGCGCCCGCTCGTGGTCGGCGATGCGATCGAGCCCGATCTCGGTGAGCGTGCGAGTGGCGGCGGCTAACGCAACGGCACCGACAACGTTCGGGCTACCCGCCTCTTCCCGGTCCGGAAGGTCCGACCAGACGATGGCGTCGGTCGTGACGGCGCGCACCGTGCCGCCGCCGACGTGATCTGGCGCACCTGCGAACGCGCTTCGAGCGCCCACGAGCGCACCGGTGCCGTACGGCGCGTACAGCTTGTGGGCCGACAGGGCGACGAAGTCGAGGTGACCGGGATCGTCGTGCGACCGCATGTCGATCAGGCGGTGCGGAGCGAGTTGCGCGGCGTCGACGAGGATGCGACCGCCGGCGGCGTGGACCTTGGCGGCCAACTCGTGCACCGGCTGCACGACTCCGGTGACGTTCGACGCGCCGGCCACTGCGAGGAGCGCGACGTGCCCCGCGTGCTCGGCGAGGCGCCGATCGAGGTCTTCGACATCCAGCGAGCCGTCCTCGCACAGGCCGACGTGGACGGTGCGGAAACGCCCCCGCCATGGCAGGTCGTTCGAGTGGTGTTCGAGCATCGTCGTCAACACCACCGAGTCGTCGTCGGCCGCCAACGATCGGGCGAGCCGGTTGATGGCCTCAGTCGTGTTCTTGGCGAATACGACCACATCGCGCTCTGGGTCGGCGCCGAGGAACTCGCCGATGAGCTCGCGGGCGCGTTCGAACGCAGTCGTGCTCACGCGCGACTTGTAGCCGGTTCCGCGATGGACGCCCGAGTAGAACGGCAAGAACTCGTCGATGGTCTCGACCACCGAACGGAACGCCGGCGTGCTTGCCGCGTTGTCGAGGTTCACGTATGGAACGCGGCGACCATCGAACAGCGGGACCAACTGTTCGATCCCGACCAGCGCGTCGCGCGACACCGGCGCGCTCATCGATCCAGACCGCTGCCGGCTCGTCGCGGCGGCGAGATTCGGATGCATTGGACGTTCCCCCCCGACTGAGCGCCGCATCGTTGCGGCACCCAGCACGACCCACTTCTCGCGCGCTGGATACAGGGTTTGTGGTGGTCGCCATGTCCTTCGAATTCTGCGGTTTCCGGTTGTATGTTGGATCGAACAGGTGTACGATAGGTGCATGGCGACGGGGACGCTGGAACGGTTGGAGGACCGCCTCGCCGACGTGTGCGGCCACCGCAACGCGCTCGACGCACAGCTGGTTTCGGTGGTCGCTGAGGCGTTGGAGACCGGGGTGTGGGAGATGCCGGGAATCTCGTCGCCGGCGCACTGGGTGGCGTGGACAGCGGGTCTGGCGACGTCCCATGCCCGCCAGCTGGTGACGGTCGCCAGACGGCGCAGTGAGTTTCCGGTGACGTTCGCGGCGTTCGAGGCGGGTGTGTTGTCGTTGGATCAGGTTTCGCCGATCGCAAGCCGGGCGCCGCGGTGGGCTGATGCCGAGTTGTGTGAGTTCGCCAAGCTGGCTACCGTCACCCAGTTGCGGCGGGTGATGCGCTCCTACGACTTCGCCCCCGACCCGGTCGCCGAGGATGATCCTGGCGGCGACGTGGGGTCCGTGGGTGAGCAGGGGGCGCGACGCGACGAGTACGTGTCGTTGTGCCGTTTGGGTGCACGGTGGGAGCTGCGTGGTGAGCTCGATGCCGATCACGGCGCGATCTTGGACGCC
>Ga0190265_10003800_pt1 | contig 10367 bp, 7 predicted proteins | sample Popmic124T_FD_133135 | JGI IMG/M metagenome (GOLD analysis project Ga0190265, IMG submission 133135) | Populus adjacent soil microbial communities from riparian zone of Indian Creek, Utah, USA - 124 T | ecosystem: Environmental > Terrestrial > Soil > Riparian zone | place: USA: Utah | collected...
AGGTCATCGGCAACTACCACCCGCACGGCGATGCGCCGGCGTATGACACGCTCGTCCGGCTCGCGCAGGACTTCAGCATGCGGTACACCCTGGTAGACGGCCAGGGCAACTTCGGGTCCATCGACGGCGATCCCCCGGCGGCCGAACGCTACACGGAATGCCGGCTTGCCAAGGTCGCTCACACTTTGCTGGACGATCTCGACAAGGAGACCGTCGAGTTCCGGGACAACTACGACGGGACGATGAAAGAGCCTTCCGTTCTTCCGGCCAAGTTCCCCAACCTACTGGTCAACGGCTCGGGCGGCATTGCCGTCGGCATGGCGACGAACATTCCCCCGCACAACCTTGGGGAAGTGATCGACGCCTGCGTCGCGCACCTGGACAACCCTGAAATCTCGATCGACGAGCTGATGCAGATCGTGCAGGGACCGGACTTCCCGACCGGGGCGCTGATCCTCGGCCGTGCCGGCATCGCCGCTGCCTATCACAAGGGTCGCGGCGCCATCGTCATGCGGGCGAAGGTGCATACCGAGGAAATCCGCAAGGATCGCGAAGCGCTGATCGTCACGGCGATCCCCTACCAGGTGAACAAGCGCGTGCTGATCGAGAAGATCGCCGAGCAGGTGCGCGAGAAGCGGATCGAGGGAATTTCAGATATCTGGGACGAGAGCAATCGCGAGGGCATGCGCGTCGTCATCGAGCTGAAGCGCGACTCGGTGGCCGATGTGGTGCTGAACCAGCTCTGGCGTCATTCGGACCTGCAGACGTCATTCGGCGCCAACATGCTGGCGATCAACGGCGGGCGGCCCGAGCAGCTCAACCTCAAGGACTTCGTCGCCTCCTTCACCGCTTTCCGCGAGGAAGTCGTCTCGCGGCGAACCAAGCACCTGCTGGCCAAGTCGCGCGACCGCGCGCACGTGTTGGTGGGACTGGCGGTGGCAGTCGCCAACATCGACGAGATGATCCGGCTGATCCGGACGGCGCCGAGCCCGGCGGTCGCGCGCGAGCAGATGATGGCGCGCGACTGGCCGGCCAAGGACATCGGGCCGCTGGTCGAGCTGATCGCCGACCCGCGTCATGCGCTGACGCCGGCCGGGACCATCCGGCTTTCGGATGAGCAGGCGCGCGCCATTCTCGATCTGCGGCTGCAGCGCCTGACCGCGCTAGGGCGGGACGAGATCGGCGACGAGCTGAAGAAGCTCGGCGAGGAGATCAAGGAGTTCCTGACGATCCTCGCCTCGCGCACCCGCATCGTCGACCTCATCAAGGGCGAACTCACTTCGATCAAGACCGAGTTCGGAACTCCCCGCCAGACCGAGATCGTGGAGATGGAGGGCGAGGTCGAGGACGAAGACCTGATCCAGCGCGAGGACGTGGTGGTGACGGTCAGCCACCGCGGCTACATCAAGCGCGTGCCGCTCTCCACCTATCGCGCGCAGCGCCGCGGCGGCAAGGGGCGCGCGGGCATGTCGACGCGCGACGAGGATGTGGTCACGCAGATCTTCATCACGTCGACGCATACGCCGGTGCTGTTCTTCTCGTCGCGCGGCATGGTGTACCGCATGAAGGTGTGGCGGCTGCCGGCGGCGACGCCGCAGTCGCTGGGCAAGGCGCTCGTGAACCTGCTGCCGCTCGCCGAGGGCGAGGTCATCACGTCCATCCTGCCGCTGCCCGAGGACCAAAAGGGCTGGGCGGAATTGCAGCTCATGTTCGCGACGAGAAGCGGCAACGTCCGCCGCAACAGTCTTGCGGACTTCGAGAGCATCAACCGCAACGGCAAGATCGCCATGAAGCTCGAGGACGGCGACCGCATTGTTCGCGTTGCGATATGCCGGCCGGGTGAGCCCATACCAGAAGATGCCGAGACCACGCCATCCGTCCCCGAAAGCGCCGATGACGCGGATGAGAGGGCCGAGGCGAAGCCCAAGGTGCGGGTCATGGACAATGTGCTTCTGACGACAGCTGCAGGGCGCTGCATACGCTTCCCTGTCGACGATGTGCGGTTGTTTGCGAGCCGCGGCTCCGACGGTGTACGCGGTGTCCGCCTCGATAGTGGTGACGAGGTGATCTCCATGGCCATCTTGCGCCATGTGGAGGCGACGCCCGGCGAGCGTGCGGCGTATCTCAAGCAGGCGCTGGCCATGCGCCGGGCCCAGGGGGCCGAGATCGTGGAGGGCGCCGCGGATGTTGCCGAGGAGGCGGAGGAGGGCGCGGAAGCCGTCGAACTCACTCCGGAGCGTTATGCGGAACTCGGCGGCCGCGAGCAGTTCGTGCTCACGGTGTCGGAGCGGGGCTTCGGCAAGCGCTCGTCGTCCTATGAGTACCGGATCTCCGGGCGAGGGGGCAAAGGCATCACCGCCATGATCGTCAACGAGCGCAATGGCCGGCTGGTGGCCTCGTTCGCCGTTGAGGAGACCGACCAGATCATGCTGGTCACGGACGGTGGCAAGCTGATCCGCTGCCCGGTTGATGACGTGCGCATCGCCGGGCGCAACGTGCAGGGCGTGCGTATCTTCAAGACCGAGGAGGACGAGAAGGTCGTCTCGGTGGAGCGCATCCCCGAGGACGGCAACGGCGATGCGGCCGAGGAGAACGGCGGCGCCGAGGATGCGTAGGTTCGGAGGCCGGTGTCAGACCCGGAGGGTCTGACACCGCTATTGCTCGGGGATGGCAGCGCTACTTCGCGTTCTTCATGGCTTCGAACGAGAACACGAAGTCCTGCTTGTCATACGGCTTGTGGCAGGTGAAGCAGTTGCTCAGCTTGGCTTTGTCGTTGACGGTTTTGTCGGCTTTGAAGGCCTGATATTCCCATTCACCGTTGCGGATGTCGTCGGCATACTCCTTGCCCCAGCCGGTGCGCTTCTCCATCACCGTGTAGGCGACGAGATCGCCCTTGATGAAGCGGCCGTTGGTGTCCTTCTCCGGATTGCCGGAGGCGTCGAGCTTGGCCTTGTACTGCACGAGCGTAAGTACGGTGCCGCTCGGAATGGGCTGGCCGGCCTTGACCGCGGCGATCGCTTCGGGGGTAGAGTAGAGTTCGCGATACTGCTTGTTGTCGGCACGATCTACCGTCGTATAGAGCACGCCCTTGGCGTAGTTTTCGGGGAATTTGACGTTCTCGCCTCCCGCCCGTGCACCGACCGCGAGCACGGCAGCTGCAAGCAATGCTGCAAACGACATCAGCCAAAGTTTCATGGTTTCCTCCCACCGATATGCCGGCTCCCCGACCCGTAAGTGTACGCAGGTTCGGCGGTCCTGGATCGCTGCGGTCAGGTGGGATGCTGATGAATTTTGCGTGAGCGCAAATCTGACCGGAGCGGTCGGGATGATCGGCTCACCAGACTGGAGCCGGTATGACGGGTAGGGCCGAGGAGGGACGCATGGAGGGTGGGAACGGAAGCCTGCTGCGGGTGCGCGATGGGCATGAGCACGCCCGCGTCTCATTCGTGGAGCTGTTCTTCGACCTCGTCTTCGTGTTCGCCATCACGCAGCTGTCGCATCACCTGCTGGCGCACCTGAACGTCGCGGGTCTGGTGCAGACCACCCTGCTGTTCATGGCGATCTGGTGGGTGTGGATCTACACGACCTGGGTCACCAACTGGCTCGATCCGGAGCGCACGGTGGTGCGGCTGCTGCTGTTTGCGCTGATGCTTGCGGGCCTCGTGCTGTCGACGTCGATCCCGGAGGCGTTCGGGTCGAAAGGGCTCGTCTTTGCCGGTGCCTACGTGTTCATGCAGGTCGGCCGCACGCTCTTCATGCTCTGGGCGCTGAAGGACCAAAGCGAGGGCAACTATCGCAACTTCCTGCGCATAACCTGCTGGCTCGTTCTATCGGCCGTCTTCTGGATATCGGGCGGCTTTGCGCAGGGGGACACGCGCCTTGCGCTCTGGGTGGTGGCCCTCGCCGTCGAGTACATCTCGCCCATGGTTCGCTTCTGGACACCCGGCCTCGGCGCGTCGACGACATCGGATTGGGACGTGGAAGGCGGACACCTCGCGGAACGCTGCGGCCTGTTCGTGATCATCGCGCTCGGCGAGTCGATCCTGGTTACCGGCGCGACGTTCGGCAAACTTCCGTGGACGCCAGCCGTCGTCGCCGCATTCCTCCTGGGGTTCGTCGGCAGCGTGGCGATGTGGTGGGTGTATTTCAACGTCGGCGCCGAACGCGGGAGCAAGCAGATCGCGGGATCGAGCGATCCGGGGAGGCTGGCGAGGCTTGCCTACACCTACCTGCATCTGCTGCTGGTCGCCGGCATCATCGTCGTGGCTGTCGGCGACGAGTTGGTGCTGGCGCATCCCGACGGGCATACCGATGCCAAGACAGCAGCCGTGCTGATTGGCGGGCCGGCGCTCTACCTGCTCGGCAACCTGCTGTTCAAGCGCATCAGCGCCAACCGCTTTGCGTTGTCGCATCAAGTTGGCCTCGGGCTTCTGCTGCTGCTGATCCCAGCTGCGCATGTCCTGAGCCCGCTCGTGCTGAGCGGTGCCACCACGCTGGTGCTGGTGATCGTGGCGCTTTGGGAGGCGCGGTCGTTCAGCTCAGGCCGTGCAGCCTGATGCCGCCTCTGGCCCCCGCGCGCATTCTGTTCTATGGCGGGAGGACGGAGGACTGAATGGCAGCGGAAGCCAGCACCGAACTCGTCAAAGTCGTTGCCCTGCTCGGGGCGGGGGTGATTGCGGTGCCCCTGTTCCGGCGCGTTGGGCTCGGGTCGGTGCTGGGCTATCTCGCCGGCGGGCTCATCATCGGACCCTACGGCTTCAAGCTGTTCTCCGACCCGCAGGCCATTCTGCACGTGGCCGAACTCGGCGTGGTGATGTTCCTGTTCGTGATCGGGCTGGAGATGCAGCCCTCGCGCCTGTGGAGCCTGCGGCGCCAGATCTTCGGGTTGGGTGCCGCGCAAGTTCTCGCCTGCGGCGCGCTGCTGACGCTGGTGGGTATTGCGGGGGGCTTGCTGCCGCTGGTGGCCTTCATTGCGGCGATGGGGTTCGTGCTGTCCTCCACCGCCGTCATCATGCAGGTGCTGGACGAACGCGGGGATACGGCCACGCCGCACGGGCAGAAGATGGTCTCCATCCTGCTGTTGGAGGATCTCGCCATTGTTCCGCTGCTCGCCGTGGTGGCCTTCTATGCACCGGCGACCGGAACAGAGACGCCCCTGACAAGCGTGGCGATTGCCGCGGCTTCCATCGCCTGCCTTGTGGCTGCCGGCCTGTGGCTGCTCAATCCGATGTTCCGCGTGCTGGCGGCCGCCAACGCGCGCGAGGTGATGACGGCGGCAGCCCTGCTTGTGGTGCTCGGCGCGGCCCTGTTGATGCAACTCGGTGGCCTCTCCATGGCGATGGGGGCCTTTCTCGCGGGCGTGTTGCTGGCGGAGTCGACGTTCCGGCATCAGCTCGAGGCCGATATCGAGCCGTTCCGCGGCATCCTGCTCGGGCTGTTCTTCCTCAGCGTGGGCATGTCGCTCGACCTCGCCGTGATCGCGCGCGAGTGGCAGATCATCGTCACGGGCGTGCTGGCCTTCATGGTGGTGAAGGCGATCGGCATCTATGTCGTGGCGCGGCTTTTCAGGTCCACCCATGCGGAGGGTCTCTACCGGGCGGCGCTGTTTGCGCAGGGCGGCGAGTTTGCGTTCGTGCTGTACGCGGCCGCGGCGTCGGCGGGCATCATTACGGCGGGAAACAATGCAACCTTTACGGCCATCGTCATCCTGTCGATGGCACTGACGCCGTTCACCGTGCTGGGCCTGCAATGGCTGCTGCCGAGGGCGGAGGAATCCTTCGACGGCGTGGACAGGGCCGACAACCTGTCCGGTAGCGTGCTGCTGATCGGCTTCGGCCGCTTCGGCCAGGTCGTGAGCCACTCGCTGCTGGCGCGCGGCATCGACGTCTCGATCATCGACACCGACACGGAGATGATCCGCGCCGCCGCCGATTTCGGCTTCAAGGTGTACTATGGGGATGGCGCGCGGCTCGATGTGCTCCAGGCTTCGGGAGCCGGCGGCGCGAAGGCGATCATCGTGTGCGTCGACAAGCGCGATACGGCCACCCGCATCGCACGGCTGGTGAAGGCGGAGTTCCCTTTGACCAAGCTTCTGGTCCGGTCCTTCGACCGCGAGCATGCCCTGGCGCTCGTGGAACTCGGCGTGGATGTGCAGGTGCGCGAGACCTTCGAGTCGGCCATGCGGATGGGCGAAGCTGCGCTCGCGGAACTCGGCGTGCCGGCGGAGGAGGTCGCGGAGGTGCTGGAAGACGTCCGCTATCGTGATGGCGAGCGCTTCAAGCTGGAGCAGGTCGGCGGCGTGATGGCTGGCGTGGACCTGCTGCGCGGGAACATGCCGAGGATGAAGCAGAAGCCGCTGACACCGCCGAGGCGTCCGGGCCGGGCCCTCAGCGACGAGACGGCGGCGGCGACGCAGTCGTCGGCAGAGCAAGGGGTGACTGTGCCGGCTTCGTCAGGGGCGGCGCAAAAAGGGGAGGGGTGACATGCATACGATTACGATGGTCGGCGCCGGCATTGTAGCGCTCGCGGTGTTCGCGATCGGAGCTGCCGTGTCGGGCCGGACGGCGCCAACGGGTGCGCGCTGGTTCCTGCTGCCGTGGCTCGGAGTTTCGCTGATCAACCTCTACGTCGGCACCATGCGGGGCTACTCGTTCACGACGGAGTTCGGGTTCTTCGTGATCGTGTTCGGACTGCCGGCCCTTGCGGCGTGGGGCGTTATCCGCCTGTACCGGCCCGCTTAGCCGGCACGCTCGGGCGAAGGCAGGCCCGACACCGGGTCAGCGCCGCAACGGGCATTGGCTGGGCGAGGGAAGTCGCTGCTGCCCGGCCAGCTCCCGAGGGTGACATTGGTTGTCCGGCCCTGACCGCCGCGGGTGAACATGACTTCGACGGTCTGGCCGGGCCGCTTGCCATGCAGCAGGCAGGTGAGCTCACGGGTGTTGATCGTGGCACGGCCGTTCAGGCCCACGATGATGTCGTGGCGGCTCAGTCCGGCGGTTGCGGCGGGGCCGGGCGTGTCGACACCTGTGACGTAGGCTCCTCCGCCGCCGCCGGTATAGCCCTCGACATTGCCACTGGTGATGTCGGTGATGGAGACGCCGAGCCATGGCCACTCGCGCAGCTGAGCGGTGGCGCCGTGCGCCGTCGCCAGGACCAACAGGACCAGGACTGTCAGTTGTCGGGCCGCGCGTCTCATCGGCCATGCTCCCATGTGCCGTGGTCGGGCGATGCGACGATGCGAGCGCAAAGCCGGCGCCCTTACACTTGAAGCTTAGGCAGCGAATCGCACCTGATGCAATCGGCGCCCAGGCCATGGGTGCCAATAAGTTTTCGCTGAGCTGTAAATGGTCAGTTTGCGTGTCTGATGTGCAGCATGCGCCTCATGCCGGTCACGGCGTGGGTTCACCCGTGGCCGGGTCGGCGATCTGCTTCAGCCAGTCGGCGAGATTGTAGTAGGTCGTCATGCGCACGATGAGGCCATCGCGAACCTCGAAGAAAGTGCCGGCCGGCAGGCGGTAGGTCTGGCCGGAGGCGGGAGGCAATCCCGCGTCGGTCTCCACGTAGGTGCCGAGCACGTCGAACTCCGCGGCCGCGCGTGCGCCGTCGGCTGTCGCCATGATGGTGAGGTGCTCCAGCCGCTCGGCGTAGCAGCGTTCCATGTGCCTGGCGAACTCGCGGAAGGCCGACTTGCCGCTGCGCCGCTTGCCCTGGTTGACGTCGTGGAGGACATCCTCGGCGAGGCAGGCGAGCATGGCCTCGCTGTCGCCGGCGTTGAAGGCGGCATAGTAGCGCTCGATGAGCGCAACGGTCATTGATGCGGTCATGGCGGTTCTCCGGCTGAGGCGCGGATTCTAGCAGGCGGGGCACAGCGCATCCATGCCTGTGGGCGCCGGAACGGCGCGGAGCAATGGTGCGGCGCATCGGCATGGGCGGCCTGCGCAGGCTGGTTTGCCTTCACCGGGGGTTGCAACTAGGTTGCGGCAACCTCGCTGGTCCTCCTCCCTAACCCGAGCCTGTGATGTCATCGCCGCGCCGCGTGTTTTACGGCTGGTACGTTGTCCTCGCCGCGCTCGTGATCACCACCACGACATCGGGGCTGGCCTTCTACAACCTGTCGATATTGCTGGCCGCGTTCGTCGCTGAGCGTGGGTTTCCGGTGGCGCTGGCGAGCGCGGCAACCGCGGCGTTCTTCATTGCCGGCGGCCTCGGCGGTCTCGTCTCCGGCCGGCTCGTGGATCGGATGGATGCACGCGCTGTCATTGCGACGAGCGCGCTCGTCGGCGCAGCGGCGCTTACTACGGTGGGGCTGCTGCGCGAGACGTGGCACCTCTTCGCGTTTCATCTGGTGTTCGGCTTCGCGCATGGGGCCATGAGCCTGGTGCCGGTGACGACGGTGATCGCCCGCTGGTTCAACGTGCGCCGGTCGCTGGCGTTTTCGATCGGATCGACGGGACTGTCGCTGGGCGGTGTGCTCGTTGCGCCTGTGGTTGCGCTGTCGATCGAGCGTTACGGGCTGGCGGCGGTGGCGCCCTGGATGGCGGCGGGGATGATCGCAGGCGTCGTGCCGGTGACGCTGCTGGTGCTGCGGCCGAGCCCGCAGTCGATGGGCTTGGAGCCGGACGGGCTCAGCCGTGCGCAGGTGGCGGAGGCGCCGCCGCAGGCGTCGGTCCCGTATCGGGATGCGCTGCGGACGTCCTATTTCTACGCCGTGTCTGTGGCCTACCTGTTCCTGCTCGGGGCGCAGGTTGGGGCGATCGCGCATTTCTACCGGCTGGCGAGCACGCGTGACGGCACCCATACGGCGGCGATTGCGCTGGCGGTGTTGGCGACGGGGAGCACAATCGGCCGGCTGATCGGCGGGGGCCTGCTGCTGAAGATACCTGCGCGCAAGTTCGCGCTGGCGCTGATGGCGATGCAGGCCATTTCGCTTGCGCTGCTCGCAGTTTCCTACAGCCGGACCGCCATCCTGGCGGCCACGGCGACGTTTGCGATCACGATCGGCAACTCGCTGATGATGCATCCGCTGCTGCTGGCGGAACACTTCGGCACCAAGCACTACGGGCGCATCTACTCCACCAGCCAGATGATGACTGTGCTCGGCGTGGCCGGGTGTCCGGCGCTGATCGGGCTGCTGTATGAGATGAGCGACGGCTATCAGGTGCCGTTCCTGGTCGTTTCGGGCGTAACGGTGGTGGGCCTCGCGGTGCTGGCGGCATTTCCGCCGAAGCGCCGGGCTTAGTCTCTTACCGCGCACTGAAGGGTCCCGGACAGCTTCGGCAGTGGCCTCAGCTTCCGGGAACGCACAGCGACCGGTAGGTTGGGTTAGCGCCGTAGCGCGTAACCCAACATGGGTTGGCGTTCGCGGGCTGTTGGGTTACGGCCTTCGGCCTAACCCAACCTACGAGCTCAGCGCCGCGCAGCTACTCGGCGGCAGACGCGGGACGCAGGGCGCGCTCGACGGCAGGCGACAGGTAGGCGCCCTGGCGGAGGAGTTCGCGCTGGACGGCGGCGGCGTCGAGATCCCTGGGGCGCTTGCCCTGTCCTGCGGCGAGCGCCGCGGCGACGCCGGCGGCCTGTCCCGTGAGCCAGCACTGCGGGATCTCGCGCAGGAAGGTGTGCGAGTTCGCATCGCAGGCAACATGGCGGCCGGCGCCCAGGATGTTGTCGAGGCCGGCGGGAATGAGTGCGCCGTAGGGGACGGAGATGTTGGCGAACTTGGGCGAGAGGGAGGTGGAGACGCCGATCTCGTCATCCCAGACCTGGCCGGTGTCCCATTGCTGGCGGGTGACTTTGTTCAGCCCGGCGATGCGGCGGCTGTGGCGTACGCCGATCTGTGGGGCGCCGAGCATGAGGAAGGCGTTGGCGAAGCCCGGCGCGGCGGCGCGGTAGACCTCGACGTGGCCGTTCGCGAGCTGACGCGAGCGCAGTTCCACCGCGGTGAGGTCCTCGACGTCGACGGCGCTGTAGCCGGAGAGGCGCGGGCCCATGAAGAGCGCGATGTCGCTGCGCCAGGAGACGAACGGCTTCTCGAAGAACTTGAGCTTGGAGCGGCCGAGCGTCATGAACTGGGAAAAGCTCTCCGGCTCGTTGCGGCGGAAGGCGAGCCACGCCTCCATGTCGACGCCCCCGACCAGGAAGGCGGTGTTGATGCAGTGGTGGATGTCGCCTTCGTCGATGTCGGATTCCAGGGACGCATGCGTGCGCGCGATGAGGTCGGCATCGCCGGTGGTGTCGACCACCACCTTGGCCAGGACGGCGTGGCGGCCCTCCTTGCTCTCGAAGATGGCGCCCTTGACGGTATTGCCTTCCAGGATCGGCGCAGCGGCCCACGCGTGCAGGAGCAGCCGCACCTTGGCCTCGCCGGCCAT
>Ga0190265_10003801_pt1 | contig 10366 bp, 10 predicted proteins | sample Popmic124T_FD_133135 | JGI IMG/M metagenome (GOLD analysis project Ga0190265, IMG submission 133135) | Populus adjacent soil microbial communities from riparian zone of Indian Creek, Utah, USA - 124 T | ecosystem: Environmental > Terrestrial > Soil > Riparian zone | place: USA: Utah | collected...
ACGACTGGGTCGTCCTGCTCACGATCGCGGTGCTCCTCAGCCTCGGCGGCCTCGGGTTCGCGATCGTCGGCGATGCGATCGACCGGCGCCGTTGGTCGCGGATGGCGCTCGAGACGAAGCTCGTGCTCGCGACCACGGCCGCGCTTCTCGTTGGCGGCGCGGCTCTCATCGGGTTCACCGAGTGGTCGAACCCGATCACGCTCGGGGCGCTGCCGGCCGAGCAGCGGATGCTGAACGCCTTCTTCGAGTCGGCGACGCTGCGGACGGCGGGCTTCACTGCCCTCGACACGAGCGCCTTTGCCGAGGCGACGCTCTTCGTCGTCATGGCCCTCATGTTCATCGGGGGCGCGTCTGGCTCGACGGCCGGTGGGATCAAGGTGAACACGTTCAGCGTGCTTCTCATCGCGATCGTCTCGACCGTCCGCGGTCAGCCGTCGGCGATGGCGTTCGGTCGCCGCATCCAGCACGCGGTCGTCTACCGCGCGTTGGCGGTCGCCCTGCTCGCGATCGCGTTCGTCTTCGTCATCGGTCTCGGGCTGACGCTGACGACCGAGGCGACCTTCGTGCAGACCCTGTTCGAGTCCGTCTCCGCCTTCGGCACGGTAGGCGCCACGACCGGCATCACGCCCGACCTGACCGATCCCGCCCGGCTCATCACCGCGTTCGCGATGTTCGTCGGCCGCCTCGGACCGCTCACCCTAGTGCTTGCCCTGGCGGCGCGCTCACGGCCCATCCCGTATCGTCCGGCGATCGAGTCGGTCCGCATCGGCTAGTCTCGCTCAGAGCACGAGAGACACGAGAGAGAGGGCGCATGGCCGGAGAACAGGTGGTCGTCATCGGGCTCGGCCGTTTCGGAGCCGCGGTGGCGCGCGAGCTGGAGCGGCTCGGCCACCAGGTGCTCGCGGTCGACCGCAGCGAGGCCCGCGTGAACGACATCAGCTCCGACGTGACGCATGCCCTCGAGCTCGATGCCGCCGACGAGGATGCGCTGCGCAGCGCCGGGGCGGGCGACTTCAACACAGCGATCGTCGCCATCAGCAGCGATGCGGAGCCGTCGATCTTCGCCACCATGGTCCTCAAGCGGCTCGGCGTGCGCAACGTGATCGCAAAGGCCGGGAGTCTGCTCCACGGCGAAATCCTCTCGAGGGTCGGCGCCGATCGCGTCGTCTTCCCCGAGCGCGAGACCGGCCTCCGGCTGGCGCACTCGTTCAACGTGCCGAACGTCATCGACTACCTCGACGTGGCGCCCAGCTTCGGGATCGAGAAGATCCGGCCTCCCAAGTCCTTCATCGGCAAGTCGCTCGGCGAGCTCGACCTCAAGGGCAGGCTCGGCTTGACCCCGCTTGCGCTTCGACGCGGCCAGCAGGTCTTCGTCAACCCTGCGCGTGATGAGCGGATCGCCGAGGGCGACGAGCTGATCCTGATCGGTCGCGACGAGAAGCTCGACCAGCTCCGCGGCTGACCTCGGCCGACCCTCAGTTGTCGGGGCTGACCCCGTCGCCGAGCGTGAAGCGGCGGAGATCATCCGCGCATGCCTGGGCGAGCCGGTTCGCCTCGTTCACGAAAAACGAGCTCATCTTCGTCGAGTCCACGATGAGCAGGGTGTAGCCGCGCTCGTTACGGTCGAGGACGATCCGGTCGTCACCGTGAAAGCTGATCGACCAGTTGGCCTGGAGCTGAACGAGCTCGGCGAGCACCACCTTCTCTCCGAAATACCAGTCGAGATACTCGGCGTTGAGCGCGGTCACGACGTCGCGCAGCTGGAGCGTCTCGTTGCGACGCAGGCGGGCGACGAAGTGGACGATCCGCAGCGCCGCGAACGGGTCGCCGCTGCGCGCCAGCTGCGGCGGCGCAACCTGCGGGTCCGGCATCTCCTCGATGGCCGGACCCACGAACGACGTCGCGTGCGGGGCGTCGCTCAATTCGCGGACCCGTCGCCGGTCTCGATCGGCACGCCGACGAGCGACCCGTACTCGGTCCACGAGCCGTCGTAGTTGCGGACGTCGGAATAGCCGAGCAGTTCGTGGAGCACGAACCAGGTGTGGCTGGAGCGCTCGCCGATACGGCAGTAGGCGACGATCTCGCTGTCACCGTCGATGCCCCTGGCGGCGTACAGCTGGCGGAGCTCGTCGATCGGCTTGAAGGTCCCGTCCTCGGCGACGGCCGTTGCCCACGGGACGTTCACCGCGCCGGGAATGTGGCCCTTGCGCTGGGCGGCCTCCTGCGGCAGATGGGCCGGCGCCGCAAGCTCGCCCCGGAATTCCTCGGGCGATCGGACGTCGACCAGCGCGCGCTCCGACCCGAGGCCGTTGATCACCTGCTGCCGGTAGGCGCGAAGCTCCTCCCGGGTGTCGGGCGGCAAGGTGATCGTACCGGGGGCATGGGCCGGCGCATCGGTCGTGAGCGCCAGGCCATCGGCTTCGACCTTGACGCGGCCGCCGTCGAGGAGGCGCACGTTGTCGAGGCCCTGGTAGCGCAGCTGCCAGAAAGCCCAGGCCGCGAACCAGTTGTTGTTATCGCCGTACAGCACGATGGTCGTGTCGTCGTCGATCCCCGCCGAGCGAAGAAGCGCCTGGAGATCCTCGCGACCGACGAGATCGCGAAGGATCGGATCGGTCAGTTGGCTCTGCCAGTTGACACCCGTCGCGCCGGGCAGGTGGCCGGTGTCGTAGGCTTCGGTGTCGACGTCGACCTCCAGGAAGCGGACGGCCGGGTCGTCGAGGTGCGCCTTCGCCCACTCGGTGGTGACGAGGACGGTGGGGCGGGAGATGGCGGTTACGTCGGCAACGGACATGCGGTGGTCGAAGACTCCTTCGAGCCGTGATCGACAGGCGCGCGGGCTCTTGCCGCGCGGGCGGAAGGGCTGATCGGCCGAAACTCCGACCGATTCCGTCGGAGTATCTCCCGCGCGGCTGATCGATTCAAGCGGCCGGTCGAGCGATCAGCCGATGCGCATGCCTTCGGCGCACTCGGGCTCCGGACGAAGGAGGTGCACCTCGCCGAGGTCACCCATGGCGCCGAGCAAGAGGACCTCGCTGTTGAAGCCCGCGATCCGACGCGGCGGGAAGTTCACGACGGCCACCACCTGGCGGCCAACGAGCGTTTCCGGGTCGGGATAGGCGACCGTGAGCTGGGCGGAGCTCACTCGCTCACCGAGCTCGGGACCGAAATCGACGCGGACCCGGTATGAAGGCTTGCGGGCCTCGGGAAAGGGTCTCGCCTCGACGATGCGCCCGACGCGCATCTCCACACGCAGGAACTCTTCCAACTCGATCATCGCCGAACGATAGCGAACGGACGGCTCCGGCTAGGACTATCGGCCCGTTGGTTGTGCCCCGGCGCACGCGTAGCGTTCGCACACAGCCGCGCCCGTGCCCGCGCGGCTCAACCTGCAGGAGAAACACGTTGACGTTCTGGAACTGGCGCCGCGGGCCGGCTTCGACCGCGACCCAGGGATCCGTGGCTGTCGCCGACACCGAGGAGCTCGCGCCCATCGAGCTCTATACCGCCGATGCCCGCATCGTCGGCTGGATCGCGCCCGGCGGACAGCGCGTGACCGACCTGCTCAACGCGCAGGACGAGCTCAGGCTCTGGCGTCCGAGCCCAGGCCCGTTGGACGACACCTCCGTGGCGCCCGCCAACGGCGCACCGCCGGCGCCTGGCGCCAGCGGCGAGTGGCGGACCCTCCCCACCGCGGCCGTAATACTGGCCATGCCTCCCGAGTGGAGGGCGAGTCGCCAGCTTCGCCTGCATCGACGCCTCAGGCGCGCCGCGGTCACGGCGGGTCCGTTCAGCGTCACCGGCAACGTCCACATGCCACCCGGCGCCGAGGTCGGCATCCACCTAGCCCGCGCCCAGCGGTTCCTTCCGCTGACCGACAGCTACATCCTCCACAACGGGGAGCCGCCGTTCGAACACGTCGTGAGCGTCGTGATCATCAACACGGCCCACATCGTCCAGGTCGTCCCGCTGGTGACCCTGGCATGAGGCTGCCGGTGCCCCGCGGCCACGTCGGCGCGCCTCCGGGAACACTAGTGGCGATATGCCACCCGGTAGATACACACGTCGGCGCAGGACCCCGGCGCAGGTGCGGTCTGACGACAATGCGGATCGCCTCGCCACGTTCCTGGGCAGAGCCCTGAAGGAAGCGCGCACCCGACGGGCCCGCTCGCAGCGGACGGCATCGGCGCTGTCTGGGATCTCGCAGTCCGGATGGAGCAAGCTGGAGTGCGGACGCGGCGCGAACATCGCGCTCCGCGCCTGGATCCGTGCGACGGGGGCCGTCGACGCTGACCTCCGCGCCTACCTCGAACGAACATCCGCCGCCGATGCCCCGCGCGACGCCGTCCACCTTCGTCACCAGGAGCTCGTGGCTCGGATGGCGAGACCCGGCGGATGGAAGGTCCGACCCGAGCACGGCCTGGCCGGCGTTGGCGTCGCCTTCGTCGTGCTGGCCCGGTCCGACGAGCGGGCGATCGTCGAGGTCTGGAACTGGCTCGCCGACGTCGGCGATGCATTCCGCGCCTGGGATCGAAAGCTCGAGCGGATAGACGCGGGGACCGCCACTAGCACGTCGGGCTGCTGGGCAATACGCGCAACGCGGCGCAATCGCGAGTTGGTCGCCGCGCACGCAACCCTGTTCAGCGCTCGCTTCCCCGGTTCAGGCGCGGCATGGCTTGCTGCCTTCGGCGACGCTCGTGCGCCGATGCCTGCGGACGCGGCACTCGTCTGGGTGTCGGTGCGGGGTGATCCGCTCTTCCCGGCGAGGATTCGGTTGCCATAATCGGCGGCGATGGCCGTCCTTCGCAGCTCGATCGATCCCGCCTCACCCTCAACACGCGCGAACGCTGACGCGATGCGTCGCCTTGTCGACGACCTGCGGGCCAGGACCGATGCGCTGACGCGGAACGGTGCCGGCGGTGACGACCGCTCGATCGCGCGGCACCGCGAGCGCGGCAAGCTGCCTGTCCGGGAGCGGATCGATCGGCTCATCGATCCAGGCTCATCGTTCCTGGAGATGGGTACCCACGCCGCCAATGGCATGTACGACGACGATGCGCCGGGCGCCGGGATCGTGACCGGCATCGGCCGCGTCGAGGGTGTCGAGTGCGTGGTCGTGGCCAACGACGCGACCGTCAAGGGCGGCACGTATTACCCGATCACGGTGAAGAAGCACCTGCGGGCACAGGAGATCGCCCTCGAGAACCGGCTGCCGTGCCTCTACCTGGTGGACTCGGGTGGCGCCTTCCTGCCGATGCAGGACGAGGTCTTCCCCGATCGGGAGCACTTCGGGCGCATCTTCTTCAACCAGGCGCAGCTGTCGGCCGGCGGCATCCCGCAGGTCGCGCTCGTCATGGGCAGCTGCACGGCCGGCGGAGCCTACGTGCCGGCGATGAGCGACGAGACGGTCATCGTCAAGGGCACCGGCACGATCTTCCTGGGCGGGCCACCGCTCGTGCAGGCCGCCACCGGCGAGGTGGTGACGGCCGAGGAGCTCGGCGGGGCGGAGGTCCACACCGCGCAATCCGGCGTGGCCGATCACTACGCCCTGAACGACGAGCATGCCCTCGCCATCGGCCGCCAGATCATCCGAAACCTGTCATGGTGCAGGCCCGATCCGCCGTGGGAGATCGGCGAGCCGTGCGAGCCATCGGTCAATCCTGAGGACCTGTACGGCGTCATCCCGGCCGATGCGCGCCAGTCGTACGACGTTCGCGAGGTGATCGCGCGGCTCGTGGACGGCAGCGAGCTTCACGAGTTCAAGGCTCGCTACGGCGAGACCCTGGTCACCGGATTCGCACGGATCGGCGGATACCCGGTCGGGATCATCGCCAACAACGGGATCCTGTTCAGTGAATCGGCGCTGAAGGGCGCGCACTTCGTCGAGCTTGCCAGCCAGCGCCGCATCCCGCTGGTCTTCCTCCAGAACATCACCGGCTTCATGGTCGGCCGCGAGTACGAAGCCGGCGGGATTGCCAAGGACGGCGCGAAGCTCGTGACCGCGGTGAGCACGACGAACGTGCCGAAGTTCACCGTGATCATCGGCGGCAGCTTCGGCGCAGGGAACTACGGCATGGCCGGGCGCGCGTACGGACCTCGCCAGCTGTGGATGTGGCCGAACGCGCGGATCAGCGTCATGGGCGGCGCCCAGGCGGCCCGCGTCCTGTCCACCGTGCGTGGAGGGCTCGAGACCGATGCCGACCGCGACGCCTTCGAGGAACCGATTCTCGCGAAGTACGAGCGCGAGGGATCGCCCTACTACTCCACCGCGCGCCTGTGGGACGACGGAGTGATCGATCCGTTCGACACGCGCCGCGTGCTTGCTCTTGGGATCAGCGCTGCGCTCAACGCGCCGATCCCGGAACCAGGGTTCAGCCTCTACCGGATGTGACGATCGCCTGCAAGCTAGTCGCCGATCGAGGTTGGCACCGGCAGCGCGACGCGCTCCACGTCGAATCGCAGGCCGAGCAGCTCGAATGTGCGCGGCGCGGCGACGTCGGCACCGAGGGTCACGACGGCCGGCACCGCCATCTCGCGCCTCGGCACCAGGCGCAGCACGTGCGGACCGATGTCACACACGGCGAGGTCCGCGACCGCCCACAGGTCAAGCCCGAGCCGCTCGTGGAGGAGTGCGGCGGTCGATGGTGGATCGTCGGTCGCCAGGTCGAGGCGCGCGAGCAGGACCGGCGATCCGATCGGGTGGTGGAAGGTCGCCCGCTCCGCCAGCGCCGCATGGCCCCACTCCGCGCCGACGTAGGCATGCTCGATGAGGAACGGGACGCCATCGGCCTCGAGTGGATCGTTCGGAAAGGCGACGGTCCACCGCACCAGCTCGCCGTCCTCCCGCGACCGGTTGCCGTGGATGACCGGTCCGAAGCCGGCCTCGGCGAGGGCGGCCACGGTGACTTCGATCTCGTCGACGCGCAGCGCGTAGGTGGCGAGCCCACCGCCGTGCTCATCCAGGGCGGCGACGGCTGCGGCCCCCACCGGCGAGCGGCGGGCAGCGACGCGATCGTCGACGCCGATGAGCTCGAGGTAGCTGCCATCGGCGAGCCACGCGATCCGGTTGAACGTGCCGTGGCCCTCGTGCCGCCCTCCGGCCGTGGCCGAGAGGCCGACCGCCGACTCGAGCTCGGCCGCGGCGGCGTCCGGATCCGCGCAGGCGATCACGAGATGGTCGATGCCGCGGATCATGAGGACGATGCTATCAGCATCCGGTAGGCTCACCGGACCGATGCAACCCGCGACCGATCGCCCCGCCCCGGGCTCCCACGACCGCTCCACGCCGTCCGGCTCCCTCGAGACGAGCGCCGCCAACCTGTTCGAGGCAATGCTCGCCGCGCGGGAGGCTGAGGAGCGAGGTGGCGATCGCCGCCCGCTCGACGCCTTCTACCGCACGCTCATGAGCGGCCTGCTCCTGCTGCCGGTCCCGCCGGAGCACGGTGACGAGGCCCGGGAGGCGCTGGCCACGGCGGTGAACGACGATGAGCAGGTCGAGATCAGCGTCATGCTGGCTCGGGAGGGCGACGGCACCCCCGTGAGCGTCGTGTTCGCGTCGTTCGGGGCGCTGGCCGCCTGGGCGCCGAGCGGGACCGGCAATCTCCCGCTGCCGGCCCGCATCGCGATCGGCAACCTGGCCTCGGCCGGCCTGCCGGCGATCATGGACCCCGCCGGCCCGGTCCCCTATCGCTTCGGCGCCGATGAGCTGGCCGCGCTCGCCGATGGGCGCCTCCCCGGCAGCGGCGAGCCGCTCTTCGAGGAGACGACGCGCTCCTCGATCCGGGTGCGGCTCCCCGGCGCCGACACGCGGACGCTCGAGGAGAGCCTGCGCGCCGAGCTCGTCGAGACCACCGTCGAGGCGGCCTATCTCGTGGAGACCGACGCGTCGTCGGGAGCCCCGCGGCTGATGCTCGGGCTGGTGGGCGAGCCGGGTGCATCGGCGACGGTCGACGTGCCAGACGGGACCGACGTGGTCTGGCTCGAGGAGCCGTTGCTTGCCCAGGTCCGCGCCGTGGCCGAGCCGTTCCACCGAAGAGGCCGCGCCAGGTGAGCGGGCTCCGCGTCACGCGCGACGGCGCCTTCGCCCGCGTCACGCTCGATCGTCCCGAGGTCCGCAACGCGTTCGATGCGGCGCTCATCGCGGAGCTGCGGGCGGCGTTCGAGGAGCTCTCGGGCAAGCCGCCCGGAGAGCTGCGCGGGGTCGTGCTCGCCGGCGATGGGCCGGCATTCTGCGCGGGGGCGGACGTCGAGTGGATGCGTGGCGCGATCGGTCTGACCGTGGACGAGAACGAGCGCGACGCAGCCGCGATGCAGGCGATGTTCGATGCCATCGACGCCTGCCCTGTGCCGGTCATCGCCCGCGTGCAGGGCGCCGCGCTCGGCGGCGGCATGGGCCTGTGCGCGGTGTCGGACATCGTGATCGCCACGGCCGAAACGACGTTCGGCTTCACCGAGACGAAGCTCGGCATCATCCCGGCCGTCATCAGCACCTTCATCCTGCCCAAGATCGGCGACTCGAACGCGCGCGCCCTGTTCGTCACCGGTGAGCGCTTCGGCGCCGAGCGGGCGCGCGCCATCGGCCTGGTCCACGAGGTGGTGGCGGGCGAGGCGGACCTCGATGCCCGGATCGACGCGCTCCTCGAAGAGGTCGGGGCCGCCGGCCCGGAGGCGTCCCGCGCCGCAAAGGCCCTGGTCCGCGATCTCCGGCATCTGTCCCACCGCGAAGCGCGCGAGGAGACAGTCCGCCGGATCGCGCGGCTGCGCGCCTCGGCCGAGGGCCAGGAGGGCCTCGCGGCCTTCGTGGAGAAACGACCGCCTGCCTGGCGCGACGCGTAGGTGCATCGGACTGCGACAATCGCGACATGACCGATGACCTGACGCCGCGGGAGGTCGCCGACGAGCTGGGCGTCACCGTCCGCACCGTCCAGCGATGGATCGCCGACGGGAGACTACCGGTAAAGCGGGTCGGCAGCCGGGCGCGCGTGTCGCGTTCGTCGCTCGGCGGCGTCACGACCGAGGACCCGCTCTGGCGGCGCCCGATCACCAGCCTCCTGATCGCGAACCGCGGCGAGATCGCTGCGCGGGTCGCGCGCACGGCACGACAGCTGGGGATCCGGGTCATCGGCGTGCATCCCCCCGGCGAGCGACCGCCCGCGGAGGCGGACCTCGCCGTCGAGATCGACTCGTACCTCGATGCCGACCGGATCCTCGCCGGGGCGCGGCGCGCGGGCGCCGACGCCATCCACCCGGGATACGGATTCCTTGCGGAGAACGCGGACTTCGCGCGACGCGTGGCTGGGGCCGGGCTGGCGTGGGTGGGGCCACCGGCCAGCGCGATCGCCGCCATGGGCGCCAAGGCCGCCGCCCGCGCCGTGGCGGCCGACCATGGCGTCCCGATCGTCCCCGGCTACGAGGGAGACGCGCAGGACGACCGAAGCCTGGCCGCCGCGGCCGAGCGCATCGGCTACCCGGTCCTCGTCAAGCCGAGCGCCGGCGGCGGCGGCAAGGGGATGCGGGTCGTCCGCGACCCGGCGGAGCTCTCCGAGGCGCTCGGCTCAGCGCGCCGCGAGGCACATCGGTCATTCGGTGACGACCGCCTCGTGCTCGAGCGCTATCTCGCCGGATCGCGGCACGTCGAGGTGCAGGTCCTGTTCGACGGACACGGCGCGGGCATTCACCTAGGCGAGCGCGACTGCAGTGCGCAGCGGCGCAACCAGAAGATCGTGGAGGAAGCGCCCGCGCCGGCGGTCACGGGTGAGCTGCGCGAGCGGCTCGGCACGGCAGCGCTGACGGTTGCGGCCGCGGTCGGGTACGTCAATGCCGGGACGGTCGAGATGCTCCTGACCGATGCGGGCGAGTTCTTCTTCCTCGAGATGAACACGCGGCTCCAGGTCGAGCACGCCGTCACCGAGGCGGTCACCGGCCGCGACCTCGTTGCCGACCAGCTGCGGATCGCTTCGGGCGCGACGCTGGCGGAGATCGGCCTCGGTGCGTCCCCGCGCATCGACGGACATGCGATCGAGGCCCGCCTGTATGCCGAGGATCCGGAGTCCGGATTCCTGCCGGCCACCGGCCGCCTTGCGCGGGTCACGTGGCCCGACGGCATCCGGGTCGACGCCGGCGTGCGTGAGGGCGACGAGGTCACCGACCGCTACGACCCGATGCTGGCCAAGCTCATCGCACGCGGGTCGACCCGGCAGGACGCGCTCGACAACCTCCGCCAGGCCCTGTCGGAGACGACTGTGCTGGGCGTGCGGACGAACCTGCGCTTCCTGCGCTGGCTGCTCGATCGGCCGGTCATGCTCGATGGCGAGATGCGGACCGATACGATCGCCGGGCTCGACCTTCCGGCCGTCGCGCGCCCCAC
>Ga0190265_10003802_pt1 | contig 10366 bp, 7 predicted proteins | sample Popmic124T_FD_133135 | JGI IMG/M metagenome (GOLD analysis project Ga0190265, IMG submission 133135) | Populus adjacent soil microbial communities from riparian zone of Indian Creek, Utah, USA - 124 T | ecosystem: Environmental > Terrestrial > Soil > Riparian zone | place: USA: Utah | collected...
ACGGCACCGGCCGGACGCCGAGGAAGGCATACGTGCCGTCGTCGCGGGTCGTGAAGCGGCCGCGGAGATGGTGCTCCGGCGCGTCGTCGGACTGGACGGCGTACAGACGGTCGTCGCCGTTCTGCCAGACGTCGAGCTCCGCCCCCTCGATCGGCTCGCCCGACGGCATCTTGACGGTGCCGTGGACCCAGGCCGGCGTGCCGTCCGCTTGCTCGGCGATTGCCGCCCCGTACTCGCGCAACGGCGACGCGGGGACGTAGAAGGGGCCGAGGATCGTGGACTCCGTCGCGCCGTCGGGAGGGCCGGTGGCGAGCGCGTCGACGAGCATCGAGAGGCCGAGCGTGTCCGACCAGAGGATGAACTCCTGCCGCTGGTGGTCGGTGATGTGGCCGGTGGCGGTGAGCGTCTCGATCGCGACCATCCACTCCGCCTGGCTGAGGCGGACCTCCTTCGTGAACGCGTGCAGGTGGCGGACGAGCGCCTGCAGGATCTCGCGCCGGCGCTCGTCGCTGCAGCCGTCGAAGCTCGCGACGACCGAGCGGGTGATGTCGTCGGGTCGCACCGGTCGGGTCGTGCTCATGGTCGCGTGCCTTTCGTCGCCGTGTGGGACGCGCCGCTACCGCATCGCCTCGGGAGGCCCGTCCGGCCCCCACTCGTTGACCGCGCGGAAGTTCGCCTCGATCGGCCAGGAGATGACCTCGTACGTGTCGTCGTCGAGGATGATCTCCTCCTCGGCCGAGTACTCGACGACGTTGCCCGCTCCGTCGTGGAAGTAGAAGACGACGTTCTGGCCACAGCTGTGGCGGAGCGGGCCCCAGATCACGCGATCGTCGCCGGCCGTCTCCGTGATGCGCGCGGCCGCAGCGATCACCGCAGGATCGTTCTTGAGCGTGAACTGCAGGTGGTTCAGGCCGTTCCACTCCGACCGAGCGACGCCGAAGCAGTGGAAGATCGTGTGCGAGCGGAAGAAGCACAGGATCGGGATCCCGTCGGGAGCGACGATTCGGCCCGATTCCTTGAGACCCATGACATCGGTCGCGAACGAGATGAGCCCGTTCACGTCCGTCGTTCGCAAGATCACGTGGTCCAAGCTGATCGGTGCGGGGACGGCAGACGGCTTGGAGACGTTCCAGACCATCGGCAGGTCCACGTCCACTCCGGTCGTCAGCTCGATCGCCACCTCGTTGGGAGCCTGGAAGCGAACCGCGGGCGCGTGGTTCCAGAGCTCCGACTCCTCGATCCGCTCCGCGGCGACGCCGGACGTCGCCAGGCTCTCCTGCGCCTGGTCGAGCCCCGCCTGCCCCCGGACGAGATACGAGACATGATCGATCCCGGGCTCACCGGGCGTGTACACCAGCGAATAGGCGTCGAGGCCGTGGGCGGCCAGGTAGTGCCGGCCGTCCGCGTCGCGATGGACGAGCGCCAGCCCCATGTGCTGCTCGGCGAACGCCACCGCCGCCTCGGGATCGGTCGTCCGCATCGCGATGTAGTGAAGTCGATCGATGCCCAGCTGTGCCATTACGCGGTGTCCTCCGAATCGACGATGTGCGTCACGAGCGGCGGGCCGAGCCCCTGGATGGAGATGGCGACCTCATCTCCGGCCACGAGCCGCTCGCGCGGGCTGCGGCCGTAGCCCACGCCCGCGGGCGACCCGGTGGCGATCATGTCGCCCGGCTCCAGCGTGAGCACCGAGGTCAGGTGCTCGAGGATCTCCTGGATCCCGAAGATCATCTTCGACGTGTTGGACGACTGCTTGACCTGGCCGTTCACGGTCAACTCGATCCCCATCTGCTGCGGGTCGACGACGAACCGGGAAGGGGTGATCAGCGGGCCCGCTGGTCCGAACCCGTCCCAGCCCTTGTGCAGGAGCCAGTCCATCCCGATGACCGGCTGCCAGCTGTCCATGTGGTCGCGGTTCGAGACGTCGTTGAACATCGTGTAGCCGGCGACGCCCTCGAGCACGGCAGGCCCGCGAGCGAGCCGCATCCTGCGACCGATGACGATGGTCGCCTCGGCCTCCCAGTCGATCCACGTCGCGCCGGCGGGAATCTGGAGGCTCCCGCCGCTTCCGAGCAGGGTGCTCGTCGGCTTGAGGAACGCGTAGGGCACGGTGTTGGTCAGCTCCGCCTCCATCTCGTCCAGGTGGTCGCGGTAGTTCGCTCCGACGCAGATCAGCTTGCGCGGCACGAGGATCGGGGGCAGCCACGCCACGGCCTCGGGTGCGAGCGCGCCGGCGGCGGAGCGAGCTGCCCGAGCGGCGGCGGACAGCGCGGGCTCCCAGTCGTCCCAGCGCTGGAGGATGCCGAGCACGTCGCGCGGGCCGTCCGGCCAGGATCCGTCGAGCGCCTCCAGGGGCAGCAGCCGGCCGTCGAACTCGATCACCGTGACCGGTGTCCCCTGCTCCTCGATCGTTCCGAACCGCCATACGTCCTCGTGGTCGACGACGAGCGGCCCGCCACGCGCCTGCATCGCTTACGCCGAAGCCGCGGTGCCGCGGCGGTCGGTGAGATCGGCCGGGGAGGCGCCGAGGATCTCGCGGTGGAGATCGAGCAGCATCGGTACCTCGTCGGGGGCCGCGCGTCCCATCCCGCACTCGGTGCAGATTCCCCACGGTCGCCCGCCGGCCGACGATTGCGCGAGCGCCGCGTCGACGTGCGTCACCTGTTCGGCGGTCGTCCCTGCGGGCTGGTCCTCCGGGTGGTACGGAACAAGTGAGAAGTACAGCTCCGTCTCCGCTCCGGTCGTCAGGTCACGAAGCGGTGCGAGGTAGTCGGCGTCGCCACGCCCCTGCGGCACGGTGAAGGATGCCCAGGAGACCGTCCGCTGCGCTGCGCCGGCAAGCGCGTTGAGCAGATCCACCTGCATGCGAAGCGACGCCGGCTCCTTGAAGTGCTGATGCCCGTAGTCCCCGTAGCACAGGTGCAGTCCGACGGGCACATCCGCCGGCACCCGGTCGACGCACCGCACGAGTCCCGGCACGATCTCGTCCAACGGGGTTGGCTGCCCGAGCCCGAACGCGTCCTCGAGGAGGCCGAACTCGATCGCGACGTCCCACTGCACCGCACAGCGATCGTGGGGAAGCCGTGCGAGCGCGCCGTCGAGGTCCGCGAACAGCGCCGCCTCGTAGGAACCGATGACCGCGGGCAGATCTTCTGGGACGAACGCCGCCGCCACCGACGCCAGCGGCGTCGGGTACTGCATCTGGAAGCGGGTCCCGGCAGGGATCGTCCCGTCGCTCTGGAGCCGATCGAAGATCTCGAACGACCTGCCGTACTCCTCGGCATAGCTGAGATTCGGCCACTCGACGTCCTCCGCGGAGGCGCCCTCGGCGAGGCGCAGCCGAGGATAGGCGGGCGCGTCCGACGCGGCCTCGAAGGGCTGCTCGGCGCCCAGCATCTCGAACTCGCGCATCCGCTGGAACTTCTGGACCTGGAACAGGATCCAGTAGGCGCGCTCCCCGGTTTCTCCGTCGCTCAGCCGCCGCACGCCCGCCGGAATCCTGGACGTGATCTCCCGCATCACGGCCTCGGCATCGGGCAGGTTGACCGAGCCGTTGAAGTGGACGCTGGTGGGTGGCATTTGACGCTTCTCCCTCTCTCCGACAGCCTGGGCTTCCGGTCTCGACGGAGCCGCCGCGGACGTGATCGGCGGCATGCCGACGTGGCGCCGACCACGCTAGTCGGGCACGGCGCGCGCGCAGTGACTTCGGTCCGGGGCGCACACCCCTGCCGTCGTCCACCTGGAGTCCGGAGCCCGAGCTCAGGCTGCGCGGCGAGCGCGCTCCACGGTTCGCGCGAGCTCGACCCGAGAGGAGACGTCGAGCTTGCGGAAGATGTTGCGCAAGTGCGTCTCGACCGTCTTGAGGCTGAGGAAGAGCTCGGCGGCGATCTCCGGGTTCGTCTTGCGGTCGACGACGAGGCCGGCGACTTGACGCTCGCGCTGGGTGAGCGTCTCGACGCCCGCGCCGTCGGCGTTGCCTTTGAGTGTGCGCCGGTGGACGGTTCGCCCGAGCCGGCGCAGTTCCTGCTGGGCGGCATCTCGGTGTGGGAGCGCGCCGCAGGCTTCGAACGTCGCCGCCGCGCGCTCGAACTCGGCGGCCGCGCGGTCCTGCTCACCGGCCGCGGCGAGCGCGCGCCCCGCGACCATCCGCGACAGCGCGGCCTCGATCACGACCCCGACTCCCTCGGCGGCGGCCGCGGACGCCAGGGCGCGCTCGGCGGCCGCGGCGGGGTCGCCGGAGTGGAGGGCGACCGCCGCCGCGGCGCGCTGCGCCCAGGCGGTGCCCATCGGGAGTCCCAGGGCGGCCGCGTGCGCCTCGGCCGCTGTCGCTGCTCGCGCCGCCTCGTCGCCGCGATCGAGCTCCGCGTAGGCCGTCGCCAGGCTCTCGAGGCCCATCGCCCGCCAGGCGCCGGGGATCGCCCGCAGCGGCTGGTCGTCCCCGGAGCCCGCCAGGACGTCGACGGCGCGCTGGCTGCCCCCGGCCATCACCGACGCGCGTGCCACGACCATCGCCGCCCAGGACGAGAGGACGCTCTCGTCGACCCGTTGCGTGAGCTCGAGTGCCTCCTCGGCCAGCTCGAGCGCCGCCGGGAGGTCGCCCGCCACGGCCGAGAGGAGTGAGCGGTTGCGCAGCATCCACGCCATGCTCTGGGTGATGCCCGCAAGCCGCGCCGCCTCGACGCCGGCGTCGAGCACCTTCGCCGCCTCCTCGAGCCTGCCGCGCATGAGATGCGCCGCGCCCAGCGCCGGGATCAGCGTCGGGTGCAGATGGCCTGCGGCACGGCCGAGCCTGAGCGCGCGCTCGGCGTGCGCCACGGCCTCGTCGTAGCGGTCGAGGTACGTCGCGGCCGAGCAGAGATAGGCGGCGGCGTCGACGCGGACGGTGAGCTCCTCGTCCGACATGGCGGCGACGAGGGCCGACGCCTCGTCGTAGGTGGCGTACGCCTCGCTGGTGCTGCCGGCGACCGCGTGACCGAGCGTGAGCATCGCGGCGGCGGCCGCGATCAGCGGGCGCTCGCCCAGCTCGTGCGCCGCCTGGAGCGCGCGCGTCGCCCAGACCCGGACCGCGTCGGGCTCCGCGCGGAACAGCGCGTCGATCGCGAGCTCGATCATGAGAGAGATCGCATCGGCCGCCGCCGGGTCCGGAAGCTGATCGAGGCCCGCGACCAGACGCGCGTGCGCTTCCTCGTGACGGCCGAGCAGGCGCTCGACGCCGGCGCACGTCGTCGTCAGCTGGACGCGCAGGCCGACCGCCTCCTCCGGGGCGAGCGCGATGCACTCGAGCAGGTCGGCATGGCTTTCGGCGAGGCGGCCCTGCGCGGCGAGCGCGCGCGCCCGCGCGAGCAAGAGGCCGACCCGCTGCTCGGCTGGCGCGGCGTCGGGCATGAGGCGCAGCGCGGCGCTGAACCAGCGGGCGGCGCTGGCGGGGGCACGAAGGATCGCCGCCGTCCCGGCCTGCGTGAGTACGGCCACGGCGGCGAGGTCCCCGTGGCGCGCGGCGAACTCGACGTGATGCGCCCGCGCCGCCGCCGGCGCCCCGCGCTCGGCGAGGACCTGCGCGCAGCGCTCGTGCGCGCCGAGCAGCCAGCCGCCGGGCGCGCTCTCGTACACCGCGCGCCGCACGAGCGGGTGGCGGAAGCGGAAGCGCCGCGGGACGGCGGTGGGACGCACCAGCCCGACGTCCAGAAGCTCGTCAAACGCCTCCCTCGCCGTGGCGTCGCTCGCGCCGGCGGCCGCGGCAGCAAGGTCGGGCTCGAACGGGTCGCCCGAGACGGCCGCGCCGCGCAGCACGCGGCGGGTGTCGTCGGAGAGTAGGCCGAGCTCCTCGGCCAGCGAGGCGATGACCGCCGCAGGCACGCCGACGGCCTCCAGCGCCGCTCCCGCGAGCGGCCGCCGTCCGGTGACGCGCGCCCCGCCGGAGCGAGCGAGCTGTTGGAGGTAGAACGGGTTGCCGCCTGCCTCCTCGTAGATCTCGTCGGCGCGCTCGCGCCCGACGCCCTCGCCGAGCAGGTCGCCCGCGGCCTCGCGGGGCAGGCCGCTGAGCTCGAGCCGAGTGACGTCGCCGTGGCGGTCTGCCCGCGCGAGCGCGGCCGTGAGGCGATCGGGTGTCTGACGCGGGCGCGCGGCCATCACGACGAGCACGGCGGCGTCGGGAGGGCTCCGCAGCAGCGCGGTGAGCAGCTCCACCGACGCGGCGTCCGCCCAGTGGACGTCATCCAGGGCGAGCACGAGCGGCTTGGACGCCGCGAGCCGCTCGAGCAGCTCGCGCACCGCACGGTGCGCGCGGTAGCGCTCGTCCTGCGCGACGGCCCCACCGCCGGACGCGGACTCCGACAGCGACGGCAGCACGTGCGCCAGCTCGCTGCGCACGTCATCGCGCAAGGACGCCGCGAGCCGCGGGTCCAGCGCGGCGACGTACTCGTCGAGGGCGTCGACGAAGACCCAGAACGGCAGGTCGCGCTCCAGCTCGGATGCGCTGCCGCCCAGCACGATGCAGCCACGGGCGTCGGCGCGCGTGGCGAGCTCGGCCAACAAGCGGGTCTTGCCGATCCCCGGCTCGCCCTGGATCGCGAGCGGCGCCGTCCCACCGTCGCACAACTCGCCGAGCGCGCGATCGATCGCGTCCAACTCGGCGGCGCGCCCGACAAGGGGGTCGGCGACCTTGGTCATGAGGAGGAGGCCCTGCCTGCCGAGCATAACCCGGCTCGAGGTCGGGGTGCGAGATCGGGGTGCCCGCCCGATGTCGGGGTGCCGCCCCGCCGTCAGTCTCGTCGCATGCCGCGCTTCCTCGTCCACCACCGCCAGGTCGCACAGGTGACCGAGGTCGACATCCCATGAGCCCCCAGAAGGAGACCCCGATGCAACCGTATCCGCGCCGCTGGCAGGCGCTGGGCGTCCTCGCGCTCAGCCTGCTCGTGATCACGATGGGCAACACGATCCTCAACGTCGGTCTGCCGAGCATCCGCGAGGAGCTCGGCGCAAGCTCGAGCCAGCTGCAGTGGATCGTCGACAGCTACGTGCTGGTGTTCGCGGGTCTGCTGCTCGCAGCGGGCAGCCTCGGTGATCGCTTCGGGCGCAGGCGCGCGCTCGCGTCCGGGTTGGCGGTGTTCGGGCTCGGATCCGTGCTCGCCTCCCTCTCGACCGACGCGACGATGCTCATCGCCTCACGTGCGCTCATGGGCCTCGGCGCGGCCGGGATCATGCCCACGACGCTGTCGATCCTCACGAACATCTTCCCGTCGAGCGAGCGGCCGAAGGCGATCGCCATCTGGGCCGCGGTGTCAGGCCTCGGCGTCGCGATCGGACCGATCTCCGGCGGCTTCCTGCTCGAGCACTTCGACTCGAGCAGCATCTTCCTGATCAACCTGCCCGTCGTCGCCGCGTGCCTGATCGGCGCCTTCGCGCTCGTGCCGGATTCACGTGACCCCGACGCACGCAAGCTCGACCTGCCCGGCACCGGTCTGTCCATCGCCGGCCTCAGCGCCGTCATCTGGGCCGTGATCGAGGCGCCCGAGCACGGTTGGAGCAGCCCCGTCATCCTGGCGGCCTTCGCGGCCGGCGCGGCGATCATCGCGGCGTTCATCGCCTGGGAGCGCCACACCGATCACCCGATGCTCGACGTCCGCGTCTTCCGCAACCTGCGCTTCAGCGCGGCGAGCGTCTCGATCGCGTGCGTGTTCTTCGCGCTGATGGGCGTCATGTACGTCCTCACCATGTACATGCAGTCGGTCCTCGGGTACAGCCCGCTGCAGGCCGGCGTGAAGATGCTGCCGATCGCGTTCGGCATGGTGCTGGCGTCGAAGCTCGCCATCGGCCTGACACGCCGCCTCGGCACGAAGTGCTCCGTGGCGCTCGGCCTGGCCACCGTCGCCGGCGCGCTGGCGATGATCGCGACGTTCGACACGGACACGACCAGCCTCCAGATCGCCCTGGCGCTCGGCGCTCTGGGCCTGGGCATGGGCTTCGCGATGTCTCCGGCGACCGAGGCGATCATGGGCGCGCTTCCCCGCGCCAAGGCCGGCATCGGGTCCGCCATGAACGACGTCGTCCGCGAAGTCGGTGGCATGCTCGGCATCGCCGTGCTCGGCAGCGTCCTGTCGTCGGGCTATGGCTCGGGGATGGACGACGCGACCGCCGGACTGCCCCACGCGGGGGCAGAGGCGGCGAGCGACAGCGTCGGCGCGGCACACGAGATCGGAGGACGCATCGGCGGCGGAACCGGCGCCGAGCTGATCGACACCTCCAACGCCGCATTCGTCGACGCCCTCACCACGACCGCCACCCTCGGGGCTGCAGCCGCCGTGATCGGCGCGCTCGTCGCCCTCGCGTTCCTGCCCTCGCACGGCCGCGCCGAGCATCCGGCGTCGCTCGGCTCCGACCCGCTCGTGCCGGCACCGGCCTGATCCCGACCCCCTCCCCTATGCGGCGATGTCGTGGCCGCGTGCGGCGGATTCCCGCAGGCAGGCGAGCATGGCGTGGACCGCCGGCGCCCGGTGGTCGGCGGGGAACGCGGCGTAGATGTCCCGTGACGGGAGCGAGCGCGGCAGCGGCCGCACCGCGATGTCGGGCCGGGGGGCGCCGAGGGCGAGGCGCGGGTAGAGCGTGATCCCGAGCCCGGCGGCGACGAGCGCCTGCTTGCCGGTCCAGTCGTCGCAGTGGAAGCCGATCCGCGGCGGTGCGCCGATCAGCCTTGCGAGCTGGTCGAGCGGGCCCAGGCAGTCCGGGTGGGCGCCCTCGATCCACGGCTCGTGCGCGAGGTCGGTCATGGCGAGGCGCTTGCGGTTCGCGAGCGGATGCGTGCGGGGCAGGGCGAGGAAGAGCTCGTCCTCGAGCAGCTTCACGGTCTCGATGCCGTCGAGGTCGTCGAGATCCCACGAGGTGACGAGCACCAGGTCCAGCTCACCCGCACGCAGGGTTGCGTAGTTGTCGTGCGGCGTGCCCTGCATGACCGAGAGGTCGACCTTGGGGTGCCGGGCGGCGAAGCGTGCGAGCGCGTCCGGGACGAGCCAGGCGTTGGCGCTCGCGAAGGCGGCGAGGCGGAGGCGACCGCCTTCGAGACCGGCGAGCGCGTCGAGTTGCGCCTGGGCGGCGTCGAGGCGCACGAGCACCGCCTCGGCGTGCTCGACGAGCAGCTCGCCGGCCTGGGTGAGGCGCACCCGCCGCGCATCGCGCTCCAGCAGCTGGGCGCCGACCTCGGCCTCGAGCGCCGCGATCTGCCGCGAGATCGAGGGCTGCGTGAACGCCAGCGCCTCGGCTGCGGCGGAGAACGAGCCGCGCTTGGCCACCTCCACGAGCGTCCGCAGACGGCGTACGTCCATCATGCTCGGAGCGTATAGGAGCCATCGCGAACACTCATTTCCCTTCATGCGCCGCGCCGGCCAGGCTAGGCGTGTGAACCCGGCGCCCGGCGGCGACATCCACACCGACATCGGCGGCGACGTGGACTTCGTGCGCGCGCAGCTCCCGTCCCGCCCAGTGCGGATCCTCGACGTCGGCTGCGGCGACGGAGCGCTCGCCTTCGCGCTCGCGGCCGCAGGCCACGACGTCACCGGAATCGACCCGAGCGCGACGCCCGGACCGATCCTGCGCCGCGTCTCGCTCCAGGAGTTCGCGGACGACACGGTCTTCGACGCCGCGGTCGCGCGCTTGTCGCTGCATCACATCGACGACCTCTCCGGCGCCGTGGACAAGCTCGCCGCGCTGCTCGCTCCGGGCGCCCCCTTGATCCTGATCGAGTTCGCCAGCGAGCGGCTGCGGGGCGCGACGGCCGGCTGGTACTACCACCAGCGCCGGGCGCTGGCCGCCGCCGGTGATCGCGATGCCACCTTCCCGGCCGGGGCGGATCGCGGGCCCGCGGGCCTCGTGCGGGAGCTCGCCGGCCTCCACGGGTTCGCCGCCATCCGCGCCGCGCTGCAGCGGCGCTTCACCGAGCAGCTCTTCGCGTGGACGCCGTACCTCCACCGGTATCGGCTGCATCCCGCCGTCGAGCCGCTCGAGCGCTCGCTCATCGCAGCGGCCGCGATCGAGGCCACCGGCGTCCGCTACGTCGGCCGTGCTTCCGAGCCCATGCTCGGTTCGCCGTATACGCATACCGTATAGGTTCTACGCAGAACCGTCATTGGACGGAATGCAAATGGTGGGCGACGCTGAACGTCATGGCCATCCACACCGAGGTCCTGATCTACGACCATTCGAGGAGCTCGACGCCCTCGGGCCCTACAGCGTGCGCGTCGAGCTGCTCGCGCTGGCCTCGCACGCCGAGCGCGATCGGCTCGCGGCGGCGAACGCGGAGCGCACGAGGCGCTCGCTCGAGCGGGCGAAGCAGCAGGCGGAGCTCCCGCGCCTGCGCGCCGGCCGGCGTGACGCG
>Ga0190265_10003803_pt1 | contig 10364 bp, 9 predicted proteins | sample Popmic124T_FD_133135 | JGI IMG/M metagenome (GOLD analysis project Ga0190265, IMG submission 133135) | Populus adjacent soil microbial communities from riparian zone of Indian Creek, Utah, USA - 124 T | ecosystem: Environmental > Terrestrial > Soil > Riparian zone | place: USA: Utah | collected...
AATGAGCGAACTGCGCTTCTTCAATCCGTATGCCGAAATTCGGCACACGGAGAATCGTCTGCCTCATTGGCAGCAGAAGGGCGCGGTCTATTTCGTCACATTCCGGCTCGCCGATGCCGTGCCGACACGGCTTCGGACTCAATGGGAGACCGACCGGGAAGCGTGGTTGAAGGTTCATCCCGAGGCGTGGAGCGAGGAGATCGTACGCGAATATCATCAGCGATTTTCTGGATCGATCGAGCGCTGGCTCGATGCGGGACATGGGTCATGTCTCCTGCGGCGGCCGGACTGCACGGAGGTGGTCGCTGAAGCGCTCCGGCACTTTGAGGGCGAGCGGGTCGTTATGATTTCGTTTGTTGTCATGCCAAACCATGTTCATGCGCTGTTCGTTCAGAATCCTGTTTGGCCGCTCGAAAAATTGCTGCAAAGCTGGAAGCGATTTACGACACGCGAAATCAACAAGCTGTTGGGGCGGGCCGGAAATCTTTGGCAGCGCGATTACTTCGATCGGCTGGTCCGCGACGAAAAACACTTCGCGAACTGCGTGCGCTACATTCGGCGCAATCCGGAAAAGGCGCGACTAGGCAAAGGTCAATATGTTCTATACGAGAGCGAAACTGCTCGGAGCGTTTTTTCTGAACAAGGAGCGGCGGTTTGAAACCGCCGAACCTAGACAACGGCGGTTTCAAACCGCCGCTCCTTGGCTTGCTTCTACGCGGAATTCAAATAACCGCGTGGAGAGCTTTCAGGTCCGGATCCTTTTTCGCCAGGTCGCGGAAGGAGCTGTCCATCTTGAAGCTGATTTGCAGGTTCGCCTGAGCGTCGTGGACGTTGCCCAAAAGCGCCTCGTAGCAACCCATGTTGTAATAATAAATGGGCTCCTTTAGCAGGGCGAGCGGGCCGGTAATCAAGAGGTTTTTCGCTTCAGCTGTTTTTCCCAGTTGATGCAGGCAAAAACCGGCGTGGAGAAAACCCGCCCCGGCATCGGGAGCGACGCGGCAAAGCTTTTGGCTGACGCGAAGGGCCAGGACCCACTTCTTTTTTCGCATGAGATGATGAAGGCGAAGCTGAAGCACCTCCGGGCGATTTTGGTAGCGAGCCGGAATCGCGTCGAGCTCCGCGAGCGATTCTCGCGTCATGCCCAGCTCTGCGTAGCCGCAGGCGGCCTGCAACTGCCATTCAAACTGCACGGTGGCTTGTTTAGCAAATCCCGCGCCCGGCGCTCAAGTCCCAGCCCTGAGAATCGGGCCTTTATGTCATGAGCAGGGCTTCGAGCTCGTCCAGCCGCCGCTCGAAAAGCCGAAGAGTGCTCTCAATCGGCGCCGCGGTCGTCATATCGACGCCGGCGGCCCTCAAGGTTTCGAGGGGAAATTTGGAACCGCCCGATTTCAGGAAGCCGAGATAGCTCTCTACGCTGCCGGGTTCCTGCGCAAGAACGCGCTCGGAGAGCGCGACAGCGGCCGAAATCCCAGTGGCGTACTTATAGACGTAGAACGCGTTGTAGAAATGCGGGATGCGCAAGCATTCGAGATCGAGCTGCGCGTCGAGCACAACCCCTGTCCCGAAATAAGCCTCCAGTAGTGTGCGATATTCTGTTTTGAAGACATCGAGCGTCAGGGCGTCCCCGCGTTCCTCGATCGCGTGGATGACCTTCTCAAACTCCGCGAACATGGTCTGCCGGAACAGAGTGCCCCGGATGTCGTCGATTTGCCGATTGATGATGTAGGCACGCATTTTTTTGTCTGCGGTCGTCTCGAGAAGATGATGCGTGAGCATTTCTTCGTTAAACGTGGAGGCGACTTCGGCCAGAAAAATTGGGTAATCGTAATCCTGGAAGGTTTGGGATCTCTGCGCGAACCAGGTATGCATCGAATGCCCGGCTTCGTGAGCGAGGGTGTAGACGTCGGAAAAAACGTCGCTCTTGTAATTCATCAGGATATAGGGCGGCGCACCGAAGCTGCCGGAAGAGAAAGCGCCGCTCCGTTTCCCCTTCGTCTCGTAGCGATCGCACCACCGTCCGCGCAAACCCTCGCTCAACGCCGTGGTGTATTCCGGGCCGAGCGGCTCGCAGGCGGCCAGAATCCGTTCGATGGACTCGTCGAAGGTGACGCGTGAATCGATCTCGGCAACGAGCGGGACATAGGTGTCGTAGTGATGGAGCTCGGACAATCCCAGGACGCGCCGGCGCAATTCGTAATAACGAAAGAGCGGCGTGAGATTTTTCCGAACGGCGGAGATCAGTCCGTCATAAACCGCCACGGGCACGTCGTCGCGAAAAAGTGAGGCTTCGAGCGCGGAAGGATAATTTCGGGCGCGCGCCCGAAAAACGTCGGCCTTGACCGAGTAGGAGAGGGACGAAGCGAGAGTGAATTGGTGATCCTGGAATTCCTCGTAGAATTGATGGAAGGCCCGCCGGCGCACGGCGTGATCCTGTTTCACCAGAAACGAGCCAAAGGAACTTTGCGTGAGCGGCTTCTCTTGCCCCTCCTCGTCGGTTAACACGCCGAATTTCATGTCGACGTCGGTCAGCTGGGAAAACGCATCGTCGTAGCCATCGAGCGCCGCGCTCCCGAGCGCGAGGAGGCGCTCTTCCCGTTCCGATAAGACGTGCGGTCTCATCCTCCGGATTTTCTTCAGGGCTGTCTTCCAGGCGGCCAGCGCCGGGTCCTCCAGAAATTGCGCGAATTCTTTGTCGGGAATCGCCTGGATTTCCGGACCAAGAAAGGACGCGGCTTCGCTGATTTTAGTGAGCAGATTCTGCAACTGGCCCATGCGAGCGAGGTAGTCCGGGTGGGCGCTGTCTTCGGCGAGCTGGAGCGAAGCGTAATGGGAAGAGCGCTCAATTCTTTGATCGAGCGATTTCTCGAATTCCAGACAAGCGCCAAGCGTCTCGGCCGATTCCCCGAGACGACCCTTCCATTCGGTGATTTTCGGATAGGTTCGTTGAATCCAGGCGAGGTCCTCGGTCCATTTGTCCACGCCGGTGAAAAGATGGGTCAGATCCCATTTGTCGGAGTCGGGGAGATCGGCGCGCATGAGGACTTTCGTGGTCATTTGGCGGAGTGGGGAGAAACGTCCAACGTCCAACGTCCAACGTCCAACGTCGAATTGAAGAGTTCTGAGCGGAACTAGGCTCCGTGTGAGGCCTTGGCCGTGAGTTCGTGCATCGCAGGATGCCGGGCGATCAATCTCATCGCCTTGCGCAACAACCCGATCCCCGGCGGGATGCGGTGCCAGGGAGAGGCGCCGGAGGGATGGGGCAATGGGATCAGGTCGAACGCGCGGCGATTGCGGCGCAGCCGGAATGTGCGGCCTACGACTTCGCTGAGCTTCTCAAACGGAAGAAACTGCGCGATCGCCAGTTTTCCGACCGGGATGATGAGGCGTGGTTGCAGAAGATCGATTTCGTCATTCATCCAGGTCGAACAATTCCGGATCTCGTCCGGAGTTGGAACGCGGTCCCCGCCCGCGGGGGTCTTGCCGGGAAAGCAGCGGCAGACCGCCGCGAAGTAAATTTGAGAGCGCACTTCTGGTTCACTTAGGTGACAGAATTCATCGAACCAACCAAAGAGGGTGCGACCAGCCGTCCAGGCGAACGGCTTGCCCAGAACCGGTTCCCGCACACCCGGCGCCTGACCGACGAGCATGACCCTGCTGAAAATCGGTTCACCGGAGACCGGCGGGGGCAACATCCGTGGGCAGCGCCGGCATTGGAGCAATTGGGCGACATGTTGCTTCAGTAGTTGTTGTCTGCGCGAGGCCTGGCTCATTTCAGTCGCAGCTCCAATCACCGACGGAAAAGCGACACAAGCAGGCTGAGGACAATGCTAAGAATGAGGCAGGTGACGATCGGGAAATAGAAAGCCGAATTCCCGCGTTCGATGCGGATGTCGCCGGGAAGACGTCCGAGCCAGCCGGTGCCAAAGCCCGCCCAAAGCGCGAAACCTACGATCATGATCGCGCCGCCAAAGATGGCGAGCATTCTGCCGAGTTCGCGCATGCTGCAAGATAGCGTATGCGCTTCCTTGGGCGAGCGCTGGGTAACGTTGGCTACCATTTCTTTGAAGCTGTTGCGCAGTTGCTCGACCGCGCAGAACTTCGCGGGAACCGATGGCTGTCCAATTCCGAGATTATTACGAAACGCTGGGCGTTTCCAAGACCGCGACCGATACCGAAATTAAGGGAGCCTTCCGCAAGCTGGCGCGTAAATACCACCCCGATGTCAACAAGGACAAGGCGACGGCCGAGGAGAAATTCAAACAGCTCAACGAGGCTTACGAAGTCCTCGGCGATCCGGCGAAACGAAAAAAGTACGACGAGCTTGGCGCCAACTGGAACCAGCCTGGCGGATTTCAGACGCCGCCCGGATGGGAAGGGCAACAGCCGGGAGGCGGGTTCTATCGTTATGGGAGCGGAGATGGTGGCGGGGTTGAGTTCGAATTCGGCGGAACGGGATTTAGCGATTTCTTCGAGCAGTTTTTCGGCGGCGGGCGGGGCCAGGGTGGTTTTGGCGGCGGCAGTTTTGGACAGCGGCCGAGGGGGGCCGAGCGAGGAAGCGATGTCGAAGCCGATATCATGGTCACGCTCGAGGAAGCGCTGCACGGATCGAAACGGACCGTTTCGCTGCGCCGGAGCAATTCGAACAAGGTCGAAACCTATCAGGTAAAGATTCCGAAAGGCGTGCACGAAGGGCAGCGTATTCGGCTGGCCGGTCAAGGCGAAGCCGGGGCGGGTGGCGGTAAGAGCGGCGATTTGTTTCTGCGGGTGCGATTAGCGCGGCATCCGGATTTCACGGTCGAGGGGAGCGACCTGATTCATGAAGTCACGATACCGCCGTGGCAGGCCGTTCTCGGAGGCGAACTGCAGGTGCCGACGCTGGAGGGTAGCGCTCGCTTGAAACTTCCGGCGGGAACCCAGGCCGGTCAGCGGTTTCGGCTCCGGGGGCACGGACTTCCGACCGCTGCCGGAGTGCGCGGCGACTTATTCGTGGTGACGCAGATTCAAATTCCGAAAAAGCTGACCGAGCGCGAGCGAGAAATCTGGCAGCAACTTGGCGAACTTCACGGCGCGTAGGCACTTTCGCTCGACAGCGTGGCGGGGTGGAGATTAGAAACGCTTTGCATGAAAATCTCGCTTGGGACTGATCACGCCGGTTTCCGCTATAAAGAAAAAGTGAAGGAACTGCTCGGGCAGCTTGGTCACGAGGTGACCGACTTTGGGACGTCGAGCGAGGAACCGGTCGATTACCCGCTTTTCATTCGGCCCGCCGCCGAAGCAGTGGCGGCAGGGAAGTGCGAACGCGGAATCGTTTTCGGCGGCTCCGGAAACGGGGAGGCGATCGCGGCCAACAAGGTGCGCGGGGTGCGGTGTGCGCTCTGCTGGAATGAAGAGACGGCCCGCCTTTCGCGCCAGCATAACGATGCGAACGTGCTCTCGCTCGGCGAACGCGTGATCCCGGAAGAGACAGCTCTCGCTATCGTGCGGGTGTGGTTGACGACGGCTTTCGAGGGCGGTCGCCACGCCAACCGCATCGCGCAGTTGGAGCCGTAATCAAGACCAGCGATCCAGCGCGACAGCCGCGAGGAAGATCGCGCCAACGAAAGCGTTGCTCTGAAAGAAGGCGCGGTTAATTCCGGCGAGGTCCAGCTTGCCTGCGCTCCGATGCTCGTAGAAAAGCGCGGCGGCCACCAGAGGCATCGCCGCATAATAGACGGGTCCGAGCTTCGCCATGAAACCAAACGCGACCAGCGCCAGGAACATGAGGACGTGGAGCCAGTGCGCCAGGCGCAAACTTTGGGCGACCCCAAGTCTAACGACCAGAGAGCGCAACCCTTCCCGGCGATCGAAATCGACGTCCTGCGTCGCGTAAATTAAGTCGAAGCCTGCGACCCAGCAGACCACTCCGGCACCCAGCACCAGGGGCGGCCAATCGAGCCGGCCGGTTTGCGCGATCCAGGCGCCGGCGGGCGCGACGGCGAGGGCTATGCCGAGGAAAAAGTGGGTCGCGCTCGTGAATCGCTTCGTCAGCGAGTAGAAGAAAATAATAAGCAGGGCGACCGGGGCGAGGAGACCGGCCAGGCGATTAATCGCCGCGCTTGTAATGAGAAATCCAACCGCGCTGATCGCCAGGAGCGCCCAGACGATCGATTTTTCCAGGAGACGATGCCGATTCGCGGTCCGCGGGTTTTTGTGATCCAGAGACCAGTCACACAACCGGTTGAAGAGCATGGCGGCAGTGCGGGCCAGGACCATGCAGGCGAGGACGAGGAGTAATGTCCGTAGCGTTGGGTGCCCATTTGCCGCTACCAAGAGCGCCCCCAAAGCAAAGGGAAGGGCGAAGACCGTGTGCGAGAATCGGATCAGCTGCAAAAACCGCATGATGGCACTCGGTCGCGGCAGGTTCTTTTCTTCGGCGGCCATGATTCCTGACCTAGCGGCTCGCGGCGAGAAGGTGCTCCAGGCGAGCGCGCGCGCCGGAGAGAATCGGTGTCCCGTGAGCGAAAAGCATGCGCTCAAAAGCATAGTCGAGCAATTTCCCTAACGATTGGCGCATGCGTTTGGGGTCCAGACAATATTTGGCCGGCAGCAATCCAAACCCGTGTGGTTCGAAATTAATCAGGGCGTCACCAACGACCATTGTACCTCCGTTGTCATTATGGTGCAGTGCCATCTCGCCGGCAGCCGCACCGTCAATCGCGACCGTAGTTAGCCCGTCGGCAAACACTTCACCGCCCTGGACCCCCGTCGCCTGGGCGAAATCAGGGCCCTCGCGTAATTCGTCGTGAACATACAGAGGAACGGAGAAAGTCATGGCAAACTCCGTGGCCGCTCGCGCGTGGTTCGCGTTGGTGATAAAAATCCCGGCCGTTTTTGGGTGATGCGCCCGAAGGCTGAGCAGACCCTCCGGCGCCAGGGGGATGGGGTCTATGAGGTAGGCGCCGGCGTCGGTTTCGAGGGCGGTGGAAAACAGGTCCGCCTTCACTTTGCTGTCGTATGCCTGCCATACGGAAATCCCCGGTGAGACCTGAGCAAGCTCCTGGGCGCGTGGCATTGGACGGGTAGCATCGGCTCGTCCAGGAATTCACTCAAGACCGGGCTTTTTGGGGCAGGACCCACCCGGCTTGGCATTGTAGCTGCTATAGGGACTATAATTACTAGAATATAATCTCCTAATATGACTACCTTCTCCTACCAAGCACGTGACGCCTCCGGAAAGATCGTTTCCGGGATTCAAGACGCTCTCAATGAAGATAATGCCGTAACCAGCCTGATGAGCCGCGGGCTCATGGTCCTTTCGCTCCAGCAAAAGGCCGCGGTCAGCCGCTCTCGCAAGAAAACATGGACCGTTAAAGAGACGGACTTGGTTCTCTTCACCCGCCAACTTTCGACGATGATCGAAGCAGGCATTTCGCTCGTCCAAGCCATGACGGCGCTTTACGACCAATGCGATCCGAAGCGCCAACGCAACTTGCGCCACATTATTAGTGATGTGACGACACGCGTGCAAGGCGGCGAAACCTTCCACGAATCGATCGCGAAACATCCGCGCGTGTTTGACCGGCTCTTTGTGAGCATGGTGAAAGCCGGCGAGCATGGCGGTTTGCTGGCGGAGATTCTGGACCGGCTGGCTGGTTTCCTGGAAGCGAGCGCCCGCCTGCGCAAGAAAGTGAAGTCGGCCATGACCTACCCGGTCATCGTCATTTGCATCGCATTCGCGATAACCATTTTCCTCCTCGTAAAGGTCGTTCCGATCTTTGGCGAAATCTTCCAGGATTTTGGCGCCAAACTTCCCGCTCCGACGCAATTCCTGATCGACGTCAGTGAGTTCATGCGGAACGAATGGTACTTTCTTATCCTCATTTTCGGCGGTGGATTTTTCGCTCTCCGGGCTTTCCTTCGCTCGACTCGCGGCAAGCAGTTTGCCGATAAATGGAAGCTGAAGCTCCCGATCTTCGGGCCGCTGATCCATAAGATTTGCATGTCGCGCTTTTCGCGCACCTTCGCGCAATTGATCCGGAGCGGCGTACCGATCCTCGAAGTGCTGGACATCGTCGGTGGCGCCTCCGGGAATCACGTCGTGGAAACGAGCATCCGTGGGGTCGGCCAGGACGTGGAGAAGGGTGATAATCTCTCCGTCGCGCTTTCGAAAAAGCCGATCTTCCCGCCGATGATGCTGCGAATGGTCGCAGCGGGCGAGGCGACTGGCAAGATCGACACCATGCTCGAGAAAATGGCCGACTTCTGGGACGAAGAAATCGAGGCCATGCTCGACGCCCTGACGTCGTTGATTGAGCCACTTCTAATCGTGTTCCTGGGCGTGATTGTCGGCGGCATCGTGATCGCGATGTTCCTGCCGATCTTCAAGCTGAACGAAGTGGTCTCGCAGAGTAAGTAACTAATTTCGCAGAGCAAAAGCTAAGCAGAAGCCCAGCTCAACGGACGAGGAGGAGTGGATCGCAAGGTCCACTCCTTCTCTATTTTTAAACTGTTTCTTCTCGTGCTCGTAATCGTAATCGAATTCTTCATCTCAAAGCGCACGAGTACGAGTACGAGTACGATTAGGATGCGAGCGGAGAAGTCACGCTCTCCACTTTGGCATACATTTCACGATAGATTCGCTCGATCGCGCTCGCCGGGTCCTCCAGCATCATGTTCTCCTTGATGACGCTGGCGTAGATCGCAAACGAGAACGGCGACACGACGCGCAATTCCAGCAACTTCCAGTCGAACGTCTGGACATCGTCCAGGAATTGGTAAGCAGTGTCCGCCTCGAGGAACGTGTGGGTCGCCTGCCGGTATGCTTCGACCAGGAGCGGGTGCCCGGGTTCGTGTTGCTCGAGGACACGAAACAAAACCTCCGCGCTCCAGCTCAATTGCTTCTGTTTTCTCTGATGGCCTGGGAAATTTCGCGGCACCATCAGTCCTGTCTGCGCGACGCCGCGGAACTGCCACTTCACCAGCTCGGATCCGCGCAATGCCTTGGCTAAGTCTTGCTCGGCGTTCGCGCGCGCGAAGCATTGGCGTAAGTCCTCGAGCGGCAGTTCTTGAAACCGGCGGAGCGTGAGCAGGAAACCGTAATCGTCGATTGTGGCTAAAGCGTTGCCGCCGATTCGAGTCTTCACGCGAAGAGCCACGATTCTCGACAACGCATCATTGGCGCTGCGCCCGATGAGCGAGTGAAAAAAATAGTGCGCGCGCTCGCCGTCACGATAGAGCTCGATCAGCATTTTCCGTCCGGTCGGGATTTCGGAGATCGTGAGCTGCGCCCGAAACAGTTCCACGATGGCCTGGGCATTCACGACCGAGATTTGGTAATTCTCGACCAGCCAATCGGCGACCGCGGCATCGTCCGATTTTTTGCGCACCCGTTTTTCCACATCCGTCCGCAGCTTCCGCACCGCACGGGCCAGCCCGGATGTGAGCGGCATTTTCGCCGCGTTCCAGCGGGGAACCGTGGGAAGCTGGCCGTCCGCGCGCTCGACGTACGCTTCCTGCACGCCCGTGTCGATCAGCCGCACAATCCGGCCGCCGAGGACAAACAGATCGCCGATCTTGAGTTGCTTGATGAAATTCTCCTCCACCGAGCCGAGCCGGCGGCGGCGCAGCAACACGTCAATGAAACCTTCGGAGTGGATGGTCCCGATGTTGACCAGGAACTCTCGAGCGATCCGCGGATGCGCCAGTGAAATGACGCCGTCCTCCATCCGAATTTTGCCGAAAACTCCGACGTATTGTTTCTCGAGCGAAGCGCCGCCGCCCTCGAGGTATTGAAGAATGCGGTCAAATTCCTCGCGGTTCAGCTCGCGAAAAGGGTAAGCGCGGCGGATGAGCGCAAACATTTCCTCCACGGGAACGGGCGCGAGCGCCGCCAGTCCCACAATGTGTTGAGCGACGACGTCATAGGGCTTCTCTTGAATCCGAATTGGATCCAGGGCGCGTTCGCGCACGAGCTTCGCGGTGACCGTGGCCTCGACCAGATCGTTGATATTCGTCGCCACGAGGATGCCGTGGCTGCTGCGATTGAGGGAATGACCGGAGCGGCCGATTCGCTGGATCGCGCGCGAGACGCCTTTCGGCGTGGCGACCATCACCACGAGATCCACCGCGCCAATATCGATCCCCATCTCCAGACTGGTGGAACAAACGACGGCACGCAGTTCCCCATTTTTCAGCCGGTCTTCCACCTCGAGCCGGACACTCCGATCGAGGGAGGCGTGATGGATTTCAATTTGGGGCGCGAGATCGGGCAGCAATTCCCTCAGCCTCAACCCAACTTGTTCCGCGGCCGACCGCACATTGGTAAAGACGAGCACCGAGCGCCGCGTCCGAATGAGCTCGGCTAGTTCCGCGTAAAGCCGCACGCC
>Ga0190265_10003804_pt1 | contig 10363 bp, 11 predicted proteins | sample Popmic124T_FD_133135 | JGI IMG/M metagenome (GOLD analysis project Ga0190265, IMG submission 133135) | Populus adjacent soil microbial communities from riparian zone of Indian Creek, Utah, USA - 124 T | ecosystem: Environmental > Terrestrial > Soil > Riparian zone | place: USA: Utah | collected...
CGACGCCACCCACTGCGACGACGGATCCTGGATGTAGCCGTCGTCGCGCTGGGTGACCGGTGGCGGTTCGTTCATGCGCACCAGCGCCGCGGTCGCGTCAGCCGCGCCCAACTCGGCGATCAATCGGGCCGCGAGCCAATCGGGGTAGCTGAGCCGCGCCGCCTCCGACGGCCATCGCATCGACGGGCCGGCCGACGAGAGCTTGCGGAGCACGGCGTTCACGAAACCCCGGGTCCGCTTGGGTGCGAGCGCGACCGTCTCGCTGACGGCCGCGTGCGGTGGGATGCGGGCGTACATCAGCTGGTAGGCGCCCAGGCGCAGGAGCGTTCGGGTTCCCTCGTCCGGTGGAACGGCGATGAATCGATCGAGGAGGGCGTCGCACGCCCGACGCATGCGAGTGGTGCCGTAGACGAGGTCGGTGGCGAAGCGTCGATCGGAGTCCGACAGCTCACTCGAGCCGAGCACCGCGCGCATCACGAGGTTGGCGTAGGCGCCGTGGCTCTCGATCCGCCGCAACGCGTCGTACGCGATGCGTCGCGCCGATGGTTCCGAGCTCATTCGAACCACTCGCCCTCGGCGGCCCGGACACCCCGATACCAGTCGGCGAACGCCATCGGCCGGCGGCCTTCTGGCTGCACCACGCTCGGCACCAGACGCCCGTCGACGACGTCGGCTTCGATGACCTTGATGCGACTCCCCCGCCACGTCGTCCACGCCCCACCGACACGCACGAGTCGATCGAGCGCGATCGCTGGTCGCGCCCAGTCGATCCGCAGTTCCTCAGGCTTGATCTTGGCGGCGTAGGTCGGCTCGCCGACCTGTGGCGTCGGTCGGCCCAGCCCGTTGCGGAGTTGCTCGACGAGGAGCGCCGTCCCTACCTTCACGAGCTCACCGCGCAGCTGCGCGGCCGTCTCACGCGGACCGATCGGGACCTCGACGCTGGCGTACACGTCGCCCGTGTCGAGACCCTCGGCAACCTGCATCAGGCACACCCCGGTCACGTCGTCACCGGCCATGATCGCCCGCTCGACCGGCGCCGCGCCGCGCCATCTGGGAAGGAGTGAGAAGTGCACGTTGATCATCGGCAGCCGGGCCAACACGGGCGGCTTGATGAGCTCGCCGAACGCCACCACGACACCCAGTTCGGCGTCGACCCCGAGCACGTCGTCGACGACATGGTGCACGTCGAGCCCGAGCGATTCGGCGGCGGCGTGCACCGGGCTCGGTGACGTTTCAGCACCGCGGCCGCGCCGCCGTACGGGACGGGTGATCACCAGGGCGACGTCGTGACCGTCGGCGACGAGCGCCCGCAACGGTGGAACCGCCATCTCGGGCGTGCCGAGAAAGGCGAGCCTCACGTGAGGCGGAGCCGGCGCTTGCGCGGAGGACCGACTTGGGCGTCCTCTTGCAACCGGCGGTACTCGGCCAGCGCCTCCTTGCGCTGATCGGGCGTCATCCGGTCGAACATCAGCACACCGTTCAGGTGGTCGAGCTCGTGCTGATACAACCGCGCCTCGAGCTCGTCGGCCTCGATCTCGATCGTCTCGCCGTCGAGCCCGATGCCGCGCATCAGGACCTGCTTCGGGCGCACCATCTCGACGTAGAGACCGGGGATCGACAAGCAGCCCTCGTCGTACACCCACTCGCCGCTCGACTCGACGATCTCGGGATTGAACACCACCATGGGCCGCTCGTCGAGGTCCCACACGAACACCTGCTTCTGCACACCGATCTGGGGCGCGGCGAGGGCGATGCCGAGGTCGGACTCGTACAGCGTGTCGAACATGTCGTCGACGAGGCGGACCAGCTTGCCGTCGACCTCGGTGACCGGCGCCGCCTTCGACTTGAGCACCGGATCCCCGTACTTCCGAATCGAGAACGCCACATGATCAGGCTATCCAGTCGGTGACGCACGCCGGTCCGGCGACATCGGGCACACCACTGTCAAGATGTCGACAACGAAACCGCGACACGCTTCGGTGCCGTCGATCGGGCCCGCCATGCCACCACCGAACCACTACTTCGAGGAGTCCCCGCAGTCGCGATCAGACGAGCGCACCATCGACGTCGCGCTCCCCGATGTGTCGTTCTCGATGCGCACGGACCACGGGGTGTTCAGCCACGGACGGCTCGACACGGGAACTGCGATCCTGTTGCGCGAGGCGCCGCCACCACCGCCCACGGGAACGTTCGTCGACCTCGGATGCGGTGCCGGTGCGATCGCGCTCACGCTCGCGATGCGAGCTCCGCTCGCGGCCGTGCTCGCCGTCGACGTGAATGCTCGGGCGCGCACGCTGTGCAGCGACAACGCCGCCCGCCTCGGTCTGACGAACATCTCCGTCGTCCATCCCGACGAGGTGCCCGTCGATCTCGCCGTCGACCTGATCTGGTCGAACCCGCCGATCCGCGTCGGCAAGCCGGCGCTCCACGCGATCCTCACCACGTGGCTCGGCCGGCTCGCACCGCGCGGCTCGGCCGTGCTCGTCGTGCAGCGTCATCTCGGAGCCGATTCCCTCGACCGGTGGCTGCGCTCGACCGGGTGCACGACGCGCCGTCTCGCCGCCCGTGGCGGGTACCGGCTGCTCGAATGTAAAGTGTCTGCTTCGTCAGGCGACGCTCAGGCCGACGAACACCGTACGTGACCACTCCGCGACTGAGCGTTAAGAATCGCCACCACATTGAGTGGTCACTCCGACGCTCTCGGACGCATTCCACCAGGTGAACGAGGAAATATCCACCACGTCGCCCAGGGGGTCTGTTATGTTTCGAATCACTACGTAGAGTGAACACTGGCTGAGCGTGGCTGAATGGCCGCCTGGGGGCAGGCACATGAGAGACGGAAGAGAGAGGCGGGCAACTGCGATGAGAGAACAGCGGACGGGACTGCGCGAACAGCGGACGGTCAAGCGGAGGATTGCAACCGCGGCCATGGCGATCGGGGTGGTGCTGTTCGGCATCGCCATCGCGCCAGGTGTCGCATCGGCTCACCACCCACTCGTCTCAGGCACAACACAGTGCCGCGTCGACAGTTGGTCGGTGACGTGGACGGCACGGGCCGACGAGGTCCGCGGCCTCAACTGGTCGATCACCTCCCCGGGCGGCTACTCCCCGGCCGGCTCGCAGGCGGACTCGCTCGCCTTCACCCGTACCGCCACCTATCCGGGGACGCAGGCCTCGGCCACCGAGAACGTGAACGCCGTCTGGTCGAACCAGTCGACCGGTTCCAGCTCGGCGACCGTCCAGCGTCCGCCGCTGTGCCCGGTCGTCACGACCACGACAACGACGCCAACGACGCCGGCTCCGCCGACGACCACGACACCGGCGCCCACGACCACGCTGGCGGGTGAGACCACCACCACGGCCGCCGGACCGACCACGACGGTCGAGCAGGCTGGTCCGACCACAAGCTCGGTCGGGCAACAGGGTCCGACCAGTTCGGTCGATCAGTCGTCGGGCGCGGCCACGACCGTCGCCGGGTCGCTCCCCGCCACCGGCACCGGTGACGACACAGCCCGCCTCGTGGCACTCGCCCTGACGCTGATCGGCGCCGGTGCGGTCATGTTGCGGCTGACCTCGAAGTCGACCGGCTGATCAATCGCCTCGATCCGCCGGATCACACGTCCGGCGGATCGACTGCGATCCGCAAACGCGACCCGCGTGGCCGGGTGGCCTCGCGGAGCGCGGTTCCGAGCGCTGTCCAGTCGTCCGCGCGGACGACGTAGCGGGCGTCGCCGCCTGCCACTTCGATGCCATCGAGGCCGGCGACGAACTCGTCGCTTCCGACGCCGGACACGGTGGCCAGCGCCCGGTACGGCGGCAACCCGAGCGCGCGCCGGCTGAGCGCGTCGTGTTCGGCGAGCCGTCCCGGATCGGCGACCAGCGCGGCGCGGATCACCTCGTGCTGTGGGAGCAGCGTCTGGACGACGATCCGGCCCCCACGGCGCCGTGGCCCGACCAACCGGGCGGCGCGGACGATGAGCGCCATCGCCTGTTCGTTGGCGCGGTAGCGGGGCGCGAGCATCTCGCGATCGAAGTCGAGGAACGCCACGATGTCGGCTGTCGGAACCCGATGGAGGACCGCTTCCGTGCCGACGTAGAGGCCGGCTTTCGGGGGCAGGTCGGCATCGGCACCGGTCACCATGACCGCCGGCCGGCCGGCCGCAGCGGTGAGCTCCTCGGCGAGCCGTGTCACCCCTGGACGCAGGTTGGCGAACGCCGACGACCCGCACTCGCGGCACACCGCCGGCCGGTCGGCGCCGCACCTCCCGCACACCAGCACGCCGGGATCCACCAGGGCGACGGCCCCCTCACAACGCTCGCACCTGGCGAGCGCGCGACACCGTCGACACGCCAGTAGGCGCGCCCGTCCGGTCGTGTTGATCACGCAGACCAGGCGACGATCGTGATCGCGCAGGTGCCCGATCAGCGTCGACGTCAACAACGAGCGCCGCCACGGTTCCTGATCCGACCGGTCGACGACGTCGACGATCGGCCAGCCGTCGCGCTCGCGCGACGCGGGCGGTCGCACCGCGGGTTGCCAGTGCAGTGCGGTGACCGTCGGACAGGGCGACACCAACACGACCGGCACCCCGGCGAGCCGGCACCGCTCGATGATGACCTCACGGGCATGCCAGGTGGGGCTGCTCTCACTCTGCAACGCCTCGTCGTGCTCGTCGATCACGACGGCCGAGGCGATGCCCGGGCACGGGGCCCACGCCGCCGTCCGGGTGCCGATCACGACGTCGACACCACCAGCCGCGCTCGCCCACTCGTCGGGCACGACCGCCACCGACAGCCCGGCACCGCGCAGCCGGGCGCCCAGCATCCGCACCTGTTCGAGCGCCGGCACGACGACCAACGTCGGGCCGAGGGCGGCGGCGCTGTACACACTCGGGACCGGGTCGGCTGTGGGTGGGAGCCGCAGCACTCCCCCGCCGGCGGTGAGGATCGACGTGGTGGCACCCGAACGCGGCTCGGCGACGCGGCCGGTGCGCTGGAGACCGGGGAGCTGACGCACCGCGCGCACGGGTGACGCGGCAACGAGGAAGTGCCGGCGCCTGGCGGCCCATCGCACCGCTGCCCACTCGGCCAGCTCGATGAGCTCGGCCGGCGGCCCGGTGCCGGTGACCCCGGTGATGTCCTTCAACGAGTCGCGATCGACGCGACCGACCTCCGGCGACTCACCGATGGCCGTGACCCACCCGCCGACGCGCCGGCCGTGCAGTGGGACACGCACGATCGTCCCGATCGTCACGAGCGGCGCGAAGCGCTCCGGGACGAGATAATCGAAATGCTTGTCGAGACCGGTGACGTTCGGGAGGACCCGAGCGACGATCACACGCCGACTGCCGCCTTGAACGCGTCGAGGCGGCCGAGCTCCTCCCACGGGAACCCGGGACGGCCGAAGTGCCCGTAGGCGGCCGTAGCCCGGAAGATCGGCCGCTTGAGGTCGAGGTCGCGGACGATCGCACCGGGGCGCAGGTCGAACACGTCGCGCACGGCGATCGCGATCTTGTCCTCGTCGACCTCGTTGGTGCCGAACGTCTCGACGTGGATGCTCACCGGGTGCGCCATGCCGATCGCGTACGCGACCTGCACCTCGCAGCGGTCGGCCGCGCCACTGGCCACGACGTGCTTGGCGACCCATCGCGCGGCGTAGGCCGCCGAGCGGTCGACCTTGCTCGGGTCCTTGCCGCTGAACGCGCCACCGCCGTGGCGACCCATCCCGCCGTACGTGTCGACGATGATCTTGCGGCCGGTGAGGCCGCAGTCGGCATGCGGGCCGCCGAGCACGAACGTCCCGGTGGGGTTCACGTACACGTCGTAGTCGTCGTCGCCGTACTCGTCGAGGACGACGGGGCGGATGACCTGCTCGATCAGGTCGGGGCGGATCACGCTGTCGCGATCGACGCCCTCTTGGTGCTGGGTGCTGATCAACACGGCCTTGAGAGCGACCGGCTTGCCATCCTCGTACTCGAACGTGACCTGCGTCTTGCCGTCGGGACGGAGGTACGGGAGCTGGCCCGACTTGCGGACCTCAGCGAGCCGTTCGGCCAGGCGGTGGGCGGTCCAGATCGGCAACGGCAAGAGATCGGGCGTCTCGTTGCACGCGTAGCCGAACATCATCCCCTGGTCGCCGGCGCCTTGGGCGTTGAGTTGGTCCTCACCGGCCTTGCCGCCCCGGAGCTCCTCGCTGGAGTTGACACCCTGGGCGATGTTCGGGCTCTGTTCGTCGATCGACACGATCACGCCACACGTGTTGCCGTCGAAGCCGAACAGGGCGTTGTCGTAGCCGATGCTCTTGATGGTCTCGCGGGCGATCTTGGGGATGTCGACATAGGCCGACGTGGTGATCTCGCCGGCGACGACACACAGACCGGTGGTCAGCAGCGTTTCGCAGGCAACCCGCCCGTCCGGATCTTCGGTCAGGATCGCGTCGAGCACGGAGTCGCTCACTTGGTCGGCCATCTTGTCGGGATGACCCTCCGTGACGCTCTCGGATGTGAAGGTCCAGCGAGACACAATCTGCTCCAGTCAGGTCGGTGGTGGGGTGTCGTTGTTCGTTCGGATCGCGACGATCTCGTCGACGACGGTACGCGCGATCGCCCGCTTGTCCGCGATCGGGACGGGGCGCACGGCTACCCCCGCACGCACGATCGTGACCGCGTTCGTATCGTGCCCGAAACCGACGCCAGGCGCACTGACATCGTTCGCCACCACGAAATCGAGACGCTTCGCCCGCAACTTCTCCTCGGCGTGATCGACCAGGTCGGAGGTCTCGGCGGCGAACCCGACGAGCACCTGGCCCGGGCGCTTGCGGGCGCCGAGCCCGGCGAGGATGTCGGGCGTCGGTTCGAGGATGATCTCGGGGATTCCGTCGCGCTTCTTGAGCTTGCCGTCGGCGGGCGCCTTGGGGCGGAAGTCGGCCACGGCTGCGGCCATCACCACGACGTCTGCTTCCGCGGCGAGGCGCTCGACCGCTTCTTGCATCTCGGCCGCGGACTCGACGTGCTCGACCACGACCCCGGCCGGCGGCGGGAGCTCGACGGTCGAGACGAGCGTCACGACCGCGCCCCTCGCCGAGGCTTCGGCGGCGATCGCGTACCCCTGCTTGCCGGTGCTGCGGTTGGCGATCACGCGGACCGCGTCGATCGGCTCCCGGGTGCCGCCGGCGCTCACGACGACCCGCACACCAGCGAGGTCGGAGGGTCCGAGCACCCGGATGACCGCGTCGACGATGTCGGACGGCGCGGCGAGGCGGCCAGTCCCGATGTCGCCACCGGCGAGGCGGCCGGTCTCGGGCTCGACGATGTGGACCCCGCGCCGGCGAAGGATCTCGATGTTGTCGACGACGGCCGGGTGCTCCCACATCTCCGTATGCATCGCCGGGCACACAACCACCGGCGCCCGGGTTGCGAGCAACGTGTTGGTCAGCAGGTCGGTCGACAGGCCGTGGGCGTACGCCGAGATGACCCGCGCCGTGGCTGGCGCCACCACGATCACGTCGGCCGACTGCCCGAGCTCGGTGTGCGGGATCGGCTCAGGCGCGTCGAACAGGGCAGTCCGGACGGGCTCGCTGGCGAGCGCGCTCAGTGTCGCCCGTCCCAGGAACTTCTCGGCGCCGGCGGTCATGACCGGCACGACATGCGCTCCGGCATCGACCAGCCGGCGGCACACCTCGACGGCCTTGTAGGCGGCGATCCCGCCACTCACGCCGAGGACGACGCGACGGCCGGTGAGCATGGGCGAGGTCAGTCCGTCCCGTCGTCGCCGGACTCGTCGCTCGCCGGCTCCGGCGGCTCGGTCCACACGATCTTGTCGGCGGAGATCTCCTCGAACGCGATGCTCAGTGGCTTGCGGGCGACCGACGACACCTGGGGCGGGATCATGTGACCGAGCCCTTCGCCGAGTTGGTTGAAGTAGGAGTTGATGTTGCGGGCCCGCCGGGCGGCGAGCGTGACCAGGCTGAACTTGGAATCGACACGGGAGAGCAAGCCCTCGATCGGAGGGTTCATCATCGTGTCGTGGGACTGGGCCATGGCCGGGCTCCTTGGGTCGTCACGCCGGACGGCGTGGGTGGTCGCACATGGATGATCGCGTCGGTCACACGGCTCGTGACAGGGTGCGACAACTGTGGAACAGCCCGGCAAGCCTACCGGCTGCGTTCGGATTCGATGATGGCAGCCAACTCGTCGATCGTCTGCTCCAGATCGTCATTCACGACGACATAGTCGGCGAGCGCCCGTCCGACCGGTTCCTCGAGCTCGGCCTTGCGCAAGCGGGCGAGCACCTTGTCGCCGGCATCGCCTCGGTTGCGCAGCCGTCGTTCCTGCTCGTCGCGCGACGGCGGCAGCACGAAGATCAGGATCGCGTCGGGATGGCGATGCTTCACTTGCTGGGCGCCGTCGACCTCGATCTCGAGCACCAGGTCGACGTCGACATCCGGCGCGAGGAACGACCCGTCGGGCACCGGCGTGCCGTAGTAGTTGCCGAGGAACTCGGTCCACTCGAGGAAACCGCCGGCCTCGACCCGGGCCTCGAACTCCGCTGGCGTCGTGAAGACGTACGCGCCGTCGGGCTCACCAACCCGTTGGGCGCGAGTCGTCCACGATCTACTCAGGTTCAACCTCGGATCGCGCAACACCAACTCATCGACGATCGTGCCCTTCCCGACGCCCCCGGGACCGGAGACGACGAAGATCAACGGATCACGAGCCGAGTTGTTGGAGGAGCGCAGCCCGCTGCTGGGTGCCGAGTCCCTGCACGCGGCGGTTGTCAGCGATGCCGATCTCGTCCATCACGCGACGCGCTTTGACCTTGCCGACGCCCGGGAGAGATTCGAGCATCGACACGACCTTGAGCTTGCCGACGTTGTTGTCATCCGAGGCCAGGGCCTGGGAGAGGGTCATCGACCCCATCTTGAGTCGCGCCTTGATCTCGGCTCGTGCTGCCCGAGCCTCGGCCGCTTTGGCCAGTGCTGCGGTTCGCTGCTCCGGGGTCAACTGCGGAGGTGTTGCCATGCGATTTACGCTAGCGCGCCCAAATCGGCCAAGTGGCGGATACCTCCTGCGTCCGCCCACTTCACCAGCTCGTCGAGCACTCGGCGGGGGGCCGCCGGATCCTCGAACGTGGCCGTTCCGACCTGGACCGCATCGGCTCCGACGAGCATCATCTCGGCGGCATCCCACCCACTCGCCACGCCACCGACGCCGACGATCGGCAGATCGGGGTGGGCTTGGTGAACGTCGTGCACCGCGCGCACCGCGATCGGGTGGATCGCACGACCCGACAGCCCGCCCCCGCCCGCACCGAGCGCAGGGCGTCGCGTCGAGGGATCGACCACCATCCCGAGCAGCGTGTTGACGAGTGTGACCGCTTCGGCACCGACCGCGCGAACAGCATCGGCGACCTCGACGATGCGGTCGGTGTTGGGACTCAGCTTCGCCCAGCGAGGACGGCCGCATCCGTCGGTGGCGGCGATGACGGCGGCCGACAACTCGCTGTCGTGGGCGAAGATCCCGCCCCGGCCCTCGAGGTTCGGGCACGAGAGGTTGACCTCGACGGCGACCACGCCGGCGGGCGCAGAACCGAGCAGTTCCGCGGCCCGCCGGTACTCGTCGACCGTGCGCCCCCAGATGCTCGCCACGACCGTCGCGTCGCGATCGAGCAGGCGGGGCAGGTCATTGGCCAGCCAGTGCTCGATGCCGGGGCCCTGGAGCCCGACCGCGTTCAGCATCCCCTGCGGTGTCGGGTGCAGGCGGGGCGCCGGATTCCCGGCCCACTCGAAGGCGGCGAGTGACTTGACAACCATCGCCCCGATCGTCGAAAGGTCGAAGAACGATGCCAGCTCGTCGGCGTAACCGGCGGTTCCCGAAGCCGTCATCACCGGATTCCGCAGCTCGACCGAGCCGACGTGCACTCGCGTGTCGACGCTCACGGCTCGTCGCCAACTGTCATCAACCGTCGCTCATCGAGCGTGGTACTCCTGCAGCGACCGGACGGTGAGCGCGTCACCCGGCCGCTCGGCGAGCCCCTGGGCAGCCGCGAGCGCGGCCGCGATCGTGGTGACACAGCTCACGCGGTGCAGGCTGGCCGCCTTGCGGATCTGCTCACCATCGGTGCGCCCGCCGCGTCCCTGCGGTGTGTTCACGACGAAGCTGATCTTGCCGTCGGCGATGAGGTCGACGGCCGTGACGGCGTCGTGGTCCTGCACCTTTCCGACCTCCTGGTCGACGTACATGCCGAACCGCCGGAGGTGGGCGGCGGTCCCCTTCGTCGCCGCGATGCCGAGACCGAGCTCCTTGAGTCGGCGTGCCACCACGAGACCCGCCGGTTTGTCGGAGTCGGCGAGCGACAAGAACAC
>Ga0190265_10003805_pt1 | contig 10362 bp, 8 predicted proteins | sample Popmic124T_FD_133135 | JGI IMG/M metagenome (GOLD analysis project Ga0190265, IMG submission 133135) | Populus adjacent soil microbial communities from riparian zone of Indian Creek, Utah, USA - 124 T | ecosystem: Environmental > Terrestrial > Soil > Riparian zone | place: USA: Utah | collected...
AGGCCGGTGGCCCGCGCCAGCTTGGGGCGCGTCGACGACCCATGAGTACGGACAAAGTCGAGCACGGATACGAGCCCGTGCAGGCGCTCTTCGGCTGGTAAGGGGACGCTCTTTCTCATTGGCGCAAGACTTTATCTTCCTCGAAACCGGCATTCCGAGCATCGATCAGCAGCGACTTTATGAGGCGACTCGTTATCTTAGGTGATGGATTGCCCTACTTTGTTTGATTCATGACAAAAGATCGTCTATGGTCGCCACAACCAAGGGTGACCGTGCCAAGGAGGCTGAATCGGGGGGTTCAGGCCGGGTCAGCGTGTCGGCGGCGGGTCAGGGGCTCTCAGTGGGAGGTCATGCAATGCGTAAAGCAGTCCTCGTTTCCTGCCTGGTACTCGCGCTCGGCGTTTCGGGCAATCTGCCATCCGGAGCAGTCCAGGAGAAACCCGATGGACCTCCTCCGGATTCAAGTTTCCAGAAGGTGACCCTCAACGACCGGCCGGGCGAGCCGATGAGCCTTGCGGTTCTGCCAGATGGGCGTGTGCTGCACGCCGCGCGCACGGGCCAGCTTCGAATCTACGACCCCAAGACGGGGTTGAACTCGCTGGCGGCGGAGCTCGATGTCTACCAGCACGACGAAGAGGGTCTTCAGTCCGTAGCGATCGACCGCGACTTCAAGCGCAACAAGTGGGTCTACCTCTACTACTCACCGCCCCTCGACACGCCGACAGACGATCCGGATACGCCAACGGTCAACGAGGGCGACGCACCCTTCTTCGGCACGGAGGCCGACTTCGCCCCGTTCCGCGGTTTCATCAGACTGTCGCGCTTCAAGCTCAGGGGCAACTCGCTCGACCTCAGCTCGGAGCAAGAGATCATGGACGTGCCAGTCGACCGCGGAATCTGCTGCCACGTCGGAGGGAACATCGACTTCGACAAACGCGGAAACCTCTACCTGTCGACCGGCGACGACACCAACCCCTTTGAGTCCGACGGTTACACGCCAATCGACGAGCGGCCAGATCGTCACCCCGCGTTCGACGCCCAGCGGAGCGCGGCTAACACAAACGATCTACGCGGAAAGCTCCTGCGAATCCGCGTCAAGAACAACGGAGATTACGAGATCCCAAAGGGCAACCTGTTCCGCCCCGGAACGTCGAAGACCCGGCCGGAGATCTATGTGATGGGCCTCCGGAATCCGTTCCGCTTTGCCATCGGCCCCGAAACCGATGACGTCTACCTCGCGGACTACTCGCCGGATGCGGATGAAGCGGATCCGCTGCGCGGCCCGGCGGGGCAGGGGAAATGGGCGATCATCACCAAGTCCGCCAACTATGGCTGGCCCTACTGCTCGACGGCCGAGCTCCCTTACGTCGACTATGACTTCGCAACCGAGCAGTCCGGCGAGACGTTCAGCTGCGCTCGCCCCGTCAACGAATCGCCGCACAACACGGGTCTTCGCCAGCTGCCAAAGGTGAGGCAGCCCGAGGTTTGGTATTCCTACGGTGTCTCCCCGGAATTCCCAGAACTCGGCGAGGGTGGCATCGGTCCGATGGGCGGACCGGCGTACGACTTCGACCGCAAGAGCAAGTCTCGGCTCAAGTGGCCCGAGTACTTTGACGGCGCGCCGCTCTTCTACGAGTGGACCCGCGACTACGTCAAGGAGTTCCGGCTCGATCGCCGCGGACGACTCGACGAGATCAACCCGGTCCTTCCGTCGCACATCTTCGACAACCCGATGGACATGGAGTTCGGTCCCGACGGCGCGCTCTACGTCCTCGAGTACGGAGACGGGTTCTTCGCCGAGAACCCGGAGGCCCAACTCGCCCGCTTCGATTTCGTGCGCGGGAACTTCACGCCGGTTCCTGCGGTCTCGGCCGATGTGACCATCGGGCTGCCTCCGCTGACCGTTGCATTCTCGAGCGAGGGCACGAGTGATCCCGACGGTGACCGACTCAAGTACGAATGGGACTTCGACGCCGACGGGAAGGTGGATTCGAAGGAACCGAACCCCACATACACGTATGAGGAGAACGGCGCCTTCGACGCCACGCTCAAGGTCACCGACACCACAGGGCGCTCGGCCGCCGCATCCGTCATGATCATCGTGGGCAACATCGAGCCGGTGGTTGAGCTGACAACTGCTCCGGCACCGGGCGAGCCCTTCCAGTTCGGACAGGCTGTGACTTACACAGTCACGGTGACGGACGACACGCCTGTTGACTGCTCCGAGGTAAGGGTGACCTACATACTCGGTCACGCAGGTCACGGACACCCGCTGACAACCTCCGCAGGTTGTACGGGCACAATCCAGACCTTCGTTGACTCCGGGCACGCCGGCGCATCCAATCTGCGCGCCGTGTTCTCGGCCTCCTACACCGACGCACCAACGGATCCGAGCGTCCCGCCACTGTCGGATGACGACGAGGTGATCCTCACGCCCGGCGGTTAGTTCGAAGAGGGGCCCGATTGCGGGAAGAAGAAGAGAAGAGAACTTGAAAAAGGAGGAGGACATGGGAGTGGACAGGCAACGCTTTAGTCGGCGCAACTTCTTGGGCACGGCCGCGGGCGCGGCGGCCGGGACCGCGCTGGCCCCGTGGGCGTCACCGGCGCTCGCGCAGGAGGACGTGAAAGACGACCGCGGTCGAGGTGGAAAGATGCTGCCCAAGAACCGGGTCGGGATCCAGTTGTTCACCGTGCGGGACCTGCTCGCCGACAACGAGCTTGATCTCCCGGGCACCTTCGAGATGTTGTCGGACGCCGGATACGCCGAAGTCGAGATCGGAGGCACGTACGACGGACGTACGGCCGCGGAGTTCCGCGCACTTGCAGCGCAGTACGGCCTCAAGCCCGAGGGCAGTCACGTGCCCGGAGGCGGTACCGCCTGGCGCACCGCGCGCGAGACCATCTTCAACGACGCTGAGGCGCTCGGCCTCCGCTACGTGGGACTCGCATCGCCACCCGGCGGTACACCCGCGACTCACGACGGATACAAGGCCCTCGCGGAGGAATTCAACACTTGGGGGGCGGAAGCACGGGCGCGTGGCTTTAACTTCTATTTCCACAACCACCCGGGGGACTTCGCATTGGACGGTGGAACCCCCATCTACGACACACTGTTGGAGGAGACGGATCGAAAACTCGTGTGGTTCGAGCTCGACATCGCCTGGATCGAGGCCGGCGGTCAGAGCGCGTTCGAGTACGTGAAGGACGACCCGTCGCGCTACCCGCTGTTCCACGTCAAGGACATCAGGTGGGATCCGGCCGGGCCGCGGGTCACACCGGACAACGTCGCGCAACCTGGTCGCCGGTTCTGGCTGGTCGACGTCGGCAAGGGCGACATCGACTTCGCGAAGATCTTCTCGGCGCTCAAGAACGTCAACGACCATCACTACTTCGTGGAGCATGACGATGCCCCCGATGACGAGACAGCCAACAGCGCCGCTCCGCGGCCACTGAACCCGGCTGGCTCGGCGAACACCTCGTGGACGAGCCGCAAGTACTTGGCGGAGTTGAAGGTCCGGAAGCGCCGCAACTAACAGATAAGCGGCTGAATGTGTCGAGGGATGGTGTTAAGGCCTGCCTGCACAGGTTCGTGCCCGCGGCCGTATTGATTCTGCTCTGCGCGTGCTCCGGCCGAGGGCCGGAAGATGGTGACGCGCGGCAGCCGGAGGAGATGCACGGCGAGTCGCTGACCCTCTTCGACGGAACGGCCATTACGGGCTGGTCACAGGCCGGCCCGGGTGGCTTTCGGTTTATTGACAACGTCCTGCAGTCCTACGGGGGCATGGGTCTGCTCTGGTACTCGGAGCGAACCTTTGGTGACTTCGTTCTCGAACTCGATTGGCGAGTGACCGCCGGCACCGACAACTCGGGAGTGTTCGTTCGGTTCCCCGATCCCGGAGACGATCCCTTGGTTGCAGTCAACAGGGGTTACGAGGTGCAGATCTACGACGACCCGGGCGGAGATCCACAGAAAACGGGTGCCGTATACGGTTTCCAGGCCCCCGATGCCTCGGCCTCGAGACCCGTCGGGGAGTGGAACCACTACAGAATTCGCGCGTCGGGCAACGACTACACGGTGTTTCTCAACGGTGTGCAGGTCAATCAGTTCACCAGCACTGATCCCGACCGCGGCCCCGAGGGCCACATTGGATTGCAGAACCACGACCCTGGGTCAAAGGTCCAGTTCCGCGACATCGTCGTGCGCGAGCTCTGACCTCCAGCCGGTACTAGTCGCATCACTCCGACGAGAAAGCAGCATCGAACGCACCTTCTCCCGGTGGAAAGTCCAGCTTCCGCAGGTACTGAAGTGCCTCGGGCGCGCCATGCTCTCGGTCCATCCCTGAGTCCTCCCACTCCGCAGATATCGGACCCTTGTAGCCGATCGAGTTCAGAGCTCGAACGATGCGCTCGAATGGAACCGAGCCGTGGCCGGCGGAAACAAAGTCCCATCCTCTCCGGATGTCCCCGAAGGGAAGGTGGCTCGAAAGCACTCCATTACGACCGTCGAGATTCCGCTCGGATTCCTTTGCGTGCACGTGGTAGATCCGATCGGAGAACTCAGTGATGAATGCAACCGGATCTAGAAACTGCCAGTTCATGTGGCTTGGATCGAAGTTGAGTCCGAACCCTTCCCGGTTGCCTACCGTTTCGAGCGTTCGCTTGGTCGTCCAGAAGTCGTAAGCGATCTCGGAGGGATGGACCTCGAGGGCGAACCGAACTCCGACCTCGTCGAAGACATCGATGATGGGGTTCCAGCGATTGGCAAAGTCCTCGTATCCCGCGTCGATCATGTCTGGCGGAACGGGGGGGAAGCCTGCAAGCAGATGCCAGATGCTCGAGCCAGTGAAACCTGCAACGGTGTTCACACCGAACCGAGCGGCAGCCTTTGCAGTGGACTTCATCTCCTCCGCGGCGCGTTGTCGGACCCCCTCGGCGTTGCCATCCCCCCAGACTCGCGGGGGAAGGATGGCCTTGTGTCGCTCATCGATCGGGTGGTCGCAGACGGCTTGCCCGACAAGATGGTTGCTGATCGTGAAGCACCGCAGGCCGAACTTGTCTAGGAGATCTTTTTTCCGGTCGAGGTAATCAGGCTGCTCGACAGCCTCGGCAACGTCGAAGTGATCGCCCCAACACGCGAGCTCAAGACCGTCGAATCCCCATGTGGACGCCTTCTCGCAGAGCACCTCGAGGGGAAGGTCCGCCCACTGGCCGGTGAAAAGGGTGATGGGACGGCTCATCGCAGATCGTTCACTCTTCCACTTCAACCGTCTGCCCCGAACGCCCCGACCTCAATACCGCGTCGGTGATCCTCGTCGTTCGCAAGCCGGCAGCGAAGTCCGGCAGTCCGTCAGGCACGCCGTTGAGGATCGCTTCGTAAGTGTCCTTGATGAACGAATCGAAACAATCGTGATAGCCGAGGGGATGCCCGGCCGGCAGCGTGGCATAAGGCGCGGCGGCCTTGGACAGAAGCTCGGGGGCCCGTGGCAGCAACCTGGCTCCATCCTGTTGCCCGATCCACAACGTCTCGGGATTCTCTTGATCGAAGGCAAGCGTGGCCTGGCTCCCATCGATCTCGAATCTCAGTTGGTTCTTTCGTCCCGCTGAAATTTGACTGATGACTACGGATCCGATCGCGCCACGATCGGTGCGTAACGTGACGACGGCAGCATCCTCGGTAGTTACGCTCTTCTTCTCACCTCCGGCGCTTCTCGAGAACGCATCCTGATGTTCTCGAACGAATCGCTCGGGGATAGCAATCAGGAGTTCAGCCGTGACGTGAGTGATCCTGTGACCGGTTACGAACTCGACGAGGTCGCACCAGTGCGATCCGATGTCCGCGAAAGCCCTAGAGGCACCGCCGAACTCCTCGTGCACCCGCCAATTGGCATCCTCCGGTGTGGTGAGCCAGTCCTGCAGGTATCCCCCATGTATCAGGCGGATGTCACCGATCTCTCCGGTATCAACCCTTGCCCGCGCTTCCCGGACCGTTGCGTAGTAGCGGTACACGAATGGGACGGTCGCTACTGTCCCTGCAGACATCGCAGCCGCGGTAAGTCTCTCCGCTCCCGAAGGGTCAAGAGCCAACGGCTTCTCACAGATGACGTGCTTCCCCGACTCCAACGCGCGAAGCGCCAGCGGTTCGTGTAGATGGTTGGGCGTACAGATGTGAACGACGTCGACGTCGTCTGCGACCACGAGGTCTTCCGAACTGTCGAAAGAACGCTCGGCGCCCAGCTCGGCGGAGGCCGCGGCACTTCGTTCGGGGGTCGAGGCCGTCACCCCCACCAGCGTGGCTCCGGCCAGGCGCGCGGACCGGGCGTGCACACGCCCGATGAACCCGGTTCCGGCAACTGCAACTCTCAGAGGCTCCGACACTTCCGCCATCCTAAGTTGTCATTTCTCCTTCTGACAAGCAGAACTTTTCTCTGCTCCACCCCTATGCAACTACTTAGACCATTGACACGACAAAAGTAGAGCATTACCTTTTCAAAGGTCAAGATCGACGGGGGGATCGTTGCAAGAAACCGGCATTCCGACCACGGGGTCGATGCTACAGCTCATCCGGGAGGGCAAAGCGGTCACGCGTGCGGACCTCGTGAAGCTAACGGGGTTGTCACGCTCCACCGTGGCGCAAAGGGTGGACGCGCTCATCGAGATCGGGCTTACCAAAGAGGTCGCCGCTGGATCCTCAACCGGAGGACGCCGACCGAAGATCCTCGACTTCAACAAAGACGCTGGCGTGATCCTCGCCGCAGACCTTGGAGCGACGCACAGTCGTCTCGCCGTTACCGACCTCTCGGGCGTGGTGCTCGCGGAAACTGCCGCCGATCTTCTGATCTCCGACGGTCCCGGCGTCGTCCTCGACTGGCTCGACACGAGATTCGAAGAGCTCCTCCGGCGTACATCTCGTGACCCGATCGACGTGCGGGGCATCGGTGTGGGTGTCCCCGGCCCCGTTGAGTTCGCCACCGGCCGTCCCGTGAGCCCACCGATCATGCCGGGGTGGGACGGCTTCCCGATACCCGAACGATTCGAGTCTTACGGGGTGCCAGTTCTTGTGGACAATGACGTGAACATCATGGCCCTCGGGGAACACTGGGCGAGACTGCGCGACTGCGACCATCTCTTGTACGTAAAGGTTGGAACCGGGATCGGGTGCGGCATCATCGCAGCACGGGAGGTGTTGCGAGGATCCGAGGGTGCTGCGGGAGACATCGGTCACATCCGGGTCACTGACGACCCCGACGCCATCTGCTCGTGCGGAAACGTCGGTTGCGTTGAAGCGGTTGCCGGCGGAGGCGCGCTCGCGCGCCGTCTTACCGCTTTGGGTATCAATGCAGCCGACAGCCGCGACGTCGTCAAGTTGGTCCGAGCCGGGAATCCAGAGGCGATTCGGCTCGTGCGTCAGGCCGGGCGCATGCTCGGCGAGGTTCTGTCGGCCGCAGCGAACTTCTTGAACCCTGCGGTAATAGTCATCGGTGGTGATATCGCGCACGCGCATGAGCAGCTCTTCGCCGGTGTACGCGAGACCGTCTACCAACGGTCCCTTCCCCTGGCTACGCGACACCTGAGGATCGTCCGAAGCGAGCTAGATGACTCGTCCGGGATCGTGGGTGCGGCGATCATGGCGATCGAGCACGTGTTCTCGCCCGCTTCCGTGGACATGGCTCTTGCGGGAAGTTCCCCGGCGGAAGTGGCTCCATGAACCAGGTCGCGTCGGAAGTGCTCCCTCTACTGCGGGTGGTTGGGCTTACCAAGAGGTACCCCGGGGTCACGGCACTCGACACAGTCGACTTCGAGGTACGTCCGGGAGAAGTTCACGCACTGTTGGGCCAGAACGGTGCTGGTAAGTCGACGCTGATCAAATGCATCTCGGGCTTCATCACACCAAGCGATGGAGAGATCTACTTCGACGACGACCCAGTTCCACCCGGCGACACGATGGCGTCGCTGTCGCATGGGATCGCAACCATCTACCAGGAACTCGATCTCGTGGAAGAGCTCACTGTCGAAGCCAACGTCTGGTTAGGTCACGAATCTAGGAACGGTCCGATGCTGGACAGGTCGACGATGAAGGCTCGCACAATCGAGTTGCTCGAACGCCTCAACCATCCGCTGATCGACCCTGGAGCTCGGGTGGAGACGCTGGCTCCGGCTGCTCAGCAGATCGTATCGATCGCTCGCGCGCTGTCGCGCAACGTTCGTTTGCTGATCATGGACGAACCGTCGGCCGTCCTCGACGACAAAGAGATCGATGTCCTCTTCGGCGTTGTCCGACGGCTCACCGAGGCCGGCGTTGGTGTCATCTACATCTCGCACCGACTCGAGGAAGTAGCCCGTATCGCCGACCGTGTGACGGTGTTCAAAGACGGCAAGACAGTTCTCAAGGGGGCTCCAGCCAATACCGATCCTGACGAACTCGTTCGGGCAATGGTGGGAAGGCGGCTCGACCGCATGTTCCCCGAGCGCGCCGAAGCTACCGATCGTGTGTTGCTGCAGGTCAAAGACCTAACGCGCCGAGGAGCCATCCACAACGTGAGTTTCGAATTGCGTGCCGGTGAGATCCTCGGGATCGCTGGTTTGGTCGGCTCGGGAAGAAGCGAATTGATCCGAGCCATTTACGGTCTCGACCCGGTGGACTCGGGTGAGGTGATCGTCGCTGGCAGCAAGGTCGTTCCTGGGCGTCCCGATATCGCGATGTCCAACGGCATGGGCTTTGCCCCAGAAGATCGGAAGTCTCAGGGCCTGCTCATGGATTGGACCTCAGCGAGGAATGTGACGATCGCGGATCTGAGATCGTTCGTTCGCCATCTCCTTCTGAACCTTCGTTTGGAACGCAAGAAAGCCAAGACTCATCTGGAGTCGATCGGAGCCCAAGAGGGGGCGGTGGACAAGCAGGTTCGACTCCTCTCCGGTGGTAACCAACAGAAGGTCGTCCTCGCTCGGTGGTTGCTCCGCTCGTGCGAGATCCTTCTCTTAGACGAGCCAACGCGCGGCGTGGACATCGGTGCCAGGGCCGAGATCTACAAGGTGATCGGAGACCTCGCGGCGGAAGGCCTCGGGATCATCATGGTCTCCTCGGAACTCCCCGAGCTCCTCGGCTTCTGCGACCGGATCCTCGTCCTTAGGGACGGCCGGCTCGTTCGGGAGTCCCCGGCCGGCGAGATAACGGAAGAGGAGATCCTCAACCTAAGCATTCGCGCCCAAGCGACCGTATCGGAGGACTCATGAACGAGCCCGCAGTCACCGGGACGGAACCTCTCGCGCCGGAGGGCTTTGCTCGGCGGATACGGCTCCAGGAGTACGCACTTGTTGGCATCGTCATAGCGTTGATCATCGCCGGGGCGATCACCAAACCGGACGCCTTTCTTACCTCCGACAACCTCTTCACGATCCTTACGCAGGCGAGTGCCGTAGGCGTCCTCGCCATCGGGATGACCTTCGTCATCGCATCCGGTGGGATCGACCTCTCCGTGGGATCCGCCGTGGCCGCGGCCGGGATCGCCGGGGGCGTGCTGGCGGACGGCGAGAGTGGGACGCTCTTTATCCTCGGTGCTCTGGGATTCGGAGTTCTCGTCGGAGTGCTCAACGGCGCATTCATCACCCTCGGTCGTATGCCTCCATTCATTGCCACCCTGGCGATGCTGGCAATCGCACGTGGGCTGGCGCTACGGATGAGCGGGAAGACGCCGATCAGCGTCGCTCTCCTCGACGCCGTCCGGTGGTTTGGCAACGGGAAGGTCTTGGGCATCCCCGCCCCGGTGATCGTCTTCCTCGCCATTACCGGACTGGGATGGGTGTTGCTGAACCGCACCACTTACGGGCGATATGTGGTCGCGGTCGGCGGAAACAAGGAGGCCGCTCGGATCGCGGGGATCAGGGTGCAGAGGACGATCTTCAGCGTCTACGTCCTCATCGGCTTGTGCGCGGGGATATCGGCCATTCTTCTCAGCGGTCGACTCGCCAGTGCATCTCCGGTTGCTGGCAACCTGTACGAACTGGACGCGATCGCCGCGGTTGTCATCGGAGGGACGAGCCTGGCTGGGGGCAAGGCAACCATCACAGGCACGTTTCTCGGCGTCCTTACCTTCGCCTTGATCTTCAACCTCCTCAATCTCTTGAATCTGCCTACCGAGTTCCAGCAGATCGTGAGGGGGGTGATCGTCTTAGTCGCCGTGATCGCGCAGAGGAGAGAGAACTGACCTCCCATCCGGGGAGCCAAGAACTCCGACAGCAAAAGTATCAATCGGCAAGTGAGTCCAGTAGAGAGGAAAAAAGATGAAGGTTCGCAACCTCATAATCATCGCTGTCATCGGCGCGTTCCTCCTCGGTGCATGCACCGACGACGACGGCGACGGCAAC
>Ga0190265_10003806_pt1 | contig 10361 bp, 2 predicted proteins | sample Popmic124T_FD_133135 | JGI IMG/M metagenome (GOLD analysis project Ga0190265, IMG submission 133135) | Populus adjacent soil microbial communities from riparian zone of Indian Creek, Utah, USA - 124 T | ecosystem: Environmental > Terrestrial > Soil > Riparian zone | place: USA: Utah | collected...
CCGTCAAGTCGATCTCGAAGGCGTCGCAGACCGGCCACGCCACGAACATCATCGAGGGCCTCGCCGTCGGCATGCGCGCGACCGCCGCACCGGTGATCGTGATCGCGGCGGGGATCATCGCCGCCTACGAGATCGCCGGCCTCTACGGGATCGGCGTCGCCGTGATGGCGCAGCTCTCGATGTGCGGCCTGATCGTCGCCCTCGACGCGTTCGGTCCCGTCACCGACAACGCCGGCGGGATCGCCGAGATGGCCCACCTGGACGAGTCCGTTCGTGCGATCACCGATCCGCTCGACGCGGTCGGGAACACGACGAAGGCTGTCACGAAGGGCTACGCGATCGGTTCGGCCGGGCTCGCCGCGCTCGTCCTCTTCGACGAGTACACGCGCGGCCTCGACGAAGAGGGGCTGAACGTCAGCTTCAACCTCGGCGACCCGTACGTGATCGCCGGCCTCTTCATCGGCGGGATGATGCCGTTCCTGTTCGCTGCGCTCGCGATGACGGCCGTCGGCCGTGTCGGCGGCGAGGTCGTCGTCGAGGTGCGGCGGCAGTTCAAGGAGATGCCCGGGATCATGGAGGGCACCCAGCGTCCCGACTACAGCCGTGCCGTCGACATCGTCGCGAAGTCGGCGATCAAGAAGATGATGCTGCCCGCGCTGATCCCAGTCGCGATCCCGATCGCGGTCGGGATCATCAGCCCGGAGATGCTCGGCGGCCTCCTGATCGGCACGATCGTCACCGGCCTCTTCCTCGCGATCGCGATGACCTCGGGCGGCGGCGCCTGGGACAACGCGAAGAAGCTGATCGAGGACGGCGCCTACGGCGGCAAGGGCTCCGAGGCGCACGCCGCCTCCGTCACCGGCGACACAGTCGGCGACCCCTATAAGGACACTGCAGGCCCGGCGATCAACCCGATGATCAAGATCGCCAACATCGTCGCGATCCTGATCATCCCGCTGCTCGTCTCGATTCACGGCTAGAGCCCGGGCTCGCAACCGGCATGAGAAAGCCGGGGAAACCCGGCTTTCTCATTCCGGGCAGGCAGGCGCGTGTGCGTCCAAGTCTGGACTTGTGTCGTCCGTCACACCGTCGTAGGATCCGCCCGCTTGGGTAGAGCCGCCCGATCGGGCGGCCTCACGGAACCAGGGGAGAGACATCACATGGGACAGCGTTTTCAGCGCGCCTCGCGCGCACTCGCCCTCGTTGCGACCGCTGCGGCACTCGCCGTACCGGTGGCGTTCGCGGGCGACTCTGCCGAAACGGTAGGCACAGTGCCAGCTGCCGATACGAGCGGCGCGCTGGTCAACGAGTCGACGAACTTGTACTTCGTCGAGTTCTCGAGCTCGAAGGCCGTCTTCGCCGGGCAGGCGAAGGCCGCGAACTTGAAGTACACGGAGCGGTATTCATACGGCTCGCTCTTCAACGGCATCTCGGTCAAGCTCGGCGCCGGCGAGCGTGGGAGGCTCGGCGGTTTCAGCAGCGTCAAGGCGATCTGGCCGGTGCACGAGGTCCAGCTCGCGCCGACTTCGACGCCCGAGCTTGCGACTGCGATCGCACAGACCGGCGCCGACATCGCCCAGGCGAGCGGCTTGACGGGCGCAGGCGTCAAGGTCGCCGTGATGGACACGGGCATCGACTACAACCATCCGGACCTCGGCGGCGACGGCGTCGACAGCGACGCGGCCAGCGACGATGGGGTCTTCGACAACGACTTCCCGGGCAGCCGCGTGAAGGCCGGCTGGGACTTCGTCGGCAACACGTATGACGCCAGCGAGTTCCTGACCAGCGGCGCGCCGAACCCGGCGTACAACCCGGTTCCCTCGCCGGATCCCGATCCGGACGACTGCAACAGTCACGGGACCCACGTCTCCGGGATCGTCGGCGCCAAGGCGGCAAGCCCCTCCGGTGTCACAGGCGTCGCCCCGGACGTGACCTTCGGTGCCTACCGCGTCTTCGGCTGCGGTGGCTCGACGACCGACGACGTCATGCTCGCAGCGATGGAGCGGGCGCTCGCCGACAAGATGGACATTCTCAACATGTCGATCGGCGATGCATTCAACAACTGGCCGCAGTCACCGACCGCCCGTGGTGCCGACGCCCTTGTCGATGCCGGCATGGTCGTCGTGACCTCGATCGGCAACAGCGGCGCGGATGGGCTCTACTCGGCCGGGGCTCCCGGTGTCGGTAACAACGTGATCGGCACCGCGTCGTACGACAACAGCCACGTGCGGCTGACGACGTTCACGGTCTCTCCAGGCGGCGAGTCGATCGGATACGCGAACGCGGCTGCGGCGCCTCCTGCCCCCACGTCGGGGACGCTGCCAATGGCCAAGACGGGCACGACGACCACCATCGACGACGGCTGCGTCAATGCTCCCGCACCAGGATCGATGACGGGCAAGGCCGTTCTGATCCGCCGGGGTACGTCGCCGGCGCCGGCTCCGTCCTGCGGGTTCTTCCAGAAGGCTCTGGCCGCGCAGAACGCCGGCGCGGCCGCGGTCGTGCTCTACAACAACGTCGCCGGGCGCTTCAGCCCGACCGTTGCGGGCGCACCGCCGATCACGATCCCTGTGGTCGCGATCTCGAACACCGAAGGCGCGCTCCTCGATGCGAAGATCGCAGCGGGTCCGACCACCATGACGTGGACGAACACGGAGGGCACCTTCGTCAACCCGACCGGTGGCCTGATCTCGTCCTTCAGTTCCTACGGCATGACCGCTGACCTGCAGCTGAAGCCCGACATCGGCGCGCCGGGCGGGTTGATCCGCTCGACCTTCCCGCTCGAACTCGGCTCCTATGCCACGATCAGCGGCACGTCGATGGCTTCGCCGCACGTGGCGGGTGCCGCGGCCCTGCTCATGCAGGCTCGGCCGACGCTGGCGGCTTCGGCGTTCCGGACGATCCTGCAGAACAGTGCGGATCCGAAGAACTGGTCCGGGAACCCCGGGCTCGGTCTCCTCGAGTTCGTGCACCGGCAAGGCGCAGGCATGGTCGATGTCGACGACGCGATCGCCTCGACGACGACCGTCACACCCGGCAAGATCTCGCTCGGTGAGGGCGAGGGCGGCTCTGCGACCCTGACGATCGCGAACGCAAGCGCGTCGGCCCAGACGTACGTGCTGTCGCACCAGCCGGCGCTGAACACCGGCCCGACGGCAGCCTCGCCGTTCGGCTTCGCAGTGCAGGCCGGGTTCTCCACGGTGGCCTTCTCGGCGCCGAGCGTCGATGTTCCGGCGGGGGGAACGGGCTCGGTCGTTGCGACGATCACGCCGAATGCGGGTATCGCCCAGCAGGCGCAGTACGGCGGTTACCTGGCGCTGACGCGCCAGAGCGACGGGCAGGTCTTCCGTGTTCCGTACGCCGGCCTGAAGGGCGACTACCAGTCGATCGTCGCAATGCCGATCCGCGGCAACTTCCCCGCGATCGGAAAGGAGACCGCGATCAATACGTTCGCGCTCGCCGCGCCCACCGAGGTGTGGACGCTCGCGAACATGTCCGAGATCCCGAACGTGCTGCTGCACTTCGATCATCAGGTCCGACGGCTCGAGATCGAGGTCGTGGACGCGGCGACGGCTGCACGTCTGCACCCGGTGTTCTCCAACGTGTACGAGCAGGACTTCCTGTCACGGAACCAGTCGGCGACCGGGTTCTTCGCCTACCCGTGGGAGGGTGGCCGGCTGCACTCGAATGGCCAGGGCTCGAAATCCGGGCTCGCGTGGAAGACGGTGCCGGACGGCCAGTACAAGCTGAACGTGAAGGCACTGAAGGCGCTCGGCGATCCCGCGAATCCCGCCCACTGGGAGGCGTGGACGTCGCCGGCGATCACGATCGACCGGCCGTAAGAGGTCGGTGCGAGCTGCGACACGCGGGGGCCGGCTGACGCCGGCCCCCGCACATGTCGCCTGGGCAAGGGGTGCAAAGAACGCTTGCTACTTGTCGCACGGCTCTTTACGATCGGAACGCTTGGGGATGGAAGCGCCGTCCGCCGGACGGTTGCTTGATCGAACAGGGGAGAGACACAACATGCGTAAACGCTCGTGGAGCGCGGTCCTCGCGTTCACGATCCTCGCGACGTTCGTCCTGACCGTGTCCGCGTCCGGCGCAGCCGGCGCAGACGGGACAACAGGGCTGTACATCGTGCAGATGCGCCTCGATCCGGTCGTCGCCTACCAGGGCGGCGTCGCTGGGATTCCCGCGACGAAGCCTGCAAAGGGCAAGAAGATCGACCGGAAGTCGGCGGCCGTCGAGCAGTACGTCGGCCACCTGAAGGCGACACACGACCAGGCGCTCGCGAGTGTGGGCGCGCAGAAGGTGTACGACTACGTCTACACCTACAACGGCGTCGCGGCGAAGTTGTCGGACGCGCAGGTGGACGCACTCGAGAAGCAGTCCGACGTTCTCGCGGTCGTCCCGAACGAGATCGTGCACGCCGACACATCGTCGACGCCGGGCTTCCTCGGCCTCGATGCAAAGAAGGGCCTCTGGGATCAACTCGGCGGCCCGAAGGCGTTCGCGAACGGCAAGAAGGACGGCGCCGGCGAGAACATCATCATCGGCGTGGTCGACTCGGGCATCTGGCCCGACAGCCTCAGCTTCACCGACCAGAAGATCAAGAGGGACAAGCTCGGGAAGGTCATCTACGAGCAGGTGGAGATCGGGCCGCCGCCGGCCGGCTGGGCAGGCACGTGCCAGACCGGTGAGGAGTTCACCACGGCGGACTGCAACAACAAGCTGATCGGCGCCCGCTACTTCAACGCCGGTTTCGGCGGCGACGCTGGCATCAACACGTCGCGGCCGTGGGAGTTCAACTCACCGCGTGACTATCACGGTCACGGCACCCACACCACCTCGACGTCCGGCGGCAACTACGGCGTGACGCCGACGGGTGCCGCCTCGATCTTCGGCAAGACGAGCGGCATCGCGCCGCGTGCGAGGGTCGCCATGTACAAGGCGCTGTGGTCGACGCAGGACGGCTCGACCGCCAGCGGCACCACGGTCGACCTCGCCGCGGCGATCGACCAGGCGGTCGCGGACGGCGTCGACGTCATCAACTACTCCGTCAGCGGAGCGACGACGAACTTCCTCGACCCGGTGCAGATCGCGTTCCTGTTCGCCGCGGACGCGGGCGTCTTCGTGTCTGCCTCCGCCGGCAACAGCGGCCCGACCGCCGGCACCGTCGCCCACCCGAGCCCGTGGCTGACCACTGTCGCGGCCGAGGTGCACGATCGTGTCGGCCAGGGTTCCGTCACCATCGAGGGCACCTCGTTCGGCGGCGCCTCTGCGGGCACCGGTTCCGCGACTGGACAGCTGATCACGTTCGGCGCCGCGGGTTCCCCGCAGCGACTCTGCGTGCTCAACTCGCTGACGATTGCGGCAGCCGGCAAGATCGTCTTCTGCGAGCGGGGCTTGAACGCCCGCCTCGAGAAGAGCTTCGAGGCGCAGCGTGTCGGCGCGATCGGGATGGTGCTGGTCAACCCAGCGGCCAACTCGCTGAACGCTGACCTGCACTTCGTGCCGTCGGTGCATCTGCCCGAGACCAACTACGCGGCCGTCGAAGCCGCGGCGCTGGCCGGCAAGACGGCGTCGATCAGCGGCCAGGTGCTCTACAACCAGCCTGCGCCGTTCATCGCAGCGTTCTCGTCGCGCGGGCCGAGCCCGGCAGCTGGGAACGACCTGCTGAAGCCGGACCTCGGCGCTCCGGGGCAGGACATCCTTGCCTCCGTCGCACCGCCCGCGAACCGCGGTCGGGACTTCGACCTCTACAGCGGCACCTCAATGTCGGCTCCGCACGTCGCCGGCCTCGCGGCGCTGTTCAAGCAGCTCCATCCGGATTGGTCGCCGATGGCGATCAAGTCGGCGCTGATGACGACCGGCTCTGACATCCTCGACACGTTCACGGACACGACCGCATCCGACGCGTCGGCTCTGAAGGCCTTCGCCCAGGGTGCCGGCCATGTCCAGCCGAACAAGGCGATGGATCCAGGTCTCGTCTACGACAGCGACCTGTTCGACTGGGCTGCGTTCATGTGCGGCTCGGCGCCGGGCTTCTGGACGCCGGGCACGTGCACGTTCCTCACCGGCCAGGGCTACTCGACGCTGGCGGCGGACATGAACACGCCGTCGATCCAGCTCGGCAACTTCGCCGGGACGCGGACGGTGACCCGCAAGGTGACGAACGTCGGTGACAAGCGGGCGACCTACACGGCCTCGGCGTCGCTCGCCGGCGTCAACGTGACGGTCAACCCCTCGGCACTGACGTTGGACCCGGGCGAGACGAAGTCGTTCCAGGTCACCTTCACGCTGGCGGGTGCACCGCTCAACCGGTACACCGCCGGGTCGTTGAGTTGGACGGACGGGAAGCACGACGTCCGGATCCCGCTCGTCGTCCGGCCGCGGCAGTTCGCATCGCCTGCCGAGGTCAGCTCCACGGGTGCGCCCGTGAGCTGGCAGGTCAACATCGGCTTCAACGGGCCGCTCTCGGCGTCCGTCGGCGGGCTCGTGGCCGCGACGACCACGCCGTGGACGGTCACGCAGGATCCGGATCAGACGTTCGTCCGGACGGATCCGACCGGCACGTTCGAGTACGTCACAACGGTGCCGAACGGCTCCGTGTTCCGGGCAGGCGTGTACGAAGACGCGATCACACCCACCGGGACCGATCTCGACATGTTCGCGTACCGCTGCGCCACTCCGACCTCGTGTGTTGCGGTCGCGACCAGCGCGGACGGTGACTCGAACGAAGAGGTGACGGTGACGAACACGACCGGGGCCGCAGCGGAGTACCGCGTCTACGTGCACGGCTGGGACACGAACGGTCCCTCCGCGTCGGGCACGCTGTTCACGTGGCAGGTTGCGGCGACGCCGGCCGGCAACATGACGGTGTCGGGCGTGACCAGCCCGGCGTCGGTCGGCCAGCAGACGCACACCGCGTCGTTCAGCGGCCTGGCTGCTGGAACCCGGTACCTCGGGCGCGTGGACTACAGCTCGGGGAGCACCGCTCTCGGGCGCACGCTCGTGAGCGTCCGGACGCCGTAAAGCACGGCTAGAGCGGAACGCAAGAGGGGCCGGCAGCTGCCGGCCCCTCTTCGTTCTCTTCGCTCGTCGTTCTTTGGAACGGCCGCATTTTGGCTTGCCCGGCCGCTGCAAACTGATCTTGCACGGCTCTGCGGTCACACGTACCATCCGCTGCGCTTGGGGAAGTGTGAGCCGTCCATCCCGGGCGGCGTTCGGTTTCCGATACAGGGGAGAGACAGAATGCGATTCCGATCCTGGGGCGCGCGACGCGCGCTCGGTGCGATGGTTCTGCTGCTGTTGGCCTCGCTGACAGTCGTAGCGGGCGGCTCTGCAGCGCGGAGCCCGGAGGCTAGCTCTGAAGGCCTCATCGAGTCCGCGTGGACGCCGATGGGCCTCCGCGATGCGAAGACAACCGTCGTCGTGCAGCTCGCGGGCGATCCGGTCACGGTCGTGGAGGACAAGGCGAACCGAGACCTCAGCGCCGGCGAGAAGGATGCGATCCAGGCGCAGTTGCAGTCCAGGCAGGACGCGCTAGGGAGCCTCATCGCGGCTCTCGGTGGCAGCGTGCTCGGCGACTACCAGCTCGCCTACAACGGCGTCAAGGTGCGGATCGAGAACAGCAAGGTCAAGTCGCTCGAGAAGCTTCCGGGCGTCACGGGCGTGCGTGCGCTCGGCCTCGTCAAGCCGGACAACCGGCAGGGCGTCCAGCTGATCGGGGCACCCGCGGTGTGGGGCGGCCTGGCCGGCCTGCACGGCGAGAACATCAAGATTGCCGTAATCGACACGGGCATCGACTACACGCACGCCAACTTCGGCGGCGCAGGCACGACGGCGGCGTTCGACGCGGCCGACGCGGCCGACACGTTGCCCCCCTCGCCCGCGCACGGCTGGGGCAACCGCGTCAAGGGCGGTGTCGACCTCGTCGGCGACGACTACAACGCCGACCCGGACGATCCGGCGTTCCAGCCGGTCCCGCACCCGGATCCGAACCCGCTCGACTGCAACGGGCACGGCTCGCACGTCGCCGGCTCCGCGGCCGGCTCGGGCGTGACGGCAGCGGGCGCCACGTACGCGGGCCCGTACGACGCGACCACGATCACGGGCAACAGCTGGACGGTCGGCCCGGGGGTCGCCCCGAAGGCCGACATCTACGGCATCCGTGTCTTCGGCTGCGCGGGCTCGACCGACGTCACGGTCGACGCGATCGAGTGGGCGGTCGAGAACGAGATGGATGTGATCAACATGTCGCTCGGTTCCTCGTTCGGGACCACGGACGACCCGTCGGCCGTCGCGTCGACGAACGCGGCGAAGGCCGGCGTCATCGTCGTCACATCAGCCGGTAACAGCGGCCCGAACCAGTACATCACCGGTGCCCCCGGCACCGCCGAGGGCGCAATCGCAACGGCCGCGATCGATCCGTCGGAGACCTTCCCGGCCGTGACGATCAGCATTCCGAGCGGCCCGATGACGGGTATCAACGCCAACGAGCACAACTTCACCGGTCCGGTCAACTACACCGTCCGGGTGATCACCGACGACCCGGCCACGGTCACGGATCCGGACGGAGCCGGCGTGCGGTCTGCCGACGAGTCGCTCGGCTGTGACGTCGCCTCGTTCCGCGGACCTCTTCCCGCCAACACGATCGCGGTCGTCAACCGTGGCTCGTGCGCCCGTGTCGCCAAGGCGATCTTCGGCCAGCAGGCCGGCGCCGCCGCAGTCGTCATGGTCAACAACGACACCGGCCTCCCGCCGGTCGAGGGGCGGATCACGTCCAATCCGGACGACGGCACGCCGTTCGTCGTCACGATCCCGTTCCTGGGTGTTCGTGGCCTTCCGACGACTCCTACCTCGGACGGCGGCAGGCTCCGCGCAGCCAACGGGGTGGCAGCCACGGTGACGCCGACGGCGCTCGTGAACCCGAACTTCAGGGGCTTCGCGAGCTTCTCGTCCGGCGGCCCGCGGAGCGGTGACAGCGGCCTGAAGCCGAACATCTCGGCCCCGGGCGTGTCGATCGTCTCCACCGGCGTCGGCAGCGGCAACGGAGCCGCGACCATCTCCGGAACCTCGATGGCGTCACCGCACGTCGCAGGCGTCGCCGCCCTCACGCGTCAGGCGAACCCGACCTGGAGCGTCGAGGACATCAAGGCCGCCGTGATGAACACCGGCGATCCGTCGCAGGTCAGCGGCACCACGGGCTTCCGCATCAGCCGTGGCGGAACCGGGCTCGTGCAGCCGGAGAAGTCGACGACGACGCAGGTCGTGGCCAAGGCGAAGGCCGATGAGTTCGCCATCTCGCTCAACTACGGCTTCGAGGAGCTCAAGAAGGACTTCTCGAAGGCGAAGACGATCACGCTGCACAACTACGGCGACACCGACGCGACGTTCAACGTCTCGCAGGCGAACGCCGCCGGCTCGCCGCACACGGTCGAGCTCAGCTCGGGCTCGGTGACCGTGCCGGCAGGCGGCAACGCCGACCTGCACGTGACGCTCGACGTCCCGGTCGCGACCGCGGGCAACTCGCTCGGCTCCGGCCTCTCGTTCCAGGAAGTCGCCGGCCTGATCGAGTTCACCCCGACCGGCGGTGCGAACGGCGGTATTGCCCTCCGCGTGCCGTACTACCTCGTGCCGCGGGCGCTCTCGGACATCCGGGCCTCGCTGAAGGCTGGCGGCAGCCTGAGCGTCAAGCTCGAGAACAAGGGCGCGATCCCGGGTGACGCCGACTTCTACGCGCTCGGGCTCGAGGACGGGAAGGACCTCGGCAAGAGCTCCGGCGACGTGCGGGCCCTGGGCGTGCAGGCACTCCCGGCCTCCCTTGTGGTCGGAGGCGCGGCACTGCCGGACGAGCAGTTCATCGGCTTCGCCGTGAACACGCACAACCGCTGGTCGAATCCGGCCGTAAACGAGTACGACGTCTTCCTCGACGTCGACAACGACGGCACGAACGACTATGTGGTCGTGACCGCCGACGACGGAGCGATCCGGACGGGTGTGTTCAGCGGCCGCCTGGGGACCTTCGTCTTCAGCACCCGAAGCGGTGGAGCCTCGGCGTTCTTCTTCACGACGGCGCCGACCGACAGCTCGACCGCGCTGATCCCCGTGCTGACCCGGCAGCTCTGCCGGGCGGGTGAGCCGTGCCTGAGCAAGGCGGCGAACCCCCGCTTCACCTACTCCATGGTCGCCTTCGACCTGGTGGACGGCGGTACCGACGAAGTCCCAGGGACCGCGAAGTTCAACGCGTGGAACTCCGCGATCGGCACCGGTGCGTACGAGACGGTTGCACCGGGTGCGTCGAAGACGGTGCCGATCGGGCTCAACCTGCTCGAGTCGGTGCTGGCGCCGCCGAACGG
>Ga0190265_10003807_pt1 | contig 10359 bp, 7 predicted proteins | sample Popmic124T_FD_133135 | JGI IMG/M metagenome (GOLD analysis project Ga0190265, IMG submission 133135) | Populus adjacent soil microbial communities from riparian zone of Indian Creek, Utah, USA - 124 T | ecosystem: Environmental > Terrestrial > Soil > Riparian zone | place: USA: Utah | collected...
CCAGCGTGCAGGGCTGCTGGGCGACGGGGTCGAGCAGGGTCTGGACGAAGGGCTCGACATCGTCGAAGTCCACGTCGTCGTCGCAGTCGGCGTCGCCGAGGACCAGCGTCGGCGGGATCGGCGTGGCGTTGAGTTGGAGGTTGTCGATCTGCACATACTCGTCAGCGTCGCCCCCACCGAGAGCAGTGAGCGTGTACCGTAGTGTGACGTTGGGGACGTTGTTCAGGGCTGCGCTCGCGATCGGACCGCTGAAGTCCGCGACCATTCGGTGCCAATTGAACCGCGCTGTCTGTGGACAGGTGTTCAGAGGGGACACAAATGGCGGATCGCTCTCGTCATGAAGGGTCGTGAAGTTGACGCCATCCGTGCTGTACGACCAAGTACCGGTGTCAAACATCAGGGCGTTCGGTCCGACCCAATCCGCCGCGAGGTTGTTAACGCTTGTCGCAAAGGTTGCGACGAGACTTTGTCGGCCCGCCATTGACAGTGTAATTTCAATGTAAGTGCCGCTCCCGCTGGGAGGATTGAAGAGACGAAGTGAGTTGCCAGGCGGAGTGTCGTGAAGTGCGTTCATGTCAAAGAACGCGCCCTCTGCCTGCAGGGTAGAGCCGCCCCAGGCCGCAGTGCTGAGCATGCCTGTGCCGACGTCCGCGGCTCCCGAAAGACTCGAGTTGAAGTGCCAGTATGCGATTGGGAGCGGGAGCTCGCCGAGCGGTCCCGCAACGCCTTGGAACTCGTCGATCCCCATGTCCACCCACGCCACCCCGTCGCCATCGGCGTCGAGGACGCGGGGGTTGCCATCCATATCAAGCGAGAGGCTGGCGGGCACTGTCCAACGGTCCCCGCCGGCATCAAGACATGGAGAGCCGGGGAGCAGGTGGTAGTTGCCGTTCGTAGCATCCACGAACATCGGGTCCGCATCGATATTGCCCCAGCCGACGTACGGGCCGCCGATCGGACCCTCGATGTTGCAGTACTGAATGATGACCCGACCGGGGATTGGATAGTTTTTGAAGCTGAACATTGGCGGATTGGGGGTCGGAAACCAGATGTTGTTCGCACCGGTATTGTCCCGGACGATGGTGTTGCTGATTCGAATGGGCGAACTTTGGCCCGCTTCATGGTTTCCGTTCTCAGGCGTGCTCGGCGGTTGCGCAATCCCGGCCCCTCCGCCGCTACCCGAAGTAGAGTTTCCTACCACTACACAGTTGGACACAAGGGCGTAGAACCCTTGCTGTACATCGGTTCCACCATAGTATCCAAACAACATTCCACCGCCCCCAAAGGCGTTCGGAGAGTGGTTGTTTCTGAGCAGACAGTTCAAGATTTGAGGTGCGGCACGCTCGCAGTACAGACCGCCACCGTTGCCGGTGTTTCCCTCAAACGTGCATGAGCTAACCACCGGCCTGGAATTGTCGACGCTGATGCCTCCCCCAATGCCATTTGCGGTATTACTCAGGAACTGGCACCCGAGAATGATGGGGCTTTGGTGGCTGATTTGAGAATTGTGGACTGCTAATGCGCCACCGCTTCCGGCTTGGTTACCCGTGAGCGTACATGCGGCGACAGTTGCAGAGCAGTTGGCAAACGACATTGCACCGCCCAACATAGACGCCGTGTTGCTCGTGAAGACACAGGTGCTGATTGAACTCGCGGGTGCACTACGGCCCATGAAAATCGCGCCACCATTTTGAAAAGTCGTATTATTAACAAACTGAGAGTTGGTGATGGTGAAGACCGCGCCAGGGGTCGCTCCGGACGCGCTTGTGGTTGGGACCAACTGCAGGGCACCGCCATTGCCCTGCCCCGAGTTTGCCTGAAAAGTACAACTCATCAGCACGACTCCTGCACTTGCGGTAGGCGCCGAGGTGATGCCAGTGAACTGGATCGCCCCGCCGGAACCGCCGCTGGAGTTATTGCTGAAGGTGCAGTTGATGAAGTCACCCTTAGTGCCGGAAGCAGAGTTATTCAATAAGGGAACGGCACCGCCGCTGGATGCAGAATTTGAACTAAATGTGCAGGTCTGAAACGCCGGCTTCGAACCCGAGCGGATGTACACGGCCCCACCCTGTGAGGCGAGATTGTTTATAAATGTGCAATTGCTGATCGTCGGGCTGCTTCCGTTCTGGATCAACATCGCGCCTCCGAGTTCGTCGGTACCGGTAGTACCGTTGGTGACCGTGAAACCGTCAAGAATCGCACCAACCGGCTCGGCGCTCATGAAGTTCACGAGGGACGAGGCAAGGCCAGTGCCGTCATGATCGTGACGGCCGCGCCCCCAGAGGACCGCAAGTTGATTGCCTTGCCGCTGAAGTTAATCGCCTCGTTGTAGGTCCCAGAGCCAACGACAATCTCATCACCTGAAACCGCCGCAGCGTTTATTGCTGCCTGGATTGTCGTATGGTCCGCGGGAACGTTGATAATGATTGCATTTGTCGAATCAACGCGCAAGGTCAACGCGACGATAACGCCTAAGATACCGACACCAGTTTTCGGAGAACACAAATAGCGCTTCGGCGATAGAGTCGAATTGGCCAAAGAGTATTGAGTCATAATGAACTTCCTTTTCCTATGAGCTTTCGTAATTATGCAATCATGCACTTAATGAATTCATATTAGGCTTTGCGTCGGCGAAAGAGTGCCAGGCCAACTGAGACAACAAGTCCTAATGTGCTTGGTTCAGGAACCACGCCATTCACTGTGACCATATCAAAAGTCCATTCGCCTCCTGTGTAACCCGAGTCCGCGGGAGAGCTGTAGGCGTTGCCAAGTGTCGGATCAAAGATGGAAACGATCTGGAACGCGAAGTTAGGATTATTTGCTACCGATGCAATAGCACTCAGGTCGACTGTTCGGCTGTTGGCCCACAAAAGCGTCTCAGTAGCTGCGGCCGAGAAGATGCCGTCGTTGAGGAGGCCAGCGCTGCTGAAAGTCAGGCCATCTACTGAATACTGAAACTGCGAATAACGTGAAGAAATCAAGCTATGTAGATGGTCCCATGAAACGAAGATGTTCTCTTGCCCCATTGTGCTTACGTTGAAACGCACGCCAGCGGTACCGCTTGAGGTTCCTTGGGCCGGATAACCCCGAGTTCGCCAGGCGCTATCGTCGTTCACAACCGGATCTGAAGATCCGCCCGAATTGTTACCATTTAGAAAACCACCTCCTACCGGAATGACTCCGCCAATCATGGAGGCAGTGCCGACGCCTGTGCTAGGGGTTGTTGTGCCGGTACCGGCGATACCATCGGGCACCAGACTATTGAAGTTCCATTGGGTGATGATATCACCTCGTGATTGCGATGTGATCGCGAGGAGCGCCACTGACACAACGCTGAACAAATTGCGGATTCTCACAGGCTTCTCTCCAATATTGATAGGGAGTGACTCGGCCCTACGCACCAATCGTGGCACTAGCCGTGTCACTCCAAGGACCTTTCTCTCCATTGCTACTTACCCACCTTGCCCAGTAGTGGGCCATCTGTCCGCCATTCGCGCCGGGATAGTCGGCGACATAGGGCGTGGCCGTGTCCAGCGCCAGAAAGTTCAAGTCGGCGGGATCGACCGGCGGCGGGCCGCCGAGCTTCACCCAGATCAATTCCAAGTCGGAAGTCGGAATGCGGAAGTCGGAATTTGCAGGAACCGGCCCGCCGAATTGCTTCCCACTTCCCACTTCCGATTTCGCCTCGTATTCTCACGCCATGCCGCCGGACGACCTCAAAGACCGAACGAAGGCGTTTGCGCTTCGCGTCATCAAGCTCACCGAGTCCTTGCCCCGCACTCGAACCGGGGAAGTCATCGGCAGGCAGTTGCTCCGCTCCGCCACATCCGTCGGGGCCAACTACCGAGCGGCGCGACGGGCGAAATCCACGGCCGACTTCATCCATAAGCTCGGAACCGTCGAGGAAGAAGCCGACGAATCCGCCTACTGGATGGAACTCCTGGTCGAAGCCGGTATCTTTCCGCAATCCAAGCTCGCGGCGCTGATGAAGGAGTGTGATGAACTCACGGCGATCATCGTTTCCGCCATCAACACGGCCAAGCGAAAGCGAAACTGAGCCGGGGTTGGAGCGGAAGAAATTCCGCGTTCTTCGTTCCCACTTCCGACTTCCGCGTTCCGACTTACGGATTGTCTATTCATGCCAACGGATGCACGGTTCCGCACACCCGGAAATCGAGTCTGACGAGCACGCCGGCGGTTCCACGGGCTGATTCGATGGGGCCGTGGAACGGGCCGCCTGTTCCGAGGGACCGAGCGATGCGCCGGCGACGCGTGTGCGTCGGGGCAGGCAAAGTGGTCCTGACTATCTATTACCGCGAGTTCTGCGCTTCTTAATCAGAAAATGTTCAATCGCCCGAATTTTCTTTGCGCGGAGTGAACGGACACAGTCATTCGCACAGCGGGCACTCGGGCCCATCGGGGATTCGCCCCCATTTTAGGCCGAAATCCATTAAGAAACGCCCGGCTGCGTGTAATAGGTAATAGGCAGCGGTGCAGCACACCCAGCAAACCAGCGCGCCCGCCCTTATCGGCCCGGTCCTGCGCGTCACCTGATTCGCCGGGAACAGTTTCTCGCCCGGCGATTGAATTGGAGGCCCATGCGGTGTTAGATTGGATGGACGATTCATCGCGATTGGCGTTTTCGCCCAAACGGGAGACGCGCCTTCCGGACCCCGCGAAGCCAGTGCCGCTGCGCGTGGCGAGTGCCTCCATGCTGACACCGCGAGACTTTCCCGAAACCCGCGCCTCGCTGCTGGCGACCATGCAGGGCGAGCAGAAGTCGGCCGACTGGCACGAGTTCTTCAACCGCTATGCGCCGGCGGTCTATCGCGTGGCACTGCATCGGGGCGTCGAGCGGCACGAGGCCGAGGACATCGTGCAGCAGGTGATGATCGACCTGGCCAAGCACATGGGCGAGTTCCGCTACGACCGCACCCGCGGGATGTTTCGCAACTGGATGCGGACCATTGCGGAACACAAGATTGCCAATTTCCATCGCCGGCCAAAGATGCAGACGACCGACGCTTTTCCCGAGCTGGCAACCGACACCATCTCGCGCGATTCCGCGTGGGAAGAGGAGTGGCGGATTCAGGACATCCTGGAGTGTCTGGACCACGTCGCCGCCGACTTCGCCCCACGCCGCGTCGAGGCTTTCCGGCTCTATGTGTTGGAGCACGTGCCGGCAGCCGAAGTGGCGCGGCGATTGGACATGACCGTCGGCCACGTCTATGTGACGCGGACGCAGATCCTGAAGCGCATCCGCGAATGGCTACTGCGGATGTCGCCGGACAGCGACGCTTGAAGAAGTCACGAGTCTGAGCGCGGAACATTGGCGTATCCAAGTCACCTCAGATTCCGCGTTCGCGCTTTCAGCCTGGACCGTGCATCATGCCATCAACGATGAAATGCCCCGAAGCTGAACTACTCGAACAATTCTTTGCCGGCGACTTGCCCGACGCGGAGGTCGAGGCGATCGCGGCCCATCTCGACGTTTGCAAGATTTGCCAACGCTACGTGGAGTCGACGCCGGAGCTGGCAGCGCTGGCCGACGACGTGTACTCGGCTGTCCGCAAGCACACCGCGACGAAGGTGCAAGTCGGTCCGCCGTTGGCTCAACTGAATGAGCTGCTGCCGCAATACGAGGTGCTGGAGGAGATCGGCCGGGGTGGCATGGGCATCGTCTACCGGGCACGGCAACGCGACCTGAATCGCATCGTGGCGATCAAGCTGCTGCCGGCACTGTACGGCGCGATGAAGCCGGAGGCGGTAACGCGGTTTCGCCGCGAGGCCGAGTTGACCGCGCGGCTGAAGCACAACAACATCATCGCCGTGCATGACTTCGGCCAGGTGCAGGGGACGTGCTACTACACGATGGAACTTGTGACCGGCCGCTCGCTGCAGAATCTGCTTGCGGGGATTCGCGAGGTTGGTCCGGAGGCGCTAATGGACACGTCCAGCGTCCCAGCGCTGAGTTCGACGACCATGGCGACATCAGGCGATGAGGTTGCTCGTATGACGAGCGGCACACGCCTCCGCACGAAGGAGCGGCAGAGCCGGGCATACTTCGCGAAGATTGCGACGTGGGTCGCCGATGTCGCGGATGCGTTGGAGTATGCCCATCAGAATGGTGTCATTCACCGCGACATCAAGCCGTCGAACCTGCTGCTCAATGCGGATGGGCGGCTGATGATCTCCGACTTCGGTCTCGCGTGGGCGGATGACATCGGCACGCTGACCGGTCCGCGGGCCTTGCTCGGCACCGCGCGCTACATGAGTCCGGAGCAGGCGGATGTGAAGTTTGGCGTGATCGATCATCGCTCGGACATCTACAGCCTGGGCGCGACGCTCTACGAGTTGCTCACGCTGCGGCCGATGTTCGTGGGGGCGAACGACCAGCAGATCATGAGTCAAGTTGTGAACCGCGAGCCGACGCCGCCCCACAAACTGGGCAGGCGAATTCCCGCGGAGCTTGAGATCATCTGCTTGAAGGCGGTCGAGAAGGAATCGAAGGCCCGCTACCAGACCGCGAAGGAGATGGCGGATGATCTGCGGCGATGGCTGCTTGACTTGCCGATTCATGCTCGGCGAACGTCGCTGCCCGGCCGCATGATGAAGTTTGTGCGACGTCGCAAGGTCGTGTCGGCGCTTGGCGCGTCGCTGGCGATTGCCCTCGTCACCAGCGGCATTTTGCTTGCCGAGTACAAGGGAACACGATCCGAAGCCCTCGCCGCGAAGTCAGCGTCGGCACGTCAACAGGCCCAGTTGCTAGCGATTGAAGCCAACCGGCTGTCGGACGAGGGTCAATATGGCGAAGCGTTGGCGAGAGTCGAGGCCGGGCTGAAGCTCGACCCGAAATCCGATGAGCTTGAATACTCCAAAGCCCGGCTTCTTGGAGAACTGGGCGATGATGACCAATACGTTCGCGGCCTGGAAGCAATGGTCGCTCGCAACCCGGAACTCTCACAACCGCACTACGCTCTCGCGAAGCACTACTCGGAGGAAGCCCAACGAAAACAGGCCAAAAACGACAAGACTCCGCCGACGCCAGGCGAGTGCATGCGCATCGCGGCGTTGCACCGTGAGAAATTCGAGCGCCTGGCACCGGCCGGAGCACGAACGCTGTTTCTCCGGGCAATGATCCAGTCGGAAACAGCCCAAGCATTGTCGCTCTTGGATCAAGCGCTCGATGCAGACCCCAATTGCATCGAAGCGCTCATGCAACGATTTCGTGTGCACTATGCGGCGAAGCGATACGAGCCAGCGTTGCAGGATGCCGAAGCTGTAGTGCTGCTTCAACGCGGATGGGCTGAGGCTCATGCAGTGCGAGCACATGCACTCATGCGGCTTGGTCGATTCACGGAGGGCGAAGCCGCGTACAGTCGAGCCATCGAACTGGAGCCAAAGGCGGAGCGACATTGGCAGAATCGTGGCACGTCTCGAAACGAGCTCGGTCGGTTTGCCGATGCGCTCGCCGACTTGAACGAGGCCATACGGTTGAAACCGGACTTCGCGTTGGCCTTTACCGCGCGGGCGAAAGCTCAGGCGGGTCTCGGGTATCCAGGTCGCGCGATGCAGGATTGCGATCGGGCCATCGAACTCGACCAGACGCTGACCAATGCCTACGAAGGTCGAATTATTCTCAACGGCGCTCGCAAGCGATGGGATGACATCGTCGATGATGCGACGCGAATCATTCAACTGAAGCCGAACGACCCCAGCGGCTATCAGAATCGAGCCGTGGCGCTCCACGCCCTTCGCAAGTTCGACCGAGAGATCGCCGACATCACGCGCTACATTGAGTTGGTGCCGAACAATCCGAACGCCTATCGCTCACGGGCGATGGCGCGATCAGTGCTCACGCAGCACGAAGAATCGCTAGCGGACCTGGAGCGAGCCATCGAACTCGGCGCCCAGCCACTCGATTACGCCGGCCGGGCGAACATTCACATCGCCTTGGGCCGTTACGATAAGACCGTTCCGGATTTGACGAGAGCCATCGAGCTTGGGACGCGCGTGCCCATCGTGCTGCTCAAACGCGGTATGGTGTACGAGATTTTGGGCGCCGATGCGTTGGCCCACGCGGATTACGACGAGGCCGGAAAAGCCGATGGTCCGACCGCCGACTATGCCCGTCTTTGGAAGTACATCTTGCTTCGCCGATCTGGCGAGAATGAAACGGCAGCGAAACTACTGACCGACACGCTCACGACAGCACAGGAAGGTGCGTGGACAACGAAGCTGTTTCAAATCTTCGCAGGCGACGTTGAGGGCAGCCGCCTACTCGCTGATTCGGCAACCGACGCCGAGAAGTCCGAAGCCCACTACTACATCGGGATGCGAGCGTTGCTCGACGGCCGAAATGATGAAGCCAGCACCGCGTTCAAGGCGTGTCTGGATCTAAAACAGATCGACGTCCTCGAATCCGACTTCGCCCGCGCTAGGCTCACCCAACTCGACCGCCTGACCGAGACAACGAATTCCCACGAATGACAATTTTGGAGCACCTTGCCGTTCGTTGTGGTCTCGGACTAGGGTTGCTCTGTTAACGACGCATGGGAGACTTTCAGCTATCCTATGCATCGTGATGGATGCGAGCACCGAACTCAATCAAGGCTCTTCGCTGCAACCTGGTGCAAACACTTCATCCACGCGAGACCATTTGTTCATCAGCTACGCCTGGGAGGACCAAGCTTTTGCTGCTTGGCTATCGCTTCGCCTTACGTCGGAGGGTTACAGGGTCTGGTTTGATCAATACAAACTGCTCGGTGGCGAATCGTGGCCACGCGATATCGATGTCGCCATCAAGACTCGGACATTCCGAGTAATCGGGCTGCTATCGAAACACTCAATCGCGAAGCCAAATCCGCTCAAAGAGCGGACTCTTGCGCTGAACATCGCGAAGAAGCCCGGCATGAACGGATTCCTAATTCCGCTCAATGTTGACGGTCTTTCTTCCACTGATCTTGATTGGCTCACGTCGGATATCACGTTTATTCCATTCGCCGCCTCGTGGGCAAGAGGATTGGAGCAGCTGCTCAAATTGCTCGACCGAGAAAAGTGCCCCAAGTTTTCAGGCGACGGCCGCGCGATCGCTGGCACGACAGCGTCATCAACGGAGGTCGTACTCCAGCAGCCGGATGTCCTTACTTCGAATGCTCATCGTTTCGTGCAGATACCGAAAAGCGTCAGCACGTTTATCGTCGAACCAAAACTTGAAGGAGGCGCCGCCGCAGATGCAAGTCGTGATTGGCCGTTCTACACAATCTCGCCTCACCGCGTTCTTGCATTTCACCCGCCTTCAGACGATTTGGCGACTTGGCTCCATACCGAAGCCGTTCGATCCGCGGATTGGCAAACAACATCTGCGATCGAGGGTGTTGCTAGCGCAAATGTAGCGGTGTCGCTCTTGCGAAGGTCTATCGAAACGCACTGCCGTCGTCGCGGACTCATCTGGTCGCACGACGCCGAGGCGTATTTCTTCCCAGGGCCGCTTGGTCGGGATCTACCGGTCCTTCTTCCGGCTGGGAAGAAGACCACTGTTCAGCACTCCGGCCAACGTACCTTCTTTCGAATCGGACAGCCCAAAGTGCAATATCGTTATTGGATTGCCGCAAAGCCGAGCGTCGAACGCGACCTACTTGGGCACTATTCCCTAGTTTGGCGGATAAGATTTCATTTCACCGATACCAACGATGTTCCACTTCTGGCCGGACAACGACAATCACGACGGAAGCACGTCACGCGAAGCTGGTTTAATCGGCACTGGCTCGTGCGCCACCTCGCGGTGATGCAGTTTCTAGTGGACGACGATGGCCAAATTCGAGTGGGTCCAGCAGGTCATCAGCAAGTGATTCTCGACGGCGCTCCGGTGAGTTTCCTTGCATCGAAATCGATAGACGAGCAGAAGCTGGAGCACATGGAAGAGGTTGGCGATGAGGTGCCGGTAGACGATGGTTTGAATAATGAACGCAGCGATGGCAACAGTGATTAACAAGATTCCGATTCTTGACGAACCCGAGCTCGAGTTTCGGTACGGTCAACGTGTCACGCGGCCACACACCGGATTGTCGCTCTTTGGGCCGTTTGACGCAGCAACAGGTGCAAGTCCTCGCGGGATTTCATACGCGCTCATCGGTCCAAGGGAAGGGGTTGAGTCCTTCAGGGCCTTCGCCAAAAAGATGCGCGGACCGGTGCCCACACCAACGGACAAGAAACCGACACTCTGGCCGCTTTTCCCCGGATTTGATGTCGCGTTTGGCCTCGATTGGCCCGAGGCACCGGCATGGGAAGAGTGCGTCGATCGTCGCAGGCTATTAGACGCGGCAAGCATCAATGACCCGTATCAGCGAGTTCACCAAG
>Ga0190265_10003808_pt1 | contig 10358 bp, 11 predicted proteins | sample Popmic124T_FD_133135 | JGI IMG/M metagenome (GOLD analysis project Ga0190265, IMG submission 133135) | Populus adjacent soil microbial communities from riparian zone of Indian Creek, Utah, USA - 124 T | ecosystem: Environmental > Terrestrial > Soil > Riparian zone | place: USA: Utah | collected...
AAAAAAGGCCCCGCATCGCTGCGAGGCCCTTTCCTTGTTGCAGCGCCGAGAGGCCGACGCCCCCAAGCCCTCAGTCGTCATCCCGCGTCAAAAACGCCGGCGCGAATTCGGGCGCGGGGCCGTCGTCGTTGCTGCGCTCCGGGCGAGGCCCGCGGTCGCCGCTCGGGCGATCGCCGCCTTCACGACGAGGGCCACGGTCGCGGTCTCGGCCGCCACCGCCGCCGCCGTCGCGACGAGGGCCTCGGCCCCTGTCGCCACCGCCGCCGCCATCACGCCGCGGACCACGATCCGGGCGGTCGCCCCTCGGCCCACGATCACGGTCGCCGCCTTCGCGCGGAGGCCTCGTGTCCTCCAGCTCGGCGCCGGTCTCCTGGTCGACGACTCGCATCGACAGGCGGACCTTGCCGCGCGGGTCGATCTCGAGGACCTTGACCTTGACGTCCTGGCCTTCGGAGAGCGCGTCGCGGACATTCTCGACCCGCTCGGCCTTGATCTCCGAGACGTGGACGAGGCCGTCCTTGCCGCCCATGAAGTTCACGAAGGCGCCGAAATCGACGATGTTGACGACCTTGCCGTCGTAGATCTTGCCGACCTCGGCCTCCTCGACGATGCCGGCGATCCACTTGCGGGCCGCCTCGATCTGCGAGAGGTCCGACGAGCTGATCTTGATCACGCCCTCGTCGTCGATGTCGACCTTGGCGCCGGTGGTGGCGACGATCTCGCGGATGATCTTGCCGCCCGTGCCGATGATGTCGCGGATCTTCGCCTTGTCGATCTGCATGGTCTCGATCCGGGGCGCGTGAGCCGAAAGCTCCTCGCGGGTGTGATCGAGCGCCTTGGCCATCTCCTCCAGGATATGGGCGCGGCCCTCGTTCGCCTGGGCGAGCGCGACCTTCATGATCTCCTCGGTGATTCCGGCGATCTTGATGTCCATCTGAAGCGAGGTGATGCCTTCGGACGTGCCGGCGACCTTGAAGTCCATGTCGCCCAGATGGTCCTCGTCGCCCAGGATGTCGCTGAGCACCGCGAAATCCTTGCCTTCGAGGATCAGGCCCATGGCGATGCCGCTGACCGGACGCTTCAGCGGAACGCCCGCATCCATCATCGACAGGGAACCGCCGCAGACCGTCGCCATCGAGGACGAGCCGTTCGACTCGGTGATGTCGGAGAGGACTCGGATCGTATAGGGGAACTCCTCGTGCGTCGGGAGCACCCCCTTGAGCGCGCGCCACGCCAGCTTGCCATGCCCGACATCGCGCCTGCTCGGCGCCCCGAAGCGGCCGACCTCGCCGACCGAATAAGGCGGGAAATTATAGTGGAGCATGAAGCGCTCGTACGAAAGCCCGGTCAGGCCGTCGATCATCTGCTCGGATTCCTTGGTGCCCAAGGTGGTCGTGCAGATCGCCTGCGTCTCGCCCCGGGTGAACAAAGCCGAGCCGTGGGTGCGCGGCAGGAAGCCGACGATCGCCTCGATCGGGCGGACCGTCTTGGTGTCGCGGCCGTCGATGCGTTTGCCGGTCTTCAGGATCGCGCCGCGGACGATGTCCGCCTCGAGCTTCTTAACGAGCTTGAGGCTGGCGATATATTCCTCGGGATTGTCGTGCTTGACGTCCTCATACGCCTCGCGCGCCTTGGTGCGGGCGTCGGCGATCGCGTTCTGGCGCTCGGCCTTGTTGGTGAGCTTGTAGGCCGCCTCGAGGTCCTTGCCGATGATGGACTTGAGCTTCGCCTTGACCGCCGACGTGTCGAGCGCTTGCGGAAGCTCCCAGGGGTCCTTGGCGGATTTTTCGGCCAGCTTGATGATCAGCTGGATCACCTTCTGAAGCTCGCGATGGGCGAACATGACCGCGCCGAGCATGATCTCTTCGGAAAGCTCCTTGGCTTCGGATTCGACCATCATCACCGCGTCGTGGGTGCCGGCGACGATAAGGTCGAGCTCGCCTTCCCTGACCTGGTCCATGCTCGGATTGAGCTGATATTCGCCTTCGCTGTAGCCGACGCGGGCGGCGGCGATCGGGCCCATGAAGGGGACGCCCGAAATGGTCAGAGCGGCGGAAGCGGCGATCATCGCGAGGATGTCGGCCTCAGTCTCGCCGTCATAGCTCAGCACCTGGGCGATGACATTGATCTCGTTCGCAAAACCATCCGGGAAAAGCGGACGGATCGGCCGGTCGATCAGGCGGCTCGTCAGAGTCTCCTTCTCGGTGGCGCCGCGCTCGCGCTTGAAAAAGCCGCCCGGGATCCGCCCGGCCGACGAGAATTTCTCCTGATAGTGGACGGTCAGCGGGAAGAAGTCCTGCCCCTCCTTGACCGAGCGCGCGGCGGTGACCGCGCACAGGACGACGGTTTCGCCGTAGGTCGCGAGCACCGCGCCGTCGGCCTGGCGGGCGACTCGGCCCGTTTCGAGGGTCAGCGTCTTGCCGCCCCACTCGATTTCAACTTTCTTCATATCGAACATTGGTTTTCCTTACCGAAACCCGCGGCCATATGCGGCGGGGGCCTCTTCTGCGGGCATGTTGCCCGACTTTGCCGGACCCTTATGGTCCGTCCCCGGCGCCGCCGGATTGCGGGCGCCGGATATGCGAAGCGGCCCGCAAAGGGGCCGCCTCAGACTTATTTGCGAAGGCCGAGCTTCGCGATCAATTGGGTGTAGCGCTCATTGTCCTCGCCTTTCAGATAGTCGAGGAGCGAGCGGCGCTTGTTGACCAGCATGAGCAGGCCGCGCCGCGAATGATTGTCCTTGGCGTGGGTCTTGAAATGCTCGGTCAAATTGGTGATCCGCTCGGTCAGGATCGCGACCTGCACCTCGGGCGAACCGGTGTCGCCCTTGGATTGGGCGTTGTCCTTGATAATCTTCTGCTTGCGCTCGGCGGTTACCGACATCGTCAAATCCTTTCACATCACAGGTTGAAGCCGCGCACCACGCGAAGTTCGCCTTCGCTAAGCTCCACGAGCGCAACCGGAACAGACTCGTCGGTCGCAAGGTGGAGCCCCGGCTGTGCGGAGATCCCGATCACTCGGCGCCCCTGGCGGAGCGCCCCTGCCTGATCGGGGGTGACGGGAAGAGCCGGGATGTCGTCCAGCCCCGCCGTCAGCGGCAAGAGTGCCTGTTCAAGGGTGCGGCCCTTAGCGGCTTCGGCCAATTTGTCCAGCGAAATCGCCTGTTCGAGGGTGAAGGGGCCGGCCTTGATACGCCTCAGCATCGTGACGTGGCCGACCGTGCCGAGCGCGCGGGCGATGTCCCGGGCGAGGCTGCGGATATAGGTGCCCTTGGAGACTCGGGCTTGGAGGGTCACCTCCGATACTTCGTCATTCCAGCGAAAGCTGGAATCTCCCTGTTCTTCCTGCCGGGCGCTCGAAGGGGAAGTGGGATTCCAGCTTTCGCTGGAATGACCAAGAGAGAGTTGGTGCACGGTCACGCCACGGCTCTTGAGCGTCACCTCTTCTCCGGCCCTGGCGCGGGCGTAGGCGGCTTTTCCGCCGACCTTCAGCGCCGAGTAGACTGGTGGGACCTGCTCGATCTCCCCGGTGAAGGCAGGCAGCACCGCTTCGATCTCGGCAAGGGTGGGGCGTTTGTCGGAGGTCGCGACCGCCACGCCTTCGCCATCCAGCGTATCGGTTTCCGTCCCGAACCCTATCCTGAACTCATAGACCTTGTCTGCGTGGAGCATCCGCCCCGACAGCTTGGTCGCCTCGCCGAGCGCCACCGGCAGCACGCCCGATGCCAAAGGATCGAGCGTGCCGCCATGGCCGACCTTGACCTTGGGATAGCCGCCCTCGCGGAGCGCGCGCTTGACCGCGGCGACGATCTGCGCGGAACCCGGCCCGACCGGCTTGTCGACGATCAGCCAGCCGTGCACCGGCCGAGTCTAGCGCCGCCGGCGGAGCCTGCCGGCCTCGGCGTCCTCGTCGCGGACAGGCCCGCTGATCCTGGAAATGACGACCGGCTGGGTCGGCGCGGGCGGCACTTCGGCGCGGCCGCAGGCGATGAGAGCGAGAGCGGTGAAAAGCGGACTGACCATGAAAAGACCTCCCCGAACCTGAAGCGGATATGGGGTGCCTCAGCGCCGGTTCAACGCGCGGCCGCGGCCCTGGTCAGGCTGAAGCGCAACTGCTCGCCGTCCACCTCGGCGATCCGGTCCATGAAATGGCGGCGGCAGAGCGAGACGTAGCGGTCGTTGCCGCCGATCTCGATCGAGGCGCCGTGCTTCACCGCGCGCCCGTCCGCGTCCACGCGCAGGTTCATCGTCGCCTTGCGCCCGCAATCGCACACCGCCTTGAGCTCCACGAGGGAGTCGGCCAGCGCGAGCAAATGCGCGCTGCCCTCGAACAGATTGGCCTGGAAGTCGGTGCGCAGGCCGTAGGCCAGGACCGGAATGTCGAGATCGTCGCAAATCGAGGCGAGCTGGACCACCTGGGCGCGGGTCAGGAACTGCGCCTCGTCGATCAGGATGCAGTGAAGCGCGCGCTTCTTCAGCTCGTCCTCGATCTCGGCGCGTATGTCGGTGTGCGTCGCGTAGAGCCTGCCGTCGATCTGCAGGCCGATCCGCGACGCGATCACGCCCTGGGCAACGCGGTCGTCGAGCGCGGCAGTGTAAAGCACCGTCTCCATGCCGCGCTCGCGATAGTTGAAGTCGGCCTGCAGCAGGGTGGTCGATTTCCCGGCATTCATCGAGGCGTAGTAAAAATAGAGTTTGGCCATCGCGCGACCTTAGCGCCCCGGCGAAGCTTGGGAAGAGTCCGATTCAGCGCCGGCGGGGGGGCGGGTCCTTCCGAGCGGGGGACGCTGGCGACCAGGCAGCGCCAGCCGTCGGCCCGGATCGAGCTGTGCCGATCGCACCGGTTGCCGGGCGAGGCGTCGAAGCGGATGCGGCTGCCCTGGAAGCCGTTCCTCGCGAGCCTCTAGGGGGCGGCGTCCCCCGTCCGGGAGGCGCGACAGGGCGGCCGGCATTTAGCGGCGCCGGCCCCGCTGCTTCCGATCGCCGCCGCGCCGAGGTGGCCTTCGGCGAACGGCTCCAGGCGGACATCGCCCGCGGCCATCGCGCCGCCGAGCATCGTCAGCGGATCCAGATGTCGGCGATGCCGACCACCTCCCAGCGGCCCTCGCGGCGTTGGAGCGCGTAAAAGCTGCCATTGCCGCACACCGTGCCGCAGGCATAAGCGGTCTCGACGAAAGCCGAGTCTGCGGCGAAGACGGGGGCGGAAAGGGTGAGCGGCGCGCAATCACCGCCCGGGCCGAACAGGCGAAGCGGGGCGGGCACCAATGCGGCGTCGACCGCCGTCAGCGAGGATATCGGCGCCGGGCCAGCCGCCGTCCTCAGCGCGTTCAACTGATCGGCCAGCGCCTGCGGCAGCGCCGGCGGAAGCGGGACGGGCTCCATCCGCTCGCGCTCGCGCTCGCGCTCGCGCCGGCGCTCAGCGCGCGGATCGCCGGGCTCGGGCCGCACGCGCATCGGCCGGGCCCGCGCCGGCGGATCGGGAGCGTGCCATTGGAAGCCGATCCTGACCGCTTGGTCCGGCATCATCGGATCCTCGCCGCCCGCCGCCGGCGGAGCGGCGAGCGCGGCGACCACGCAGGTCTGCGCCCCGCCCTCGGATCCGCGCACCGCGGCCTGGTGCGCGAGCACCGCGGCGATGACCGCGCGCGCCTCGTCGGCCGCCGGCTCGGCGGGCGCCGGCGCCGCGGCCAGCGCCGCGCAGAGCAAGGCGGCCCTAACCTTCATCGCCGCCCAGATCCCGAGCCACCTTGGGTGCGCGCAGTAATTTGTCGATATGACTGCCCTCGTCGAAGCTCTCGTCGAGCAGGAATTTGAGCTTGGCGGCATATTTGGTGTTCACCCGCCGCGCCGCCTCGCTCTGCAGATAGGCGGTGTTTGTCCTCAGAGCCTTCAGCACGGCTTTTGCATTGGCGCCGAGCAAAGGGATGACGAACACCGTAGCGTGGCGCAAATCGGGCGACATGCGCACTTCGGTGACCGAGACGAGGTGGCTGGCGAGCGTCTCGTCATGGACGTCGCCGCGCATCAGGATCGCGCTCAAGGCATGGCGCACCTGCTCGCCGACGCGGAGCAGGCGGACCGAGCGGCCCTCGGGGGTTTCAGCCTGGCGCGCCATCAGCCGCCCCCCGCCCCGCCGCCCTTCATCGCCCGGGAGCTGAAGGTGGCGCGGGCGACCAGCTCACCCGCCTCGTCGAACAATTCCGCCTCGGTGAAGGCGATCGTCCTGCCAAGGCTGACGACCCGGCCCTTGCCGACGAACCGGCCCGGCCGCGCTGCCTTGATGAAGGAGACGTTGAAGGCGACGGTCGGCGCGTAGACCTCGCCATTGGTCATCGCGAACAGAGCCGGTCCCTGGGTGTCGTCGAGCATGGCCGCGAGAAAGCCCCCTTGAACGGTCCCGGCCGGGTTTACGAACCGCTCGTCGGCGGTGAAGCCGATCTCGATCGTGCCGGCCGCCGTGTCGACGTCGCGCAACGTCCAGCCGAGCAGCTTCGAGGCCGGCGGCAGATCGAAACGGTCGAACACCGAAGGCGGCGGCGATCCGGCCATCGCCTAAAGCGTCCGCTCGCGCTCCTCGACCTCGTAGGTTTCGAGGAAGTCGCCCGCCTTGATGTCGGTATGGCTTTCGAAGGTGACTCCGCATTCGAGGCCCGCGCGGACCTCGGCGACGTCGTCCTTGAAGCGCCGCAGGGTCGCGATCGAGCCGTTATAGATGATGACGTCGTCGCGCATGATTCGGGCCCGGAGCGCCTTGCGGATATAGCCTTCGGTGACCAGCAGGCCCGCCGCCTTGCCGTGCTTGCCGGCCGAGAAGACCTCGCGGACCTCGGCGCGGCCGACGACATTCTCGATCATCAGCGGGCCGAGCTCGCCGGCCATCGCCGCCTTCACCGCGTCGGTGAGGTCGTAGATGACGTCGTAATATTGCATCGCCACGCCCTGCCGCTCGGCGATCTCGCGCGCCTTGGCGTTGGCGCGGACGTTGAAGCCGATGATCGGCGCGCCCGAGGCGCCGGCCAGGGTCACGTCGCTCTCCGTGATTCCGCCGACGCCGGCGTGGAGCACGCGGACCTTGATATCTTCGTTGGAGATCTTGTTGACCGCAGAGACGATCGCCTCGACCGAACCCTGGACGTCGCCCTTGATGACGAGCGGGAATTCGATCGCCTGCTTCTCCTTAAGCGCCGAGAACATGGTGTCGAGGCTGGCCGGGCCGGACGCGGTCCGCTTCCGGTCGAGCACACTCTGCCGGTAGGAGGCGACCTCGCGGGCGCGGGCCTCGTTCTCGACCACCGAAAGCGTGTCGCCGGCGGACGGCACGCCGGAGAGCCCGAGCACCTCGACCGGCAGGCTCGGCCCGGCTTCCTTCACCTGGCGCCCCTTGTCGTCGATCATCGCGCGGACCTTGCCGGAGATCGGCCCGGCGACGAAGATGTCGCCGACGCGCAGCGTGCCGCGCTGGATGAGGACGGTGGCAAGCGGGCCTCGGCCCTTGTCCAGCTTGGCCTCGACCACCGCGCCTTCGGCGGCGCGGTCGGGATTGGCCTTCAGCTCCAATATCTCGGCCTGGGCCGCGATCGCCGCGAGCAATTTGTCGAGGCCGGTCTTCTTGAGCGCCGAAACCTCGACGTCCTGGACGTCGCCGGACATGTCCTCGACGATGATCTCGTGCTGGAGCAGCTCCTCGCGGACCTTCTGGGCATTGGCGCCTGGCTTGTCGATCTTGTTGATCGCGACGATCATCGGCACGCCGGCTGCCTTGGTGTGGTTGATCGCCTCGATCGTCTGCGGCTTCAAGCCGTCGTCGGCCGCGACCACCAGAATGACGATGTCGGTGACGTTGGCGCCGCGCGCGCGCATCTCGGTGAACGCCTCGTGGCCCGGCGTGTCGAGAAAGGTGACTTTCGACTTGTCGGGCAGAGCGACCTGATAGGCGCCGATATGCTGGGTGATGCCGCCCGCTTCGCCGGAAACGACGTTGGCGCCGCGGATCGCGTCCAGCAGGCTGGTCTTGCCGTGATCGACATGGCCCATGATCGTGACCACGGGCGGGCGCGGGCGCAGCGTCTCCGCGGGATCGACGTCTTCTTCGGTCTGGATGTCGGCATCGGCATCGCTGACGCGCTTGATGTTGTGGCCGAACTCGGTGACCAGCAATTCCGCCGTGTCCTGGTCGATCACCTCGTTGACGGTGACCGGCATGCCCATCTTGAACAGCGACTTGACGAGATCGGCGGCGCGCTCGGCCATTCGGTTGGCGAGTTCGCCGACGGTGATCGCCTCGGGGACGACGACGTCGCGGACCTGCTTGGCGCTTGGGCCAGCCTGCTGGTGGGCGCGCTTTTCCTTCTCGCGGGAGCGCTTGAGCGCGGCGAGCGAACGGGCGCGCGCGTCGCCGTCCTCGCCAAGCGCGCGGCTGACGGTGAGCTTGCCGCGCTCGCGGCGATGCTCTTCGCGGCCCCGTGCGGGGCGGGCGGGCTGCTCGGGACGCTTGGCGCCCGGGTGCTTCGGCCGGGCGTGGCCCGGGCGGCGCTCGTCTTCCTCGTCGACCGCCGGCGCGGCGGCTGCGGGATCGGCGGGTTGAGGCTCGGAGGCGCGGCGGGCTTCCTCCTCGACGACGAGGCGGGCGGCTTCGGTGCGCTCCTCGTCGGCCTTCTTATTGTCCTCGGCGCGGCGCTTCTCGTCCTCGGTCGCGGCCTTGGCCTGATTCTCTTCGCGCCGGCGAGCTTCCTCGAGCGAGGAGAGGCGCGCGCCCTCGGCCTCGCGCAGCAGCTTTTCCTGAACCTCCTTGCGCGCCAGAGCGGAGTCGACCGGGGCCGCGGCGGGCTTGGGCGCCGCCTTGGGCGCTGGAGCGGGGGCGACCGGCTCGGGCGTGGCGACGGGCTCCGGCGCGGGCGCGGGCGCTTCGCCCGGCCGACCGAGAATTCGGCGCTTCTTGACCTCGACCACGACGGTGTTCGACCGCCCGTGGCTGAAGCTCTGCTTCACCTTGCCGGTCTCGACCGTGCGCTTGAGGCCCAGAGGCGCGCGCGTGCCCAGCTTCGGCTTGTCAGTCGTCTCGCTCACTCAAAATCCTTCTTGTCACTCACAGCCGAAGCGTCCGGCGCTTCCGCCGTCGCGGCGCTTAGCCCATCCTCACGTCCGATAAAAGCGCGCCACCGCCCGAGCGCGTGATCGACACGCGCCGCCGCTGCTGAATCGATGATGGCGACATGTACCACATTCTCGCGGCCCAGCGCCAACGACAATATGGCCCTTCCCTCAGGGAAAACCAGCCCCTGGCGGCCGCTTCCCTCTTCGTCGCGGCCGACCCGCCAGGCCTGATCGAGCTTGCGGCGGCCCTCTGGGCTCGCGTCGGCGGCGTGGATCAGCATCGCCACCTGGCCGCGGCGCGCGGCCGTCTCGATCCGGTCCGCGCCGGTGGCGAGGTTGGCCGCGCGCGCCTCGAGCCCGAGCCGGTCGAGCGTCGACTGGCGCAGTGCGGCCTCGATCCTGGCGCCGAGATCGTCGGGAATGACGAGGTCGTTGGTCTTGAACGCGCGGGCGAGAGCGCCCTTCAGCTTGCCCTTGGCCTGCGCCGCCTCGAGCGTCGCGCGATCGACTCCGATCCAGGCGCCGCGGCCTGGCGCCCTTGCGCGCACGTCCGGTGCGACTCCGCCGTCCGGGCCGAGCGCGAGGCGAATGAGGGCGTCCCGGGCGGCATGATCGCCGCTCAGGATGCACTTGCGCTCGGGCGTATGGCTGCCGCCTAGCCGATCATTTCGGGGATTCCGCAACCGCGTCCTCCCCGGCTTTGGCGTCTTCGTCCTCGAACCAATGGGCGCGCGCCGCCATGATGATCTCATTGCCCTGCTCGTCGGTCAGGCCATATTCGGCGAGCAGCCCGCCTTTGTCCTCCGGCCGGTTCGTCTCGCGCTGACGGCGCTGCTCGGGCCGCTTCTTCTGGACCAGCTCGTCGGTCGCAAGATCGGCGAGGTCGTCGAGCGTTCGGATATTGGCCTTGCCGAGCGTGACCAGCATCGCTTCGGTCAGATAAGGCATTTCGGCCAGCGCATCCTCGACGCCGAGCGCGCGGCGCTCCTCGCGGGCCGCCTCTTCCTGACGCTGGAGCGCCTCGGCGGCGCGGCTCTGCAGCTCGCCGGCCAGTTCGTCGTCGAAGCCCTCGATGCCGGACAATTCGTCCAGCTCGACATAGGCCACTTCCTCGAGCGCGCCGAAGCCTTCGGCGACCAGCAGCTGGGCGAGCGTCTCGTCGACGTCCAGTTCCTTCTGGAACAATTCGGAGCGCTCGACGAACTCGCGCTGGCGCTTCTCGCTGGCGTCGGCCTCGGTCATGATGTCGATCGCCGAGCCGGTCAG
>Ga0190265_10003809_pt1 | contig 10355 bp, 5 predicted proteins | sample Popmic124T_FD_133135 | JGI IMG/M metagenome (GOLD analysis project Ga0190265, IMG submission 133135) | Populus adjacent soil microbial communities from riparian zone of Indian Creek, Utah, USA - 124 T | ecosystem: Environmental > Terrestrial > Soil > Riparian zone | place: USA: Utah | collected...
ATGGCGGCCCCGGGCCCGGCGCCGACTTCCAACGAGTCGCGCAGATTCCCTTGCACGAAATCATGGCCAGCCATGGTTTCGTGACAGCCGTCGCCTTGCACTCGGCGGATCCGCTCGTGCGCGTCCGCGATTTGACGCTCGTCATTGACGCGCTGCTCGCCCGCAGCGCAACCCGCGGCGATCGGCTTGCCGGCAGCATCGACCGCCGTCGCATCGGCATCTCTGGTATCTCGGCAGGTGCCGCCGCCGCGATTGGTGCCGCCGGAGGGATTGAGAACGCCGGCATCCCTGCGGACCGACGAATCAAGGCGATGGTCGTGTACGAGCCGGACGTGCAGTATTCGCTCGACGACGCCAGCAGGATTGCGATCCCGTATCTGGTTATGGGTGGGTCACAGTCGCGGTATGGGCTGGCAATTCCAGCATTGTTCGCAGAAACCGTCCGGGCGCTGCCTCGCATCTACGTCCTGAATCCCAGCGCGACGCACTTGAGCTATGTGACCGGCATGGGCGCGGAAATCGACCAAACGCGGGAAGCCGCGCTAGTGGCCGATCCGGCGCTCCCCGAACCTTTGACCACTCGAATCGCGACCAATCCGGCGGCGGCGCGAGCGTACGACTTGTGGAATATGGGGGAGATTCTTTTCGCGCTTCTCGGCCCCGGCGCCGGCAGCGGACGCAACTTTTGCACCCGAGTCGGCGTGAATTCAATTCGTCCACTCGACGAGATTCCACGGGACGGGTTCACCGATTCCCCGCCGTTCATGGCGACCGATGCATTCACGGTGAATCCGGTGATCCCGGAAGAGATTCTAGTCCCCCAGATCACGCTGCATACCGTTGCCTTCTGGAAGACATTCCTGCAACGCGACCATCGCTATATGCGGTATCTCACGGCTGGCTACGCCAAGAGCCACCATCTGAAGGCAAAGGTCTTCACGATCGATTGACGGCCGGAAGTTTCTTGACGATCGCCCGCGCGATTCGTGGCGTTCTCCGACGGGGCCGAGCACTGGTGCAACCGTTGACCAGTCGACGCTCGCGCTCCGTCGGATGGGCTCCTCGAGGTTCATTTCCAGGGCCTCCAATCCGTCACTCGCCCACCTACGCCAGCCACACCGCGCACTCCTCGACGCCGTGCCCCTTGACCGCGGTGACCTCGAACTGCAGCCGGCCATAGCGGATCGTGTCGCCGACGCTCGGCGGCCGGCCCAGGACCGTCAGGACGAGGCCGCTGACGCTGTCCACGTCCTCGTGCTCCAGCTCCAGATCGAACTCCTGTCCCAGCTCGTCGATCCGCAGCGTCCCCGGCACGCGCAAACGGCTCTGCGGATCCCGGTAGACCTGCGGCGCCCGCGCCGGCCCTTCCTCGATTTCGCCGACGACCTCCTCGAAGAGATCCTGGAGCGTGACGGCGCCGGCGGTCCCGCCGTGCTCGTCGAGGACGATCACCATCTGCGTCCGTTCGTGCCGCATCGTGGACAACACCGTGTCGAGCTCGGCGGTCTCCGGCACCAGCGGGAGCGGGCGCGCGTGCGCCCGCCCGATCACCTCCTCGCTCAGCAGCACGCGGAGCAGATCCTTGATGTGGATCATCCCGAGGATGTGATCGAGATCGCGCTCGTAGATCGGATAGCGGGTATGAGGCGTCCGTCCGAGCAGGTCGCGGATCTGATCGGGCGTCGTGCCGAGCGGAATGCCGGCGAGACGCACCCGCGGCACCATGACTTCGCCGGCGGTCAGGCCGCCGAACTCGAACAGCTCCTGCAGCATCTGCCCGGACTCGGCGCGCAGCGCGCCGCGGTCCTCGCTCTCCTGGACGACGAGCTGCAGCTCCTCGGACGTGTAGTACTGGTCGGCGTTCTGCGCCTGCCGGCTCACGCCGAAGACCTTCAGCAGCCGGTTGCCGATCCCGTTCAGCACCACGATGAACGGGAAGAGCGCGTTGCGGATCCACAGCATGGGCGGCGTGATCCAGAGGACCATCGTCTCCGCGTGCTGCAGCGCGAGCGACTTCGGGATCATCTCGCCGATGACGATGTGGAAGTACGTCAGGATCGCCACGGCGATCACGCTCGCGACGCCGTGCGAGACGAGCCACGCCGGCAGGCCGTATCCGCCGACCGCCTGGTAGATGGCGTCGGCGAGGACGTGCTCGCCGTACATGCCGAGCCCGAGGCTCGCCACGGTGATGCCGAGCTGCGCGGTGGCGATGTAGCGATCCTGCTGCCTCGGGTCCTCGAGAACCGCCAGCACGCGTTGCGCGAGCCGGTTGCCTTCGCTCGCGCGGTTTTCGATCGCCGCGCGAGGCGCTCCGACGATGGCGAACTCGGCGGCGACGAAAACGCCGTTCAACAGGACGAGCGCCGTGATGATCAGGAACTCGATCATCGCGCCGACTCCTCCTCGCCGGCCGGCCGCTCGCCGACGATCACGGAGGTGACGGCGTCGCCGTCCACCGCCTCGATCTCGACCGGCAGACCGTCGACGACGACTTCTTCTCCGGGCTCAGGGACGCGTCCAAGGGTCTGCAGGATGTGCGCGCCGACGGTGTCGGCCGGGCCGTCCCAGCGGCCGCCGACGAGCGGCGCCGCCTGTTCGAGGCGCATCAATCCCGGAAGCCGCAGCCGCCCGTCCGACAACCGGATCGGACGCACCTGCGGCGCCTTGAACTCGTCGGCGACCCCGCCGAGGAGCTCACCGAGGACGTCCTCGAGCGTGATCAAGCCCGCGACCGCGCCGGCGGCGTCGATGACGAGGGCCTGATGGCTGCGCCGCTCCCGGAGGAACGCGAGCAGGCGATCGGCCGGCATCGAGTCGGGCACGCGGACAATCGGCCGCAGCAGCGACGCGATCGTCAGGTTGCCCGACTGCACGAACCGCGTGACCACGTCCTTGATGTGCAGGATGCCGACGACGGTGTCGAGCGAGTCGCGATAGACGGGCATCCGGCTGTACGGGCTCGCCGCCACGAGCCGCAGCACCTCCTCGAACGGCATGGCCTCGTCGACCGCGACCAGCCGGCCGCGCGGCACCATGAGCTGACGCGCGCTGCGCAGCCCCAGGCGGAGCGCGCGGTGAAGGCGGACCTGCTCCTGCGGCTCGAGGAGCCCGCCGTCGCGGCTTTCCGCGATGAGCAGCACGATCTCCTCGGGCGAGTGCACATGGCGGTGTCCGGTTGTCGGCACGCGCATCAGCTTCAGCAGCAGCACCCCGCTGCCGTTCAGGAACGCGATCGACCAGGAGAACAATCGGATCGACCACTGCATGGGCAGCACGGTGAACAGGGCCGTTGCGGTGGGATGCTGCAAGGCCAGCGATTTCGGCACGAGCTCGCCGATGATCACCGCGAGCGTGGTGAGGACAATCAGGACGACGACCGCGGCGGTCGATTCCGCGGTGGTCGGCTGCAGCGTGCCGAACCGCTCGAGGACGGGCGCGAGGCGGGGTGCGAGCGCGGCCTGCCCGTACGCGCCCAGAACCAGGCTCGACAAGGTGATGCCGATCTGTGAGGCGGCGATGTAGCGATCGAGCTCCTGCGGATCCTCGAGCACCGGCAGCAGCCGCGCCGCCAGGGCATTTCCATCTTCCGCCATCCGCCGCAGCCGGCTGCGCCGCGCGCTCACCGCCGCGAACTCGGCGGCCACGTAGAGTCCGGTCAGCAGGATGAGCGCGACGATGATGATTGACCCGAGGAGCATTCACGCGGATCGTACTGCAAAAGGAAGCTCAGCCGTGGTCAGGGACCCTGGACCCCGGAGAGCGGCAGGCCGGGCATTACCTCATGGCTTTGGGCTTTGGGCTCTAGGCCAGCCAAGGTCCAAAGCCCCTAAAGCCTAAAGCCGAAAGCCTAAAGCCCAACTCAAGCGAGTGAGCCTGGCAGCCAGGATCAGCCCCTCAGCGTCCGCTGGACCATCCGGACAAGGCCCCGCATCGCCCGCTCGCTCATCCTTCCAAACGGCTCGTCGGTCGTGAGATACGTCCACGTGGCGCCGCGCTCGCGCCACTCGGGAAGGGTCGGCTCCCCGCCGTTCAGCCGGGCCGGGATCTCTTCGTCGATCGTCCGCTGCAGCTCCTCGAACATCGCGTGCAGACGCCTGAGGAAGTCCCCCATCGGATTGCCGCCACCCAGCGAGATCCACACGGTGCCCGCGCGCAGCTCGGCCACGGCTGCCAGATAGTCGGACCAGAGCTCGTCGATCGTGGCGAGCGTGACCAGACGCCCGGTGTCCGACCCGCCCGGCACGGCTCCGGCCAGCACCGCCTGACGCCTCTGCTGAAGCGCCAGCCGCTGGCCCTCGAGCACCGACTCGTACCGTCACAGGAAAAGACGGATGTCGAGGTTCTGCCCCTCCGCAGTGCGCTGGATGCTGTCGGGCGTGTGCGCGGCGCGGGGATCGTCCGCACCGTACTTCACCATCAGCGGATCCTGGTGCGAGACGAAGAACCGCGAGCTGCCCGGATCGCCCTGCCGGCCCGCGCGGCCGCGCAGCTGGTTGTCGATCCGCCGGCTCTCGTGGCGGTTCGTGCCGATCACGTGCAGACCGCCCAACTCGGCGACGCCAGGCCCCAACTGGATATCCACGCCGCGGCCGGCCATGTTGGTGGAAACGGTGACGGCGCCCCGCGTGCCCGCTCGCGCGATGATGGCCGCTTCCGCCTCCTCGTTGCGCGCGTTGAGGACGTGATGCGGAACGCCCAGGGCGCGGCTCAACCGCTCGGACTCTTCCACGCTCGCGGTTCCGACCAGGACCGGGCGTCCCGTATTGTGCAGGCGGGTGATCTCTCCGATGACGGCCGCTTCCTTTTCGGCCTTCGTCTGAAACACGGCGTCCGGCTCGTCGATCCGGGCGACCGGACGGTTCGTGGGTATGGTCTCGACCTCGAGATCGTAGATCTCCCGGAACTCCTCGGCCTGCGTCGCGGCAGTGCCGGTCATCCCGCACACCACTGGGTAGAGCGCCATCAGGTTCTGGATCGTGATCGACCCGAGCACCCGTCCCTGCCGTCGCGGAGCGACACCTTCCTTCAGCTCGAGGGCGGTCTGCAAACCGGCCGGCCATCGCCTTTCGTGGACGGTGCGGCCCTTGAACTCGTCAACCGAGACGACCGCTCCGTCCTGGACGACATAGTCCACGTCCTTTCGCAAGAGGACGTGCGCATGCAGGGCGTCCTGGACCGCGGTCAGGAGCGGGAAGTTCTCGCTCTCGAAGAGGTTCCTGCGGTTCAAGGCCCGCTCCGCGTGCTCGATGCCCGCCGGCGTCAGCGACACGTTCCGGCCCGGAGGCTCCACCGTGAAGTGAACGCCGCGCGCCAGGCCGCGGACCACGCGATCGGCCCGGTCGGCGGGGCCGGTCGTCTCGGCGGCGCCTCCAGCGATTACGAGAGGGATCCGCGCTTCGTCGATCAGGATGGAGTCGGCCTCGTCCACGACGGCGGCGGCAAACGGCCGATGGACCTGCTCGTCTTCCGAGAGGGCGATCGCGTCGCGCAGGTAGTCGAAGCCTGCCTCGTTCGCGGTCGCGTAGGTGACGTCGCAGCGATAGGCCGACCTCCGGGCCTGTGGTTCCAGGCCTTGCTGAATCACGCCGACCGACAGGCCGAACCACGCGTAGATCCCGCGCATCCAGTCGGCATCGCGCCGCGCGAGGTAGTCGTTGGCGGTCAGCACGTGGACCCCGTCCCCGGAGCGCGCGTACCAGACGACGGCAGGGACGGCCGCGAGCGTCTTGCCCTCCCCGGTCTGCATCTCCGCGATCCGGCCGCTGGCCAGCGCCAGCGCGCCGCGCAGCTGGACGTCGAACATGTGGAGGCCGAGGACGCGCGCGGCGACGACCGCGGTCACGGCGATGACCTCCGGCAGAGACGTCGCGCTGCGGCTGGCGGCTTTGAGATCTTCTTCGCCGAGCTCCAGGTATTGAGCCCGGAATCGATTCACGTCGTCGACGGTCGGTTCGTTGGAGGGCTTCGGGGCGAACAGCCCACGCCACCATGCGCGCATCGGATCAACGATACACCCGGAGGATCCCGGTCGACGGGACGATGCGGAATGTAGCGCTGGCCTTCAGGCCAGCTGACTGGGCCGGCCTGAAGGCCGGCGCTACACGCGGCCGGGTTTGAAGACCCGGTCCTACATCCTTACTCCGCCCTGAGCGCGATGACGGGATCGACGCGCGTCGCGCGGCGGCCTGGCACGTAGCTGGCGCACGCGGCGACGAGCCCCAGCACCGCCGCGACCGCGACGAACGTCAGCGGGTCCCCCGGCGTGACGTTGAAGAGCAGCCCGCTCATCACGCGCGTGAGGAGGAGCGCGCCGATCGCGCCGATCGCGATGCCCGCCGCGGTAAGCGCCATGGCCTGCCCGACGACCATCCGCAGCACGTCCCCACGCTGCGCCCCCAGCGCCATGCGGATGCCGATCTCCTGCGTCCGTTGGGTGACGCTGTAGGCGATGACGCCGTAGATGCCGACCGCGGCGAGCAGCAGCGCCGCGCCCGCGAACGCCGTCAACAGCAGCATTGTCAGCCGCCGCTCGGCGACGGACTGGGCCACGACCTCTTCCATCGTGCGGACGTTCGCGACCACGAGATCGGGATCCAGCCCGCGGACGACCCCGGCGATCGCGTTGACAACGCCAGACGCCGCGCCGGCGGTCCGGACGGCGATCGTCATCGTGCCATACGGACTTCGCGCAAACGGCCAGTACGTCATCGCGCGGATCTCGCCATCGAGGCTCGCGTGCTTGACGTCGCCGACGACGCCGATGACCTCGTCTTCGAGCGTGTCCCAGGCAATTCGCACGCGCTTGCCGATCGGATCCTCGCCGGGCCAGTGCCGGCGTGCCATGGTGTCGTTGATGACGACCCGGCCTTTCGCGTCGGCGGCATCGAGCTCGTTGAACAGCCGCCCCTTCAACAGCGGCACGCCCATGGTCTTCAGGTACTCGTGCGAGATGACTCGCACGTCGGCCACCGGTTCAAGGCCCTTCGGCGGCTTGGGCTGGCCGACGATCTCCATCGACGTCGCCGCCCCGAGCCCTGAGAGGGGGAGCCAGCTGATGGCGCCCGAGGCTTCGACGCCTGGCAGCGCATCGACCTGCTGAAAAAACCGGCCGAAAAACTGCGCGCGCTGACCCTCTTCTCCATACCGCGCCGAAGGAAGCGACAGCCGCATCGTCACCGTCCGCGCGGGATCGAAGCCCGGATCCACGTCCATCAGGTGCTTGAAGCTCCGCATGAGCAGGCCGGCGCCGACCAGGAGCACGAGCGCCAGGGCGATCTCGACGACGACGAACGCGCTCCGCGTGCGATTGCCCCGCGAGGCCGAGCCCGTGCGGCCGCCTTCCTTGAGGGAGTCGTTCAGGCTGGGTCCCGCTGCCGTGAGCGCCGGAATGGCGCCGAAGACGAGACCGCACAAGAGAGAGGCGCCGACGGTGAAGGTCAGAACCCACCCGTCGATACCTACCATTTCGAGACGCTGAACGGGCAACCGCTCGGCGGCTACGGCCCGCAGGAAGTGAAGCGCCCACCACGCGAGCAGCAGACCGCAGATCCCGCCCGCCGTCGAGAGCACCAGGCTCTCGGCGAGCAACTGCCGGACGAGGCGCGCGCGTCCGGCGCCAAGCGCCGACCGGACGGCCAGCTCCCGTTGCCGGGCGGTCGCGCGGGCGAGGAGCAGGTTCGCGACATTCGCGCAGGCGATGAGGAGCACGAACGCCACGGCGCCAGCCAGCAGCAGAAGCGCCGGGCGCACGTCACCGGTCAACTGTTCGCGAAGCGGCACGACGCGCGCGGTCCAGCCCGTGTTGAAGTCGGGAAATCTCCGGGTCAGTTCGGCCGCGACGCGGGTCATGTCCTCCTGGGCGCGGGCGAACGTCACGCCGGGTTTCAGCCGGCCGACGACCTGGATCGATCGGCCCCGCGGCGTACGGCTCTGTGCGGTGAACCCGAAGGGCAGCCAGACATCGACGTTCCGGTCGAGAAACGAAAAACCGGGCGGCATGACGCCGATGATCGTGTGCGGCGTGCCGGACACGATCGGCCGCTGCTGGACGGCCGGGTCGCCTCCGAAGCGGCGTTTCCACAGACGATCGCTGATGACGATCACGCGGCTGCCGGGGCGGATCTCTTCAGCCGTGAACCCGCGCCCGATCGCGGGCCGCACGCCGAGTATCGAAAAAGCCTCAGCCGTCACGAGCCGGGTCGGGACCTCTTCCGGATCGCCGGCACCGGTCAACGTCACGTCGAACGTCGAGCTCATGGCCGCGAGATCCGTGAACCCCTGGTTCATGTCGCGCCAGTGCAGGAAATTGGCGGGCGCGACGACGTTGTTCTTGCGATCGCGCGGGATGTTGTGCTCCCACACGATCGCCAGGCGGTCGGCGTCGTGGTAGGGGAGCGGCTGCAGCAGCAGCGTGTTGACGACGCTGAAGATCGCGGTGTTGGCGCCGATGCCGATTGCCAGCGCCGCGACGGCGACGGCGGCAAAGCCGGGCGCCCGCACCAGCAGGCGCGCGCCGTGACGGAGATCCTGGAGGAGCGTCATCATGATCGCAGCCTTCTTATCATCATCTTGTGGCTTCCGCCTTTAGGCGGAAGTTGCGAAGCTCCGTTCGTAGCGCAGCCCTTTAGGGCTGCCTTGCGCAGGGTTGAAGCCTGAGCTCCAGTGAGGCAGGGCTAAAGCCCTGCGCTACGACCGTCATTCACTCCTCAGGGTTACCAGCGGATCGACCGACGCGGCGCGCCGGGCCGGGATCGCGGTCGCGGCAACGGCCACGAGCGCCAGCAGCGCCGCGACCCCCGCGAACGTCGCCGGATCCGTCGGCGTCACCGCGAAGAGCTGAGTCGTGAGAAAGCGCGTCAGCAAAAAAGCCCCCGCCAGACCGAGCGCCAGTCCGACGACGGCGAGACGAAGGCCTTCGCGCACGACCAATCCGATCATGTCGGAGGCGCGCGCGCCGAGCGCCATTCGGATCCCGATCTCCCGCCGGCGCAGCGACACGCCGTAACTGAGCACACCGTGGATCCCGACCGCCGCCAGCAGCAGCGCGACCGTGGCGAGGAGCGCGAGCAGGAGCGTCGTGAACCGTCGTTGTCCGATCGATCGCGACAGCGTGACCTGCATCGGCTCGACGCCGAACACCGCCAGGCCGCGATCGATGTCATGGATAGCCCCAGTGACGGCCAGGCTCAACGCGGTCGGGTCGCCCGTCGTCCGGACGAGGAGGACGCCGGCGCCGTTGGCCGATGGCGTTTGAGCGAGCGGCGTGTAGGCGGCGATTGGCGGCGCTTCGGTCAGGCCGTGAAACTTCTCGTCGGCGACGACGCCGACAATCGTTCGGGTGGCGCCCCAGAAGCGAAGCTGCCCGCCGGTCGGCTCGCGACCCGGAAAGAACCGCCGGGCGGCCGTGGCGTTGATGAGCGCGACGGGTGCGGCGGCAGTGTTGTCGCTCTCCCGGAAGAAGCGGCCGCGAACGAGCCCGAGGCCGACGGTGCGGAAATACTCCGGGCTGACTCGCCGGATGGAGATCTCCGGCCACGTCTGCGCCTCGGCTTCGCGGCCGACGACGGTGAACGAGTTGGTGAAGCCCGGATCGAGCGGATGATTTCCGGCAAGCGCGGCCGACGCGACGCCCGGGAGGGCCGCGGCGCGCTGGAGCAGCGCGGCGTTGAATGTGTGCTGCTCCTTGAAATCCGGCCACTTCCGGAAGTCGATCGGATAGCGCGCGGTCGGGAGTTGGTATTCGGCCTTCAGCACGCCGGCCGTCTGGAACCCGGGGTCCACCCGCTGCAGGGTCCAGAAACTGCGGATCAGCAATCCGGCGCCCGAGACGAGCACGACCGCGAACGCCAGCTCGGCGACGACGAGCGCGCTGCGAAGGCGCGTCCGCCCGGGACCCGACGTTCCCCGTGACGACCCCTCGGTCAGCGACGATTGCAGATCGAGCCGGCGCGCCTGGAACGCAGGAATCAGACCGAACGCCACGCCCACCACCACGGCAACGCCCAGCGTCGTCGCGAGGACCGCCACGTTGATCGTGGCGAGGGCGAGACGGGGGACGTCGGGCGGCGCTATCGCCACCAGTCCCCGGACGCCGGCATACGCGAGCCCGACGCCCATCGCGGACGCCGCGAACGTCAACAGGAGACCTTCGGCGAGTGCCTCACGGGCGATGCGCGCCTGCGTGGCGCCGAGCGCGCAGCGGACTGCGGCTTCATGCGCGCGTGCATTGGCGCGCGCGAGGAGGAGGTTGGCCACGTTGACGCAGGCCACGAGGAGCACGAGCCCGACGGCGACGAGCAACAGATGCAACGGGCCGCGCGCAGTCGCTACGAGGTCTTCCTGGAGCGGAACCG
>Ga0190265_10003810_pt1 | contig 10353 bp, 8 predicted proteins | sample Popmic124T_FD_133135 | JGI IMG/M metagenome (GOLD analysis project Ga0190265, IMG submission 133135) | Populus adjacent soil microbial communities from riparian zone of Indian Creek, Utah, USA - 124 T | ecosystem: Environmental > Terrestrial > Soil > Riparian zone | place: USA: Utah | collected...
CATCGGATTGGTCTTGCGCCAGACGATGTCGTTCTGGATCCAGAATCCCAGGTCCTGCAGCGCAACGCCCAGCCGGAAGATGTTGTGATACGAGCCGATCACCCAGATAACGCCGTTGGGTTTCAGGATGCGCCGGCACTCCGCGAGCCATGCGCGCGAGAAGCGATCGTATTCGGCGAAGCTCGAAAACTTGTCCCATTCGTCGTCGACGCCGTCGACGACCGTGTTGTTCGGCCGAAGCAAGTCGCGCTCGAGCTGGAGGTTGTAGGGCGGGTCGGCAAAGACGAGATCGACACTGTCGTCGGCCAGCTTGCGCAGCTCGGCCAGGCAATCGCCGACAAGAATGGAATCGACAGCAGATTTCGACGCGCGGTGACGCTGAGACATTGGTACGCAACTCTCTACTCACAACCGGCCCTACAGGGCTTGCATGCAACTTAACACGAGCCGAGCCGTTACGGTTGTGGAGCGAACTCTAGCGTTTGGCGGCGCGCCACCGCGACATCGGGCCGCGCCGGGTTGCCACGACAAGTCCAAGCTGGAGGACTATGTGCCCATACGAGCTGCCGGTGCCGACGATTACACCGGTACCGAGATGAAAGTGAGGGTCAGATGCGCTCTACGAAGTCACCCATGCTCGCTTCCGCGGTTGCAATTGCCGGGTTAGCCGGCGCCGTCGCGCTCGGCTACAGCGTGCCCAAGATCGGCTCCGCATTTCTCGCCTCCTCGACGATGACCACCGCGGCGCCTGCATCGAGCGAGGCGGCGGCGATCCAGGTCGCGGAGAGGAGCGATCCCGCGCCAAAAGCTCCCGCGACGCCTGGTAGCGGTGATGTCCGCGTAGACGCACCGCATGCGCGCGTGAGCGTCGACAAGGATCGCGGCCGCGTGCGCGTGGAAGCGCCGCATACGCAAGTGCAGGTCGACCAGGGCCGGGTGCGCGTGCGGGCGCCCTACGTCAACCTCGATATCCGCTGGTAGGCGGCGGGCCGGTTCAGAAGGAGCTTCCCGGCTCCTTCAGGAACGCGACTTCCTCCTCGGTCGATGCGCGGCCGACGACATCGTTGCGATGAGGAAAGCGCCCGAAGCGGTCGACAATCGCCTTGTGCGCCTCGGCCCACTTGACGAGATCGGCGTCGCCCAGCCCTGACATGAGTTCGACACATCGCGCCTGGGCACGCGGGTCTTCCGCGTGCTCGAAGGGCAGGTAGCAGAACATGCGCTCATCCTTCGTCATCTCCTTGTCATAGCCCCGCGCAACAATCGCTTCGGCGAGAGCGAGAGCCCGTGCGTCGAGCGCGAAGGCACGCGCATTTCCCCGGAACATGTTGCGCGACATCTGGTCGAACACGATGATTGCCGCGAGCACCGTGCGCGGGTCGGCGAGGAGGGCATGATCCGGCTGGGCGGCGAGGGCCTCGCTCAGGGCAAGGAAGCGGCTCCGCACGGTCGCATCGAAGTGCTCGTCCTTCTTGAACCACTGCTCCGACTTCGTTTCGGAGAACCAGAAGCCGAGGACGTCGTTAACCCAATGGTCCGGCAGCTGCATGTGGTGGCACGCCTCGATGTAGGTAGCCCGTTCGGCACCTTTGGCCTGCCAACTAGGGGCCCGGCTCAGGCATTGCAAGCCCGAGGAGGAAACCGTGGGTCGGGCCGCGCTGCCCGGCCGGTTGCCCTCAGGCATGCCCCCTCGCGGTAATTCCGTTGCTTTTCGTCCCACGGCTGACATAATTCCACCACGACCGGATGGTGCGATCCGAACTTCAATCAACCACCAAAACCGATCCCGGGGGCTTTGAATGTTTACGCGTAACTCGACGACCGAGCCGAAGCCGCTTGAGTCGCTGAAACCCAATTCCAATCCGACCGCTCCGCTCAATATGCAGCAGCCGCGGCGCTCGGGTCCGTCCGAGTCCGGCAACAAGTCGGTCATCAGCAACGACCTCAAGATCATCGGGCAGGGCCTGAAGATCATCAGCCAGGGCACCTTGCAGGTGGATGGCGAGGTCGAAGGCGACGTCGCGGGAAGCGAGGTCATCATCGGCGAGCAAGGCAAGGTGACCGGCACGGTCTCTGCCGAGCGCGTAATTGTGCGCGGCAAGATCTCCGGCGTGATCCGCGGCATGACGGTCGCGCTGCAGTCTTCGGCCCGCGTCGAGGGCGACATCCATCATATGTCGCTGGCCATCGAGCAGGGCGCCGAGTTCGACGGCCGCTGCCGCCGTCCGCAGGATGCCTCCGAGCTCAAGCTCGATCTCGACGGCATGAGCAACGGCCAGGTCCGGAACTGACAGCACTGCATCGGCAACTTCTGTTCGGCGCCGGTTGTGGCAACTCGCCACTTCCTTTCGCCGAGCGGATCATGTTACGTTCCTGTTGAATTGCAACCAAACGGAAGGAGGTGATCCAATGATTAGTGGGATCTTGAAGTCGGCGAAGGCGCTGCTCGATCACGCGATTGTTGGGGCAACCTCCAGCAAGGGCAGATAGAGACGGAAGCCAGCGGCTGCTGCCATAGGCGCAGCCTCCCGCTTCCGGCCCATCGCCTACTGATCTCACGGGGGTCGCCACACAGGCGGCCCCTTTGCTTTTGGGCACCACTGCCGGCCCGATCGACCGGGCTCGGGTAGCCAAGCCGCTGGGGCCGGAGATAATGCGGCCGGCTGGGTGTGCAGCGTTCCGGGGGGGACCCATGAAAGGCGCCCGCGCCTTCGTCACGATCGCGTTTCTGGTTCTCGGCGTCTCGTTCATGGCCTCGACAGCTTTGCTGCTGCTCGAGTTCCAGAACACCGACTGGCTGACGATCCTGACCGCGCACAGCCACCTGTTCTTCTTCTTCCCCGTGCTGGGCGTGCTGGCGCTGTTCGCGTTCTACCTGCCGGCCGTCGTGTTCACGCACTACTATTGGACGCGCGTGCGATACGGAAAGGTGCGCTTCCTCTTCGGTTTCGCCGTCCTGGCCGTCGGCTCGGTCCTGGTTACGCTATGGCTCGATGCCCCGCCGCGCGGCCTCTACGAGGTTTCCGCACCGGCCCTTGCTGCCGACGCGGGCGATCCCGCTGCAAAGCGCGCACCCATCCTGCAGTCGCTGCAGGATTTGCGCGCGCAAGCGCGCAAGCGCGTGGGGCTCTCGAAGTTCGCGCGCAACTGCGACACCGACAAGCTGCTGGAGACCCCCGAGGAGATGGGGAAGGTGCGGTATTGCTTCCCCGCGGGAGCGCCCTTGAAGGGTGCGGAATGCTGCGCCGTGCAGGAGCGCGCTACCGAGGCCGTAACGCGCCTCTACAAAACGCGCCCCTCTATTTCCGCCACCTACGACGCGATCTTCCTGCCGATGAAGATTTTCTTCGTGCTCGTGATCGTCGCCATCGCCGTCCTGCTGGCGATATGGCGCAGCCGCATCGACGAGCACTACCGCGAACTTGTTCCGCGTCTTGAACGCGGCATCATCATCGGCGCCTTCGCCATGCTGTTCTGGCCGGCGATGGACTACGGCTATCAGCAGACCACCGACGTGCTGTTCGGACGCCATGGCGAGGGTCCGCAACTTCGCCTGAGCCTTGTTCTGGCGCCCTGGGCCCTGCTGCTGCTGTTCTATTTCCTGCGCCGCCTCGGAAAGCAGGGGGAAAAGATCGGCCAGATATCGGGCGTCATCGTCGCGGCCGTCGCGGTGTTGCGATACGAGCAGCTGAACGACCTGGTGGGGCGCATATTCGGCATCGGGGCCGAGCCGTATTTCCTGCTGGGCCTGATCGCGGCATCCGTAGTCGCGCTACTCGTGCTGCTTTGGTTCCGGTATCGGGGAACGGGACCGGCCTATCCCGACTAGCAGCCGTGATGGACGGATCGTAACCTCAGGTTCGAACCGCTTGCGTAGGACCTGCCGGATGGGGCATTAGGGCGGCCCTGAGGCCGGGAGCGCGCCATGCTCACCATCTACGATGCAGCCGACAATGCACTGATCAAGCGCGAGGGCGCGGAGTCCACCTCCGAGCGCACGGTGTGGATCGATTTGTACAACCCGACCAAGGAAGAGGACGTGCTGGTCGAGCGCGTACTCTCCGTGGCGATCCCCACCCGCGAGGAGATGGCCGAGATCGAGGCATCGAGCCGGCTCTATCAGGAGGGTGGCGGTCACTACATGACGGCCGTGGTGCTGCATCAGCCCGATGTTGCGGGTGAGCCGCCGATCGCAACGCCCGTGACGTTCATCTTGGCCGGCACGCGGCTTGTCACCGTGCGCTATTCCGAGCCGCGCGCATTCAAGCTGTTCATCAGCCGCGCGCAGAAAAAGGACGCCGCCTGCATGAGCGGGGTGGCGGTGCTCGTCGGCTTGCTGGAATCGGTCATCGACCGCGAGGCCGATCGCGTCGAGCGCACCCAGGGCGAGGTCGACAAGCTCGCGCAGAACATCTTCCGCGGCAAGGGCGGCGACCGTTCGCGCACGCTGCGCTTCGACGTGAACATCCGTGAGATCGGCCGCGAGGGCGACCTGACATCCAGATCGCGGGAGTGCCTGCTGTCGCTCGGCCGCCTGCTCACCTACCTCGGCCACGTCATGGTCGAGCGCGGCGACGACAAGCAGCTCAAGGCGCGCGTGAAGACGGCAAACCGCGATGTGCAGTCGCTTGCCGACCACATCGGCTATCTGTCGACCAAGATCACGTTCCTGCTCGACGCCACCTTGGGCATGATCAACAACCAGCAGAACACGATCATCAAGACCTTCTCGGTGCTCGCGGTGGCCCTCATGCCGCCGACGCTGGTCGGCACCATCTACGGCATGAACTTCCGGCACATGCCCGAGCTCAACTGGGAATACGGGTATCCCATGGCGATCGGGCTGATGGTGCTGTCGGCCGTGGTGCCGTGGATCTACTTCAAGCGCAAAGGCTGGCTGTAGCTGTCACAGCCCTGCGGCGTGCAGCGCGAGCGCCCCCGCCCCGCACACGGCAAGCGTGGTGATAATCCCGCGATGCAGGGCGAACAGCACCAGTACCGCGAGCGCCGAGAGCAGCAGCGCGGGCAGTGACACGGACATCACCTCCGGCACCAACAGGCGCAACGGCCCGAGGCTCACCGGGCCCACGCTGCCGAACAGCACGTGGAGGGCAAACCAGACGGTGAGGTTGAGGATCACGCCGACGACTGCTGCCGTCACGGCGGCCAGGGCCGCCTTCAGTCGCGGCTCGGCGTTGAGGCGCTCGATGTAGGGCGCTCCAGTGAATATCCACAGGAAGCAGGGCGCGAACGTTGCCCATAGCGTCACGACCGCGCCCAGCACGCCCATGATCCAAGGATTGCCGCCGCCATGCCGGTGCGCGGCAAGGAAGCCGACGAACTCGGTGACCAGGATCAGTGGCCCCGGTGTCGTCTCCGCGAGGCCGAGGCCGTCCAGCATCTCGCCGGCCGTGAGCCAGCCGTAGGACTGCACGACGTCCTGCGCCATGTAGGCCAGCACCGCGTAGGCGCCGCCGAACGTCACCAGCGCGAGCTTGGAGAAGAACAGTGCAATCTGCGAGAGCACGTGCGAGGGGCCGAAGGCGGCGGCGATGGCCGCCAGCGGTATCACCCAGATAGCGAGCCACGTGACCGCCGTCGCCAGGGTTCGGCGAAGGCTCACACTTGGCGAGATCTGTCCGTCCGCCGCCGCTGGAACATTTCGGCCGGAGCCGCGGATGAAGCCGAACATGGCCGCCGCGAGCACGATGAGCGGGAACGGCACCGCGAACGCGTAGATGCCGACGAAGGCCAGCCCCGCGATAAGCCATGCTGCCCCGTCAGCCAGCGACCTCCGCGCGATCCGCAGCAGCGCCTCGACGACGATCGCCAGCACCGCGGCCTTCACGCCGAGGAAGATGGCCTCGACCAGCGGCAGCTTGCCGAACGCCGCATAGAGCATGGAAAGCGCCAGCACGACGCACGCGCCCGGCAGCACGAACAGGAGGCCGGCCGCGAGACCGCCCTTCAGCCCATGCAGCCGCCAGCCGACGTAGGTCGCAAGCTGCATCGCCTCCGGGCCCGGCAGCAGCATGCAGAAGTTGAGCGCATTGAGGTATCGCCCCTCGTCGATCCACTTGCGCTCCTCGACCAGTTCGCGGTGCATGAGGGCAATCTGCCCCGCAGGCCCTCCGAAGGAGAGAAGCCCGATGCGGGTCCAGACCCGCAGGGCCTCCTGAAAGGTTGGCGCTGGGGTTGTGCCGCCGATCACGGTGTTCTCCTGCATCGGAAGATCAACTCTGCTTAGGGGGCCAACCGTGCATTTCGCTCCTGGCGGTACGGAGCCAAGCGTAGAGCGCATCGTAGACCGGAAAACCGCGTTCGAGAGCACTGGCGTCGTCGTCGCCAGAAAGAGCCGAGATGCCCAGCGAAACGGCTAGCAGCCCGGCGGCCTCGCGCGCGAGATCGAACCGGCCAGTATCGGCGCCGCGCACGATCAGGGAGAGGCCTTCCAGCGATGGGTCTTGAAGGCCGAACCGTTTCATCAGCGTGTCGAAAGTGCAGAGCGGGCCCTCGTGGGTGAACTCGACGCCCTCCACGTCGTAGGGAATGCCCGCGACTTCCTTCGCTGCTGGAACGACCTGGGAAGGCTCGACAAAGAGAAACTTCGCCTCGCTGTCGATGAAGCGGCGGATGAGCCAGGGACAGGCGATGCGGTCGATCTTGGGATGTACGCGCGTCACCCAGAGCGATGGAGCAAGCTCATCCCGGCCCGGCAGGGCGGCCTTCGTGATGACGGGCGCTCCGCTGCTGCGCCACGCCTCGAATCCGCCTTTCAAGAAGTGCGCTTGGATGCCTTTTTCTCGCAACGTGGCCGCCGCAAGCTGACTGACCTGGTATCCATGCACGCAATAAACGACGACGTCAGCGTCAGGGCGGAGGGAGCGCGACCAGTCATCGGCGAGGGTGTGCTCGCGCCAGCGTGCCGTGGGCAGGACGTGCGCCGACCCTGCGTAGGTTTCGGCCCGGCGCACGTCAAAGACGACCGGCGCATCGCCGCGGCCGAGACGAGCCCACAACCCTTCGACGGAAACAAAAAAATCGCCCATGCCTTCCTCCAAAGTTTGAGGAAAACGGCACTTGGGCGATTGCCTGACGGGGCGGCCGAACCAGGCCCCGCGCAGCAAAGATGATCCGCATGCGGCCGCCTTGTCAAGTGCTACCCAGCTCTAGACGCCAAGCGTCTTGTGCAGGCCGGTAAGCATCGCGATGGCATCGCCGCCGGCGAACACGAATTGGTCGACACCGGCCGCCTTGAGCGCGGCTTCCTGGTCTTTCGGCCGGCCGGCGAGAAGGACCTGCTGCGCGCCGGCTTGCTTCAACACCCCCGCCGTTGCCTCGCCCAACTCGCCATAGACTTTGTCGCTGGAGCAGATGCAGGCGATTGCGGCGCCGCTATCGGCGAAGGCTTTGCCGGCGTCGGAGGAGTTGTGCAGCGGCTCGCTGGTGATGACCTCCAAGCCGCCCGTCGCAAGGAAATTCCTGATCCAGGTCGCCCGCGCGCCGTGCACCGCGAGATCACCGAGGCAGGCCAGGAAGACGCCCGGCCGCTTGCCGGTTCGGTCCTTGTGAGCGTCGGCATCATCGCGAAGTCGCTCAAATGGCTCTGCGAGCCGCTGCGGCGCCAGCGCGCGCACAGAGAAGCCTCCCGCCACGATCGGCTCGACCGGCGCGAACGGCTCGAACTTCACGGCATCGTCGGCCAGCCGGGGGAAAGCCGACACGCCGGTCAGCTCCATACGGCCGTGCGCGATGTCGCCGGCGCGTGCGGCGGCAACCCGCCCGATCTCATCCTGGATGAAACCGCTTTCGAGCGTGCGCGCCATGCCGCCCTGTCGCTCGATGTCCTGGAAGATCGACCAGGCCTTGGCGGATAGCTCCGCGGTCATCTTCTCCACGTACCAGGAGCCGTGCGCGGGATCGATCACGCGCGCCGCGTTGGTCTCTGCCTGCAGTACCAGGTGCGTGTTGCGGGCGATCCGCCGCGCGAACGCGTCGGCCCTGCCGAGCGCCCACGTGTAGGGGAGAACCGTTATGGTCTCCGCGCCGCCGAAAGCGGCGCCGGCACACGCGATCGTGGTGCGCAGCATATTCACCCACGGGTCGCGCTTGGCCATCATGCGCCCTGAGGTGGTCGCCGAGAGCTGTAGCTTCTCGACCGCGCTTTCCGCTCCGCAGGCTTCCGCAACGCGTGCGATGAGCCGTCGCGCGGCCCTGAGCTTGGCGATGGTGAAGAACAGGTCGGCGTCCGCGCTGAGAGCAACGGCGATCTGTCCGAAGGCCATGCGAGGCCTGAGCCCGGCGCCTTCACAGGCCCGCAGATACGCCACGAGCGTCGCCAGCATCGCCGCGAGTTCCTGACCCTCGCTGGCGCCGGCCTCGTGATAGGGGCGTCCGTCGGCGAGCAGGGCCGTCACGTGCGACATCGTGCGGGAGTCGGCGGCCAGCTTGGCGGCGATCTCGCAGGAGCGATCGGCCGGGTAGTAGAGGGTGCCGGTCTTTGCCAGTACGCCAAGCGGATCGCAGTTGAAGGCCCCGCGCCTGGAATTCTCGTTGATGCCTGCGTCGCGCCAGATCTCCAGCAGGCTGCCGGCGGCGTCGAGCGTGTTTTCCCGGGCGTCGAGGGCGATGGAGCAGGCGTCGAGGAACACGCCTTTCAATGCCGCGCGCAGCACGTCGGCGGCGTCGGAAAGTCCGGACTGGCCGGGAGCCTGGATCTGCAGCAGCAGCGAGGTTGCGCCATTCTGCAGGTCGTCGTGGATCGCCGTGTTGACGGCTGCCGGATCGATGTCGGCGTGAAGGGTGCGCACGTCCCAGCCGCCGGGAAACCAGCCCGTCCTGCCAACGGGAGCGGCGCCCTCGACCTCATCCGCACGCGTGTACAGCGGTTGGATGGCGATGCCGTCAGCGGAGCGGGAGACGAGCCGCTTTTCGAAGTCGGCCCCCTTCAAGACCTTTTGAACAAGGCTCAGCCAGGCCTCGCGGGAGGGGGGCTCGAAATCCTGTACCAGCGGGGTTTCGGCTTCCGCCATGTTCATTTCTCCGGCGACCTGCCCAGCGTCTTTAGCATCCAACCGGCGTCCGTTGCCATGAGGCGCAGCGGCCCTTCCTTTAGCCTAATTCTGCGCCACCCTTATCCCCACGATGCGCATGCAACCCCGCATTGCCAAGAGGTGCGGGGTCGTGCAATCAGGCTTGAACCTGCCGAGTCGACGCCACGGTCAGTCCGGGAGACGCACATGAGTGAGAGCGCAGCTCTTCTTTTGCAGGAGGGCAAGATCTTCCTGGGCAGGAGCAAGGCGGGGCCCGAGTGCCTGCTGCTCAAGCTGGCCAATCGGCATGGCCTCGTGACGGGTGCCACCGGCACCGGCAAGACGGTCTCATTGCAAGTCATGGCGGAGGGGTTCTCCGCCGCGGGCGTTCCGGTTTTTGCCTCCGACATCAAGGGCGATCTTTCCGGCATCTCGGCCAAGGGCGAGCCGAAGGAGGGCTTGGCCAAGCGAGCCAAGGAGATCGGCCTCGACGACTGGACCAACACCTCGTTTCCCACCGTGTTCTGGGACCTGTTCGGTCAGCAGGGCCATCCTATTCGTGCCACCGTGCAGGAGATGGGCCCGCTGCTTCTCTCGCGGCTGATGGAGCTGAATGAGACGCAGGAGGGTGTGCTCAACATCCTGTTCCGCGTCGCTGCCGACGAGAACATGCCGCTGCTGGACCTGAAGGACCTGCGGGCCATGGCCAACGACATCGGCCAGCGCGGCAAGGAGCTGATGACCAAGTACGGCAACGTCTCGGCCGTGTCGGTCGGCGCCATCCAGCGGCGCCTGCTGGTGCTGGAGGAGCAAGGCGCCGACCACTTCTTCGGTGAGCCGGCCCTCGACATCAAGGACTTCATCCGCACCACGCCGGACGGCCGCGGCGTGGTGAACATCCTTGCCGCCGACAGCCTGATGAAAACGCCGCGACTTTACGCGACCTTCCTGCTGTGGATGCTCGCGCAGCTGTTCGACAAGCTGCCCGAGGTCGGCGACCCCGAGAAGCCGAAGCTCGTGTTCTTCTTCGACGAAGCGCACCTGCTGTTCAGCGAGGCGCCCAAGGCGCTGCTGGAGCAGGTCGAGCGCGTCACGCGCCTCATCCGTTCCAAGGGCGTCGGCGTCTACTACGTCACGCAGAACCCGCGCGACGTCCCAAACTCGGTCTCCGCCCAGCTCGGCAACCGCATCCAGCACGCGCTGCGCGCGTTCACGCCCATCGAACAGCGCGGCATTCGCGCGGCCGCCGAGACCTTCCGTCCCAATCCCGAGATCGATATCGAGCGCGTGATCCAGGAGCTGAAGGTCGGCGAGGCCCTCG
>Ga0190265_10003811_pt1 | contig 10352 bp, 9 predicted proteins | sample Popmic124T_FD_133135 | JGI IMG/M metagenome (GOLD analysis project Ga0190265, IMG submission 133135) | Populus adjacent soil microbial communities from riparian zone of Indian Creek, Utah, USA - 124 T | ecosystem: Environmental > Terrestrial > Soil > Riparian zone | place: USA: Utah | collected...
CGGTCGCACCGGGAGTTCATCAAGAAGACGATGAGCTCGGACGCCGCGCCGGAGACGAGCGGCCTCTACAAGCTGGAGCGCGACGACGCTGTGACCCGGGTCGGGCGCTGGCTCCGGAAGACGAGTCTCGACGAGCTGCCGCAGCTCTGGAACGTGCTGCGCGGCGACATGTCCCTGGTCGGGCCGCGGCCGTGCCTCGGCTACGAGACCGAGCACTTCGCGCCGCACCACTTCGAGCGGTTCCGCGTGCCCGCCGGGATCACCGGGCTCTGGCAGGTGACGGCGCGGGCCCGGTCGACGTTCGGCGAGGCCCTCGACATGGATGTCGCGTACGCGCGCGGCTGGTCGCTCGGCCTGGATCTCCGGCTCCTGTGCCGGACGCCGGTCTACCTGCTCAGGCGCGGCGGTGTCACGGCGTGACGCACGGACCGAACGGAAACGGGGGCGCGAACGGCAACGGCCGCGGCCGCCTGACGGAGGATCTGCTCCGGCCGTCCCCGGTCACGATCGGCGTCGTCGGGCTCGGCTACTGGGGGCCGAACCTCGTCCGCAACCTGCACGAGCTCGAGGCGGCCGACGTCGCCTGGGTGTGCGACCGGCAGCCAGAGCTGCTGGCCGGCCTGCGCCGGCGCTATCCCGCGATCGACGCGACGACGTCCTACGACGATCTCCTGCGGGACGACTCGCTCGAGGCGATCGCGATCGCCACCCCGGTCTCCTCGCATTTCGAGCTCGCCGCCGCCGCGCTCGACGCCGGCAAGCACGTGTTCGTCGAGAAGCCGCTCGCCGCGTCCTCCGCGGAGGCGATCGAGCTGATGCGGCGGGCGGAGGAGCGGGGACTCGTTCTCATGCCGGGCCACACGTTCCTCTACAGCCCGCCGGTGAACGCGATCCGCTCGCTCGTCGACGCGGGCGAGCTCGGCGACGTCTACTTCATCTCGACCAGCAGGGTGAACCTCGGCCTCCACCAGCCCGACGTCAGCGTGACGTGGGATCTCGGGCCGCACGACTTCTCGATTCTCCGCTACTGGCTCGGCGAGACTCCGACCCATGTCTCGGCGCTCACCCGATGCTGCGTGATCCCCGGGACGCCCGACGTCGCGTTCATCAACCTCGAGTTCCCCTCGGGAACGGTGGCCCACGTCGAGCTGTCGTGGCTCGCCCCGAGCAAGCTCCGCCGGACGACCGTCGTCGGCTCGGAGAAGATGATCGTCTACGACGACACGAGCAACGAGCCGGTCCGCGTCTTCGACTCGGGCGTCAGCCTGCCGAACCCGGAGACGTTCGGCGAGTACAAGCTGAGCTACCGGACCGGCGACATCGTCTCGCCCCACGTCGAGGCGGCCGAGCCCCTCTACGTGGAGATGCAGGACTTCTGCCGGGCGATTCGCGAGGGTGGCGCGCCGCGCTCGAGCGCCGAGATCGGGCTCGAGGTCGTCCGGATCGTCGAGGCGGTCGACGCGTCGCTCGACAATAACGGCGCGCGGGTCGAGGTCGCGGCTGTTTCGAGCCGGCTCGGCCCGGCGGACTGAGCTCCGGCGTCCGCGGTCAGTCGCCTCGCCGTTCGTCGCGCTCGCTCCAGGCGCGCTCGTGCTCCGAGCGGCGCCGAAGACCGTTGCGGACGGCCTGCGCGGTCCGGGCGACCTTCGCCCGCCGGGTCTCTCCCCCGGCGGGCCGCATCTCGCTGCCGAGCGTCGATCCGAGCGTTCGAACCGCGTCTCGGGGCGGGAGCCCCCAGAAGCATGCGAGCCAGCGGACGAGATGGCTCTCGAGCACGGTTCGCTCCCGCGCCTGCCCCAGGCTGCGGCCCCAGATCCGCAGCGCCCACGTGGGCCGTGCGCCGAGGAAGAGAGCGTCCGCGGCCCCGATCGTCGTTCGCCACACGCGTTCGATGTTCCAGGCGGCCGCGACCCGGTCGAGCTCGCTTCGGTCGATCCCCTGCGCCATCGCCGCGACGTCGACGAGGTCGCGGAGCCGCCTGAGCGGCTCGTGCGCCCACGAGTGGGCCGCCAGCACGATCGCGTGCTGCGCGGGCGGCAGCGTGGGCATTCCCTCGATCTCGCCGCCCTCGCCGGCAGCCGAAGGGACGAGCTCCTCCCACGGCGGAGCCTGGAGGCCGGAGACCCACTTCGGCTCCGCGTGAACCTCGACGGTGAGCGGAAGCCCGGGGTACGCGAGCGGACGGAGATGGTGGATCCCGTCGTAGAGCGCCGGATCGCCGACGGGCCGGAAGCCGGCGGCGACGAGGTCGCGCTGGGCTCCCTCGGCGTCCTCGGCGAGAAGATCGAGGTCCTTGAAGATGCGCAGAGCCGGGTCCGGATAGCGGGCGGCCACCGCCGGCCCCTTCATCAGGAGCATCGGGCCCGGGTGGGCGGCGCGGGCCCGCGCGAGGACGACAGGCGCCGTCAGCGTGACCACGGCTGCCAGGCGCTCCTCCTCGAGGAGCTCCGCCGGCACGTCCTCACCCAGCGCCCGCAGCCTTCGGGCGGCCAGCGGCCCGAGCTGGTGTCGGCGCAGGTCGGCGATCCGCGGCGCGCGGTCGAGGAGTCGGTCAATGCCCTCCCAGAGCCGCTCGTCGAGAGGCGAAGGCGGTGCGGGGAGGAGTTTCTGCATGATTCGCATCGTGACAGCGACCCGTTTCGAACGCGAGAGCGCGCCGGCAGGCCCCGCTGGAGCCCAACCGCTGCCTTGTGGCAAGAAGCGCCTGACCGCCCGCATAGTTTCAGTCGACCTACCCCTTCGTGCAGGTGACTCGGTGGGCGTCACGGAGTACTTTGCACATCACGGGGGACTGCTACCGAAGGGAGCGGAGCGCGCACATGAGAATCTACGCTGCACCGGAGATACGGGATCACGGGTCGATCTCGGCACACACCTTCATGCCGGTTCCGCCCGGGTGCACGCCCGGTCTTCCGGTGAAGGACGGCGGCTGCTCGAGCCACAAGGGGTTCACGAACCCGAACACGCCCGACGGTTCGGACGCCGAGCTCTCGCACGGCCTCTCGCCGTAACGCTGAAGGTCGCCCCGACGCCGTGCAGGAACGGCCAAGGTGCGACCTTTCGCGTGCCGGCTCGGCTCCGTCCGGCCGCTGACCCTTCCCGCCTAGCCCTTCCGGCTTCGAGCCCCCACGCCCTGACTTGGCCGCACTAGCCGGCGTCCTGTCTCGGGCTCCGGCTCCGGACGAGGGGGTCGTCGAGCGCATGCTCGCGGCCGCGCCGCACCGGGGAGCGGAGGCCGCCGTGGCCTCTCTGGGCCTGTGCCGGATCGGGGTCGTGAACGACCCCGACTTCCGCGAGGCGACGCTCAGCACCGGGGACGACCTCGCCGTGGCCTTCTCCGGCGCGCTCGACAACGCGGACGAGCTCGCGCGGCGGTTTGGCCTGCCGGGCGACGGTCGTCCGACCGCGGCGGATCTCGTCCGGGCCGGGTTCGCTGACCTCGGCGAGGCGCTTCTGCCGCTCCTCCGCGGCGACTTCGCCTGCGTCGTGAGCGACGGGCGGCGCCTCTGGGCGTTTCGCGATCAGATCGGCTTCGAGACGCTCTTCCAGCGAGAGGACGCGAGCGGGGTCTACGTGGCCACGGAGGCGAAGCAGGTTCTCGCGGGCGCGCGCGTGGCGCCGAAGCCCGACGTCGCCCTCGTCGAGGCGACGTTCTACGGCGATGTCGACGATTTCACGACGTGCCCGCTGCGCGGCGTCCGCCGTCTCCTCAGCGGGACGCTGCTCACGGCGAACGGCGGCTCGGCCGAGACGCGGCGGTACTGGGACCCGTCCGATCTCGTCGAGACCGCGCGCCTCTCGACGGACGAGGCACACGAGCGCTTCCTCGAGCTCTTCGCCCAGGCCGTCCGGCGGAGCCTCACGGGCCAGGACGTCGTCGCGTTGAGCGGCGGGATCGACTCACCGCCGCTCGCGGTCTTCGGGCAGCGCGACCACCTCGACCGCTACGGGCGGCCGCTGCCGGCGCTCGCCGAGGTCTATCCGTCGCATCCCTCCGCCGACGAGACGGGCTACATCGAGCTCGTGGCGGAGCGTCACGGGCTGCCGCTGTGGACGTACGAGCCGGGTCGCCAGCGGCTCGACCGGCTCCAGTACTGGGTCGAGCTCTTCGACGGGCCGTGGTCGACCGTCGCCCCCGAGGGCACCGCACAACGGTGTCGCGAGGTTCGGGCGCTTGGGGGCCGGACGCTGCTCACCGGGCACTTCGCCGAGCACGTGACGGCGGCCGGCCAGTGGTATCTCGTCCCGCACCTCCTCTGGCGCGGCCGCTTTCGCGCGGCGGCGGCGCAGCTGGCCGACCAGCGGCGGGCGGGCGCAGGGCGCCGAAGCCTGGCCAACCAGGTTCTCGAAGCGTTCACGCCCCGGCTCGCCCAGCGCCGCCAGCTCTCGCAACGTCCACAGTTGCCGATGCCCGCCTGGATCGAGTGGAGCCGGATCGGAGCGCGCGACGCGGGCGAGGCGCTCCCCGCGCGCAAGCGGTGGCTGAGCTTCCAGCTCCCGTTCTTCGGCGGGAGCACGATGGGCGAGGCGGACGCGTACTCCCATGCGGTACACGGCGTCCGTCCACGGCGCCCATGGGCCGACCTCGACCTCTGGGAGTTCTTCATCAGCCTGCCCGCCGAGGTGAAGTTCCCGGATCACCGGATGAAGGGCTTCGTACGGACGGCTCTCCGCGGTGAGGTTCCGGACGAGATCCTCGACCGGCGGGACAAGACGACCACGAACGAGTACTTCCGGACCATGTGCCTCGACTTCGAGGCCCTGCGGCGCTGGCTGCGCGCACCGAGCCATCGTGTCCCGGGCGTCGACTACGACCTGCTCGCGCGGGAGCTGGAGCGAGAGGGCATGTCGCTCGCCCACTATCTCTGGGCGCGGGACCTCGCCGCCGTTCACGCCTTCCTCGACCTCTGGGACCGCTAGGGGAGCCGCGCGAGCTCGCGGTAGCCGGTGCCGCCCGGCGGCGGGCCCAGGTCGCGGCCGTCGAGCTCCACCCACGCATGCGCGCGCTCGTCGGTCGCGATCTCCGGAAGGCCGATCACCAGGATCGCCGCCTGTCCCTGCTCACGGAGCAGCCGGAAGAGAACGAGCGCGTTGATCAGGCAGCGCGGGCGACGCTGTCCGATCCGCAGGCTCCGGTCGACGGCGTGCGCCAGGGTGGTAGGCGGATGCGATCTACGCGCCCCGGAGGTCTTGCGGGCGAGCCCGGAGACGTACGCCGGAAGCGGCCGGCGCCGCGTCTGGAGGCTCACCTGGACGAAGCGCATCCAGATGCGCGTGGCGAGCCCCAGCTTCTGGGGGATCGTGAGGCGGCCGTTACGCATCGGCGGCAATTCTCTCGATGACCGCCGGGAGCCCGTCGAGCCGGAGTGGCCGCTCGAGGTTCCAGATGCGGATCCCGTCCGCGAGCATTGCGATCGCCTGGAAGCAGCGTTCGCGGTCGTCCGCCGTCGGGAGCCTGAAGGCGAGCGCCCACAGGTCGGGGAGGGCGTCCGCGGGCGACACGGGCTCGAGGGTCAGGTCTCCGTCGCCCGGGCGGAGGAAGACGAGCGCCCGGATCGGAAGCGGGGTGCAGTCGCCGCGGCGCTCTGGGTCGAGCGCGAAGTGGACCCGGTCGTCTCCCACCGCGAGCTCGCGGGCCCCGGGGATCGGAAGGCTCTCCGCGATGTCGCGCCGTACGCGCAGCATCGCCGGCCCGGGAACGACGGCGGGCCGCGGGGACAGGCGGATGCACGACACGTCCTCGGAGAGCACGCGGTGCCCGGCTGCGTCGAAGGCGGCCGCCAGTGTGGTCTTACCGGCGTAGCCGGGCGCGGCGAAGAGTACGGCCTCGCCGTCCACCTCGACCGCGGCCGCGTGCAGCGGGAGATCGCCGCGTGCAAGGAAGCAGAGCAGGGCAGGGATGCCCCAGAGACGTTCTTCGCGCCTGACCTCCGGCTCGAGGCCGACCGGCAGCTCGATCCGCGGGACGGCCGGGTCGACGCGGAACGTCCCCCCGCCTTCGACCCAGAGGCGGTATCGGCCGTCCTCGGCGTACAGGCGGGCCCAGGACCGGCGACCCGGAACGGGTGTCCACTCGGCGACGAGCGCTCCGCCGGGGTCGGCCCCGTTACCGTCGTGCTCGCGGATCTCGAGCGGCTCCCCCGAGCCGCCGCGCAGGTACGCGAACGAGAGCTCGGAGACAGGTCGAAAGCCGAAGCAGGCCGTGCTCACGGCTCGCCCCCGGGATCTCCCCGCGCACCGATCCGGCAGTGGATGAACCCGTCCGGCATCAGGCCGGGTCGACGACGATCAGGTCGCGGGCCTGCAGGGCTTCGAGGAAGGCCTGGACGTCCTGCTCGAGCTGTGCCGGCGCGTCCTCGACCTCGGCTTCGAGCCCGGCGCGGAGCTCCTCGGGCGTGCTGGGCCGCTCGAGCAGGTTCCAGAGCGCGAGCCCGGTCTCGTTCACGCCGTGGTACTCGCCGGACTCGAGGTGAAGGAGCACGCCCCCCTCGGCGAGGTCGCGGTAGACGACGCTGGGATGACGGGCGAGGGGGATGTCGGGCTGGAGCGCCATTCGTTTCGTCAGTAGAGCCCGAGCGATCCGCGGCGGCGCTCACGGCGCAGCGCGGCGCGGAAGGCGAGGAAGCCGGCGGCGAGCGAGAGCGCCGAGAGCGGGACGAGCACGGCCAGCGTCCCTGCGACCTGCGACCAGCCGGCTCCGCCGAGCAGCGCCTGCCGCATGGCGTCGATGGCGAGGGCCAGGGGGTTGAGCGCGGCGGTCGCCGCCAACCAGTCCGGCAGGAGACCGAGCGGGAAGTACGCGCCGGAGAAGAGCGTCAGCAGCGCAACGCCCATGGCCACGCCGCCCGTGCCCCGCTTGAACGTGAGCGTCGCGGCCGCGCTCGCGATCCCGAGGCCCCAGACGAAGGGGATGAAGGCCAGCAGCACGACGAGGGCCGGAAGGAACCCGCTCGCCTCGAAATGGAGCCCGAACGCGATCCCGATCACCGCGAAGAAGAGGGCGGTCCGGATGGGGATGTAGATCGAGTCGTAGACGACCGAGCCGAGCTGGATCGTCGCCGTGGAGGTCGGCGTCATGAGCAGCGACTCGAGCGTCCCCGTCAGCTGTTCGTTCCGGATCGCGGTCGCAACGCGGCCCAGTCCGAGATGCAGGAAGACGCTGAGTGCGATCCCGACCGCCACGAACTCGAGATACGTCGCCGTCCTGCCCCCGAACGTCGGCAGGACCGCCGGGTTCACCATGAGGCCGATGAAGTAGAAGGAGATCGCCTGCAGGAAGAGAGCCGCCGCGTCCGAGAAGAACGCCGCGCGGTAGCTCCAGGCGACGAGGAAGTCGCGGCGGACGAACGCGGCCAGCTTTGGGAGCTCGCTGCCGAGCGCCGAGGTGCGGCGGAGCACGACGGGGGCCGCGGCGCTCACGTCGGCCGGTCCTGGGAGTCGTCGGCGGTGAATGCGAGAAACGCTTCCTCGAGCTCGGATTGCTCCTCATGGCAGGTGAGGACGTCCATCCGCGCGCCGGCCAGGGCGGAGAGCGCGTCACCGAGGATCGCGTCGTGCTCGAGCGAGAGCAGGTAGTTCTCCGAATCCTCGTCACCGAGCGCCGTCAGGCTTCCGCGCTCTCCCAGGAGTCGATCCGCCACGGCGGCCAGAGCGCTTCCGTCCAGCCCCCCGTTGCGGACGCGCAGGACGTACCGGCGCGGCGCCGACCGGGCGATCAGGTCGGGCAGCGTGCCGTCGAACCGGACCTCGCCGGCGGAGAGGAGCATCACGCGGTCGGCGAACCCGCGGAGCTCGTCGAGCTTCTGCGTCGCCCAGACGACGGCGGCCCCCTGCGCGGCGATGCCTGCGATGAGCATGCGCACGCGGCGTCCGCTCGCAGGGTCGAGGTCGTGCGTCGCCTCGTCGACGAGCAGCAGCTCCGGATGCGTGAGCAGGGCCCGGGCGACCGACAGGCGCTTCTGCATGCCGTGCGAGTACTCGCCGACCCGGAGGTGCTCGGCGTCGAGCAACTCGACCTCCGCAAGCACACGACGCGCCTCGGCGACGGCTGCGCGGCGGCGCAGCCCTTGCATGCGGCCGAAGAAGACGAGATTCTCGAGGCCCGAGATCCGCAGGTAGAACGTCCGGTCGCCGGACGGGACGAGCCCGATCCGCTGCCGCAGTCCCCGTGTCGCCCGCGTGGGCTCCTCGCCGAGGATGCGAACGGATCCGGACGTGGGGCTCACGAGCCCCGTGAGCAGCCGGAGGAGCGTCGTCTTCCCGGCCCCGTTCGGCCCGATCAGGCCGCGTATCTCTCCGCCCGCGACCTGGAGCGTGACGTCGGCGAGGGCGCGCTTCTTTCCGTACGTGCGCGAAACGGCGTCCACGTGGATGACCGGCGACGCCGGGGGCGGAGGGGCTTCTCGAGGATGCTCGAGCACCAGTGTATGCCGTTCAGAGGAGTTGCTCACGCGAGCTCTGGCCTTCCGTCTTCGGGTCGCCGCAACGGCCGGTTCACTGAGGATAACTCCCGACGGGGCGCGCATCGACGGGCGCCCGAGAACCTAGCCGAAAGTCTGGAAACCGCTGGAATACGCGTATTCGGAACGCGCTCCGAGCCGGATCGGTGGCGAGCCCTCCGCCGGTACCCTCCCCGGGTGCCCCGCCGGGAGGACATCAGGAACGTCGCGATCGTCGCGCACGTCGACCACGGCAAGACGACGCTCGTGGACGCGATGCTCTGGCAGTCCGGCTCGTTCCGCGAGAACCAGGACGTGGCCGAGCGCGTCATGGACTCGATGGACCTCGAGCGCGAGAAGGGCATCACGATCCTCGCGAAGAACACGGCCGTCCGGCACGGCGGCGTCAAGGTGAACATCGTCGACACGCCGGGCCACGCGGACTTCGGCGGCGAGGTGGAGCGGGCGCTCACGATGGTGGACGGCGTCCTCCTGCTCGTGGACGCGAGCGAGGGGCCGCTGCCGCAGACGCGCTTCGTCCTGCGCAAGGCGCTCGAGGCGCAGCTGCCGCTCGTCCTCGTCGTGAACAAGGTCGACCGGCCGGATGCGCGCGTCGAGGAGGTCGTGAACGAGGTCTACGAGCTCTTCCTCGACCTCGACGCGGACGAGTGGCAGATCGAGTTCCCCGTCCTCTACGCGAACGCGCGCGCCGGGCAGGCGGGCACGGCGCCGGGCGACCTCGAGCCGGACCTGGAGCCGCTCTTCGCGGCGCTCCTCGAGCACATCCCCGCGCCCGCGTACACGGAGGGCCATCCGCTTCAGGCGCACGTGACCAACCTCGACGCGTCGCCTTACGTCGGGCGCCTCGCGCTCTGCCGCGTGCGCGAGGGGACGATCCGCAAGGGCCAGACGCTCGCCTGGTGCCGCGCGGACGGGACGATCGAGCGCGCGAAGGCGACCGAGCTCTACGTGACCGAGGCGCTCGACCGAGTGGACGCCGACGAGGCCGGCCCGGGCGAGCTGATCGCGGTCGCAGGGCTTCCCGACGTGACGATCGGCGAGACGCTCGCCGACCCGGACGATCCGCGGCCGCTCCCCGTGATCGGCGTGGACGAGCCGAGCCTGTCGATGACGATCGGGATCAACACGGCGCCGCTCGCCGGGCGCGACGGCGACCGGCTCACCGCGCCGATGGTGAAGGCGCGGCTCGACGCGGAGGTCGTCGGCAACGTCTCGCTCCGCGTCCTCCCGACCGAGCGCCCGGACGCGTGGGAGGTGCAGGGCCGCGGCGAGCTCCAGCTCGCGGTGCTCGTCGAGCTCATGCGCCGAGAGGGCTTCGAGCTCACCGTCGGCAAGCCGGAGGTGGTCACGCGCGAGATCGACGGGAAGCGCCACGAGCCGGTCGAACGGCTCGCGATCGACGTCCCCGAGGAGTACGTGGGCGTCGTCACCCAGCTACTCGCGCTGCGGCGCGGCCGGATGGAGCAGATGGTCAACCACGGCACCGGCTGGGTGCGGATGGAGTACCGGGTTCCGGCGCGCGGGCTGATCGGGTTCCGCACGGAGTTCCTCACGGAGACGCGCGGCACCGGGATCCTCCACCACGTCTTCGACGGCTACGAGCCCTGGCACGGCGAGATGCGGACACGCCCGACGGGGAGCCTCGTGGCCGACCGGGGCGGCGTCGCCACCTCGTTCGCCCTGCTCAACCTGCAGGAACGCGGCCGCCTCTTCGTCGAGCCGGGGACCGAGGTCTACGAGGGCATGGTGATCGGCGAGAACGCGCGGCCCGAGGATCTCGACGTCAACCCGACGAAGGAGAAGAAGCTCACGAACATGCGCTCCTCGACGGCCGACGAGCTCGTGCGCCTCATCCCGCCGCAGCCGCTCTCGCTCGAGCAGGCGCTCGAGCAC
>Ga0190265_10003812_pt1 | contig 10348 bp, 8 predicted proteins | sample Popmic124T_FD_133135 | JGI IMG/M metagenome (GOLD analysis project Ga0190265, IMG submission 133135) | Populus adjacent soil microbial communities from riparian zone of Indian Creek, Utah, USA - 124 T | ecosystem: Environmental > Terrestrial > Soil > Riparian zone | place: USA: Utah | collected...
CCCCGTACCGTGGGGAGCATGCCTGAGCACTCCGTTCACGTCGGCGCGATCACTCGCCCGCGCCCGACCTCGAGTGAGCTGCGCGCCGATGTCTGGCTCGCGGCCGCGCTTCTCCTCGGCGCAATCCTGAGCGCCGCGCTCGGGTCGATCGCCGGCGTCTACGGCGAGGAGGGCGGCGATCTGAGTTGGGCGCTCGTGTACGCGATTGTGCTCACCGGCCCGCTGGCCGTGCGTCGCCGGTTTCCCGAAATCGCCGCCGTCATCGTGGCGCTGGCGTTCTTCACCGGCGTCTCGATGAAGATCCCTGAGTTGTACGTCGGCAACATCGCGCTGTTCATCGCGGTGTACACAGTCGGCGCGTGGGTGGATGACCGCCGTCGCGCGACCATCGTGCGCGTCCTGATCATCATCGGCATGTTCGGATGGCTGCTGATCACGACGTTCCAGTCCGCCACCGCCCCGATCGACGAAGGTTTCTCGCGCGTCGGGGTGTTCTCGCCCTTCGTCGCCTTCATGCTGATCCAGTTCCTGGTCAACGCCGCCTTCTTCGGCGGCGCCTACTACATGGGCGATCGCGCCTATGCGTCCGCGATCGAACGCACCGTCCTGCGGCACCGCACGGACGAGCTCGAGCGCGAGCGCGAGCGCACCTCCGCGCAGGCGGTGGCCCTTGATCGCGTGCGGATCGCCAGGGAGCTGCACGATGTCGTCGCGCACCACGTTTCGGCGATGGGGGTTCAGGCCGGAGCAGCGCGCGCGGTGCTCGAACGCGATCCCGAGGCGGCACGCACAGCACTTCTTGGAGTCGAGTCCTCAGCGCGATCCGCGCTGACCGAGCTGCGACAGCTGCTCGAGACGCTGCGCACGTCGCAGGGCGCCGAGCCGAGCGAGTCCACTGTTCACCTCTCCGCGCTGCCGCAGCTCATCGAGCACGCGCGCGAGAACGGCCTGCCCACGACCTTCACGGTCGTCGGAGAGCCGGTCGAGCTGCCCGTGCTCGCTCAAGTGAACATGTACCGCATCGCGCAGGAGGCTCTGACCAACGCACGACGGCATGGTGGGCCGGATGCCGCGGCCGACGTACGACTGCGCTACGGCGCTTCCGACACCGAACTGGAGATCACCAACACCGGTCGGGCGGCGTCGCCGACCAGGGCAGGACTCGGCATCGTCGGCATGCGGGAGCGCGCAGCCGCGTCCGGCGGGATGATCGAGATCGGTCCGCGCGCACGCGGGGGCTTCCTCGTGCGCGTGCGGATCCCGGCCGCCGCGCGCGCCGGGATCGAGGCGTGATGCTGTCGAAGGCGGACGGCGCGGCGATCGCCTCCCCCGGTCCGATCCGGGTCTTGCTGGTCGACGATCATGCGGTGATGCGGGCCGGCTTCCGGATGATCCTCGAGACCGAGCACGACATCGTCGTGGCCGGCGAGGCGTCCACCGGTGTGGAGGCGGTGGACGCGGCGTCTGCTCTTCGTCCCGACGTCATCTGCATGGACGTGCAGATGCCCGACATGGACGGGCTGGAGGCGACCCGACGCATCGTGGCCGATGCGAGCCTCGATGCAGCCGTGGTGATCGTGACGACGTTCGACCGCGACGACTACCTCTTTCAGGCACTCCGTGCCGGAGCGAGCGGGTTCCTGCTGAAGAACGCCGGCCCCGAGGAGCTGATCGCCGCCGTGCGCGTGGCCGCTGCCGGTGACGCCCTCCTCGCCCCCGAGGTCACACGGCGCGTGATCGAGCGGTTCGCGGCGCTGGAGCCTGGGGCCGCGGCGAGCGGGCCGGCCCGCGAGCAGGCGGTGCCGGAGCGGGTTGCCACCTCGGTCGGCCCCACGGCCGGCGCGTTGGGCGAGCCACAGCTCACCGAGCGCGAGAGGGAGGTGCTCCACCTTCTCGCTCAGGCCCTGAGCAACGCCGAGATCGCGCGGCGCCTGCACATCGGAGACGCGACGGTGAAGACCCACGTGTCGAACGTGCTCCAGAAGCTCCGCGCGCGCGATCGCGTGGCAGCGGTGGTGTACGCGCACCGCAACGGTCTCGCTTAAAGCGCCGTGCACCGTTTGCCCCGCGGCAGGCCGCACAACTCCTGCAATCTGCGAAAGCGGATGCGGCAGGCGACCAGGCGGTTGAGCGGTCTGGTCGCCTGCGGATTGCAGGAGTTATGCGCCGCGTCGCGGTGGCGCGAATGGGTGGATCAGGCCGCGACGGCTACCCGATCGGTCGCATAGCGCTCGACGAGCGCGCCGAATGCCTCGAGGTAGGCGACCAGGAAAGCCGCAGTGGAGTCATCGGTGACCTCGCCGGTGTCGGAGAACAGGCCGGGAGTGGTCTGGACGTAGCCCTCGGGCTGGCCGAGCGTCGGCGCGTTCATGTGGCTGAGGATCGCCTTGAGGTGCTGCTGTGCCGCGGCGGTCGCGATGCCGCCGCCGGAGGTGCCGATGACACCGGTCGGCTTGCCGCTGAACGACAGCTGACCGTACGGGCGCACCGACCAGTCCAGCGCGTTCTTGAGCACGCCCGGGATGGAGCGGCTGTACTCGGGGGTCACGATGATCACGCCGTCGACGTCGGCGATGGCCTGCTTGAAGTCGAGTGCGACCTGAGGGAAGTCGCCATCGTGGTCGGGTGAATAGAACGGGAGGTCCGCGATGGGGATCTCGACGAGGGTGGTGCCCTCGGGAGCGAGACTCGCCAGGGACTTGGCCAGTCGGCGGTTGATCGACGTGCTCGAGATGCTTCCGACGATATAGCCGATGGTGCGGTCGGTCATGGGTTTCCTTCCAGACAGAGGCAACCCCCGGTGCCGGGGGCCACCGTGGACATTCCATTCACCTGAAAGCAGATGTCGGTGAGATCTATTCCCGCGCATTGAAATTCGAGGCGGGTCGTCGGCCTCCCCCGCGCGGCGGATCAGCCGGACGCGAAACCCGCCCTGCGGGGGATGCCTCGCGGCGACCGGCTCCGTAGCGTGGTGCCCGAGGCGGTTTCGACCGTGATTTCACAGCCCGAGGGAAAGACAGGTAACAGGATGCTGGAGCTCAGAGGGATCACGAAGAGTTACGGCGGGAGGCGGGTACTGGACGACGTGTCGTTCGACGTGCGGCCGGGCCGGCTCACCGGATTCGTCGGCGGCAACGGCGCGGGCAAGACGACGACCATGCGCATCGTGCTGGGAGTACTGGCCGGTGACGGCGGAACCGTGACGCTCGATGGCGATCAGGTCACGGCAGCAGACCGCCGCCGATTCGGGTACATGCCCGAGGAGCGGGGCCTGTACCCGAAGATGAAGGTGCTCGAGCAGATCGTCTACCTCGCCCGCCTGCACGGCTACTCGAAAGCGGATGCCACGGAGCGAGCGCGCACTCTGCTCGAGCAGCTCGGGCTCGGCGAGCGCCTCGGCGACAATGTCGAAACACTCTCGCTGGGTAACCAGCAGCGCGCACAGATCGCCGCGGCGCTCGTGCACGAGCCGCAGGTGCTGATCCTCGATGAGCCGTTCTCGGGCTTGGATCCCCTCGCCGTGGATGTCGTGGCCGGCGTCCTCCAGGAGCGCGCGGCGCGCGGAGCCGCCGTGCTCTTCTCCTCGCACCAGCTCGACGTGGTCGAGCGCCTCTGCGACGAACTCGTCATCATCTCCGCAGGACAGATCCGCGCGGCAGGTACGCGGGACGCACTCCGCGCCGAGCACTCCACACGCCGCTACGAGCTCGTCTCGGCCAGCGACGCGGGCTGGCTCCGTGAGGAGTCGGGAGTCGACGTCCTCGAATTCGACGGAGGCTATGCCGTATTCGAGACCGACGGCGACGAGACCACGCAGCGGGTGCTGCGCCGCGCGGTCGCGCAGGGAGATGTCGCGAGCTTCGCGCCGCAGCATCCCACCCTCGCCCAGATCTTCAAGGAGGTCATCCAGTGACTCTGCCCACCACACTCCCGACCCGCTCGGGCGGCGCACCGAGCGCACCCAGCACCGCCCAGAGCATCGCACTGGTCGCCGAGCGCGAGATCGGATCGAAGCTGCGCAGCAAGGCGTTCGTCATCTCCACCGTCATCCTGTTCCTCGGCGCCCTCGCACTGGTGGTGTGGGGCGGCTTCTCGGCGGGGAACAGCTCCGGAACGCCGGTCGCGGTGACGAGCGACGCCGTGCAGTTCCTGCCCGACGGCTCGGGCCTCGACGTCACGGATGTCGCGGACCGTTCGGAGGCGGAGTCGCTCGTGACGGCCGGCGATGTGGATGCCGCGATCGTCGCGGACTCCTCGTCACCGCTCGGCTTCGCCATCATCGCCGATTCGGAGGCGCCCACGCAGCTGATGCTCACGCTCGCCCAGGTGCCGCCCGTCGAGCTGCTCAATCCCGACGACACCAACCCGGCGCTGCGCTATCTTGTCGCGATCGGCTTCGGCATCGTGTTCCTGCTCGCCGCGTCGCTGTTCGGCGGAACGATCGCCCAGAGCGTCGTGGAAGAGAAGCAGACGCGGGTGGTGGAGCTGCTCATCTCCGCGATTCCCACGCGCGCCCTGTTGGCCGGCAAGGTGATCGGCAACACCGTCCTGGCGATGGGTCAGATCCTCATCCTCGCGGCCATCGCGATCGTGGGGCTCACAGTCACGGGCCAGGGCGAGATCCTGCAGGGCCTGGGCGCGCCGATCGCATGGTTCGCGGTGTTCTTCCTGTTCGGATTCATCCTGCTCGCGTCACTGTTCGCCGCGGCCGCCGCGATGGTGTCGCGTCAGGAGGACATCGGCTCGACGACCATGCCGCTGACGATGCTGATCATGGCGCCGTACTTCCTGGTCATCTTCTTCAACGACAACCCCACCGTGCTGGCGATCATGTCGTACATCCCGTTCTCGGCCCCCGTCGGGATGCCGATGCGCCTGTACCTGGGCGAGGCGCAGTGGTGGGAGCCGATCCTGTCGCTGGCGATCCTCATCGCGACGTGTGTTGCCGCGATCCTGGTCGGCGCGAAGATCTACCAGAACTCGCTGCTGCGGATGGGAGCACGGGTGAAGCTGCGGGAGGCACTCTCCAGCCGCTGACCGCGGTGACTCAGCGCTCGACGAGCACCCCGTCGGCGTCCGCCCACACGTGCCGGCCGGGCACGAAGCGGACGCCGGCGATCACCACCTCGACGTCGACTTCGCCGTGTCCGTCCTTCGAGCTCTTGCGGGGGTTCGATCCGAGGGCTTTCACGCCGAGCGCGAGCGTACGGATCGCCGCACGATCGCGGATCGCCCCATGCACGATCAGCCCGGACCAGCCGTTGTGCACAGCGGATGCCGCGATGAGGTCACCGACGAGCGCCGACTCGAGCGAGCCTGCACCATCGATCACGAGCACGGCGCCATCCCCCGGTGTCGCGAGCGTCGCCTTGACCAGGGCGTTGTCGCGATGGCATCGGATCGTGCGGATCGGTCCGTCGAATGCCACCCGACCGCCGAAGTCGTGGAACTGCAGCGCGAGCGAGTTGAGCGCGTCACCGCGTTCGTCGTACAGGTCGGCGGTGGCGATGGTCATGGTGTCACGCTACCGATACCTGCTCACGCCACCGAACAAAGCGCAGCGCCTGCGGGTTTTAGCCGCGCGGCGTGGCGGGCGGGTTGAGGTCGGGGTGCAGCGCCGTGAAGAGCGAGTACGGCTTGCCGTCGGGGTCGGGCCCGCGCTCCTTGAACTCGTTGATCACGTCGTAGAGCCGCTGGGCGAGTTCCTCCCGGTGCTCGTCGTTGATCTTCAGGCCCAGCCAGCTCGTGTCGACGTCGTCGGGCGGGAGCCCCGCGATCTGCTGCAGGAACGTCTCGACCATGACGAGCGATCCCCCGGGCATCGAGGTGCGCCACGACAGCCCGGTCGCCCGGTACGGTACCTCCCGCGCGCCCTGGGTGCCCGCACGGTCAGGCTCTGCCGCGAGGAACCCGGTCTGGACGAGTGTGCGCACGTGGTGGAGCATCGTGCCCGGGTTCACCTCGAGCAGTTCAGCGAGCTCCTTGTTCGTGCGCGACTCGAACGCGCACAGGCGCAGAACCCGCAGGCGTGTGACGGAGTTGAGCGCGCGGATGCGCGCCTGGGCGGCCGGATCGGACTCGAGCAGCACCAGGCGCTCGTCGCCGCCCCCCGTCGTCTCGTCGCTCATGAGCCCACTCTAGCCAGCTGATTGACATCTGCCAATCAGTGAACGAGACTGATTGACGTGTCCCAATCAGACGAGCGTGCGAAGGAGGCGGCAGCCTCCATCGACGGCCCCGCGCGGCCGCGATCATTGTGGCACGACCGCAACTTCCTGACGCTCTGGGGCGGCCAGGCGTTCAGCCAGTTCGGCTCGCAGATCCAAGAGCTCGCGATCCCCGTGCTCGCCGTGCTCATCCTGAACGCGACCGAGTTCCAGGTCGGCGTGCTCAGCGCCGCCGGCGTGGCCGCGTTCCTTGTCGTCGGGCTTCCGGCCGGTGCGTGGATCGACCGCATGCGCAAGCGCCACGTGATGATCTGGGCGGATGCGATCCGGGCGGTCGCGCTGGCAGCACTCCCCCTGCTCTGGTGGCTGGGCGCGCTGGAGATGTGGCACCTGTACGCCGTGGCGCTCATCGTCGGAATCGCAACGGTCTTCTTCGACGTGTCCTACCAGAGCATCATCCCGTCGCTCGTGCGGCCCTCGCAGATCGCCGAGGCGAACGGCAAGCTGCAGGCAACGTATGAACTGGCGAACATCGCGGGCCCGGGTATCGGCGGCTGGCTCATCGGCATCGTCGCCGCGCCGTTCGCGATACTCACGACCGTCGGCACGTACCTGATCTCGTTCGTCGCCCTGCTGTTCACACGCGACGATGAACCGAAGCGCGCCGTCGAGGACCGGGCGCCGATCCTCCACGAGATCTGGGAGGGGCTGCGGTTTGTCTTCACCGAAAAGCTGCTTCGCCGGATCGTCGGCACGACGGGCACGTCGAACTTCTTCAACACGATCTCGATGACCATGCTGCCGATCTTCATCCTGCGAGAGCTCGGCCTGAGCCCCGCGTCGATGGGTGTCATCTTCTCGCTCGGCGCGGTCGGGGGTCTCCTCGGTGCGATCGCGACGCCGCACATCGTGCGGTGGCTCGGCGAAGCCCGGTCGATCCCCATCAGCTCGATCGGGTTCAGCATCATCGCGGTCTTCCTCCCGGTGGCGGCGATGGTGCCGTCCATCGCGTTCCCGCTGCTGGTCGCGCAGGGCTTCGTCGGGAGCTTCACGGTGCTCTGGTACAACATCACGCAGGTCACGTTCCGCCAGCGGATCACGCCGCGCAGGCTTCTCGGTCGGATGAACGCGTCCGTTCGTTTCGTGGTGTGGGGCGTGATGCCCATCGCCGCTCTGCTCTCGGGGGTCCTCGGCACGTGGCTGGGGGTGGTGACGACGATGTGGATCGGCGCGATCGGCCAGCTCTTCGCGGCGCTGTTCGTCGTCCTCGGGCCGTTCTGGTCGATGCACGACCTTCCGGATGCCGAGCCCGCGATTCCCGAGAACCCCGGCCCGGTGGCATCCGACGCCGACGCGACCCGCGGAAGCGACTGATCTCAGCGGCGCCGCGACGTCCCTTCGCGCAAGCCGGCCAGGGCATCGGCGGCCCGCACCAGAGCGAGGTGCGACAGCGCTTGCGGGGTGTTGCCCGCGTGTCGCCGGCCCCCGACGTCGTACTCCTCCGACAGCATTCCGACATCGTTGACAAGCGCGCACAGCCGCCGCATCAGTTCTGCCGCATCATCGGCGCGACCCGTCGCGGCGTACTGCTCGACGAGCCAGAACGAGCACGCCAGAAACGGATGCTCGTCGCCGTCGAGCCCGTCGACGCCGGTCTCGGTGCGATATCTCAGCACCAACCCGTCGCGCATGAGCTCTCGCTCGATCACCGCCACGGTCGCGAGCATCCGCGGGTCGTCGTGTGCGCAGAAACCCACCTCCGGCAGCAGGAGAAGCGTCGCGTCGACATCGGCGGATCCGTAGTACTGCACGAAATGCCCGCCCTCGGCGTGTACGCCGTGCGCGTCGATCTCTGCCCGCACCTGGTCACGCAGCCTCTCCCAGGTCGCGGCGTCGCCTTCCAGCCCTGACTCGGTGACGGCACGCACTCCGCAGTCCAGCGCCGCCCAGACCATCACGCGGGAGTGGGTGAAGAAGCGGGGTTCTCCGCGAATCTCCCACATGCCCCGGTCGGGCAGCTCGATCGTGTCGGCCACGCGCTGCAGCAGCGCGCGTTGCAGCGGCCACGAGAACTCCGTCTCTTCCAGCCCCGCGGCCCGCGCCGCCTCCAGCGCGAGGAGCACCTCACCGAGCACGTCGGCCTGGAACTGCGACACGGCTCCGTTGCCCACACGCACCGGGGCCGACCCTGCGTACCCGGGCAGGGTGTCCAGCTCGCGTTCGGGCAGGTCGCGCTCACCGGCTATCCCGTACATGATCTGCACATCGCCGGGGTCTCCGGCCACCGCGCGCAGCAGCCACCGACGCCAGTGCTGGACCGCGCCCAAGAACCCGTGCAGGATGAGCGCCTCCAACGTGAGCGCGGCGTCCCGCAGCCAGACGTAGCGATAGTCCCAGTTGCGAGAGCCGCCGAACTGCTCGGGAAGTGAGGTGGTCACCGCCGCGACGATTCCGCCCGTGTCGCGGTGGCTGAGGGCACCCAGCACCAGCAGCGACCGGACGACTTCGTCGTGGTGCGGTCCGGCGTGGTCGATCAGATCCGCCCAGCCCTGCCACCAGGAGCGGGTGCGTTCGAGCGCGGCGTCGACATCCAGCTGTGCGGGGGTGGGCAGATACGATTCGAACCACGTCAGCGTGAGATCCACCGTCTGGCCGGCTTCGACGGTGACCTCGCCGCGGTGGCTGTTCTCGTGCGCGGTCAGCACGCCGCCCCGCACGAGCACTGCGCCCGGCCCCGCCACCGCGAGAATCGCGGGTTGATCGCCTGTCGCACCCACCTGCCGCACCCACGGCAGCCCTCGGGCATAGTCGAATCGAAGGCGCAGTTCCTGACGGAACTGAACCGCACCCGAGATGCCGACCACGCGGCGCACGACGTCCACGCGCTGGCCGTCGAGGGGCATGAACTCATGCACCTCTGCAACCCCGTCCGCGCATTCCCACCGCGTGACGAGGATGAACGTGTCGCCGTCGTAGTGCCGACTCGCACGTGCGCCGGGATCCGCGGGACGCAGGCTCCAGCATCCGTGATTCTCGTCTCCGAGCAGCGCGCCGAACACGGATGCCGAGTCGTAGCGCGGCAGGCAGAGCCAGTCGATGCTGCCCTCGCGCGAGACGAGCGCGGCCGTGCGGCGGTCGCTGAGCAGGGCATAGTCCTCGATGGGCGCGGGCATCACCCGAGTCTGGCAAGCGATCGCGCCGAAGGGAATGCACCTGACCGACGCGGAGGGCTCCGCGTAGGTTGAGGTGCATGACTGACGACACCACCCTCGTGATCTTCGGTGCCACGGGCGATCTGACCTCTCGTCTGCTGCTGCCCGCACTCGGACAGCTGCTCACGCTCGACCCCGCACGCCGCGTGCATCTGCGCGGGGTCGCCATGGACGCGCACGACGACCAGCAGTGGCACGAAATCGTACGGCGCGCGTTCGCCTCCACCGGCGCGGACGCCGAACGCGCCGAAGGCGCTGACGCAGAGCGTGCCCTGGAATCGGTCGTCTCGAGCGCGTACCGGTCGGCCGACATCACGAAGGCGGATGACCTCGCCTCGGTGCTGCACGACACGGTCGGACGGATCGTGCTGTACTTCGCGGTGCCGCCGGCGGTCGCCGAAGCGGCCTGCGCAGCGCTCGCGGACGTTCCCGTCCCGCCGGGAACGATCATCGCGCTGGAAAAGCCCTTCGGCGTCGACGAAGCCAGCGCTCACAGCCTGAACGAGACTCTGGCGCGCATCGTGCCCGAGAACCAGATCTTCCGCGTCGACCACTTCCTCGGAAGATCCACGACGCTCAACCTGCTCGGCGCACGATTCGCAAATCGACTGCTCGAGCCGGTGTGGTCGGCCGAGCATATCGATTCGGTCGTGATCCGATACGACGAGACGCTCGGGCTCGAGGGCCGCGCGGGGTACTACGACCGCGCCGGCGCCCTGGTCGACATGCTCCAGAGCCACCTGCTCCAGGTGCTCGCGGTTCTCGCCATGGAGCCGCCCGCGACCCTCAGCGAGATCGACCTGCGTGATGCGACCAGCGCTGCACTGCGTGCGACGCGGATCTGGGACGACGACCCCGTGCGCAGTTCGCGGCGCGCCCGGTACACCGCCGGCGAGGTGAGTGGTGCGGCGGTCCCCGCCTACGTGGATGAGCCGGGGGTGGATCCGGCCCGAGGCACCGAGACGCTCG
>Ga0190265_10003813_pt1 | contig 10348 bp, 9 predicted proteins | sample Popmic124T_FD_133135 | JGI IMG/M metagenome (GOLD analysis project Ga0190265, IMG submission 133135) | Populus adjacent soil microbial communities from riparian zone of Indian Creek, Utah, USA - 124 T | ecosystem: Environmental > Terrestrial > Soil > Riparian zone | place: USA: Utah | collected...
CAACAACGCGGTCAAGTTCACCGAGACCGGCGAGATCATGGTGCAGGTGCGCGTGCTGGAGGATGCTTCCGACAGCCAGCTGGTCGAGTTCTCCGTGCGCGATACCGGCATCGGCATGAGCGAGTCGGAGATCAGCCGCCTGTTCCAGGCTTTCGAGCAGGCCGACGCCTCGACCACCCGCAAATATGGCGGCACCGGACTCGGGCTCGCCATCTCCAAGCAGCTGACCGAGCTGATGGGCGGCCAAGTCACGGTGGAAAGCACGCCCGGCAAAGGCTCGACCTTCCGCTTTACCGCCCGCCTCGACAGAGGCGTGGCCATCGTGCGGCCGCGCCTCTTGCAATCGGATCTGCGCGGGCGGCGCGTGCTCATCATCGACGACAATCCGCATGCCCGCGCGGTGCTCGCCAACATGCTCACCAATATGACCTTCATCGCCGACGAGGCCGCCTCCGGCGAGGAAGCCATTGACATGGTGCGCCAAGCCTCGGGCCTCGGCGAGCGCTACGAGATCGCCTTCATCGACTGGCAGATGCCGGGACTTAACGGGGTGGAGACCGGCAAGCGCATCCTCGATTTGCCCGAGGTCTCTGCACCCCATCTCGTCATGGTCACCGCTTACGGCCGCGAGGAGGTGCTGAAGCAGGCCGAGGAGAGCGGCTTCGAGAACGTGCTCATCAAGCCGGTGACCTCGTCCATCCTGTTCGACACCGCCGTCATGGCGCTTGGCGCCGACCGCGAGACCACCGAAACGGTGCAGGCCGGGCCTTCCTTCGACATCGACCGCATGCGCGGCGCGCGCATCCTCCTGGTCGAGGACAACGAGATCAACCAGGAAGTGGCCATGGGCCAGCTTGAGGACGCCGAGGTGTTCGTCGATCTCGCCGAGAACGGCGAAGTGGCGCTCAGCATGATTCGCGACAACGATTACGACGTGGTGCTGATGGACATGCAGATGCCGGTGATGGACGGCATCGAGGCGACACGCGCGCTCAGGGCCGATCCGGCCTACGAGAAACTGCCCATCATCGCCATGACCGCCAACGCCATGGCCTCGGACCGCGAAGCGTGTCTCGAGGCTGGCATGAACGACCACATCGCCAAGCCGATCGATCCCGACCAGCTGTTCGGCGTGCTGCTGCGCTGGATCAAGCGCGCGGACAGCCGCATCGAGGTGAAGCGCGCGACGGCGACGCAATCCTCCAAGCCGGCGGGCGAGCCCGGCCTTGCCATTGACGGCATCGACGTGCGCTCAGGCCTCACGCGCACCGGGGGCAATCGCGGCCGCTACGAGACCTTGTTGCGCAAATTCGCCGAGCAGCAGGCATACACCATCGATTCCATGCGCAATGCGCTCAAGATCGGCGATGCGGCCAGCGCCGAGCGCGCCGCGCATTCCTTGAAAGGCGCCTCCGGCACTTTGGGCGCTGCTTCGCTGTCCGAGGCCGCGGCGGGCGCCGAGACCGCGATCAGGACCGGCAACGGCGTGGACGGTGCGATACAGGCGCTCTCCATCACCCTCGGCCAGGTGCTCGACGCCATCCGCGCCGCGCTGCCCGAGGATGGTGGCGGTAACGGCGCGGGCGCCCCGCAGGGCGACCCGAAGGCCATCCTGGAGCCCTTGGCCCGCCTCAAGAAGCTCCTGGAAAGCGACGACGGCGAGGCGGCCGATTTCATCGTCGACGCCAGATCGAACCTGGCCGGCGTGCTGACCCCTGCGGAGATCAAAACGCTCTCAGACCGCGTCGGCAATTTCGATTTCGAGGCGGCGCTGAAATGCCTGTCGGGCATCGCCTCGCGCCTCCAGCTCAATCTCGAAGGCAAATAGATGGCTGGCTCAGGCCGCAAGCTCGTGCTCATCGTCGACGACACGCCGACCAATGTGTCGGTGGTCTCGGGCGTGCTGAAGGATTTGTTCAAGACCAAGGTCGCGACCAACGGCGAGAAGGCGCTGGCAATCGCTTTCGCCGCGGAGAAGCCCGATCTCATCCTGCTCGACGTGATGATGCCGGGCATGGACGGCTACGAGGTCTGCCGCAGGCTCAAGGCCGATCCCAAGACGCGCGACATCCCGGTGATTTTCCTCACGGCCAAGACCGACTCCATCGACGAGGAAAAGGGCTTCGAGGTCGGCGCCGTGGATTACATCCATAAGCCGTTCTCAAGCCCGATCGTGCTGGCGCGCGTCAAGACCCAGCTCGCGCTACAGGAGGCGCTCTCAGAGGCGCGCGAGGCGCGCGAGCAGGCCGATCAGCTGCTGCACGCGCTGCTGCCCAAGAAGGCCGCAGACGAGATCCGCTCGATCGGCACGGTGATCCCGCGCCGCTACGAGAATGTCGCCGTGCTGTTCTGCGACGTGACCAATTTCACCGCCTATTGCGACGTGAACGAGCCGGAGGACGTGGTGTCGCGGCTCGACGCGCTGTTCGTGATCTTCGAGCGCGTCACCGCCAAGCATGGGCTGGAGAAGATCAAGACCGTTGGCGACGGCTTCATGGCCGCGGCGGGGCTCCTGCAAGACCACGACGATCCGCTCGGCGCCGCGGTGCGCTGCGGCCTGGAGATGGCCGCGACCCTGATCGACGCCCATCTCGGCTGGGAGGTCAGGGTCGGCGTCCATTCAGGCCCAGTGGTGGCCGGCGTGGTCGGCCAGGAGCGCTACCAGTTCGACATATGGGGCGACACGGTCAATGTTGCCGCCCGCATGGTCGGCATGAGCGCGCCGGGCAGCGTGGCCGCGACGCGCGAGATCTGGGAGCAGATCTCGTCTTCCTTCTCGGGTGAAGCGCTCGGCGAGCTCGAGGTCAAAGGCAAGGGCACCATCGCCGTGTACGGGATCCGTGCGATGGGTGGGTGATGCTGGCCGCGCGCCGGCGCAAAGGGGAACGCGAGGGGGGAGCTCATGCTGTTCATCTGCCACGTCACCATCGCGCCGGAGAATCGCGACGAGAGTTTCAGGCGGCTCAAGGAACACGGGCTGCCCGAGCAGAAGGGCGCCAAGCTGCTCGGTGCCTGGATGGCGCTCACCCAGCAGGAGACCTGGGCCATCGTCGAGGCCGACGACGCAGCATCGGTGATGAAGCTCTACCACCCCTGGACCGACCTCAACGTGCACAAGATCGAGCCGGTGATGTCCTTCGAAGCGCTTAAAGCGATCGTCGCAGAGGAGTTTTAGCCGCCTCTGGACTCTAAAAGAGGAGATAGAGGATCAAAATCACGATCAGAGGAACGCCCATCAGCCACAGTAAAATCGCAGCCATAATGCTCTCCTTAAGCTTGTTGCCGAAATGGAACAAACGAGGGGCAAGAATCGTTCCCGCTGCCTAAGTCTTGATTACTTTCCAACAAGGCCAGGCTAGGCAAAGAGAGGCAACACCATGAAACAGGGCATCGCCGTTACTGAAGTCGAAGAGGTCGTCGTCACCGGATCGCCTGCGGCGGCAGGGGCCGCGACCGGCTGGGGCGCGATTTTCGGCGGTGCGCTGGGCGCCATCGCCGTGACGATCATCCTGTTTACCGCAGGCTCGGGCTTCGGGCTCTCCGCGCTCGAGCCCTGGACCTTCGCCAACGAGCCGCCCGAGACCTTCGTCATCACAGCCGGCATCTGGCTGATCGTGATGCAATGGCTCTCGGCCGCGTTCGGCGGCTATCTCGCGGGCCGGCTCCGCGCGCGATGGACGGGGCTGCGCACCGACGAGGTGCTGTTCCGCGACACGGCGCACGGGCTGCTCGCCTGGGCGCTTGCCACTCTGATCGTGGCGGCGGCGTTCACGTTCGGCGCATCGCTCGCCGGCACCGCAGCGGCGGTCGTGCAAGGCACCCCGGCCCCGGCCGAAGCCGCCGAAGCGGCCGCTGCGATCACCGAGGAGGCCCGCGAGGCCGCGGCCAATTTCTCGATCTTCACCGCCATCTCGCTGCTGGTTGGCGCCTTTATCGGGGCGGCGGCCGGCGGGCTTGGCGGTTATCACCGCGACGCCGTCTGACCCGCCTGCGGCGGACATGACACTGCGCCGGGCCTACAGCCTGACTTCGCCCTCGTCCGCGCCATCCCAATAATGGATGCGCGTGGCGTGGACCTTGATCAGGACGAGGCCCGGCGTATCGACGCCGCCTTCGAACCAGCGCTCGAGATCCTTATTCCAATGCGCCGCGAAGGCTGACTTGTCGCGGATGAGCTCGGCCTCGCCCTGGACGGCGATGAAGGCGGGCGGGCGGCCGAGCAGGCCCTTGCTGCCGGCGAAGGAGAGCGCGACCTTCATGTCGCGCTCGATGTCGGCGATCATGTCGGCCTCCTCCAAGGCGAAGAAGTAGGTATCGCCGTCGTACTCGACGTCGCGATTGCTGCTCATCGGCCGGCCGGCAATCTCGCCGCCCGACGCGCGCGTGAACAGCATGGCGAAATCGATGTCGCGCATCTTCTCGGTGATGTCCTCAAGGGTCCACTGGGTCACACCCGCCCTCCGTGGTTGAGATCCGGGCCGGCCATGACGACGGCCGGCCCGGACTTGCTGCCGGGGCCTTGGGCTAGCGCCCCGACGAACGCTTGCGGGCGCCCGCTTTCTTCGTAGCGCGGCGGGCTGTCTTTGCCGGCTTGCGCCCCTTGGCCGCTGTCTTTTTGCGCGCCGTAGACGACGTGCGCCGTAAAGCGGTTCTGCGGCCGCTCGCCTTGGGATTGACCTTGCCCTCGGCGAGCCCGTTGAGCTTCCGGTCGGCGGCCTTCTCCTCCTTGAGATTGGCATTGAGCAAGGGGACCACATTGCCGTGGCCGAGCTCCTTGGCCCAGGCGATCAGCGTGCCATAGCGCGATATCTCGTAATGCTCGATGGCCTGGGCGCTGCCGATAATGGCGGCGTCCATCACCTTCTGGTCGTCGACCTCGCCGGCCACGCCGTCAGCCTCCTTGATGAGGCCGTCAATGGCCGGGCAGTCGGTGCCTTTCGGGTCCTGGCCGAGCCGCTCGAACACCTGGTCGAGGCGCTTGACCTGCTGCTTGGTCTCGCTCAGATGCGCCCGCAAGGCCGCGGACAGCTGACGGTTCGCCGCCTTGTCGATCATCGACGGCAGCGATTTAACGATCTGATTCTCGGCGTAATACACGTCCTGCAAACCGTGCAGGAACAAATCCTCCATCGATTTGATGTCTCTGGTGAACAGACCCATCGGGGATGCCTCCTTGTTTGGGGATGATTTTCGTTCTTGGGGGTAGACTTTCGTTAGGGGTTAGACTTTCCGAAGTCGGCGCTAAGTTACGCGCGGGCGCGGGATTTGTTCCCGGTGTGGGGGATTTGTATCTGAACGATAAGACGTGCTTCATCGTCTCACCGCGGGGGCTCACGCGAGTTATGAAGAAGCTGTCTCCCCGAAGGGGAGCGGCGCGCCGAAAGACGCAAGCCTATGGTGTCCGCGATCCTTTTGGGACCGCGGCGGGCGCCTCTCGGCGCGCCACGCCCGCGCTCAAGTAGCGAAGCGATAGCGCATCAAAAAATGCGAACACGCTCTGACCAGCGAAGGCGCTTATTTGCGGCATTTAGCGGCCCCGGGGCCCTGCTTCAGCCGCCGGTCAGATCAAAACCCCCGCACGACGTTCAGCTAGCTCCTAGCAGGACCTCGTAATGGGTCCGGAGGGAGCCCCGGAACCGCCCGAGTGCCCGATCCGCGTGACCGGACCCGCAGGCGCCGCGCCCCATCCCGCCACACGAACGCCTCGCGAAGCGCCCTTCGAAGGACAGAGCGAGGCGATGATAAGGGCGCGCGGGAGGGCGGGGATAAGTTTTTTGGGAAAAATATTTTGATTGTAGGTCAGGTGACGAGCCAGGACCTTATTTGACCAATGCTTCCCTTCGTCAACAGCTCTGGCTCTGCAGACAACGCCATGAATAACAGCCTCTCAGCCTCAAACTGCGAGATCCCAAACCGCCACGCCAACAGTAGAGTAACGTCTTTTCCATGGGCAAGTTGGTTTAGAGGTAGGGCTTGTAGCCTAGCATTTTCTTCATCTAACAGTTGTCTTATTCTTCCTAACTCACGCAAGCCCATCGTTGCATTTTGTAGAAGGGTCTTAAGAAGTCTCTCCAAATCCAGAGAAGAAGAAGCTTGATCGATAAATCGTCCAATTCCCTTACCCTCGAAGGTGCGCTGAAAGGGGAGTTTCAGACCATTTCGATCCGACGCAACTCTCAGCACTCCTAGGGGTCGCACCACAGCCTCAAGCAATTTTATCACTGAAGACGCTGTGTCTGCCTTCGAAGGAAATCCGATCTCACAAAATCGTTCCAACGATGAAGCCACCAAACCATAGGACTCAAGATCTCTTCCGTCTGTTAGAGTTACATTGACCTCCGCTGACTTACCGAGAAGACGGTCCGCATCCGCATCTGCAAAAAACCTGACACGATCTTCATGCACGCCAGTCTTATAAATTGTTGACGCTGACCGCATCAAACGGCCACGTTCGCCTCCCGCGCCGGGTTCACACTCCAAGGATGAGATGGGATAGATAACTCCGTTGTTTCGGGCGCTAACCGGGACGATGAACTTCCAAATTGATATATCTCGGCCGCCCTCAACGAAGAGAACTTTACGAAGCGGGTCCTTCTGTAGTTCCAAAATGAACTCAGGGAGAGACCACCTCACGTTATCCCTCTACGGCAGAAAGCTCATATATCTTGTCAGAATGCTCGGCCGAGATCGCGGGGGAATGAGTAGCGAAGACAAAAAGCGGAGCCGCGCCAGCTGCGCATCTCGCAAGTGCGCTCAATACACGCCGTTGCCAAGTGACGTGCAATGACAGCTCCGGCTCATCGATCGCAATTATGCTTCCCAACCTTTGGCAAAGGAGTGCGGTGACCATCATGTACAGAAAATGGTACTCGCCGGAGCTGAGCTCGGTTTCCGTTAGGGCAGTCCCACCTTTGGTCTGAATTCTCAAACCGGATCGAGCGTCTATTCTGACGAATTTTCCCACCAAGAACTCATCCATTATCGACTCGAACTCTAACAACCTTTTTGCGATTAACTCGCGTGCTTTATTTCTCGTCTCTTGCGTTTCAACGTATGCCTCGATCACGGTTAGTGAAAAAGGATTCTTTGCGTGGTGTTCATCTTCAAGCAAGTCAATCAGAGCTTTTAGATCAGCATCATCGGTTTGCAGTCCAAACCGCTTCATGACCGAGAAGCGATTTTGAACCTGCCTGACCCGTTCCATGAGACTGCCTGCCGTGGGAGGTTTTGGTGGCTTTTGAAAACGTTCCACGATGCGAGGTAACAATTCCAACTCCTCAGCCGAAAAAAATCGTCGGTAGTTGATTTGAGCATCCCTCATAAAAGTTTGGACTCTCTCGGAAAGTGTCGTGACTTTCTCACCGGGTCGAGAGTGTTTGTAATGAACCCAGTGTCCCTCAGGATTTCGTGCAGCGAAATCATCCTCATCGGGATCTACGCCTTTGAGGGCAAGCGAGCGGTGTATATCCAAAAGTTCGAAGTTAATTTGCCCGAGCGTGGCCAACGCATGTTGACGTAAATGTTGGACCTTTGGGTAATGGTCCGGAGGGTAACCGCTCTTGCTGCGAATCTTGAACAGTTCTACAGAAAGGTTCCCGAAGGTAACTCGCAGAGGGAAATCAGGATTTTGTGTCTTGTGAACGGTCAACGACGAGCCATCAGACAGGTCTAAGCTCGCAAATTGAAAGGGTATTTTTCGAAATATATCGAAGTTCATCTCCAGCATTCCGGCAATCATTTTTAGAATGGTAGTTTTTCCAGAGCCGTTACTGCCCGATAAAATCAATACGCTCGGTTCAGGCTCTGCGTTTGCAGGAACTGGGAATTCAATTCTATGAGGCTTTTTGAAAATCCCGCCACTAATCGAAAAGGCGGCAATACGCGGACTAGTGGCGGTTGGCTCTATGTCGAGCGGCTTCTGAACTGCGCTAACCATCATGCACCTCGTGCCGGTCCGGCCGACAATAGACGCTGCATCCTAATTAATGGAAACAGATTTACTGCGCGATGGCCGAGAAGGAAACCTCGGAATCATCAGGTGTCCGGAAGCAGCGAAGTTTTTGCGAAAGCCTTAGTGCTCCACCCCGATTGAGCCCCGTCGAAGGACAACTATCGAGGAAGAAGCGGAGTTTTCGGCTGCCGCTGGGGTGCTTCACACCCGGGTCGAGCCCGAGGCTGGAGGCTAATTATTAAGGAAGCTACGCAAGTTTCCAGCTGCGGCTCGGGTGCTTCAGCTTGCGCAGCGCCTTGGCTTCGATCTGGCGGATGCTCCGCCGGTGAAGCCGGCGGGCTGAAGGCTCATCGCGCGTGACCGAGAATCGCCGGTCGATGTCTCCGCGCGCTTTCCCTTACGCGTCTCTAGCGCGAGAGGCGTTGATCAACTCTTGAATAAAGTTGGAAAAATGGGGACCGTAGTTTGTATCGGCCTTCATCATTTCCCACGCCTGCTGAAACGATGGCTTCGAGACCGCCGTTTTGATCCCATCGAGCCAGACGTTCCAAAAATCGTCTTCAATTAGACCTTTGCGATTCAAGTACCACTCCTCGAAGCAGAGGTCGTAATACGCTCTCATGTAACGCATTACCTCGGCATAATCTTTGTCCTTCCGCTCGACCAGCGAGAAGCTACGCGCGTTGATGTCTTCTGGAAAGTTCAAGACGATCTGCTGGTATCGTCTGGTATACTCACCGAAATTTTGGAGCCTGGTTTGCTGATCGAGACTGCGCAGCTGTAGAAACACCACTATCACCCCAGCCAACGTGATTAGTCCGGCGGCAATCGCAATCCAATCGGAAGGCTTCAGTGCCAACACGAGGTCCCAGAGCACGCTCACCATCGCTCGTAGACTAGCTAATTATCCAGGAATGAGCGGAGTTTCCGGCTGCGCGAAGGGTGCTTTAGCTTGCGCAGGGCCTTAGCCTCGATCTGGCGGATGCGTTCACGGGTCACCGAGAATTGCTGGCCGACTTCTTCCAGCGTGTGGTCGGTATTCATGCCGATGCCGAAGCGCATGCGCAGCACGCGCTCCTCGCGCGGCGTCAGCGAAGCGAGCACGCGCGTGGTGGTCTCGCGCAAATTCGACTGGATGGCGGCGTCGATGGGAAGCACCGCGTTCTTGTCCTCGATGAAATCGCCGAGATAGCTATCCTCCTCGTCGCCGATCGGCGTCTCGAGCGAAATCGGCTCCTTGGCGATCTTCAGCACCTTGCGCACCTTCTCGAGCGGCATGGCGAGCTTCTCTGAAAGCTCTTCCGGCGTCGGCTCGCGGCCGATCTCGTGCAGCATCTGGCGTGAGGTGCGCACGATCTTGTTGATGGTCTCGATCATGTGCACGGGGATGCGGATGGTGCGCGCCTGGTCGGCGATCGAACGGGTGATCGCCTGCCTGATCCACCAGGTGGCGTAGGTCGAGAATTTGTAGCCGCGGCGATATTCGAACTTATCGACGGCCTTCATCAGGCCGATATTGCCTTCCTGGATGAGATCGAGGAATTGCAGGCCGCGATTGGTGTATTTCTTGGCGATGGAGATCACGAGACGCAGATTGGCCTCGACCATCTCCTTCTTGGCCACGCGCGCCTCGCGCTCGCCCTTCTGCACGATATGGACGATGCGGCGGAACTCGGAGATTTCGAGGCCCGTCTCGGCGGCGAGGCGCTGAATCTCGGCGCGGATCTGCTTGACCATGCCGCGCTCGTCCTTGATGAAATTGGCCCAGCCCTTCTTCTTCAGGCGGCCGACGCGGCGCAGCCAATTGGGGTCGAGCTCGTGGCCTTGATATTCGGTGAGGAAATCCTCGCGCGTGACGCGATAGCTTTCGGCCAGCCGCAGCAGCCGGCCCTCATAGCCGAGCAGGCGCTTGTTGATGTCGTATAGGGTCTCGACCAGGCTCTCGATACGGTTGGTGTTGAGCGAGAGCGACTTGATCTCGGCGACGATCTCGTCCTTGAGGACTTTGTACCGTTTCTCCTGACCGGAAGAGAGCGAGTCGTTCTTGAGCGCGCGTTCGACCAGCTGGTCCTGCAGGCGGCGGAGCTTCTTGTAATTGGTGGCGACCAGGTCGAAGGTCTCGAGCACCTGCGGCTTGAGCTCGGCCTCCATGGCGGCGAGCGAAAGCGCGTTCTCCAGATCGTCCTCGTCGTCGTCATACTCCTCGCGACCGGGCTGCTGCTCCTCGTCGTCGCTCTTATGCGCGGCGGCGGCGGGCTGAGCTTCGCCTGAATGCGCCTGGCCGTCGCCGTTCATGCCTTCGGGCAGCGGCTGGGACGGCGCGGGCTTGGCGTCGGGCCCCTGATAGGTGGCTTCGAGGTCGATGATGTCGCGGAGCAGGATCTTTCCCTCGTTCAG
>Ga0190265_10003814_pt1 | contig 10348 bp, 9 predicted proteins | sample Popmic124T_FD_133135 | JGI IMG/M metagenome (GOLD analysis project Ga0190265, IMG submission 133135) | Populus adjacent soil microbial communities from riparian zone of Indian Creek, Utah, USA - 124 T | ecosystem: Environmental > Terrestrial > Soil > Riparian zone | place: USA: Utah | collected...
ACGTTGGGTGCTGCGAACGTCAGGCTGAGATCCGATGAGGTGCCTCGAGTGATCCCCAGGATGGCCGGCAGCCAGCCGATGGACGCGCCGCCGACGCCGATGATCCGCTCGAGAGCGTGAGGGTTCTTCTTCTGGGGCATGATGCTGCTCGTGCCGGCGAGGCCGTCCGGCACCTCCACCATGCCGAATTCGAAGGTCGACCACACGTACAGGTCGTAGGCCGGCCGTGCGAGGTTGGCAACGAGCAGCGAGAGCGCGGCGACGACATCGGCATGCAGGTCGGAGTTGAAGATGCCGCCGTCTTGCCCGTTCTCGACCAGGCCGTCGTGACCGAGCAGCTCCGCCGTTCTCGTTCGATTGAGTGGCCACGACGTGCCGGACATCGCAGCCAGGCCGAGAGCGTTGCGATTCACGCGGCGGAACGCCGCCTCCAGGCGCTGCTGGTCGCGCTCGAGGGCCGCCTGGTGGCGAAGAAGGTAGTGCGCAAGCGTCGTCGGTTGGGCGTGCTGCAGGTGGGTGTAGCCGGGCATCAACGTCTCGACATGGTCTGACGCCAGCTCGAGGAGCGCGTCCTGGAGCCGGATCAGCTCCCCAAGCGTTTCGAGCAGCCCGTCCCGGAGGAAGATGCGATCCGCGGTCGAGCCCTGGTCGTTGCGGCTCCGGCCCGTGTGCAGCCGGCCGGCAGATTCGCCGACGACCGCCGACAGGTGCCGCTCGATCTGCAGCAGGAGCGAATCGTATGCGGGGTCGACTGCCAGTCGCTGCGGCTCGGCCCGGAGGTCGACGAGCTCTCCGAGGATGGCAGCGCCGTCGCCATCTCCCAGGATGCCCTCCTCGACGAGCATCACAGCGTGCGCAATGTCGATGTCGATGAAGGTCTCGAGGAGTGCGAGCTCCGCCGTGAGCATCGGGCCCAGGACGTCGCGTTGGTTGACCACGTCAGGCGGGACGCCGAGGCGGCCAGCGGCCAGGGTTTCCGTGTCGGTCATCGTTCTCGTTCGTAGCTTCGGCCGGCCCCAGATGGTGTCCAGGGCCGGCCGATCGGTGCGTGGGAGGCTAGTCGATCCCGAGCTCTTCGTTGAACCCGAGCTCCTCGAGCTGGTCGAGGAAGCTGGCGTCAAACACCTCGCTGTTGTCGACCTCCGCGATGTCAGGGTTCGCCGAGGTCAGCGCCGCCTTCTGGATGTTGAACATGTCGGCCGTCATCCGCCCGGTCGGGTCGGTATCGAGAGCCGGCTCGACGTTGATCGTGCCTTCCGCCTCGTCGACGTCGAGGGCATCCATGTAGACGCGGATCCCGACGTCGGGATCAGACAGCCAGAGGTTCTGGGCCTCCATGGTCGCCGCCACGAGGCGAAGGACCGTGTTGGGGTTCTCGTTCTTGAAGTCCACGTCGACGACGAGACCGGTGCGCGCGAACCGCTCCCCGATGTCGCGGAGATTCACGAGCTTGTGCAGCCCGAGGGAGGCGAGCTCGTCGTCCGGAATGCCTTCGATCGGGGCGGCGGAGACCGCACCCGCCTGGAGGGCTGCGTAGCGATCGCCCTGGCCGCCGACCTGGACGATCGTGACGTCCTCCGCGGTCAGGCCAAGCTCCTGGAGGGCGAAGAGCACGATCGTGTGCGATTCGCCTCCGAACGTGCTGATCGCGATCTCCTGACCCCGAAGGTCATCGCCGGTCTCGATCGTGTCCGGGGTGACCAACGAGTCCACGAGGTAGTCGAGCGTGACGTACACCATCTGCAGAGGCTCGCCCGCGGCCGTCGCCGAGAAGGTGGGTCCGGCGCCCATGTAACACCCGGCTACCTGTCCGGCGGCGAGGGCCTGGGCCATCGGGCCGTCTCCCTCGAAGGGAACGAGCTCAACGTCGAGCCCATACTTCTCGTAGATTCCCTCCGATGCCGCAACATAGCCGGCGAGTCCGGACATGTGAGGCTGCAGGCAGACCTGCAGGGACGTGGTCTCGGCCGGCGGAAGCTGCGATGCGACGTCGCCAGATCCGGCGCTGCTCGCTGATGGTGCCGAGCTCGACGTGCCCTGGGAGGCTTCGGAGCTCGGGCTCGGGCTCGCCCCGGATGAGCATGCCGCCAACACTGCGGCGAGGACGACAATGAGCAGCAACGTGGGTCCACGACGATGATCGGGATGGGCCATCGACTGGGTCTCCTTTCGAACCAGTGCTCCTAAGGCGACCGATCTTACCGGTTTGCGCAAGGTAGGATGCGGGATAGTATCCATTACCCGCATTTCAGAGGCACTTGGTGGAGGATCAGTGCGGCCAGGAGGACCAGGCAGGAGTCGGGCGGTCATGGCCGGATGACGACGCGTTCGCTGGTTGGCCTGTACGTCGCCACGTTCATCCTCCAGCTTGGCCAGGGAGTCGCGATTCCGCTCCTCCCCGTCCTCGTCGGCAACTCCTCGCCGGGCGCCGGAGCCCAGTCGGTCGGGATCGCCGTCGCCGCATTCGGCCTTGCCCGGTTGATCGCGAGCCTGCCGGCGGGCATCGTCGCCGGCCGCATCGGGCCCTTCTGGCTGATCGTCGCCGGTCCAGTCCTGATGGCCGCCTCGCTGGTGGGATTGGCCAGTGCCGACAGCTTGCCGATGATCGTTGGATGGCGATTCATCGCGGGGCTCAGCTCGGCCCTCTTCGTGACGGCCAGCCTTGTCTATCTCGGGGATGCGGTGTCGCCCGAGCGCCGTGGGTCCGCGTACGCATACTTCTACATGGCCTTCAGTGCAGGCATCAGCGCAGGCCCGGCCCTGGGAGGGTTCCTGGCGGATGTGCGAGGACCATCGCTGCCGCTGGTCGTGGTGGGCTTCACGTCGCTCGCAAGCGCCGGACTGGCGCTGGCGGCCGTCCCGCGGCGCAGCCCCCCGCAGCCGGAGCCACTGCCGGTCGGAGAGGTGCGTTGGCGGCCGTGGCGCGATCGGGGATTCATCGCCATCGGATTGCTGTCGCTCCTGGTCTATGCCACCCGGAACGGCACGCAGCAGACAGTGATCCCGACCGCGGCAATCGCAAACGGGCTCTCCCTGGTCACCGTCGGCATCGGCTTCACGCTTGCAGCCGTGGTGACGTCGGCTGCAGGGCCGGCCGCTGCGTTCCTTCTCGATCGCTTCGGACGCCAGCGCCTCATGTACCTGGCGTGCGCGGTGCTGGGGCTCACGATCCTGGGCTGGATCCCGGGTGCGCACATGGCGGCGCCATTCCTCGCCACGATGGCCGCGTACGGCCTTGTCTCGGCGCTCGCGGACTCGGCGACGGTCACGGTCGCGAGCGAGGCTGCGCCGGCCAACAGCCGAGGGCGTTCGATCGGATACTTTCGGGTCATGAGCGACGTGGGGTACGTGCTCGGGCCGCTGACGTTCGGATCGATCGCGGGCATCGTGGCTCCAGAGCTGGCGATCGCTCTCAACTCGATCCTCCTGGTCGGCGCCGGCGTCGCGGGCATCGCCCTGCTGCGGCGATCGCGCCCGCGCTCTTGCTGAGACTGGAGTAGTCACCATGGGAATCAGGAGCTGGCTGAGGGACCGCGAACGCATCTGGCTACCGTGGCTGAGCCTCGTCGGCTTCCTCATCGTGTGGCAGCTGACGGTCAGCCTCGGTCTCGTGCCCGCGACCTTCTTCAGCTCCCCGGGCGAGGTCTTCGACGCCGGGGCGCGGGAGGTCACCACCGCGAGCTTCTGGAATGACGTCCGGATCAGCGGCACCGAGTTCGCCGTTGGCTACCTCCTGGCCTTCCTCGCGGCCGTCCCGTTCGGGCTCGTGACGGGTTGGTACCGGCGCCTCAGCTACGCGATCGAACCATGGCTCAATGGGCTGAACGCGACGCCTCGCATCGCGTTGCTGCCGCTCGTCGTGCTCTGGGCGGGCATCGGCCAGTCGGCGACGACCGTCATCGTGTTCATCGGCGTCTTCTTCCCGATCGCGATCAACGCGTTCTACGGAGTCCGGACCGTCGACCGCGGCTACCTGGCCGTGGCTGACAGCTACGGCGCGTCGGACTTCCGGAAGTTCAGGACCGTGATCATGCCGAGCATGCTGCCCTTCATCCTTGCCGGCGCCCGGCTTGGAATCGGACGCGGTGTGATCGGCGTCGTCATCGGCGAGTTCTACAGCTCACAGGCGGGACTCGGGAACTACATCTTCGTGGCGGGTGCCACGCTTCAGATCGACGAGGTGCTCTTCGGTGCCATCTTCATTACGGCGCTCGCTCTCATTGCGTTCACGGCCCTCCAGCGCCTCGAGCGACGCTTCCAGGCCTGGCGGCCCGACGCTCAGGCGGCGATGACATGAGCGATCAACCGATCCTTGCCGCGCAGGGGGTGGCGATCGACTACCACCGACGTCGCGCCGGCACGACGCTCACCGCCATCGAGGACGTGAACCTTGACGTGTTCGAGGGCGAGTTCGTCAGCATCGTCGGGCCAAGCGGATGCGGGAAGACCACGCTCCTCAAGGCGGTCGATGGGCAGCTTTCGCCGAGCCGGGGCCAGCTGCTGCTCAGCGGGCGCCCGGTCGCCGAGGTTCGGCGCGAACGGGCCATGGTCTTCCAGGAATCCCTGCTCTTTCCGTGGTTCACGGTGGAGCGCAATGTCGCCTACGGCCTGGAGTGCCAGGGAGTGGCGTTGGCCGACGCGAAACGCAGGTCTGCGAAGTACCTGGAGCTGGTTGGGCTGGGATCGTTCCGAACCCACTATCCGCACGAGCTCTCCGGAGGCATGCAGCAGCGCGCCAACCTGGCGCGGGCGCTCAGCGTCGATCCGCGCCTGCTGCTGATGGACGAGCCCTTCTCGGCCCTCGACGCGCAGACGCGCGAATTGATGCAGCAGGAGCTGCTGCGGATCTGGGAAGAGGCGAAGCGCACGGTGCTCTTCGTCACCCATCAGATCAATGAGGCCATCTACCTGTCTGACCGAGTCGTCGTCATGAGCGGACGGCCCGGGCGAATCGTCAAGGACATCAGCATCGAGCTGCCCCGACCCCGCGCGCTGGATGTGAAGCGAACCCCGGCGTTCCAGCGCTACGAGGACGAGGTCTGGCATCTCATCGAGGCACAGGTTCGATCGAACTTCCTCGAGTCCGGCGCGCCGGATGTCTGACCCGACCTCGGCCGCGGTCCAGCCCCTCGCCCGTCGACCGGCGCGGCGCTTCGTTTCCGAGCGTCTGATCCTTGGGGTCGCCTTCACGATCCTGGTCCTCGCCGTGTGGGAGGCGGTGACGCGGCTCGGCATCGTGCGGCCAATCTTTCTCGCATCGTTCTCCAACGTGATGATCGAGCTCTGGGAGGGCATCACGGAGGGGTGGCTCTGGCCGCACGTCCGGGCGACCGCGTTCGTGTGGGTCATCGGCTATGTGCTCGGAGCGATCGCGGGCATCGCCTTCGGGATTCTCGCCGGCGCGAGCCGCCGGGCGTCCTATGTCGCCGATCCGTGGCTCAACGCGGTGTATGTCATGCCGGACATCGCGCTCGTGCCGATCTTCATCATCTGGTTCGGGATCGGCCTGGAATTCAAGGTGTGGTTCGTCTTCCTGAGCGGATTCTTCTTCGTCGCCGTGAACACGCTCAGCGGTGTGCGAGCGACGGAAGGGCGCTACGTCACGGTTGCCCGTTCGTTCGGCGCGCGGCGGATGAAGGTCCTTCGCACCGTCATTCTTCCGGGCAGTGTCCCGTACGTCATCACCGGGTTGCGCCAGGCAGCGGGCCGTTCTCTGGTCGGTGTCGTCGCCGCCGAATTCGTCGCTTCGAACGAGGGTATTGGGTTCATGACCAGCGTTGCAGGACAGACGTTCAACACGCCGCGGGTGATGGTCGGGATCCTGATCCTGGCCCTGACCGGCGTCATCGTCACCGAGATTCTCGGTCGGATTGAGCACAGGTTCGATGCCTGGCGCGCCTGACGGTGGATCGGTGTCGTATCCGCTGACCCTCATTCGCGGCGCGCGCCTGGTCCTCCCCGACCGCATCGAGGCGGGGGACCTTCTCATCGCGGACGGGCGAATCGCCGCGCTCGGCGATGCGGCGAGCGCGGCGGCGACGCTCGACCTGACCGATGTGCACGATGCAGCCGGCCTGACCCTGTCCCCTGGCCTCATCGACGCGCACGTCCACTTTCTTGGCGGTGGCGGCGGAGACGGGTTCGGGAGCCGCATTCCGGAGCTGTCGCTCACCGATCTCACGATGAATGGGATCACCACGGTGGTCGGTGCACCGGGAATCGACATGGTCAGCCGCAGCGCCGACGGATTGCTGGCGAAGGCGCGCGGGCTCGCCGAGGAGGGGGTCACCGCCTTCATGTATGTCGGTGGCTTCCATCGCCCGCTGCGCACGTTGACCGGCTCCCCGTGGCGCGATGCGTACGTCGTGCCCGAGGTGATCGGCGCCAAAGTCGCCGTGGGGGAGTCGCGCGCTCCCAGCATCTCCGATGACGAGCTCGTCGACCTGGCTCGCGAGCTCCTCTGGGTTGGACGTGCCACAGGGCGAGGAGGGGTTCTCCACATCCACCTCGGCCTCGAGCCGGAGGGAAAGCGTCAGCTGCTGGCGATTGCGTCAAGGATTCCGGACCCTGCTCGCGTCGTCGTCACGCACGCGAACTACTCGGCCGACACCCTCGCAGCTGCGATCGAGCTCGCGTCGGCGGGTTTGCGCCTCGACGTCACGACGATGCTCGCTCCGGCGCGCGGCGTGGAGGGCGCCGTGCCGCCTGCGGAAGCGGTCCGTTCCCTGCTTGATGCAGGCGTCGACGCGTCGCAGCTCACGATGAGTACCGATGGGAACGGCTCGGCGCCAAAGGTCGCCGAGGGTGGTGGATGGGAGCCCTACCGCACGCACATGGACTCCCTCCTCGGTGAGGTCCGCGACCTCGCGGGGGCAGGAGATCCGGCCGCTGCTCTGCGGCTCGTGACCGCCAATCCGGCGAGTGCGCTCCGGCTCGAAGGAAAGGGACGGATCGCGGTGGGCGCCGATGCGGACCTCATCGCGCTCGACGCCAACCTCGACGTCGTCCATACCTACGCCCGGGGGCGCCGCCTCGTCGAGGGAGGCAAGCCGGCCGTGCCCGGTCGCTTCGACAACAAGGTGAGACCCCCCGAGCGGGGCGAGGAGGCCGACTAGCCCTCGGGAACGACGACGTAATCGGCGGGTGCCGGCCAGTAGATCTCGAGGAGACGGGCCGGGCTGCTGCCCACGCTTACGCCGTGTGGCAGCCCTGCCGGAATCCACACGGCGTCCCCGGCCGATGCCTCGACATCGCCACTGGCGAGTCGAAGACGCAGCGTTCCCTCCAGGACGTAGTACAGGTTCTCGGCGGTCGAGTGGAAGTGGAAGGGACCGTCGTTGCCATTGGCCTTCAGGCTGATGACATGGACATCCATGGCGGAGCCAGAGTCCGGCAGCGGAATTGGCTGGAGCGTCCCACGCTCGTCGGCAATCGGCCGTGACTCAGCCTCGCTGGCGCGAATGACTTGGACACGAGGATTGGAATGAAGTTCGGACTCCTGTTGCCCCATTTCGGGTCTCATATGGATACTGCTCGCCTCCTGGACGGGGTGGCAGAAGCCCACAGACTGGGCTTCAACTCGGTGTGGGTTCGTGATCACATTGTGTACGAGCCGCACGACTTCGAAGACCCGGATCCCACCTGGCTCGATCCGTTCGTGGTTCTGGCTGCCATTGCTGGCCGGACGCCGGGGATGACGCTCGGCACTGCGACCCTCATCCCGCATCGACACCCGATCGCAACGGCCCAGATCCTCGCGTCGCTGGCTGCGTTCGTCGGTCCGGACCAGGTCATCCTGGCGTGGGGGCGCGGAAACGACGACCGCGAATTCGAGGCCGTCGAGACCGAGGTCCGCAAGCGAGGCGAGATGCTCGAGGAGCAGATCGAGATCATCCGCCGGCTGTGGGCCGGGGATCCAATCGACCATCACGGGCGCTTCTACAACTTCGATCGCGTACGTGTCTCTTCGCCGGGCCTGCGTGGACCGACGAGGCACTGGTATGGCGGGGGATCTCCGCGCGCTCTCGACCGCGTCGTTCGCAAGTTCGACGGATGGATGGGCAGCCGCCTTCCCCGCAGTGTCCTGGTGCAGCGAGTCGCGGACCTGCGCCGCCTGGCCACCGAGGCTGAGCGGGAGGCGCTCGACATCGGCCTCGTGACCCTGGTCCATCCGGATCTGGGTCGTGGGGCCGGCCGGCTGGATGTCGATCGCCTGGTGCGGGATACCGCGCGTCGATACCCAGAGAAGGACGTGAAGACGAAGGACGACCTCGACGGCGCGCTCATCATGGGGGACGCCAACCGGATCGTTGAAGAGGTGGGTGCCTACGGCGAGGCGGGGGTCCAGCACTTCATCTTCGACATGCGATCCCAGTTCGAGGTCTGGGATGAAGCGATGGCCTACATCGGCACGAACGTCCTCCCCCGGCTGCCCCGCACATGACCGGGGCGCAGGACTCAGGCAGCGATCCCGCGTTCGCTGAGGCGATTCGCGACCAGGCGGAAGCCACGATTGCGATGCGCCGCGACCTGCACCGGCATCCGGAAGTGGGTTGGACCGAGTTTCGAACGTCGGCGCTCGTCCGCGAAGCGATCGTGGCGCTCGAGCCGGACACGCTTCGGTTCGGCGCCACCCTCTACGACGGACTCGACCGGCTCGGCGTGCCGGATGACGAGATCCTGGCTGCCGCGATGGGGCGAGCGGCCGCTGCCGGCGTCAGCGAATCTGAGCTTGAACCGATGGAAGGCGGCTTCACGGGTCTCGCTGCCGACCTCGTCGGAAGCGGGCCAGGACCGGTCATCGCGATCCGAGCCGATCTCGACGGTCTGCCGTTGTCGGAGTCGGACGCGGACACCCACTACCCGGCCCGTGCGGGGTTCCGCTCGCAGGTCGATGGGGTGATGCACGCGTGCGCGCACGATGCGCACACGGCCGTGGTCGTCAGTGTGGCTCGCGCCCTGCACAGGATGCGGGACCGGTGGGCGGGTCGCGTCAGGCTCCTCTTCCAGCCGGCGGAGGAAGGCACCCGCGGAGCCGATGCGTTCGTGCGCCTCGGCCTCCTCGACGATGTGGACGCCGTGCTGACCTTCCACATCCTCAGCAACGTCGGGTTGGCCGCCGGGGAGATCGCGCCTGGCGTCTCCGACATGCTGCCGACCGAGAAGTTCGTCGTTCGCTTCACCGGAACGCCCTCCCAGTTTGCGTCTTCCCCGGAGCGAGGCCGTAACGCGCTGACCGCTGCCTCTGGCGTCACGCTCCTCGCACATGCCATCCCGAAGCGGCCAGGCTCCAGGTCCATGATCAATGTCGGACGGCTCGTCAGCGGCACGGCGGCGAACATCGTCCCGGCGTCCGCCGTCCTCACTGGCGAGATTCGGAGCGACCGGATGGATGAGGTGGCCGAGCTCGCTGCCGCGTTCAAGGCGCTCAGCTCCGGGGTCGCGTCAGGCTTCGGGGTGGAGTCCGCCTACGAGGTCACCGGTTACGCGACGAACCCGCGGTGCGATGTCGGGCTGATGGATCGAATCGCGGTCGACGCGGAGCATGCCGGACTGGCGGTTCGCGAGCCCGTGTCGCTGGGCGCCAGCGACGACGCATCCCTGATGATCGATCGGGTCCAGCAGCGAGGTGGCGTCGGCACCTACGTCGCGATCAGTGGGGGCGCCTACCACCCACACCACAGTCCGGACTTCGACATCGACGACCGGGTTCTGCCGGCGGTCGTCGAGCTCATGGTCCGATCCGTGGTCGATCTGTCAGGGAGCGGCATCCCCGTCGGCACCTGACTCATGTTCCCGAGCCTGGTCGTCGCGCGAATGACGCGGAGGCCGGCCGAAGGCATGCCAGGACTGCTTGTAGATCCGAAAGATGAAGCTCGTCTCGGAATCGAGAATCCCGTCCACGTTGACCAGCTCCGTCGTGAGGAACCGGGCGAGGTCCTGGGTCGTCCGGGTGACGACCTCGATGATCAGGTCAGCTCGGCCGGCGCTGGCCCCGATGTATCGAACTTCGGGAAGGGCACTGAGGTGCTCGGCGACTTCGTCGAGCCGGCCGCGGTCCACTTTGAGGCAGATGATGACCGGAGCTTCGTAGCCAACGTCGAACGGATCGACCGTTGCGACCACTCGGATGATCCCGTCGTCGAGGAGCCGCCGCATCTTGCGACGGGCGGTGACCTCCGTCACGCCCAACGACCGGGCGAGCTGCGTCACCGTCATGCGGCCGTCTTGCTGGAGTAGCTGGATGAGATGACGCTCGACGGAGTCGATCCTGCGAACGCTCTCGGGTTTGTCAGGACTCATGCAGCCGGGCTTCCCAAGCGTTGTGCGTGCGCAGCGTATCCCATGG
>Ga0190265_10003815_pt1 | contig 10347 bp, 13 predicted proteins | sample Popmic124T_FD_133135 | JGI IMG/M metagenome (GOLD analysis project Ga0190265, IMG submission 133135) | Populus adjacent soil microbial communities from riparian zone of Indian Creek, Utah, USA - 124 T | ecosystem: Environmental > Terrestrial > Soil > Riparian zone | place: USA: Utah | collected...
CAGCCCTAACGTTGTCGGCGCAACGGTAACCTTTGCGCCGAGGGCCCCTAGCTCATCAGGTAGAGCACCGGACTTTTAATCCGGCGGGCAGGGTTCGAGTCCCTGGGGGCCCACAAACAGCGCTCTGACCTGCATAATCGCGATCGGTGCCGGATTCGAGTTGTATCTCGTGACCAACGATCGTTAGCACAGCGCTGACTGAGCCTCCGGATTCAACTGCGCCACGGATCGACGGGATGCCTTGTCCTCTCCGCGTCGGTGGAAGAGGATGCGGGCAAGGAGTCTTCGAGCGGCTCGTCGGCGTCAAGCCGAACGAGTAACGTGACCGGCTTCGGCTAGGTTGGCTTGACTGCTCGAATCGAGTAGCCGTACGTGCCAAACTGCCGCGCCTTCTCCTCACCTCCGGCACCAGCGAAGGTGTCGATCTGATTCGCAAGTTCGATGTCAACCATTCCCGCTTCCGCTATCACCGTCTCCAACCCTGCGCACGGCAGGGCACCCGCAATTCAACCGGTCCAGAGATCGATGTCTTTGAGAGCGTTTTCCGGAACTGGCCGCTCAACACAGATGTCGGCGATGATCATTCGTCCGCCGGGTTTGAGCACCCGGCGGATCTCCTTGTAGACGCGCAGCTTGTCCGGGCAGAGGTTTATTACGCCGTTCGAGATGACGACATCCGCCCACTCGGACTCGACGGGAAGGTCTTCGATCACACCCGAACGGAACTCCACGTTGTCGAGACCTACCGCCCTGGCCGCGGTGCGAGCTCGCTGGACCATTTCCTCGGTCATGTCGACGCCGACGACGCGGCCCGCTGGTCCCACCCACAGAGCCGCCAAGAACGAGTCCATCCCCGCGCCTGATCCGAGATCGACGACACTGTCACCGGGTTGCGGATGCTCCCAATAGAACGGGTTGCCGACTCCGGCGAAAGCGTCTGTTGCCTCGTCTGGAAGCTCGTCGAGTGGAGACGTTGGGTAGCCCATCCTCAGGGCATGCTCCCGGCCGGTATGGAAGTGAAAGTTCGCGTGGGGATCTTGCGCGACCTCCTTGTACTTCTCTTTTACCTCGCTTCGGAGTCCGTCGATATCGACAGGCTCCTCGACGTTGGCTCCCCGTCCCACCAGGTCAGTCACCGGCATAGTGGGCGGCGCCCTGGAAATTCACTAAGAACGCAGGCACGTCGACTCCTTCTCTTTGCCCACAATTCCCTCAGCCCTTGTTCACGCTCTTGATCTTCAAGAAGTCCTGGGGAAGTGGCGGCGTGTGGGTGAGTTGATAGTCGAGGAACTGCTCCGGGTCGAGCTGAAGCACGGGGTTGATTCGGCGCTCTCTGCCGATTGTCGAGATCGTCTTTCCGTCCATGCCTCGCCCACAGGTCGAGCCCGCGTAGTGCCCGGGGTAGACCTCGACGTCGTCTCGCAGCGAGAGCAAGGTCTGCAGCGACTCGTAGAGCTCCTTCGCTCTCGAGCGCACCTCTGCCTCCTCGATGTCGGTAAGCGCGAGGTCGACCCTGCCTACATCACCCACGAACAGCGTGTCTCCCGTAAGCACGAACCAGTCGTCCACCAACAGACAGACGTGATCGGGCGTATGCCCGGGTGTGTGAATGATCCGGGAACGGCGGTTGCCAATCTCGAGGACATCGCCATCGCTGAGGGGCGAGAACGAGAAGCCGACTTCGGCCGCCGAACCGAGATAGAGGGTCGCCTGTGCAGCTTCTGCGAGAGATCTCGCGCCCGAGAGGTGGTCTGCATGCACGTGAGTGTCGATCACGTGGCTGATCACCATGGCGTTGTCTTCGGCGGTTTCGATATAGCGACCAGGATCACCTTGCGGATCAATGGCGGCACACAAACCGAGAGTCGGGCAGCCCACCAGATAAGAGGCACAGGATCGATCCTCGTGCAGCAACTGTCTAAAGAACACGACTGGCCTGGCTCCTTTCCTCTCCAGCGAGTCTGGTCCCGTCTCACTTGATTGTCAAGTACTTTCTTGAATACTGTAGGACAAGTGGACACCGGCGAAGTGAAGGCGCGCTCCTCGACCATCCAGCTGGGGATTCGAGCGAACCTGGCCCAGTTCGCTCTGCTGGTGGGCGTCAACGGATTGGTCGGAGCGCTGGTCGGCCAGGAGCGAACGCTCGTCCCGCTGTTGGGCGAGCAAGTTTTCGCAGTCGCCTCGAGCACGGCGCTCATGCTCTTTATCGTGAGCTTTGGCTTTGCCAAGGCGGCGGCGAACCTGGCCGCGGGCTATTTGGCGGACCGAATCGGGCGGCGAAAGGTCCTCTTGCTGGGCTGGGCCTTCGGCATCCCAGTGCCGATCGCACTGATGCTCGCGCCTGGGTGGGGTTGGGTGATCGCCGCAAACGTACTGCTCGGCATCAATCAGGGCCTCGCCTGGTCGGCGACGGTGATGATGAAGATAGACCTCGCGGGTCCCCGCCAGCGGGGGCTAGCGATGGGGTTCAACGAATTCGCCGGCTACCTGGCGGTCGCACTCTCCGCCGCGGCCTCAGGATGGCTGGCGTCGCGCTACGGACTTCGACCTGGACCGATGTTCCTGGGACTGGCGATTGTGGGTCTGGGTCTCGGGCTTTCTGTGCTTTGGGTGCGAGAAACGACCTCGCACATGGAACTCGAGAACGGATCGGGATCGGGCAAGAGCTTCCTGGAGGTGGCCGCATTGGGGAGCTATCGACATCGTGGCCTCGCCGCTGCGTCGAGAACGGGCCTGGTCAACAACGCCAACGATGCCCTGGCCTGGGGACTTCTGCCGGTGCTTTTGGTCGGTCAGGGCCTCAGCATCGTGCAGCTGGGTGCGGTGGCAAGTGTCTACCCCGCGATCTGGGGTGTGGGGCAACTGCTGACAGGGGCTTTGAGCGACCGACTGGGAAGGCGGCTTCCCGTAGCCGTGGGGATGTGGACGCAGGCCTTGGCACTGCTTTGGTTCTGGGCTGGCGACGGATTTGAAGAAATGATTGGTGCCGCGGTGCTGCTGGGACTCGGGACCGCGCTGACCTATCCCGCGCTGCTCGCAGCCGTTGGTGACTTGGCAACGCCCTCCTGGCGGGCCACTGCTGTCGGCGTGTACAGAACCTGGCGCGATGGCGGCTATGTCGTTGGGGCGATCGTGGCAGGCGTCCTCGCCGACCTCTTCGATACCCACACGGCGCTGTTGGCGGTGGCCGGAGCAACCGCTCTGTCAGGCCTCGACGCTTGGGTTAACCTCGAGTCTTCAAGTGATGACTTGAGCACTCTAAGATAGATCCATGGCAAACCGAGCCGCAAAACAGGCGCTGTTCGATGAGTTCGCGCGGGTCGCTAAAGCTCTGGCGAGTGGGAGGCGGGCGGAGGTCGTCGATCTCCTTGCTAACGGGGAGCGCAGCGTCGAGAGCATCGCTTCCGAGATCGAGATGTCGGTCGCGAACGCGAGCCAGCACCTCCAGGTCCTTCGGCGCGCAGGTCTCGTCTCCTCGCGTCGTCAGGGAACCTCGATCTTCTATCGGCTTGCGTCGCCCGAGGTAGTGGAGCTGTGGCGCACCCTTCAGCATGTCGCCGGCGAAAGGGTCGCCGAGGTCGACCGACTGGCGCGGGCCTATACCGGCGATCTCAAGGGCGTGGAGCTCTTGACCAAAGAGGAGCTCGTAAAGCGTCTGCGTCGCAAAGACGGTCCGCTCGTTCTAGATGTGCGTCCGGAGGAGGAGTACGCGGCGGGTCATGTGCCCGGCGCAGTGTCGATTCCCGTCGCCGAGCTGAGACGACGTCTCAAGGAACTCCCGAAGAACAAGGAAATCGTCGCCTACTGTCGTGGTTCTTTCTGTGCCTTCGCGCCCGAAGCGGCCCGCTATCTGGACAAGAAGGGCTTCCGGACTTTCATCTTGAATGCTGGAATGCCCGATTGGGAGGCGGCGGGACTCCCCGTCGAAGCCTAAGCCAAGCTGTGCAGCCGTCTAGAGGGGTGGTGTGATTGAACGGCGACATTCGACTCGCCGATCTGCTCTCCGGTTTGTCTTTCGTCTCAGATATAGGCCTTGGCCTTCCTCCCGAAGACGCCTTGCGCTGCTGCCTTGTCGGCACCGCTCTCGCGCGCAAACTCAACCTCTCGGAGATTGAGGTCGCGGATGTCTTCTACACCTCGCTTCTCCAACACATTGGGTGTACCGGGTACGCCCATGAGTCCTATCTGGTGTGGGGTGACGACATTGCAGCGAACCGGGCAGCCCAGAGGACAGATTTCACCCACATCACGGATATTTACACGACTTACCTTTTCACTCTGACCGAGGGCAAAGGGATGCTCCCAAGAGCGCGCATGATTGCAACCCTTACGACCAAGGGTCCTGGTTTCCTCAAACGTTTCACAACCGCAACGTGTGAGGTGGCGGCGCAAACCGCACGCCGGCTGAATCTCCCAGAGGGTGTACAGCGGGGCTTGTACGAGGTATTCGAGTGGTGGAACGGAAGGAGCGCCCCACGTGGTCTAAAAGGCGAGGAAATATCGCTCATCGGGCGAGTGGCGCACGTAGCCGGGGTGGGAGCAAAGTTCGAGCTGTTAGGAGGGCCCGACCTTGCCGTCGAGACCGTGAAAAAGCGAGCGGGGACTGTTTTCGATCCCGCGATTTCGGAGGTATTCGTCACCAACGCTCCAGAACTGTTGGCTGCGGCGAACATCGGTGATCCTCGGGAGCGCGTGCTCGACGCTGAGCCCGAACCCGTTTCAACAGTCCCGGAGTCGCAGTTGGTCGAAGTGGCGGCTGCATTCGGGGACATCGCCGACCTCAAGAACCCGTTCACGCACGGACACTCCGCAGGAGTGGCTCAACTGACGCTGCAAGGGGGCGGGAAGGTGGGCCTCGAAGACGTAACCTTGTTACAGCTACACGTAGCGTCCCTTCTCCACGATCTCGGGCGCGTCGGGATTCCCAACAGCGTCTGGGAAAAGCGCACAAAGTTGACGGCCGCAGATTGGGAGCAGATCCGCCTGCACCCTTATCACTCGGAGCGCATACTTTCCTGTTCCTCGGTCCTGCTGCCGATGGCCGCGATTGCCGGGATGCACCACGAGCGAATGGATGGCTCCGGCTACCATCGGGGCTTCGAGGCTGCCCACATACCAATGACGGCTCGTATTCTGGCGGCTGCGGATGCCTTGCAAGCGATGACCCAGAGCAGGCCACATCGCGCTGCCCTTGATGTCGACGAAGCGGCTGAACGCCTACAAGACGACGCCGCCGCGGGCCGATTCGATCCCGACGCGGTTGCTGCCGTTGTGGATGCCGCGGGCGGTTCTTCGAAGAGGACCATAATTCGACCGGCGGGCCTCAGCGATCGAGAGATCGAGGTACTACGGCTCGTGTGCCAAGGCCTATCGAATCGTGAGGTCGCACGGCGTCTGTACATATCCCCGCGTACGGCCGAGCATCACGTCCAGCACATCTACACGAAGATAGGAGTGTCCAGCAGAGCCGCTGCCGCTCTCTACGGCATGCAGCATGGGCTCGTCACGTGACGCTGATTAGGTAGTTCTACCGATGCGGACCTCGCATCGCCTTAGCCATGCTCGGTTCAGAAGGTTAGGTCGAGCGAAGGAGGCAGGGATGAGCGCAAAAGTGATTGCGCGACGTTTCTTCGACGAGGTCTGGAGCGAAGGAAAGCTGGAAGTCGCCGACGAGTTGTTCTCACCCGACTATGTCGGGCACCCCTCGGATCTCGAGGAGACGGTCCGGGGACCGGAGGCCGTGAAACAGTACGTGAGGGCACTTCTCGAATCATTTTCTGATCTCAGGATGACGATCGACGATCAAGTTGCGGAGGGCGACATGGTCGCAACGCGGTGGTCCGCACGAGGTACCCACGACGGCAATCTGATGGGCACAGAGCCAACCGGGCGAAAGGGCACGGTCACGGGAATCACGATTCATCGCATCCGCGATGACAAGGTGGTCGAGGGTTGGACGAACTGGGACATGCTCGGCATGCTGCAGCAACTCGGTCTCGCGCCTCAGCTCCCGCAAGGCTAGCCGGTGCGCGAATCGCCCCCTGGTCCCTGGCGACCGCTGATCCAAAGGAGGACCAAGTGAAGATTGAGGTGAGCATCAACATCAACCGATTGCCAGAGGATGTGTTTGCGTTCCTGTCCGTCAGGAAGAACGATCCTGTATGGATGGCGTCGGTTGTCGAGTCAGAGTGGACGGACCCTTCTGCAACCCTGCAAGTGGGTAGGCGGGGTCGGATGGTGATGAAGTTCTTCGGACGCCGCTTGGAGTTCATAGACGAGGTGACCAAGTACGAGTCCGGTAGGCAGATAGCCCATAGGACGGTCAAAGGACCGTTCCTGCTAAACACCGCCTGCCGATGTGGATCGGAAATAGGAGGCTGCCGAACTACGGTCGAGGCTCATGCCGAGAGAATGATGGGGAGAGGGGTCGACCCACTGGTTGCCAAGCTCATGCACCGTGGGTTCAAGTCCGATCTCGCGAGGCTTAAGGGAATCCTTGAAAGTCAGCAGGTCATCCTGGCCGAAGGGGGCACTTCGGCCTCTGGACAAGAAGGACCTTCATTGTTGTAGCGAATTGAGTTTCGAAGGTTCGATTCTCTGGTCACTACTACGGGCTTCGTCCTGTCACGACCTCGCAAGGGGATGGCCTCCTGAGCATGGCCGACCGACTCGAAGCAATCGGAGCCACGCTAGAGCTCAGAACTTTGCGGTTTTCGTTCACGCTCGACCTGCAATGGTCCTTGCTAGCAGAGCGCGAGTCCCCTTAGTCGCGGGCAGGGTTTCGAGTCCCTGGGGAGCCCACAAGTAGGCGGTCGTCAAGGACGGCTACCACCATGAGCCGGGATATCTCGTAACCGCAGCTCCCAGACTGGCTTCTCCTCACACGCGGTTTCACACGTCGTTGCACGAATCTGCTGCTGCATCACGGGAAGTGAAACCGAGATAGGCGCAGAGCGGGCATTGGGGCCGAGCGTTAGGTAACGCCAAGACGAGGAGGAAACCCAGTGGATATCGGAAGAATCGAGCGAATCATCGGGATAGAGAGGATCGACGAAGTCGTCCCGGTCCCGGATCCTCAGCCGGTACCGCCTCTCGATCCGGATGTGGTGCCGGTATGAGCGTCCCCGACGCGATCACCCCCCTCATCGGGTATAGGACATGGGCGATGGGCCTCGGCCAACTGTGGTCTCCGCACGGGGGCAGGCAGCGCTGGCCAAGGACGGAACCACTACGGGCTATCTGCCTTAAACACGGCGTCCCCAGCTTCGTCAATCCCCGAATACCCGAACACGCCGCACCGGATCAAGGCTGCACCTGCGGCATCTATGCGGTCTTCGCACCGTGGGATCTGGAGTTCCACAAGCCGGGCAATCCGTGGGCCCTCGTTGCTGGACGAGTCGAGGGATGGGGGCGCGTCGCTCTTGGAGAGAAGGGGTTCAGGGCCGAGCTTGCACAACCGCGTCAGCTGTTCGCGGAGCTGTGGTGGGACGAGGCCACTCGGCGCGCCGCAGCGCGTGCCGCTCGCGCCTATGGGATCCCGTTTGTCACATGGGAAACATCGCCGACACAGAGCGCCCTGCCTGGTTGAGTTGCTCCAAGCAAGTCAGGGTCGGCCTACTCTCTCCGGACCCACACCGTTCTAGTCAACAGAATCCCCCAGGTGTGGGTGCTGGCCTCTCGGGCAATGCTGATCCCGGCGGGTCGATGATGACGACCGCGCAGCCTCGCGTGACGGTCGCATGCCTTCTCGGGGCCACCTAGGTCGTGAATCGCTTCACGTCATGCCCTGATTCGTTGCGGGACTCTCGAGTTCAGAAGAAGCGATTGATCCCTCCCGACAAACCATCACGAGCCGGGACATCTCACCACCTGAATTTCCGACTGCTCTTGTTCTCACACGCGCTTTCACACGTCGTCACACGAAGCTGCCTCTGTCAGCACGGGTTAAAGAAAAGGAGAGGAACATGGCAGCCAAGGTCGAGACCCTCAGGATCATCGTTCAGCCCAACACCAGAAAGCGTCCGATCGTCGCCCGCTTCGCCACCGCTGCTCGGAATTGGGCACGCAGAGGCCAGCTTGGCCCGACTTCGACCTCGGAGATGCGTGGTTACACGGGAGCTCGCTAACCGCATAATCGAACCCATGGCGCAACTTACGATCCAGCTGCTGGGGCGTCCAAGCCTCGAGCGAGACGGAGCGCCCGCACCTCCACCCAAGGGGAAGAAGGTGTGGGCGCTGCTCGCGTACCTGATCCGCTCCGAGGCCCCAGTGTCGCGTGGACGCCTTGCCTCGCTGTTGTTCGCGGATGCGGACGACCCTCTGGGGACGCTGCGCTGGAACCTCGCCGAACTCAGGCGCCTGCTTGGCATCAAAGGCATCCTGCGAGGCGAACCGATCGAGCTCCACTTGCCCACCGACACTCAGGTAGACCTCGAGCGCGTGATCCATGGAACGTGGCGTCAGGCCATGTCGGTGCCGACGATCGGTGACACGTTCCTCGAAGGACTGAGCTTCCCCGGCTGCCCCGCGTTCGAGACCTGGCTCCTAACGGAGCGAAGACATCTCGCGAATGCCTCTGCCGGCGTCATGCGTGAAGCCGCGCTCGGCCGCATCGCGGCGGGGGCCGCGGCCGATGCCGTAAAACTTGCGCGCAAACTAGTCGAAGTCGACCCGCTCGACGAGTCCTACCAAGCGCTATTGATCCGCAGCCTCGCGGCCTCCGGCGATCGCGATGGGGCCAGGGCGCAGCTCGAGGCATGCCGCGCTTTGTTGATGAAGGAGCTCGGTGTAGAGCCCGGACCCGATGTACGCAACGCCGTCGACGCTCCAACAGCATCTTCGCCGCCGCGGAGGGCAGTGGTCAGCTCCGCTTCGGCACGCGCGCAAATGGACGCGGGAGAAGCAGCAATCGCGGCCGGCGCTGTCGATACAGGCCTAACCTCTCTGCGATCTGCCGCATCCGAGGCGGAGGCCCTCGGCGATGGCTCGCTTGAGGCGCAGGCATTGCTCGCGCTCGGATCGTCTTTGATCCACGCGCCGCGCGGGCGTGACGAAGAGGGATCGGTTGTTCTACATAGAGCGATCGATGTCGCATTGGAAGCGGAGCTCGAGCGGGTCGTAGCCGGGTCGCGGCGGGAGCTCGGTTACGTCGAGATGCTTGCCGCACGCTACGACCGCAGCCGCACCTGGCTGGAACGCGCTCTCGAAGCCGTCGGAGACGATGTGACCGAGGAGGCGATGATCCGCGCGGTCTTGGGAGCGTGCTGGTCCGATACGGCTCATTACCCTGAAGCGATAGCGGAGCTCGAGCGTTCGCTCGCCCTCGCCGAGGAGGCCCGCGCCGGCAGGCAAATCGCGTTCACGTGTGCCTTTCTGGCGCGGGTCCGGCTTCTCACGGGCGACGTCGATGAGGCTCGAACCTTGGCCCTGCGCGCGAAGCTGATGGCCGAACAGGAAGGTTGGACCTCGTTCGTAGCATGGCCCGAGAGCTTCGTTGGCGATTGCTTCCTCGCCGAGGGTGATGCGGATAAGGCCGCGGACGCTTACGAACATGCGTTTACGCTCGGTTGCCAGATCGGCGATCCCTGCTGGGAGGGAGTCGGCGCGCGGGGGATCGGGCTCGTGAAGGAACGGCGCGGTCTCGTGGACGAGGCGATCGACTGGCTCGACGACGCGCGCACACGCTGCGTCAGGATCGCCGACGCGTACATGTGGGTTGAGGCCTATTGCCAGGACGCATTGTGTCAGATTGCGATCGCTCACGGTGTGGATGGCGCGCCGCGATTCGTGGAGGAGCTCGAAACCAATGCTGCGTCGAGGGGAATGCGGGAGTTCGTGGTGAGGGCCCATCTCCATCACCACCGCCTGGGTGATGAGAAGGCGCTCGACGCCGCCACAGTGCTGGCGGGGCACATCGCCAACCCTTCGTTGCACAAAGCCCTGGACGAAGCGCGCCCCCTACCAGCGGATCGCTGACCTGCCTGAGCGCGTCAAGCTTGTGGACCAAGTCCAGGCATGCTGTTCTGGACGCCTTGGAGAAGAGGGGGTCGATTCGATCGCAAGGTGCCGCCTGACTTCTTCCGGTTAGAAGTACACGTAATCGTGCTTGACTTTCTTGTGCGCAGACAACGACCCTGGCGAGGGAGCTGACAACTGAGCTCAGAACTTCATGGTTTACATTCACGCCTGACCTGCAGTTTTGCTGCTTAGCACAGCGCACACAGCCGGAGTCCTTTTAATCCGGCGGGCAGGGTTCGAGTCCCTGGGGGCCCACAAACCGCTGACCGAAAAGCTGCTGCGCGCCCATAACTCGGGATCTGACGCTTCGCGATTGACAAACTGGCCTGA
>Ga0190265_10003816_pt1 | contig 10347 bp, 8 predicted proteins | sample Popmic124T_FD_133135 | JGI IMG/M metagenome (GOLD analysis project Ga0190265, IMG submission 133135) | Populus adjacent soil microbial communities from riparian zone of Indian Creek, Utah, USA - 124 T | ecosystem: Environmental > Terrestrial > Soil > Riparian zone | place: USA: Utah | collected...
GACGTGCACGGCCCGCGTTCCTCCGCGCGGGAACGCGCGGTCTCCAGCAACTGACTCGCGACGCACCTATTTTCGCGTGAGCTCGAATCCCGCAACCCCAGCCCCAGCACCGATGTCGAACATGTACAAAGCAACTCCGCATTCGCTCCCTTGGCTTCGCTTGCTCCTTCCACTGCTGTCGCTCGCAGCGACTCCGTTCGCACCCGCGCAGGCGCACGCACAGGCCGATCCGCCGCCGGCCGAGGCCGCGGCACCCGCACCGCCACCGCCGCCCTACTCGCTGCCATGGCAGCTGCGCCCGGTCGTGGCCGGAAACGTGGTTCGCTCCGACACCGCGATCGCGTTCTACGAAAACCCCGTGTCCGGAGAGTCCGGCAGCACGGTCGCCAGCATGCTGCTCGGCAGCTACAAGGTGACGCCGGACTTCGCGCCACTGGTGCGCCTGGGCGTCGTGAGCAACAGCCCGCCCGAAAGCGCGGGTGAGAGCGGGTTCAACTTCATCAACCCGGTCGTCGGCGGTACGTACGCGTTCAAGCTCTCTCCCGACTTCAAGCTGGCCGCGTTCCTGGGCTTGACCATCCCGGTCGGCGGCGGTGGCGGCGACATGCCCGAATCAGGCAACGCTGCAGCGAATGGCGCCGGCATCGTCGCGCGTTCCGCGATGGACAACGCCATGTTCGCGGTCAACTACTTCACGATCTTCCCGGGCGTCGGGCTCGCCTACGTGAACCACGGCTTCACGGCGCAGATCGAGGTGACCCTGCTGGAGCTGCTGCGCGTGCGTGGCAAGGACAATCCCGCGAACGCCGACAGCGCGCGCACCAACTTCACCGCGGGTTTGCACCTCGGGTACTTCTTCATTCCGCAGCTGTCGGCCGGCGCCGAGCTGCGCCACCAGCGCTGGCTCTCGACGCCCAGCACGATCAAAGCCGGCGGCATGACCATGAGAACGCAAGCGATGGAGGACACCCTCCGCGATACCACGACGTTCGCGATCGGCATCCGAGGTCACATCAAGCTCAACGACACCATGTGGCTGCGACCCGGCATTGCCTACGCACGCGCGCTCGACGATCCGATGGACCTCGCGAAGTACAACATCGTCCAGGTGGATCTCCCGTTCGTGTTCTGACTTCTCCTCTCGGGAGGGGCGTGCTGCTCCCAGGCGCCCCTCCCGCCTCGTCCTAGCTGAGTTGTATTGACGCAGCCATCTCCAACGTTTCTCGAACCCGCAATCCGCACGAAATCTGGACGCGCTAAACGACACGTGGCGCGCCATCCAGCAGCATCGATGGTGAAAACATGAAACGCTCTCGCAAGACCTCCCGCACCGCAGTCACACCGTCCGCCACCAACAAGCTCTCTCGCCGGGCTTTCATCGAGCTGGGCGCCGCCGGCCTCGGTGGTGCGCTGCTCGGCGGGGCCGCCGCCTGCGGAGGAGGAAAGACCGAGGCACCGGCCTCACCTTCAGCTGAAACGGCGGCCAAACCGTCCGCGGCGACCAAGCCGAGCGACGGACCGGAGGTGACCGACGTCCGCTTCGGGATGATCGCGCTCACCGACTGTTCGCCGATCGTGGTGGCGCACGAGAAGGGGCTGTTCAAGAAGTACGGCATCAACTCGACGGTGGTGAAGGGCGCCAGCTGGGCGGCGATCCGCGATTCGCTCACCAACGGCGACATTCAAGCCACCCACATGCTGATCGGGATGCCGATCGCCTCGACGATGGGTTTGCTGGGAGCGCCCAAGGTCCCGATGGTCATTCCCTGGATGATGAACCGCAACGGTCAGGCGATCACGCTCAAGGCCGAGCTCAAGGCCAAGGTCGCCACCGACCCCAAGAAGCTCAAAGCGCTGGCCGACGCCGCCAAGAAGGCTGGCTCGCCGATGACCTTCGCGATGACCTTCCCACCGGGTACCCACGCGATGTGGATGCGCTACTTCCTGGCCTCGGGCGGCATCAACCCCGACAAGGACGTCGCGCTCGTCACCATTCCGCCGGCGCAGATGGTCGCCAACATGAAGATCGGCAAGATGGACGGCTTCTGCGTCGGCGAGCCCTGGAACGCGCGCGCGATCGCGGACGGCATCGGCTACACGGCGATCACCACCCAGGACATGTGGAAGGACCACCCCGAGAAAGTGTGTGCCTTCAGGGAAGACTTCGCGGAGAAGAATCCCAAAACCGTCAAGGCGGTGCTCAAGGCGCTGCACGAAGCCAGCGTGTGGCTAGACGACATGAAGAACCGTCCGGAGCAAGCCGAGATCGTCTCGCGCGCCACGTACATCAACTGTCCACCCGAGCTGATCCTCGGCCGCCTGCAAGGGCACTACGACTACGGCGACGGGCGCAAGGCCGAAGATCCCAACTACATGATCTTCAGCGACCGCAACTGCAACTACCCACAACCGAAGTACGCGGCGTGGTGGCTGACCCAGTTCCGACGCTGGGGCATGGTCTCGGCCGCGCCGGACTACGAAGGCATCGCGCGCAAGGTCATGCGGACCGATCTCTACGAAGAAGCGATGAAGGAGCTCGGCTATCAGCACGGCGGCCGCGACGACAGTCCCGAGACGTTCTTCGACGGCGTCGAGTTCGACCCGAAGGAAGCCGAGGCATACGCCACATCGTTCGCGGTCCACAGCATGGTGTCGGCCTGAACGGAGAGGAACGAGTGACCACTCTAACCATCAAACGTTCACTGACCGGCGCGGTCGATACGGTGCTGTTTCCGTTGCTCGGAATCGGCTGCGTGATCGCGCTGTGGACTCTGGCGAGCGCGACCTTCGCGCCCACACTCCCCAATCCAATCAAGACCTGGGAGGCGAGCAGGCTGTACGTGCTCGAGCCGTTCGAGAAGCGCGGAGAGCTCGACCAGGGCATCCTGCGTTTCACCTGGTACTCGCTCGTGCGCGTGGCCAAGGGCTACACGCTCGGCCTGCTGGTCGGCACGCCGCTCGGGCTGATGCTCGGCATCTCCAAGGCCTTCAGCCGTAGCTTCGACCCGATGATTCAGGTGCTGCGTCCGGTCTCGCCGCTGGCGTGGCTGCCGCTCGGGCTGGTGCTGTTCCAGAAGCCCGAGCCGGCAGGCCTGTTCACGATCGCGATGTGCTCGATGTGGCCGACCGTGCTCAACACCGCGCTCGGCGTGAAGTCGATCCCGCAGGACTACATCAACGTCGCGCGCGTGCTGCGGCTGTCGCGCACCAAGATGCTGTTCAAGGTGATGCTGCCTTCGGCGCTGCCCTACATGTTCACCGGCTTCCGGCTCAGCCTCGGCATCGCCTGGCTGGTGATCGTGGCCTCGGAGATGCTGACCGGCGCCCCGGGGGTGGGCGGCTTCCTGTGGCAGGAATACAACAGCCTGATCTACGAACACCTGATCCTGTGCATCATCACCATCGGCGTGGTGGGCTTCCTGCTCGACCGGCTGATGAGCATGATCGAGTCGCGCCTGAGGATGGCCTAGCCCCATGGCGCTGCTCGAGCTCAAAGCTGTGTGCAAGAGCTACGACGGCGAAGCTCGGCCTGGCCGTTTCGCAGGCCGTAGCGACGTCCTACGCAACATCGATCTCGCGGTCGAAGCGGGCGAGTTCCTCGCCATCGTCGGCTACTCCGGTGCCGGCAAGTCCACCTTGATGTCGCTGATGGCGGGGCTCATCCCCGCCGACTCCGGCAGCATGACCTTCGACGGCAGACCGATCCGCGAGCCGGGACCGGAGCGCGGCGTGGTGTTCCAGAACTACTCGCTGCTGCCCTGGCTGACCGTGTTCGAGAACGTGTACCTCGCCGTCGACCAGGTCTTCACCGACTGGCCGCGGGCGAAGAAGCGCGCGCACACCGAGCAGCAGATCGCGCTGGTGAACCTGACGCCAGCGCGCGACAAGCGCCCGGCTCAGCTGTCGGGCGGCATGCGCCAGCGCGTCGCGCTCGCGCGCGGGCTGGCCATGGACCCGGCCGTGCTGCTGCTCGACGAGCCGCTGGGCGCGCTCGACGCGCTGACCCGCGCGGTGCTGCAGGACGAGCTGGCGCGGCTGTGCCAGGCCAGCGGCAAGACGATCGTGCTGGTCACCAACGACGTCGACGAAGCGATCCTGCTCGCCGACCGGATCATCCCGCTCGGCGCGGGCCCGGCGGCGACGCTCGGACCCTCGTTCGCGGTCGAGATCGCGCGCCCGCGCGATCGCAAGGCGCTCAACCGCGACCAAGCGTGGAAGCGAGTGCGCGCGCAGGTCATCGACTACCTGCTGAGCTCCGCCAAGGCCTCGCGCAACCGCGCGCCCAAGCCGAACGCGCCCGCGCTGCAGGGCACGCTGGAGCCGGCCGAATGAACGCGCGGCACCTCGAGTTCAGCGGCGTGAGCAAGGTCTTCCCGGGCGAGAACGGCCCGGCGGTGATCGTGCAGAACTTCAACCTGAAGATCGCGGACGGCGAGTTCCTGTGCCTGATCGGGCACTCGGGCTGCGGCAAGTCGACGGTGCTGTCGATGGCGGCGGGCCTGCAGCCGCTGAGCTCGGGCGCGATCATCCTGGCCGGCAAGGAGATCACGGGTCCGGGCCCCGACCGCGGCGTGGTGTTTCAAGCTCCGAGCTTGTTCCACTGGATGAGCGCGCTGCAAAACGTGGTGCTCGGCGTCGAGCAGGTCTTCCCGAACGAGACCCGCGCCGAGCGCGAGGCGATCGCGCGCGAATACCTGACGCTGGTCGGGCTCGAGGACGCGCTCGACAAGCGGCCGGCCGAGCTCTCCGCCGGCATGCGCCAGCGCGTCGGCCTGGCGCGCGCGTTCGCGCTCTCGCCGCGCGTGCTCTTGCTCGACGAGCCGTTCGGCATGCTCGACTCGCTCTCGCGGCTCGAGCTGCAGGAGGCGCTGCTCGAGCTGTGGCGCAAGGATCGCAAGACCGCGCTGATGATCACGCACGACGTCGACGAAGCGCTCTTCCTCTCCGATCGCGTGGCGATGATGACCCAGGGCCCGGCCGCCAGGGTCGGCGACATCCTGGAGGTGCCGTTCGAACGGCCGCGCAACCGGCGCGCGATCCTGGAGGATCCGCGCTACTACGAGCTGCGCGAGCGCATCATCGACTTCCTGGAAGCCGAGGACGAACGCCGCGCCGCCGCCGAAGCGGGCACCGCCCACGCAGCCGGCCGGTCACCGGCGACGGGGGGCGCGACCAGCTAGAGAGATTCACAGGAAGGCGGGAAGGCGGGAAGTGCAGGCGGGATTTTGTCCTTCCCGGCTTCCCGTCTTCCTGTTGATCCTCTTCCATTCGCCCCCGCTCGGTCTGTGGTTCATACTCCGCGCCGGCCGCGGGATGCGCGGCTCGCGCGTCATGACCGAGCCGTCGACTCTCAGCTGTATGCATCGCCCGCCGTGCCCGGGCTGTCCGCGCTTCGGCGCGGGGCTGAGCGCGGATCATCCCGAGCTCGCTGCGCTGAGCGAGCTGGCGGAACGGGCGGGCATCGCCCTCGAGCTCGACGCCAGCGGCCCGGTGCTCGGCTATCGCCAGCGCGCGCGGCTCGCCGTGCGCGGGCGGATGGACGCGCCGCAGATCGGTATCTTCGAACAGGGCACGCATCGCGCGCTGCACATCCCGCGCTGCCTGGTGCACCACCCGCTGGTCAACGAGGTGTCGACCACCCTGGCGCAGGCGCTGCGCGAGCTGCGCGTCCCGCCCTATGCCGATGCCACCCACCGCGGAGTCGTGCGCTACCTGCAGGTCGTGGTGGAGCGCGCTTCGCGCAGCGCGCAGGTGGTGCTGGTCGTCAACGGGACCGAGCACGAAGGGCTCGCGCCGCTGCTCGTACGCCTGCGCGAGCGGCTCGGCGAACGCCTGCACAGCTTGTTCCTGAGCGACCACCGCGCGCGCAGCAACGCCATCCTCGGTCCGCGCTGCGAGCGCGTGCACGGGCCGGCCGCGGTGCGCGAGTCGATCGCCGGCGCGAGCGTGTTCTTTCCCCCGGACGCCTTCGGGCAGAGCAACCTCGGGCTGTACGAGCGGATCGTGGAGCGCATCGGCAGCATGGTCCCGGACGGCTCGGACGTGCTCGAGACCTACGCGGGCACGGGGCCGATCGGCTTGTCGCTGCTGCCGCGGGTCGCGCGCGTGCGCTTCAACGAATCGGCCGCCGGCTCGCTCGCCGGCTTGCGCATGGGCGTCGAGGCGCTGAGCCCCGAGCTGCAGGCGCGCTGCGAGCTCCACCCCGGTCCGGTGGCGGAGCACCTCGCGCTCGCGCAGCAGGGCGAGCTGGTGATCGCCGATCCCCCGCGCAAGGGCCTCGATGCCGGCCTGCTGCAGGCGCTGTGCGCGCGCCCGCCCGCGCGCTTCGTGTATCTCAGCTGCGGCTTGCCGGCGCTGCTGCGCGACGCGCAGGCGCTGATCGCGAGCGGTGCGCTTCAGCTGCAGGAGCTGATCGCGTACGACCTGTTTCCGTTCACGGCGCACGTCGAGACGCTGGCGCGGTTCGAGCGGGTGTGATGAACAGGCGGGTACTGACGGCTCTGTTGTTGCTCTGCGCGTGCGACACGGCGCGGCCGCCACGGCGCAAGGTCGCGCCCAGCGAGCAGCCGCGGCCCGAGCGTTCGGCGGAGACGGGGACCTCGGCCATACCCGAGCTGCGCGTGGTGACCGGCATGCAGCTGCGCGGCGAGATCGCGCGCAGCGGGCGCAAGGCCACGCTGGTCAACCTGTGGGCGAGCTGGTGCGGCAGCTGCAAGCGCGAGATCCCGATGTTGCTGGAAGTGGCGCGCGGGATGGAGAGCGAAGGCGTCGGGCTGGTGCTGGTCAGCGCGGACGACGAGAAATCACGGCCGCGCGCGGTCGAGCTGCTGCGCGAGCACGGCGTGCCGCTACCCAGCCACGCGCTCGGCGGGCGAGTCAACGCGTTCGCGCGCGCGGTCGATCCGCGCTGGCAGGGCGCGCTGCCCGCGACCTTCTTGCTCGATGCGGAGGCCACCGTGCGCTACTTCTGGAACGGCCCGGTGCTCGCCCACGAGGTCGCCCCGATCGTGCAGGGGTTGCTGGCTGGCGAGGCGATCGACGGTATGACCGATTACGCGGCGCCGCGGGCGGAGTAGCGGCCGAGCCCGAGTCTGACGGATCCCACGGAATCTCGCTCTCCGAAGTGGGCGGGCTGCCCGTATTTCCGTGCGGATTCGTCAGAGTCCGACTCCGAGGCTCTGGGTTGTGCTGGGGTGGTACGGCTCCGGTGGGTTTGGATTTGGTTGGTCTGATCTGCGAGCCGAGCATTGTGCCTACGAATCACCGCGACCACGGCTGGCGCAGAACGTGCGCCTCTCAGGGGCGTGAACAACGAAACCAAACCAACCGGAGCGAGCGATCAGCGCTAGCACTGCGGTTCAGCTGCGTTTTCCGAGTCCGTGTCCGATTCCGAGTCCGAGTCCGTGTCCGATTCCGAGTCCGTATCCGACTCCGGTTCCGACCCCGCTACCGCCCGACGATCAGCGCGCAACGCGCCCACGGCAGGATCGCGCCGTCGCCGGCGATGACAGGCGGCGTGGCGCTGGTCAGGCGCAGGTAGTACGTCCCGTCGCGCTCCACTTGCGTGCGTTCGATGTTCAGGTTGGCGCTGCTCGTCTCGGTCGCGGAGGCGAGCACCTGGTCGGCGTCGTCGCGCAGCTCGGCGTTCAGACCGCGCACCCCCGAGCCGCCCGACTCGCCCTCGCACACCACCAGGATCGACTCGAGCGCGATCGCGTCGACCTTGAAGTAGTCGACGTCGTTCTCCGGCAACGTCGCGAGCACCAGCCCGCGCCGCGAGAACTGGCCCTCCAACATGAGCGACTCGGCGCCCGCGAGCACGCCGTTGTCGGCCTCGCTTTGCTCGCGTGGGTTGTCGGGGAGCAGCACGACATCGAGCGCGTAGAAGGGGTTGTCGCCGAGCTCGCCGCCGGTCTTCACCAGCAGGCGGTAGGGCACGGCCTCGACCGGCGGATCGAGCGCGACCTGTCCGCTGCTGCGATCGATGTGCGCGATCAGCTGCTGCTCGGCGTCCAGCAGCTCGACCTCTCCGCCCAGCGCGCTCGATCCGTTGCCGTCGCTGCCCGACGCCAGCACGCGCCCGATCAGCGCGCGCGCTTCGCTGCCCGTGAAATCGAAGGTGCCGGGCTCGGCGCCGAGCTCGCCGAGCAAGGTCGCGTACAGATAGCCAGTGCGCTCATCGAGCGCGAACTCGACCGGGCTCGGCTCAGCGCCGTGCGCGAGCGCGATCCCGGGCACCCCGTCGCGCAGCGCGCGCAGCTCCAGGTGATAGAACACCAGCGCGAAGTCGCTGTTGAAGAACTCGTCCGGCGTGTAGAGGTCCTCGACCCGGATGTAGTAGTCGCCGTCGGCCGGCAACCGGACCACCAGCCGCGCGTCGAACCCATCACCGGGCCACAGCGAGCCGTCGTCGTTCGTCGCGATCAGCGTGCGCTCGGCGTCGTGGAGCGAGACCACGAGGTCGGGGGTGAACGAGCCGCGATCGGTGCTGATCTCGAAGAACTCGCCGGCCATCCCGGTGAACACGTAGTAGTCCACCTGGTCGGCCGCGACCTCGTCCTGCAGCAGCGGCTTGGCGTCCGGCTCGATCCGCTTGGCGGTCTCGAAGCTGAGATTGCTCGGCACCGGACGCGTGAAACCGGCTTCGCGCATCGTAGCGTCCGCGGGCATGCCGCCGTCGATCGGCGCCTCGGCGTCGGAGACGGCTGCATCGAACGCGCCGGCGTCGAACGCACCATCCGGCGCGGGCTCGCTGCTGTCTGCATCCGCGTCTTCGGGCCGCGCGCCGTCGCGCATGGCGCCCGCGTCGCGGCGCCCTTCGGGCTGCTCGCGATCCTCCCCACAACCGACGATCCCGAGCGCGGCGGCCAAGCAAATCGAGCCCGAGGTGCAACGCATGGGCGGAGCATACGCGAGCGGCTGAGGAATACAGGGGGCGCGGCTGCGGCTGCAGAAATCTGACCCCGGATCGGCCTGCGTGCGACCCTTCTGGTGCTCTGACCGAGGGGATTTGATCCCGGATCGCGCTTGAGGCGGCGTTGAATGCGAGGAGCCGGACCGCAGGAATACTCCCTGTATTTCAAGGTTCGGCGACATAGCAGACGACGTTGGATCGAGCGTGAGGCGGGCTCAAAATCCCCCCGGTCAGAGCACCAGTCTCAGGGGGCCACTTGGGTCAATCGAGCTACCGGCAATGGCGCCTGCTCGCGACGGGCCTGTCGATCGCGCTCGGCGCGTTCCTGCTGCATCTCGTGCTTTACGTCGGGCCGCGCGAGGGCGCGATCGACCGCCGCAACGCGCGCGCGCTGGCCGCGATCAGCAACTTGGTCGGCAAGGAGCTGCGACACCTCGTCGACATCCTCGACAAGGGCACGAGCCCGAGCGCGGCGCGCAGCTGCGACGCCAGCAGCAGCGACGCGGCGAGCGCGGATGCCCAGGCGAGCGGCTCGCCCGGCGAGCGCTTGGCGCGCGCGCTCGAGCAGCGGCTACGGCTCGCGATCGAGGCCAACGAAGCGCTCGCGATCGCGGTCAGCAGCGATCCCGGCTTCGCGTGCGGCAGCCCGCCGACCACCAGCCTGACCGTGCCCGAGAGCGCAGCTGCGCCGGTGCTCGCGATCACGCGACGCCTGTGCGTGCCGGATGCAGCCGGTGCTCCGCAGCCGTTGCGCATCGCGGCGGAGCTGCGCCTGGCCAAGCTGCTGCCGCGCCGCGGACAAGGCGGTGACCGGCTCGATCAGCTGTTGGTGATCGATTCGCAGCGGCGCGTGCTGTACCAGGACGCCGGCGCCGGCCAGCAGCTCACGGAGCTGCCCAAGCCCGAGACCAAGGCCTCCGGCCAGCTCGCCGAGCCGTTGCTGGCGTGGAGCGCGCACCGCCCGACCGTCTCGCTCGGCGGTCGCGGCTACTTCGCGTACGAGCAAGCGATCCCTGGCGTCGCCGGGCTCAACGGCGGCTCGCAGGCGAGCGCGCCGCAGCTGCGCGCGGTCGGCCTGGTCGACGTCGATCACTTCGCACGCGAGCGCTTCGCGCTGCCGGTCACGCTCACGCTCGGCGTGGCGTGCCTGTTGCTGTTCGCGCTGTTGTCGTGGCCGTTCCTGAAGCTGATCCTGATCGGCCCGCGCGAGCGCCTGCGCGCGGTGGACGGGCAGCTGCTGTTCTTCGGCATCGTCGCGTGCGCGGGCCTGGCCACGATCCTGTGCCAGGACGCCTTCTACTTGAAGGAAGAAGGCCGCCGGCGCGTGCAGCGCCTCGCGAGCCTCGCCAGCGGCGTCGATGCCAGCCTCGAAGCCGAGCTGCGCGCCGGGCACGCGCTGCTGGCAGGGTTCGCGCGCAAGCTCGCCGAGCAGC
>Ga0190265_10003817_pt1 | contig 10347 bp, 7 predicted proteins | sample Popmic124T_FD_133135 | JGI IMG/M metagenome (GOLD analysis project Ga0190265, IMG submission 133135) | Populus adjacent soil microbial communities from riparian zone of Indian Creek, Utah, USA - 124 T | ecosystem: Environmental > Terrestrial > Soil > Riparian zone | place: USA: Utah | collected...
CCACTGGTCGTGGGCCTCGGCGTCGAGGATCGGGCTGTCGAAGAGCGGGCTTTTGGAAATCTGGACGAGGTAAATGATGCGGAGGCTCAGCGCGAGCAGGAAGATGGCGACGAAGAACAGATAGTCGGCCGCGCGCAGCGGCGTTCCCTGCAGCGCGCCGAACGGCGTGTTAAGCCCACTGGCCGAAGTCGATTCAGTCGCGAGACGAAATGAGGGAGTGTGAGTCTCGCCGGTCTGGATGTGCTCTGCTGGTTCGCCGGACAATTCTGAGAACTCCCTGCCATGCGTCCGTTGAAACACTCTGTCTTACTGTTAAAGGCATTACTCAGCTCGGCGGAGCACGGAATGAGTCCAATCACGGCGACGGCTGCGTCGCCGGGACGGCATCATTCATCGATCCATTCTTCGAATCGCTGGAGCCATTTTTCCCATGGGTATAGCCCAGTGTATCAAGCAATTTGCTCATCTTGCTGTCCACGTCGCTCGGATCGGCCGCGATCGTCGCGCCGGAGGCGAGGTCCACCCGGCTGCGCAGGAGTTCGCGGAACCCCGCGGTTTTTTCCGCGTCGACCGAAACCAGGTTTCGCTGCTCATCAGGATCGGCAACGAGGTTATACAGTTCCTCGCGACCCTTCGCCTCGACGATGAACTTGTAGTCGCGCACGCGCACCGCGTGCTTGTCGTACTCCACGGCCGATGGGCCGGTTCCGAAGCTGACGATCGCCCCGAGGAAGACCTCTTCGCCGTTTTCGCTCTCGGCCCCCGAGTACGCCGGATTCAGGAGGCTATCGCCCTCGGCCTGATCGGAAATGTTGACGCGGGCGAAATCGAGAATCGTCGAGAAGAGGTCCACCGTTTCGGCGAGGTTCTTCCGCCGCGCCGGCTTCACGTCCATGCTCTTGGGGAACTTCATGATGAGCGGGATTCGCACCATGTCGTCGTACAGGTCCGTATTGTGGCCGAAGCGCTTGTGTTTGAAAAAGGCATCCCCATGATCGGCCGTGAGAATGACGAGCGATTCGTCGAATAAACCCGCTTCCTTCATTCGCTTGAACAGTTCGCCGATCGCTGCATCGACGTATTGCACGTTGGCGCGGTAACGGCCCATCAGGTATTTGATGGTCTGTTCCGAGGTCTCGCCCTCTTGCGTCGCCAGTTCCCAGCGATGGTGCATCGTTTTCCAGTCGGCCGGGCCGCAGTCGAAGCGCTTGAGGTATTCGGCGGGAGGGTCGTAGGGTTTGTGCGGCTGCAAATAATGGATGTACGCGAAGGTGCCGGTTTTGCTCCAGTTGGCGATGCGGCGAAAGACTTCGCCGTTCACGTCGGCCGGTTGGGCGACGGCGAAGGCGGTGGTTTCCTCGGCGACGCGGCGCTTGATGACCTCGGGCAATTTGTAGACTTCGACGCACTCGTCATAGCCGCGGTCGAGGCCCCAGTTGGGCGCGCCGGCGAAGGGGTTGGCGACGATACTGCACGTTCGGAAGCCGGCGTCGCCGAGCAGTGCCGGGAGGGTGGCAAGCCGCTGGGGCACCTTGATGGTGTCGTTCATCCGGTGCGTGGACGTGCGCGTGCCGGTGAGGAAGCTGGTGGTGGTGAGGAGGGTGGAGGGCGCCTGGCTGTAGGCGTTTTCGAAGAGGACGGCTTCGCCGGCGAAGGCGTCGATGTTGGGGCTGGTCGAGTGATTGTCGCCGTAACAGCCGAAGAAGGCCGCGGAGGCGGCATCGACGACGATGACGAATACGCTCGGAGATGAAGTAGACTTCTCGTTTGCCTTGTCGCACGCGCCGACGCACAGCAGCGCGCTCAGAAGTGCGGCGACGATGCCTGATCCGATCTGCGGTCTACGATTCATCGGTGAGCGTCGCCAGCCTTTTCGACGGGTTGAGAAGTTGCCCCATTGTCGGCGGGCTGGGTGGAAGGATTGTCGCGGGCGGAGGTCGCTGTATCGTGGTCATAGGCCGTGTCTTCGTCCTCGGACGGCGCCTCACCCAACGCGTAGCCAAGACTCGCGAGATGTTTCTTCTCAGCGTCGGTGAGCGGAACGCTGATGCCGCGCCCTTTGCCATAGATCTCCTTGAGAAACTTGACATCGGCTTCGAGCTTGTCGCACTTGGCGACGAACTGGGCTTCCTTCACGAGATTGCGCCGCTCGGCGGGATCGTTGATGATGTCGTAGAGCTCCCGGCCCACGCTCTTGTCGATGAATTTGAATCCATCCTTACGAAATGCCGTCAAAATCGGCCCCCACATGTTGCCTTGACTGAAGATGGGCCGATTCTTGCCGGTCTTCGCATAGAGCATTTTTTCGAGACTCGCGCCTTGGAATGTGTGCTCCGTTTGAATGCCGGTCAGGCCGCACAGCGTCGGTGCCACATCGACATGCTCGACGGTTAGCGCGCTTCGGCCCGCCTGGATCAGTTCGGGATTATGCATCATCAGGGGCACGTGTATTAATTCGTCATATAGCGTATGGCCGTGCTCCAGGCCGTTGTGCTCCATGAATTCCTCGCCGTGGTCGGCGGTGAGCACGGTGATGGTCTGCTCGTCGAGTTTGGATTCTTTGACGGCGGCGAGCAGGCGGCCGACTTCGTGGTCCGTGTAGGCGATCTCGGCATGGTAGAGGGCTTCGAGGCGCGGGATCGGGATGCTGGATGCGGGAATGACGCCGTTGCGGAACTTGATGACGTCCTGTGCAGTCCCGAATAGCGTCGGGTCGGGCTGATGGTCCATCGAAAGAGCGAATTTTTTGCGGTATTCGACCGGCGGGTCATAAGTCATGTGCGGATCGAAATAGTGAACCATCAGAAAGAACGGCCGATCTGATTTTTCCTGATGTTTCCTGATCCAGTCGATGGCCCAGTCGGAGATCTCAGTGGCGCGGCGCTCGACCGGCTTGGCCTTATTAGGTGGGTCGAAATAATCGTGCGTCTCGAAACCGCGATCCATCTTGTATTTCTTGCTTAGAAAAAAGACGTTTACGATCGCGGCGGTGTCGTATCCCTGATCGTAGAAGCACTCGGCAATCGTTCGCACGTCGGGAGAGAGGCCCTCGAAATCGAATGGGCCGCCATTCTTCATCTTGGCGCCGGCACCGTGCTGCTGGGGATAGCACGATGTCAGCAACGAGGCGGTGGAAGGCAGCGTCCAGGGAGCGTGGGAGAAGGCCTGCTGGAAAACGAAGCTTTCGCGGGCGAAGGCGTCGATGTTCGGCGTCAACCCGAGCGTGTTTCCATAACAGCCGAGCTTGTCGGCGCGCAGGGTGTCGATGATAACCAGCAGCACGTTTCGGGCCGCGGCGGGGGGATCGGAGCGCCGGGGCTTGTCCTCTTCCTTGCCGCACGAGCCGGCTGCGCCAAACGAGAAAAATGCCACGATGGCGGCATAGATGGCGCGTGATGATCGTCGATGATGCTTCATCGTTCGGGCGGGAAAATGCGCTACCATTCCGATATCAGCACGCGCGTGCCGCTTCGCACGAGCTCGTATAACTCGATCGTATCCGCGTTCGACAGGCGCACGCAGCCCATCGACGCCGGCGTGCCCAGGCGGTTTTCCGCCGGCGTGCCGTGAATGTAGATGAACCGGTCGTGCGAATCGATGCCCGTCCCCCTGTTCACCCCCGGCTCCAGGCCGCGAAGCCACATGATGCGCGAAAGCACCATGTCGCGCGTCGTTTCCGAGCCGGGCTTCCAAACCTCGCCGGTGAAGCGGCGGCTGACCAGCACGGCCCCGGCCGGAAGGCCTTCGCCGATTTTCTCGTCGATCAAGTGCCAGCCGCGCGGCGTCTGATAGGAGTTCTCGCGATTGCCCACGCCCTTTTCAGCCGTGGAGCAGACGTAGGTGAATTCGACGCGGCCGTCGCGAATCCCGATCAACTCCTGTCGGGTCACCGAAACCCAGAGGCCAAGCCTGTCGCCGACCTGTTCGTTCCAGGCGGCTTCCTGGAGTCGATTCCAATCGGCTTCGGGCAACATGGCCCCCTTTTCGAAATCGCGGGGACGACTCTGCTCCGCCTCCGCGCCGGTGCGACAGCCCGCCCCGGCCGGGATGAGCAAAACGAGGCACATGACCACGTAGATTCGAAGCATCATGCGCTATGGTATCGGCTATCGCATTCCCCTTCAATGCAAGGGAATACGCAAAGAAACCTGGCTTGAACGGAAGGCGGCGACTCAAATTATTCCACATCAGGTTTTGCTTGATCGGCGCTTGGAATGGGGCAATAATATTAACTGACGGCTCGATGTGCGTCCGACCCCCGCCGCCGCCCTCGTCCCGACCCTCCGGCGGGCGGCCCGAAAAACCCGGTCAAACAGGAGAATGCCATGTCCCGCCTTTTTCTCCGACTGTTCGCGCTGCCTGTCTTATTGTCACCGACCATCGCAATTGCTTCCGGCCCGTCGGACCTGCTGAAACAGGCGATCAAGGAGAACGAGAGGAAGGACCAGACTGGGCCGCGACCCGTCGATCGCACGCAGCAGGATCGCCTGACGGCCGAAGCCAATCAACTCGTGGATGAAAAGGAGTTCAAGCAGGCGGTTGCGCTTTACGAGCGAGCCTATCGCCTCGATCCGAACAATCGGGCCACGTATGCGCGCCTACTGGTCGCGAAGCGAGCGGCCGGCGTCATGACGGCGCAGGATCGCGAGGCGCTGACGCTGCTGGAGGAAGAACAGGCTGCCGAGGTCGACCAGGTCCTTCGCCGGGTGCGGCTGCAGATCATTCAGGCCCGCCAGGCGTCGCGGGCGGGCGATTTCGGACTTGCCTCGGAGCGGGTCCGCAACGCGCGAGACGAATTGAACGCGCTGCCGGACACCGTCGATGCTTCTCCATACGAGCGGGAGCTTTCGACGCTTTCCAACGCCATCAAACGGAAGACGGCCCGGGCGACGAAGGATGATCGCGAAGTGAAGGGGTCCGGCTCCAGCCTGACAGTCACGCGACGTGGCGGCCGACCGCTCACGTTGGCCGATGTCGGAGACGAAGATGTTGGTCGGGAGCAGGTTGTATATGAGGAGCGCGATTCGGATGAGGGCGAGGACTTTGACGAGTGGTGCGACGATGCGGCGTCGCACGAAGTCTCGGATGACTATCGCTACGTCGAATCAGGGGAAATCATCGAAGTGGACGATGCGCTGTATGGCGAGCAGGCCGTTCATGCTTATGCTCGCGAGCTTTCGCGAACGGTGAATCGCCGGCGCGTGCAGACGTTCATCAACAATCAGGTCGCGTCGCTGGCGCACGGACCGGATGTTGATCTGGTCTATCCGCACGATTGGGCCGAGAAGACGGGCCACCGCGCCGAATATCGTGACGGCATCATTCACGCAGGCGAGCCGTTCGATGGGGCCGATGGCGAAACCTATCAAACCGTGATTTACGATTTGGCCGAGCTGGTTCATCCGGTTCCGAATTTCTATGCGGCCTATCCGGGAACCGCCCGCGAGCAGCGCACGCAGTCGCTCGATCGGCAGTATCTTCGGGAGCGGAGCATGATTTTCAACGGCTGGCCCGAGGACCTCGCGGCCGGATTGCCGCTATTGCACTTCTTCGGCGGGATCGACAACAACGCGGTGAGCACGCGGACCGACCCGTACGAGACGGCGCGAATCGTCGAGACGCTGAACCGGTTCATCAACAGTCAGAATGCCGTGCGATCGCCGGCGACGAGCACCGCGGAGCCGGATTAGTTTCAGAGCCCCGCGCGGAAGTGCGGGGCTGGCAGTTCGGCGACACATCCTGAATCCGCGCGTAATCAGCATTCGAGCTCCGACCGCTTCCTGACGGGCGCGGCTCTGTCTACTCGCCGCTTCGCGGCGAAGACTGGCGCGATCTGTGGAGTGGACCGGCCGTCAGACACCAAATCCGCGATGCCGTGGGCGTGTTTCAATTTGTCGAGATAGTGCAAGTCCTTGCGATTGAACTGGCGGACGAAGATGAGTTCGCTCAGCAGGCGGCGGGTGCGCTCGCGGCGAGGGCCGTCGATCTCGCGATGTAGTGTCATGTCATCGACACTTCCGGATTCATACATCACGTCGAGGCCGGTGGCGAGGCCGACGCCGACCGAATGGGTCGGCTTGTTCCAGGCGAGGGATTCGAGGAGCACGGTGGAGTTGATGCCCACGACGGCGTCGGCGTTCGACAGCCATTGGTGGAGCGAGCCGTCGGTGGTGACGTGTACATTGGACCGCGGAGTGAGCGCCACGTCGGCGAAGTGTGGATGGGGCCGGACGATAAAATGCTCGGTTGGAAACTTGCCGGCCAGCGCCGATACGAACGCGTCCATCGTGCGGTAGGGCGAGGCGAGGGTGATGTTGGTGTCGCGCTCGTCCTGAAGGGGGACGAAGATATAGCCGCCGGGAATTTTGGATTTTGGATTTTGGATGGCGGAATGGGGGGGTGGGTTGAGGTTCTCCTGGCGTTTTTGAAGCTGTTCATGACGCCAGCGGGTGAGCCAGTCGTCGAGGCCGGGGTTTATCGCGATGGTCGACAGGTCGATCCTTCGGATGGAACTGCGGGCGTTGGTGCCTTCGAGATCGAAGTACATCGTGGTCGATTGCGGAAACCAGCCAAGCTCGGCGTAGCGGATGGGAATGCCGCGCTCGTCGGCCATGCGCCTTGTTGTCTGAAATGCATCAGACGCGCCCGTCCATTGGAAAATGACATCAGGTTGAGTGCGATCGAGTAGCGCCCCGAAATCGCGATGGTCGTCGCGGATGAATTTTCTCTCGTCGCAAACTTGTTCCAGCCCCACGGCTGCCGCGGGGTGGCAGACGTACCAGCTTTCGACGCCGATCTCGCGCAAGGTATTGCCCATCGCGGCGAAGAAGCCGGCAACGGCGTGGCAGCGGGCCGGGCGATCCTTGAAACCGACGGCGACGGGAAAGAGAATCGTCAGGGGGGCCGGCGCTTGTTCATATTCAATTTGTTCAGGCGTGCATGAAGCGGTTCCCCTTCCTGAAAAAGCTGAATTTTCCTGAATTTTTTCCGCCGCCTGGACCCGCTCTGACATGGCTATTCAACTCTCCTCACCAGCTCACGACAAAAGGGCTTGTTCGACGTTCCGCGATTAGCGCCTAACGGCAAGCCGAATTCGAGTGGTTCATATTGCGTAATCAAGGTTGCCGGCGGTCGTCGGGTAATAGACTCTGGGAAACAAGGATCGGGCGTGCAGGCCGTCGATGGACAGGATTTCCGGGACCAGCCAGCGCTCGACGAAAAGGTTGCGATTGCGTTTTTGGAAGTTGCCGTATTTCGCAGCGAGCTGCTCGCGCTTGATGAAGGACGTTGAATTCTCGGGGCCGAGCTGCTGATGGGCGTGATCGACGGGACAGGCAGCCACCTGCCAGCCGCAGGCCCGGGCGCGAAATGTCAGGTCGGTGTCTTCGTAATAGCCCGGCGTGAACGATTCATCGAAGAGGCCGATCTCGTCGAGCATCGATTGCCGCATGATGCAGACCGATCCGGAGATGCCGTCGAACTGGCCGGATTGAAGCTCTTCGGTCGTGGCGACGCGGCACCAGCCGAGGCGTTCGAACGGCTCGCGCTGATAAATGACGCCCGTGGGTCCGGCGATTCCGAAGAGCGGGTGAGCGTCCATGAAGTCAACCAGGCCGTCGAGCCAGCGCGGGTCGTGAAAGACCAGATCGCTGTTGATCGTGACCAGATGCCGCGGAGCGAAGTGCTGGCAGGCGAGCCGGTGAAGCAGATTGTGTCCGGCGGGGTATCCGATGTTCTGCTCGACCCGGGCGAGGGCGACGCGGCCTTTCTGGCGCTGCGAAAAGTCCTTAAGCAGCCCGGCGGCCGGCGCGGCGGAACCCTGGTCCAGAATGAACAGCCGCCATTGGGCGGATTGGGCCATGCATCCGGCGAGTGAATCGAGCAACCGGGCAACGGCGAGATGGGCGTCCCAGACCAGAAGCGTGACGAGCACGTCGATGGGTGTTTTTTTGTCGAGCGATGATGCAGCCGTATCAAGCATGGGTTCGTTCATTTTCCTTCAGAATAGGCAGAATCGAGCCTGCCTGATCGAATCTTGCGCCAACAGTTGCCGCGGACTTTGCATGATCCGCACTGGATTCATAAAGACGATGCACGCGTAGGCCGCGCCGTTCGAACTCGTGGCGGCGGCGCCATATCGCGTCTTCGTGCAGCCACGAGCTTATGAGGATGACCGCGGCGCCGAGTTGTTCCGCTTCTTCGGGCGGCCGGATGGGCCAGCCCCACAGCATGCGATCATGACTGCCCGGGTCATCATCGATGATGCCGACGATTTCAACGGGGGAGTTGGCCCAGACCTGGGCTAGGGCGCGGGTATGACGGCCCGCGCCATAGATGACGAGCGGCCCGGCTTCGTCGCGGGCCAATTCGTCGAGTTTTCTTGCGAGCCGGATTTTCGCGCCGGGGGGGACCGTTAGTTCACCGGCGCCGGTCCCGGTGTCCGAGACAGCGGTGATCGCATGGCTCGCGGGCCACCATTTCGGCTCCGCGGAGGCCGCTTCGTCGAGCAGTTCAAAGAACCGTGTCGTGTTTGGGGCGGGAGAAAAAGAGCTTTGGATCGTGTTTCTCGCCGCCTCGGAAATGCGGCTTGTCGCGGCGGGATCATCGACGAGACCGGCGATGATCTCGGCGGCCGTATCGACGTCGCCGACCGGGTAGACAAAGCCGTTTTCACCGTGACGGATGACGTCGGGCGGCCCACTGTCGACGGCAGTGACGACGGGCACACATCCGGCGGCCATCGCTTCGAGCATGGCGACGCTGAGGCCTTCATGGGACGATGCCAGAATGGAGACATCGGCCCATTGCCAGAATTGTTGCATACGGTCCGGCGGGAGCGCGTCCAGAAGTTCGATGGTCGAGAACCGTTGTTTCGCGGGGCCGTCGCCCGGGGCTTGAACGGAAGCAGTCCGAAATAACCGGGCGAGTGATTCGACTTGCGACGACAACTCGTCGCCCTGGGGGCCGTCGCCGACGATTTGCATCTCGGACCAGACACCGCGTTCAAAAAGGCGGCGGGCCAGGCGCGACAGGTCGAACACGCGCTTGACCAGTTGCTCGATGCGGCCGCCGTAAGCGATGCGAATGGGGCGGTTATGCCGGTCTTCGCGCGGGGTCGCGGGCGGTGCCTCGATGGCGTGGCCGATCAAGGCGATGTCGCCACGTCGAGCGGGAAGTTTCCGTGAAAGGGCGTGCCGGCACGCCTTCGTGTTGACGACGTATCGATGAATGATCGGCTCGTAATTGGCGAGGCAGGCGTAGTCGTAGGGATTGTCGCTGTGGTTCCAGGCGAGCACGCGCAGTTGATCGGCGTGAGCGACGGAGAGTGCCGCGGCGACGGCGTAGCTCTCGGCGTAGATTGCGGGCAGCACGATTGCGGGAAGCGTATCGCGGTACGCGCGAACCTGGTCGGGCCAGTGCGCGGGTGATTGCAGAGCTGGGGCGAAGCGGCAATCGAACCGGGGTGAGCGGGGCAGGCATTCGAGGCCGAGTTCCTGAAACCCGGCACAACACTCGTGTACAACCCAATGGACCGATCGGCCGGCATCCAAAAGTTGGCTGGTGAGGCGCAAGGCCCAGGAGGTGTGTCCACCGACTGCCAGGCCGAGTGGAAGGGAGAAAGTGATGGGCCAGACGTTGGTTTTGGGAAGAGTCACTCGCGGTCCTCGGCTTGCCGACATTGTTTTATCGGTATCGAGCGAGAGCGATTCCAGTTCCTGCGTTCAAGCCGGCGAGTTGCGGCTCTCGATAACTTCGCATCAGCGAACAGGTTGCCGATGGCGCGAGGGTTCTTTTCACGAGATGAATGCAACCTCCATGACTCGAGGCGAGTTGTTGGCCCTCGGCCGCGAGGGCGACGGCGTTTTGTTTGTCAATCTAGCGACGAAAGCGATTCGTGAGTGGCCGGAGGATGACGAACTGAGGCTCCTGCTGATTCACCATCTGGTGAAGTGGGGGCTTCTTTATCGCGCTTCGCAGTATTGCAGCGAGATGAAAATGGGCGGGGGCGCAGAACTTGCCGATTTGCGATCGAAGCTGTCGTGCATTCGCAATCATGGATTAGCGTCGTGGTCACGATTCGAGCAGCAGTACCGGAACAATTTGCACCTGCTGGAAAAACGCGTCGGTGGGGCCCCGGAGGTGAAGGCGAGTTGGAATCCGCGGGGGTTCGAACTTCACCAGACTCGCGCGGGGGAGTGGCAGCTCTTTGACGTTGGGGCGCAGGAATGGCGTCCGGCGTTTGGGGATTTTCGCCCACCGCAAACTATTGAAGCGATCGCGCTCGGGCTGGCAGGGCGGTTAATTGCGCCGCTGGTGATTGACGGATTGGGCCTGGGGGCGACGCTC
>Ga0190265_10003818_pt1 | contig 10346 bp, 18 predicted proteins | sample Popmic124T_FD_133135 | JGI IMG/M metagenome (GOLD analysis project Ga0190265, IMG submission 133135) | Populus adjacent soil microbial communities from riparian zone of Indian Creek, Utah, USA - 124 T | ecosystem: Environmental > Terrestrial > Soil > Riparian zone | place: USA: Utah | collected...
CGCTCGAGAACCCCGCGCGCCTCAAGTTGGCGAAGCGCGAGATCGCACGGATTCTGACGGTACGAAGCGAGCGCGAGTTCGCGAAGGAAGGAACCTAGTGGCAGACGACGAGCAGAAGAACGAGGAGACGCAGGACGAGTCGGTAGCCGAGGCCGAGGCCCCGGCAGAGGAGCCTGCGGCGGAGGCCGAAGCGCCGGCCGAGGAGGCTCCTTCCGAGGAGCAGCCCGCCGAGGAGGCGCCCGCCGAGGAACCGGCGGAAAAAGCCCCTGCCGAAGAAGCCGAAGCTCCTGCCGCGGAAGCGGAGGGCGAGGAGCCTGCTGCTGAAGCCGAAGCCCCCGACGCACCGTCGACGGCGATGCCGGAGCGAAAGGCCAAGCCGAAGCGGAGGCCCCGCAGCGAGCGGCGCCAGCGCTCGAAGCCCAAGCACGAGCGTCCGGAGACCCGCAAGGCGATCACGCGGCTGCCGAAGCCCGAGCACGTGCGGGGCCGCCGTCAGGAGCGCCGCGGAATCGTTGTCTCGAGCGCGATGGAGAAGACGATCGTCGTCAAGGTCGAGACCGTGAAGGCCCATTCCCGGTACAAGAAAATCATCCGCCGCTCGCGCAAGTTCCACGCGCACGACGAGCAGAACGTGGCCAACGTGGGCGATGTGGTTCTCATCGTCGAGACACGGCCGCTGTCCGCGACCAAGAACTGGCGCCTCGTCGAGGTCCTGGAGGCCGCGAAGTGATCCAGCAGGAGTCCCGTCTACGGGTTGCCGACAACACCGGCGCCCGCGAGCTCCTCTGCATCCGCGTCCTCGGCGGCTCGAAACGCCGCTACGCGCGGGTCGGCGACGTGATCGTGGGTACCGTGAAGACGGCCACGCCGCAGGGCACGATCAAGAAGGGCGAGGTCGTCCAGGCGGTCGTCGTGCGGACGAAGAAGCCTTACGGCCGCAATGACGGGACGCAGATCGCGTTCGACGAGAACGCCGCCGTGATCATCGATGCCGCGCGCAACCCGCGCGGAACGCGCATCTTCGGGCCCGTCGCCCGTGAGTTGCGCGAGAAGAACTTCATGAAGATCGTCAGCCTGGCCCCAGAGGTGCTCTAGATGAAGACAATGAAAATCAAGAAGGGCGACACCGTCCACGTCCTGTCGGGCAAGGACCGCGGCAAGCAAGGCCGCGTGATCGAGGCGCGCCCGAAAGAGAAGCGCGTTCTCGTCGAGAACCTGAACATGATCAAGCGCCACACGCGTCCGCGGCCGATGGCCAACCCGAGCCGGATGGGCCAGCAGCAGATCCAGCCAGGCGGCGTGATCGAGAAGGCGGCTCCGATCCAGCTCTCGAACGTGATGCTCGTGTGTCCGACGTGCAACCGGCCAACGCGCGTTGGCATCGAGGTCCGGGAAACCAAGAGCGGCGAGGGGAGCCGGCGCGTGCGCGTGTGCAAGCGCGACGACTGTCGTGAGGCGATCGACAAATGAGCTCGAACGGCCACACTCCCCGCCTCAAGGACCGCTACGACGCCGAGCTGCGCGAGCAGCTCAAGGAGCAGCTGGGCTACTCGTCGATCATGCGCGTCCCGCGCGTCACCAAGATCACCCTCAACATGGGCGTCGGCGAGGCGAAGACCGAGACCAAGCTGCTCGACAGCGCGATCGAGGAGCTGACGACGATCGCCGGCCAGCGCGCCCAGGTGCGGCGCGCCCGTAAGTCGATCGCCAGCTTCAAGATCCGCGACGGAATGCCGATCGGCGCGCGCGTCACGCTGCGCGGCGACCGCATGTGGGAGTTCCTCGACCGGCTCGTTTCGATCGCGCTGCCGCGGATTCGCGATTTCCGCGGCCTGGCGCCCGAGTCGTTCGACGGGCGCGGCAACTACTCGCTCGGGATCCACGAGCAGATCATCTTCCCGGAGATCAACTACGACGACGTGCAGACGATCCGCGGTCTCGACGTCGCAATCACGACCACCGCCGAGGACGACGAGGCCGGTCTCGCGCTGCTGCGCGGGCTGGGCATGCCGTTCGCGGAAGAAGGAGCGCAACGTGGCTAAGAAGTCCTTGATCGCCAAGGCCAAGCGCGAGCCGCGCTACAGCGTGCGGCGCTACACCCGCTGCAACCGCTGTGGGCGGCCACGCGCGGTCTACAAGAAATTCGGCCTCTGCCGGATCTGCCTGCGCGAGCTCGCGCACGAAGGCGTGATCCCCGGCATGACCAAATCGAGCTGGTGACCTGATGCATACCGATCCGATCGCCGACATGCTGACGCGCATCCGCAACGCCAACAAGGCGATGCACGACTCGACGACGATGCCGACTTCGCGCATCAAGGAGGAGATCGCCCGCCTCCTGAAGGAGGAGGGCTATATCACCGACTTCCGCGTCGAGAAGGGCGAGGCCTTCGACAACCTGATCGTCGAGCTCAAGTTCGGCCGCAACCGGGAGCGCATCCTGACCGACCTGAAGCGCGTCTCGAAGCCGGGGCGCCGCGTGTACGCTCGGAAAGACCGGCTGCCGCGCGTGCTCGGGGGGATGGGCACCGCGATCCTCTCGACGTCGGGTGGTCTCATCACGAGCAAAACCGCAGAGGAGCGAGGCGTCGGCGGCGAGGTCGTCTGCTTCATCTGGTGAATCAATGAGTCGAATCGGCAAACAGCCCATCGAGATCCCGGACGGCGTCAACGTCGCGGTCGACCCTGGCCGCGTGACGGTCAACGGGCCGCTGGGCGAGCTGACCCAGAACGTTCCGGTGCGGATGAAGATCGAGAAGGCGGACGGGACGCTCGTCGTCACGCGCCCCACCGAGCGCGGCGACGACCGCGCGCTCCACGGGCTGACCCGCTCGCTCGTCGCGAACATGGTCGAGGGTGTCCCGCGCGGGTTCGAGAAGCGGCTCCAGATCCAGGGCGTCGGCTACCGCGCTGCGCTGCGCGGCACGGCTCTCGAGCTGAACGTCGGCTTCTCACACACAGTTGTCGTCGACCCGCCGGCCGGGATCACGTTCGAGGTGCCCGTGCCCACTGAGGTCCTCGTCAAGGGGATCGACAAGCAGCAGGTGGGGGAGATCGCCGCCGAGGTCCGAGCCGTTCGGCCCCCCGAGCCCTACAAGGGCAAGGGGATCCGCTACGAGGGCGAGTACGTGCGCCGCAAAGTCGGGAAGCGCGCCTGATGGCCGTCCTCACTCAGCCAAAGGCCCGTGCGCGCCGCCACAAGCGGGTGCGCAAGAAGGTCTCGGGTACCGCCGAGCGCCCGCGCCTTGTCGTCTTCCGCTCGAACCGCGGCATCACGGCGCAGCTCGTCGACGACCTCGAGGGCAAGACTCTCGCGGACGCGAGCTGGCTGCAGCTGAAGAAGTCGTTCAAGGGCAACAAGACCGCCCAGGCGGCCGAGGTGGGCAAGCTGGTCGCGGAAACGGCGAAGAAGGCGGACATCGAGGCCGTGGTCTTCGATCGCGGCGGCTACCTGTACCACGGGCGCGTGAAGGCGCTCGCCGAAGCAGCACGTGAGGGAGGCCTGAAGTTTTGAGCAGCAGTGTTGAGCGAGAAGTGATGTCGAGAGAGGAGAGCCGCGAGCTCAAAGAGCGCGTGGTCGAGATCAACCGCGTCGCCAAGGTGGTCAAGGGCGGCCGGCGGTTCTCGTTCACGGCGCTCGTCGTGATCGGCGACGAGGTCGATCGCGTCGGCCTGGGCTACGGGAAGGCCCGTGAGGTTCCGCTCGCCATCTCGAAGGCCGTCGACGACGCCAAGAAGAACATCTTCACGGTGCCGAAGCACGGCACCACGATCACGCACGGGATCGTCGGTCGCTTCGGCGCCGCCCGCGTCATGCTCCGGCCGGCCAGCGAGGGAACCGGCGTGATCGCCGGCGGCGGGGTCCGCGCCGTGCTCGAGCTCGGCGGGATCCGCGACATCCTCGCCAAGAGCCTCGGGACGACGAACCCGATCAACATGCTCAAGGCGACGATCAACGGCCTGCAGTCCTTGCGGCGCCCCGAGGAGGTCGCTGCGAGTCGCGGGCTGACGATCAGTCAGGTGCTGCCGACCAAGAAGGTCGAGGAGGCCGCCGAGGAGACCCCGGCCGAGCCGGCTGCAGCCGTCGCGCCGGCGGCGCCGGACGTGAACGAGGAGACCGAGAGTGGCGAAGGTCAAGATCCGGCAAGTTCGTAGCTCGATCGGCCAGAGCGCCAGGCACCGCGGAACTCTGCGGGCGCTCGGCCTGGGCAAGATCGGGCGCACGGCTGAGCACTCGGAGGGCCCGGAGCTCGCCGGTATGCTCAGAAAGGTCCGCCACCTCGTCGAGATCGAGAACGGCAACGCCTCGAATTCAAAGAACTGAACCTGTCTTGATGGCACCTCAATCAACATTTGACGCATAGCGTGGCCGAGAAGCTCTCTCTGAATTCACTCAAGCCCGCCGCCCCCCGCCGCGATCGCAAGCGCGTCGGCCGCGGGCCGGGCTCCGGCAAGGGCCGCTACTCGGGCCGCGGAATCAAAGGGCAGAAAGCCCGCTCGGGTCACCGCAAGATGCGGCCCGGGTTCGAGGGCGGCCAGAACCCGATCTACATGCGGCTCGGCAAGCAGCGAGGCCCGTATTCGAAGGACGCGATGCCGATCGGGCCGCACCGCACCAAGGTGCAGTCGGTCAACGTGCGCGACCTGGAGCGCTTCGACGGTGAGGTCACCCCGGAGGGACTGAAAGAGGCCGGGTTGATCCGCAATACGCGGATCGACCTGAAGATCCTCGGCCACGGCGAGCTGACCAAGAAGCTGGCCGTCTCCGCCCACCTCTTCTCCAAGAGCGCCCGCGAGAAGATCGAGGCCGCGGGCGGGTCGGTCAACTGGCTGCGCGGCGAGCCGAAGCCGAAGAAGCCGAAGCCGAAGGCGGACCGAAAGGCACCGGAGCCCGCCGCGGAGGCGGCTGCTGCGCAAGAGGAGACGCCCGTTGAGGAAGAGGACACGACCGAGGAGCCTGCCGAGGAGGCAGAGCCGGCCGCAGAGGCCGACGAGAGCTAGATGTTCTCCTGGCTCGCCAACGCCTGGCGCGTCCCCGAGCTGCGCCGCCGCGTCCTCTTCACGGCGCTCATCCTCGCGATCTACCGGCTCGGCTCGTGGATCCCTGCGCCGGGCGTGAACGCCTCGGCGATCGAGGACTATTTCCGCGGCCAAAGTGGCACCGTCCTCAGCCTGCTGAACCTCTTCTCCGGCGGCGCGCTCTCCCAGTTCGCGATCTTCGCGCTCGGGATCATGCCCTACGTCACGGCCTCGATCATCCTCCAGCTGATGACGGTCGTCGTGCCGAGGCTCGAGCAGTTGCAGAAGGAGGGCGAGGCCGGCTACGCCAAGATCAACCAGTACACGCGCTACCTGACCGTGGCCCTCGCGGCCGCCCAGTCGACCGGCTACGCGTTCCTGTTCGAGCGGCAGGGCGCGCTCGAGGCGAGCCTCGGGCGGATGGTGCTGATCATCATGACTCTGACCGCCGGGACGACCCTGCTCATGTGGATGGGCGAGTTGATCACCAAGCGGGGCGTCGGCAACGGCATCTCGCTCCTCATCTTTGCCTCGATCCTCACGGGCCTGCCACTCGGGATCAACGCCTGGATCAACGGCGGAGTGATGGAGCGCCTGTTCTTCCCGCTGATCGCGATCTCGATCATCGTCGCCATCGTGTTCATCCAGGAAGGGCAGCGCCGGATCCCAATCCAATACGCGAAACGGATGGTGGGCCGGCGGATGACCGCGGGCGGCTCGACCTACATGCCGCTGCGCGTGAACATGGCCGGCGTCATCCCGATCATCTTCGCCGCCGCCGTGATGGCCTTCCCGCCGACCGTCGGCCAGTACTTCCCGCAGACGCAGGGCTTCGTCAACGAGCACTTCCAGGCCACGTCGGCGACCTTCCTGCTGCTCGAGGGGTTCCTGATCGTGATCTTCACGTACTTCTACACGGCGGTTCAGTTCAATCCCGTCGATCAGGCCGACAACCTGCGTAAGCACGGCGGTTACATCCCGGGAATCCGGCCGGGCCCGCCCACCGCGCAGTATCTGGACCGCGTGCTGACTCGCCTGACGCTTCCGGGCGCGCTCTACCTGGCGATCGTCGCCGTGCTTCCGAGCCTCTTCATTCGCTACGGCGGCTTCTCTCAAGCCACCGCAGGCGCGCTCGGCGGCACCTCCGTTCTGATCGCCGTCGGTGTCGCGCTCGACACCATGCGCCAGATGGAGTCGCAGATGATGATGCGCTCCTACGAGGGCTTCCTCAAATAGCGTGAATGTGCTGCTGCTGGGTCCCCAGGGGTCCGGGAAGGGAACGCAGGCCAAGCGGATCTCCGAGGAATACGGGGTGCCGCACATCGCGACCGGCGACATGCTCCGGGCGACGATCGAGGCCGACACCCCCCTCGGCCGCACGCTCAAGCCGATCCTAGACAGCGGCCAACTGGTCTCCGACGACCTGATGATCCAGCTGATCCGGAACCGCCTCGAGGAGCCGGACGCAACGGAGGGCTTCGTCCTCGACGGCTTCCCGCGAACGTGGGCGCAGGCGCGGGCATTGGACGCGATGCTGCGCGAGATCGGACGAGACCTCGACGTCGTCTTCGAGCTGCAGACGTCGGACGGCGTGTCGACGGAGCGGCTGCTGAAGCGCGCCAGGGAGGAGAACCGCGCGGACGATATGCCCGAGGTGATCGCCGAGCGCCTGGCGACCTACCACCGCGAGACCGAGCCGCTCGTCGAGCATTACCGCACGAGCGGCAACCTCGTGGGCATTCACGCCGCCCGCTCGATCAACGAGGTCTTCTCGGAGATCCAGGACGCGCTGGAACAGGTGGCGGTCCGATGATCGTCCGCAAGTCGCCGGAGGAGATCGAGAAGATGGCCGCCGCCGGCCGTGTCGTCGTCGACACGCTCGCCCTGGTCGGTGAGCACCTCAGGCCCGGGGTGACCACGGGTGAGCTCGACCGTCTCGCAGCCGACTACATCGCGTCCCAGCGGGGCACGTCACCGTTCCTGGGCTACCGCGGCTACCCGGCCTCGATCTGCACGTCCCCGAACGACATGGTCGTCCACGGGATTCCGGGCTCGCTCGCGCTCGACGAGGGCGACATCCTCTCGGTTGACGTCGGAGTCACCCTCGACGGCTTCGTGGCCGACTCTGCCTTCACGTTCCCCGTCGGCGAGATCTCCCCCGAGGCACAGCGCCTGCTCGACGCCTGCCAGGCTGCGCTCGAAGCCGGCATCGGGCAGTGCCGCGCCGGGAACCGCCTGTCGGACATCTCGCACGCAGTCCAGACCGCGACCGAGGAGGCAGGCTACTCGGTCGTTCGCAGCCTGGTGGGGCATGGGATCGGCCGCTCGATGCACGAGGATCCGCAGATCCCGAACTACGGCTCGCCGGGGCGCGGCCCCGAGTTGGCTCCGGGCATGACGTTCGCGGTTGAGCCGATGATCACAGCCGGCTCCGCGGACGTACTCGTGCACGACGATCAGTGGTCGATTTCCACGGTTGACGGGTCGCTTTCGGCCCATTTCGAGCACACCGTGGCCGTGACCGAGGAAGGGCCGCGCATCCTGACCGCGGCCGGGCGTCCTGTGGGGGCGGGTTTGCTACCATAATTCGGCTTCGCGCAGCCTGGCTGTGCGTGTTTCTGTGTCCCGGCAACCGCGCTCGCAAGGCGCGGTTTCGACGAAAGAAGAGATGAAAGTCCGAGCATCAGTGAAGCCAATGTGTGAGCGCTGCCGCGTGATCCGCCGGCACGGCCGGACCATGGTCATCTGCACCAATCCCCGCCACAAGCAGAGGCAGGGCTAGTGGCACGCATCGCCGGTGTGAATCTCCCACGCGAGAAGCGCCTCGAGATCGGGCTGACCTACATCTTCGGGATCGGTCGCTCCACGTCGCAGAAGGTGTGCACCTCCGTCGGGATCGGGATCGACACCAAGGTCCGGGACCTGACCGACGAGGAGATCACGAAGCTTCGCGATTACATCGACACCAACCTCCAGGTGGAGGGTGATCTCCGCCGCGAGCGCTCGCAGGCGATCAAGCGGCTCGGCGAGATCGGCGCGTACCGCGGTGTTCGCCACCGCCGCGGCCTGCCCGTGAGGGGCCAGCGCACCAAGACGAACGCGCGCACGCGCAAGGGCCCGAAGAAGACGGTCGGGCGCGGCAAGAAAGCGGCGACGAAAACTTAATGGCACCTCCTCGTAAAGCGACCCGCGGGCGTAGTCGCCGCCGGGTCAAGAAGAACATCGCCATCGGTCAGGCGCACATCAAGACGTCGTTCAACAACACGATCGTCACGCTCACCGACAACGAGGGCAACGTCATCGTCTGGGAGTCGGCCGGCTCGGCCGGGTTCAAGGGCTCCCGCAAGTCGACCCCCTTCGCCGCGCAGGTCACCGCCGACTCGTGCGCCCGGAAGGGCATGGAGCATGGCCTGCAGAAGGTCGAGGTCTTCGTCAAAGGCCCGGGATCAGGTCGTGAGACGGCTATCCGCTCGCTGCAGGCCGCCGGCCTCGAGATCCTCGGCGTGAAGGACGTCACCCCACAGGCGCACAACGGCGTGCGGCCCCGAAAGAGGCGGAGGGTCTAGCGTGGCCCGCGACCGTTCCCCGAAGTGCAAGCAGTGCCGCCGTGAGGGCCTGAAGCTCTTCCTGAAGGGCGAGCGCTGCCTGACCGAGAAGTGCGCCATCGAGCGGCGCTCGTATCCACCGGGCGAGCACGGTCGTGGCCGGATCAAGCAGTCCGAGTACCTCATGCAGTTGCGCGAGAAGCAGAAGGCGCGCCGGTACTACGGCCTGCTCGAGAAGCAGTTCCGAAACTACTACTCGAAGGCGGCGCGCGGCTCCGGCATCACCGGCGAGAACCTGCTGCAGATGCTCGAGACGCGCCTCGACAACGTCGTCTACCGGCTCGGCTTCGCCGCCTCGCGCGCGCAGGCCCGGCAACTCGTGCGGCACGGCCACTTCCACGTCAACGGCCGCCGCGTGAACATCCCGAGCTATCAGGTGCGTCCGGACGACATCGTCACGATGGCCCCCGGGTCCTCGGCCGAGCAGGTGATTCGCGACGCGACCGACCTCACCGCTTCGGTCGCTCCCTGGCTCCAGGCCGACCACGAGGGCCTCACCGGGAAGGTGCTGAAGCTCCCGGAGCGCACCGAGATCGACACTCCAGTCCAAGAATCGCTCATCGTCGAGCTCTACTCGAAGTAAGAAAGGAAGGGCATGGCAACACGCACGAGCCTGATGGAATTCCAGATCCCGAAGATCGTCCACGAGGAGGTCACCGAGCAGCGGGGCCGCTTCACAATCGAGCCGCTGGACCGCGGCTTCGGGTACACGTTCGGCAACTCGCTGCGCCGCGTGCTGCTCTCGTCTCTCGAGGGCGCCGCCGTGACCTCCGTCAAGATCGAGGGCGTCGCGCACGAGTTCACCACGCTCACGGGCGTGAAGGAGGACGTGACCGACATCATCCTTCGCCTCAAGAACATGATCGTCCGGCTGCACGGCGAGTCGCCTGAGATCGAGGTGCGGCTGAACAAGAAGGGCCCGGGCAAGGTCACCGCGGGCGACCTCGAGGCGCCTGCCGACCTCGAGATCCTCAACCCGGACCTCGAGATCGCCAACCTCTCCGACAAGGGCAAGCTCGAGCTGACGATGACGATCGGCCGCGGCCGCGGCTACGTCCCGGCCGAGCTCAACCGAGGGCCCGAGCACACGATCGGCGTGATTCCGATCGACTCGATCTTCTCGCCCGTTCGCCGCGTCTCCTACGACGTCGAAGCCGCGCGCGTCGGCCAGCGGACCGACTACGACAAGCTCAACCTCGACGTGAGCACCGACGGGTCGATCGACCCCAAGGAGGCCATCGGCCAGGCTGCTGAGATCCTCATCCGCCAGCTCGCAATCTTCACAGACATCGAGCGCATCGAGGGCTTCGGCGAGGCTGCACAGGCCGAGCTGGCCGCCGCGGAGGCGCCACTTGCGCACGGGATGGAGAACTTCCCGATCGAGGAGCTCGAGCTCGGCGTGCGGTCGTACAACTGCCTCAAGCGGGTCGGCATCGAGACGATCGGCGACCTCGTCGTGAAGAGCGAGAACGAGCTCGCTGCGATCCCGAACTTCGGGAAGAAGTCGATCGAGGAGGTCAAGGAGACCCTCGCGACGCACGGCCTCAACCTCCGCGGGGAGGAGTAATTCTCCGTGCGGCATCACAAGGCCGGTAAGAAGCTCGGGCGCGACTCGGCGCATCGCAAGGCGCTCTACTCGAACCTGACCGGCGCGCTGATCGAGCACGGGCGGATCAAGACCACCGTTGCCAAGGCGAAGGCCGTCAAGCCCGTCGCCGAGAA
>Ga0190265_10003819_pt1 | contig 10343 bp, 9 predicted proteins | sample Popmic124T_FD_133135 | JGI IMG/M metagenome (GOLD analysis project Ga0190265, IMG submission 133135) | Populus adjacent soil microbial communities from riparian zone of Indian Creek, Utah, USA - 124 T | ecosystem: Environmental > Terrestrial > Soil > Riparian zone | place: USA: Utah | collected...
ATCTCCGGGGCGCCGACGGTGCTCTCAGGCGTTGTCTACTTCTCGAGTTGCGGGCGTTGCGGAGTCGGCGGATCGCGTCGAGTCGAGCTCGGCCCACGTCGCACATTCGGGCTGAACGCGCGCAACGGCGATGTTGTCTTCAGGTTCTTCGACGGCAAGTACTCGCCGATCGTGTCCGACGGGCGCCGGGTCTATCTGACCGGGAAGAACAAGATCTACGCGCTCATCCCGCTCGTTCGCTGGGAGCGTTATAAGCGGCAGCGGGCCGCCGCGAAGCGGCGAGCAGATAAGCGAGCGCGACCCCAATCAGGGGCCAAAGCAGATACGAGTTCTGGAACACCCGGCTGAGGAAGAAGAGCAGCGAGATCGACACGGCGAAGCCCGCGGCTCCGGGCCAGAGCAGCCCGCTGCGGCGCTGCGAGACGAGCAGCCACGCAGTTACAGGCAGCCAGACCAAGACCGCCAGCGGTAGGAACGGGTAGTAGCCAAACCGGTCGTCGAGGGCGCCGAGGTTGAGGAGGAGCGCGGAGAGCCCGTAGCCGACGATCCGGTACGTGTCGGCCCCGTACGCGATCGTGTCCTCCCAGAGGGCGCCGGGATCGGCGATGAGGAAGGGGAGGAAGGTTGCGAGAACCACTCCTGCGAAGACGCCGCCTGCCCGCACGATCGTCCGGCGTGGGATGCCCATCGTGATCAGCATGACTGCGAAGAACGGTACGGCGACGAGCGCGAACTGCTTCAGCGAGACCGCCACGCCGAGGCTGGCCGCCGCCCAGAAGAGGCGGCCGCGCACGAGTAGAGCAAAGCCGAGGACGAGCGCGAGCAGCGCCGGGGCGTCGGCCGTGCCGAACCACGAGCCGCGCACCGCGAGCGGATTCGCCGCGAGCAGCGCCCCGATCGGCAGCTTCCAGATCAGAGGAGCAGGGAAGAGCAGCGCCGCGAACAGGAGGCCGAACGTCGCGAACATGACGAAGAGCCGATAGTCGTCGAGCGGGCCCGGCAGGAGCCGCCACGCCGCGGCGCTCAACGCGGTTCCTGGAAAGTAGGCGAAGTGATCGAGCGCGACCTGAGGGATCTCGGGGTCGGCATCGACGGCGGGGTAGAAGTTCTCCAGCCCGGAGCCCTCGTAATCGTGCCCATAAGGGTTCTCGCCGTTGAGGATCAGGTCTCCGGCGAGCTCGATCTGGTAGGTGGAGTCGTTCGTGAAGAGCCACGGCTCGCTGGAATCGCGGAGCGCGACTTGGAGCAGCGTCGCGGGCACGAGCAGCATCCCGACCACGACCACGGTGAACGCGATCGCGGCTCCGCGGGGCCAGGTCGGCTGCCGCCAGACGAGCGCCGCTGCTAGTGCGACCCCGACGCCTGCGATCATCACGAGCGAGCGGAGCAGGCCGAGGTCGAACTCCTCGTCGGCGATCTCGACCAGCCAGCCGAGCAGGCCCTGTGGATTGAGCGGCCCTGGCACGAACGGCCAGGCGTCGGACCCGAGCCACGGCATGGTCAGGACGACGAGCACGCCGAGCGTGGTCAGGAGCGCCCAGAGGGCGCGCGAATCAAGACGGTCAGGCGTCGTCAGCGGCTTTCGAGTATGGCACCCAGGCCGCGCAGGCCACGGCGACGACGACCCACGTCACGGGATCTTCGAAGAACCCGCTGTAGGCGAGCGAGTGCACAAAGAGGGCGAGGAGGACGGCGCCCAGCGCGAGGCCGAGCGTCGGATCCTGACGGCGAACGCGCTCGATCATTACGAGCGCACCGGCGAGGAAACCAAGGTACGACAGCAGGCCCAGGACACCGAGCTCGGCGGCCACGGTCAGCGGCGTCGTGTGCGAGACGAACCGGGTGGGCGAGCCGCCCTGCTCCGAGCGGGCCTGGCTCTCGGCCGGCTGCGCGCCGAGCCCGACGCCGACGAGCGGGTGGTCGCGGATCACCTCGACGGTCGCTTCCACCCGCCGCGAGCGATCGCTCGTCACCTGGCGCGCCGACCGGTCCTCGCTCGAGGCGATCAGGTAGCCGGCGGCGCCAAGGAGCATCAGCGCAGTGGTCGCAATCGCGGCGATTCGCAGCCGGCGGTCTCCCCCCACCGCGGCGAGCGCGATCGTGACGACAAAGAGCGCGGCGAAGCTCGACTGCGAGTACGAGAAGAAGAGCCCGGCGAAGAGGAACGCAATCAGCGCGGCGGCGGCGACCACGTTGATGCGACGTCTCAAGAGCGCCACCAGCAGGACGGCGATGCCGAGAACGACGTGCCGCCCGTAGAGGCTCGGATCGCGGAACAACGACGTTACCCGGAAAAACGAGCTGAAGGCGTTGCCGACTTCGACGCTCGGCGAGAAGAACAGGAGGTCGTGCGTCGCCGCCTGCCAGAGACCGACCGCGGCGAAAAGCGAGGCGAGTGCGATCGCCACCACGGCGAGGGCGCGAGGCATCCAGGGCGGGAACGGCGCGCGTCCGGCGACGGCGAGCAGCGTGGCGAAGGGCAGGATGAAGTAGGCAAGCGTGTTGGCGCCGGCGTCGAGCTGGCTCGTCCAGGTCAGCGAGGTGGCGGCGATCGCGATGAACGTGGCGGCCGGATACGCAACGACGGCAGGGAGCGCATGCACCTGACTCCCGCGAAATGCCTGCCAGGCCAGGGCGAGGGCGGCTGCTCCCAGCACGCCGTAGAGCGGAAGCAGCCTGCCGAGCTCACCCTCCTCAGCGACCGCGACGAAGTAGCGGTTCTCGCCGCTGAAGGCGAGCGGAGGCCTGAAGGGCGCCGCGGCGAGCACGGCCGGAAGGACGGCCTCTGGCCACCGCGTGAAGATCGCAGCCCCGATCGCCGCCGGCACGAGCCCCGCTGCGCCAAGGGCGAGCAGCGCCGGCGAGATCCCGCCGTCGCCGGAGATCGAGAGGACGAGCCCCGCTTCGGCGCCCGCGAGCAGCGCGAGGCCGGCGAGCAGGAGCCTACGCTCGGCTGCGAGCAGCGCGGCGGCGGCGCCGATCGCGCCGACGATTCCCGCCAGCTCCGCAGCATCCATAGCCGCGCAACCCTAGGGCGTTTGACGTGATTGAGTTCGGTCCGGTCGACCGGTCATTTCCGACGGACGCACGGGCAAAGCCAGTCCGTCCTGATGGCGGCATCGACAAGCGTGCCTCAGGCCTGGCTAGCGCGCGAAGGCCAGGACCCGGCGAATACGCGCTCGCTCGGCGGGCAGCAGGAAGCCGAGCAGCGCGAGGAGGATCGGGTACACGAGCCCTAGCGCAAGGGCGGCGACGAGGTTCACGTCGAGCGCCTTGCCCGTCGCGGTCAGAGCGACCGCAACCCCCACGGCGAGCCCCACGCGCCGCCACTGGTACGGGACGGGGAAGACCCGCTGCGCCTTCCACGCCATGCCCGCGAACATCGCGACGTACGCCGAGAGGGTGGCGAAGGCGGCACCGCGGATCCCGTAGGGCGGTATTAGCGCGAGGTTGAGGACGACGTTGAGCAGCGCGGCCGCGCCCGTGATGACGAAGTTCGAGGCCATTCGGCGCGCACGCCCGATCGAGATCACCACCACGACGTACGCGCCGAAGGCGACGGCTGCGAAGCAGAGCGGTGCAACCACACGCTCGGCCTCCTGGAACTCGGGAGGCCCCAGGATCTGCACGAGCCAGGGCGACAGCAGGCTGAGCCCGGTGGCGACCCAGGCGCCCGCGGCGACGACGTATGTGAGCACGAAGCCGTACGTGCGCTTGGCCTCTTCGTCGTCCTTGATCGAGTACGCGAACGCGGGCCAGGCGAGCCGGAACGCCCAGAGGAAGAAGACGAGCACGGCGGCGATTCGGACGCCGAGTGCGTAGACGCCCACGTCGTCCGTCCCTTTCATTTTCACGAGGAAGAACCGGTCGTTGAAGTCGATCGCCGCGAGAGCGACCGCCGACGGCACGAACGGCCAGCCGAACGCGAGCATCCTGCGGAAGAGGTCGCGGTCGAACTCCAGGCCCAGGTGGACACGGCGGTAGGCGAGCAGGGCTACCCAGACCGCGAGCGTGCCGCTGAAGTTCCCGACGATGACTCCGATCGGTCCCTTGTCGAAGACGACCAGCAAGAGCCCGGTGACAGTGATGGTGAGGAGCACGTTCGCCAGGCTCGCGACGGAGAAGCTCACCGAGCGCTCCTCGACTCGGAAGAGCGCCGTCAACTGGTCGTAGTTCATCGTCGCCCAGAGCCCGAGGAACGCGACGCGGACGAGATTCACGTGCTCGTCGGTCGAGAAGAGCCCTTCCGAGATCTGCGCTGCGAAGAGGAGGCCCGCCGCGAGAGCGAAGGTCGACGAAGCCATCGTCGACCAGAAGGCTGTGCGCACGATTCGCGCCCGGTAGTTCTCGTCGTCGGAGTCGAAGTAGAAGCGGAAGAAGGAGTTCTGGATCGCCGAGCGCAGGAGGGTGAAGATGATCGTCGAGAGTGCGACGAGGGTCTCGATCGTCCCGTAGTCGCTCTTGGAGAGGTATTTCAGGTACAGCGGCAGCAGGAGCACGGCGAGGGCGCGCTGGATGAACCCGCCCACCCCGTAGATCGCCGAGTGCTTCGTGAGCCGCTTGATCTGGGCCGCGAGGGCCACCTACAGCCTCGCGTACAGATCGAGCAACCGGTCGGTCATCCGCTCGACGTCGTGCACCTCTTCGACGTACGCGCGCCCGGCCTCGCCGAGGCGCTTGCGCTCCGCGAACGAGTCCACGAGCGGCCGCAGCGTGTCCACGAGGTCGTCCTTCGTCGTGCGCACGATCGGCACCTTCAGGCCAAAGTGCTCCTCGGTCTCGCGCACGGCGTCGTCGTCCAGCGACGTGATCACCGGCTTGCCGAGGGCCATGCCCTCGATCGACAGGATCCCGTGCCAGTCGCGGAGCACCTGGTCGACGACGATGTCGGCCTGCTCGATGCGCTCGAGCGCCTCCTCGTTCCGCACTCCGTGGACGACGTCAAGGTCGACCGGAAGCTGCTTGCAGGCCTCGATCACGAACTGCGTGCCCTTCTTGTCGAGGTTCGAGGGCGCATGGACGATGCGAACGCGTTCGCGCTCGACGGGCGGGACCGGGTCGTAACTCGACAGATCGATTCCCGGGGGCAGGACCTCTGCGTCGTAGGGGATGAAGCGGAGGGCGGCGAACGAGCCGACGACGCGCGCGTCCGCCTTCAGCCCGTACATGAGCTGCTCCTTCGGGCGCTCCCGGATGTCGGCTCCGAGGAAGTGGAAGAGCGACTTGCGCCTCGATGCCTTGAGGATCGGAAACTGGAGCTTCTTCGGGACGAGCGTCAACCCGAAGTAGAAGTGGAAGATGTCCGTCCTAGGCAGGAGCTTGGCGAACGCACGCCACTGGATCGCCTGCTGGCGGAGGAGGCCCGAGCGCGGCCGGTTGAGGTTCCAGTCGGCCTGGTCCGGTCGGAACGGCTGGGTGTTGAAGACGACGAGACGCGCATCGACTCCGCGCCGGCGGAGCGCCTGCACGTTCGTCCAGCCGACCCCGGCCAGGTTGACCGGGCAATGCGTGACCCGCAGCGGCACGCTTGGAAGTATCAGGTTCCGATGGGAAACAGGAACCGGTGGCGGTCCCAGCGGTCGATCTGGCAGCCGTCCGCGCGAGAGAAGCGGGCCTGGATCCGCCGACCCTCGAAAGTTCCTCGCACCTCGGCTACCTGGGGCCCGCCGTAGACCAAGGTGCAGGCGACGTTGCGCGGGACGGGCTTGAAGGCCTTCGTGCCCAGAGCGTCGAGGCGGCTACACGCGCGTGCGGCGGCCGGCAACGTTCCGCCGGGTGGGCAGCGCAGCGTCCAGCTGCGGACCGGGCCGTCCGTTCCACGGCGCCATGCCGAGATCTCGAGAGCGGTCCGAGCACCGGGCTTCACCACGGTGCCGGTACCGCTGCCCGGCACCTGACCGGTCGCGCAGCCGGCGAAAACCGCCGCGGCGCCGACCAGCACGACCGCGAAGCGCATCCTCCTAGGCTCTGGCGGGCTGCAGCAGCGCGTAGCCCTCGCGCAAGAAGGGCGTGCGGTCGACGAGATGGGCGATCTCAGTAGGCGTGAACTCGCCTTCTTCGGTGACGATCGCCGTGATCAGCTCGGGCGGCGTAAGTTCGAAGAGCTCGCGCTCGGCCGGTCCTGGGTCCGGAGCGTCTGCTCCCTCCATTGGCGCCAGCTTGATGATCTCCGCGGCGACCAAGACCGGGATGCCTCTCTCCTGAGCGGCCTGCGCGAGAACGGTCGTCCCAACCTTGTTGCAGAGCGTCCCGTCCAGGAAGACCGTGTCTGCGCCGAGCAGCAGGATCGTCGCTCCCGCCAGAGCAGCCGGCGCCGCGGAGTCCTCGACCAGCTCGACATCGAGCCCTTCGGAGCGGAGCCCATCCGCGAAGGCCCGGCCTTCACCGATCGGATTGGAAACGGTGCAGATAACGCGTGTCGGGGGCTTATGGAGAAGCGCCTCGCGCACGGTCGCCGACGCGGAATGCGTGGCCGCCACGGCTCCGTCGAGCCTGTCGGTGAGATGTATTGCGATCGAGGCCGCGGCTCTCAGACGCCCGTCGAGCAGCCCTTGCCCCTCTTCGCGGAGTAGCTGGCGGAAGTCCTCCAATTCGAGGTGGCGCCACCCGTTCGCCGCTGCGAGCACGCGTCCTGCGGCACCGGGTATGCCGCCGATCCGCGGCCTGCTCTCGGCGAGCCGCCGCGCCGCATCGACGAGCTGGTCAACCAGCGCGTCGACGTTCTCGACAGGCGCTTCGGCGACCTCGAGGAGCGCCTCGACGGTTCGCCGCGCCATCCAACTCGCTCCATGCTCACGGTCTTCCCGGAGCTCTTCGACCGTGGCGGCTAGATCGGTCATCGGGCCAATCTTGCCTGCTCAGACCGGGCGCGACAAATGCACCGCTAGGCTTTCGCCCCGTGAGCACCACTGAAAGGCAGGTTCTTCCAAGGCCTCTGCCCGACGCGGGAGACGAGGCGGTTCCGGCGATTTCGATCGTCCTGCCGCTCTACAACGAGGCCGCCCACTTGGCCGAGCTTTATCGCCGAACGGTCGAGTCTCTCGACGCGGCCGGGCTCGATTTCGAGCTGATCTGCGTCGACGACGGGTCGCTCGACTCGACCTTCGCCGAGCTGGAGCGGCTCCACGCGGCAGACGGACGGATCCGCGCCGTGCGGCTCAAGCGCAACTTCGGCCAGCACGCGGCGATGCACGCCGGCCTGGTTCGCGCTCGGGGCGACATCTTCGTCACCATGGACGGCGACCTACAGAACTCTCCGGAGGACATTCCGCTGCTCGTCACGGCAGTGGAGGGCGGAGCGGACGTGGCCAGCGGGCGCCGGGCCATCCGCCGAGACTCCTGGGGGCGAACCCTCCCTTCGCGCCTGATCAACGGGATGCTTCGTCGCTTCACCGGCGCCGAGATCACCGATTTCGGTTGCGCGTTCAACGCCTATCGCCGCAGTGCGGTCGAGCCGATGCTCGGCGCGATCGGCAAGCAGAAGTTCACGAAGGCGTTGATTCTCTCCGGCGGCGCGAGCGTGGTCGAGGTCGACGTCGCCCATTCTCCGCGGGCCGGGCGCTCCCGCTATTCGCCTCTCCGGCTGACACGCCTGGCGCTGCACGTCCTGGCCGGCTTCTGGCCGCAGCCGATTCAGTGGATCGGTATCGCGCTCGGGGTGCTCTGCACGACCGCTGCCCTCGTGCTCGGGATCTACGGCGTCGGCTTCTGGATCCAGAACTCAGACTTCCCGGGCCCGCTGTTCGGTGGGGTGGGTGTGATCTTCGTCCTCGGCATGCAGGGGTTCATCCTCGCGCTGGTCGGCGAGTATCTGGGCAGAATCCAGCGGGAGGTCGAAGGCAGGCCTCTGTACACGATCGACAAGGAGCTTTAGTTGCCACGCGCGAAGCGAGTGCTCGTCACGGGCGGGGCGGGATTCATCCCGTCGAACTTCATCCGCCACATCCTGCAGGCGACTCCTTACGAGGTCGTCTCGCTCGACGCGCTCACGTACGCGGGGAGCATGGACAACCTCGCTCTGGTCTCGGCGCACGAGCGGCACTCCTTCGTGCACGGCGACATCCGCGACATGGATCTCGTCCGCAAGGTCGTCGCCGACGTCGACGTGATCGTGAACGCGGCGGCCGAGTCGCACGTGGAGAAGTCGATCGACGAAGGCGCCTCGGAGTTCGTGACGACGAACGTCGAAGGGACTCAGATCCTGCTCGACGCGACCCGGCAAGCACCGGTCGAGCGCTTCATCCTCATCTCTTCGAGCGAGGTCTACGGAACCGCCGAGTCCGATCCCATGTACGAGGAGCACCCGCTCAACCCGCGGAGCCCATACGCGGCAACGAAGGCCGGCGCCGATCGCCTGGCGTACTCGTACTACGTCACGTACGGGCTGCCGATCGTGATCGTGCGCCCGTTCAACAACTACGGGCCCTTCCAGCATCCTGAGAAGGTCGTGCCGCGCTTCATCACGCAGGCACTCGACGACCAGCCGCTAACTATTCACGGCGACGGTCACGCGAGCCGGGACTGGCTGCACGTGGATGATCACGCCGAGGCGATCGAGTCGATCATCGCGGCGGATCTCGACAGCATCGCGGGAGAGGTGATCAACGTCGCCACCGGGATCGACATCTCCGTGACCGACATCGCCGACCAGGTGCTTTCGCTCCTCGGCAAGGACGCGTCGATGCGGACTCACGTTCAGGAGCGGCTCGGGCAGGTCGACCGCCACATCGGCTCGACCGACAAGGCCGAACGCCTGCTCGGCTGGAAGGCGCGCACGTCGTTCGAGGACGGGCTCGAGCGGACGATCGACTGGTATCGCGAGAATGAGGCCTGGTGGAGAGCACCCCAGCGCCGGCCGGCAAGCGTCTTCTCGTCCTAGGCGCGGGCCCCGCGCAACTCGGCCTGCTCGCGGCGGCCAGAGAGCGCGGCCTGTTCGTGATCGCACTCGACCGCGACCCGGCGGCGCCCGGGTTTCGCTACGCGGACCGGCGGGCGATCATCTCGACGGAGGATGAGCCGAGGATCGCGCAGCTCGCCGAGGCGGAGCGGATCGAAGGCGTGATCTCGCCCGGGATCGACTGGCCCGTGGCAATCGCCGCGCGGGTCGCGGAAAGGCAAGGGCTCTCACATCCGATTTCCGGCGCCGTGGCAAGCCTGGCGACGTCGAAGCTGAAGCAGCGTGAGCGCCTCGGCGAGGCAGGCGTCCCGCAACCGCGGTGGCAGATCGTGACCGAGCCGAACGAGACGGCCGAAGTTCCAAGCGTCGTGAAAGCGCCGGACCGGCAGGGCCAGAAGGGGCTGTCCCTGGTCAAGGAGGCAGCAGAGCTGCGGAGCGCGCTCGAGAACGCGATCGCCGAGTCCCGGAGCGGGGTTGCCATCGTCGAGGAGCTCGTCGAGGGGCCCGAGGTGACCGTGAACGCCTTCTCGGTCGGAGGCCGATTCGTCCCGCTGACCGTGACCGACCGGCTGACGGCGGACCCGCCCGCTTTCGGCGTTGCGCTCGCTCATGCCTGGCCGAGCCAAGCCGCCGGAGGGGAGGCCGCCCGGGTGGCGGAGGCGGCCGCCGAGGCTCTCGGCATCACCGACGGTCCTACCTACACGCAGCTACGCATCGGTCCGGACGGCCCGCAGGTGATCGAGCTCGCCGCGCGGCTCGGCGGCGGACACGATGCCGAGCTCGTCAAGGCGGCGCTCGGCGTCGACCTGAACGCGCTGGCCCTCTCGGCCGCGCTCGGAGAAGAGCTCGAAGCGCCCAGGCCGGAGCCCAAGGTGGGGGGCGCCTGCGTTCGCTTCCTCGTGCCGCCTGAGGGCGAGCTGAGCTCGGTCGACGGCATCGACCAGGCGCGCGGGCAAGACGGCATTCTCGATGCGCGCGTGTACAGGGAGCCCGGTCACGTCTTTGGCCCGTTCCGGCACGGCGCCGACCGGGCGGGCGCGATTCTTGCCGTCGGAGAGAGCCGCGACGACGCCCTCGCCCGAGCTGACCGCGCGGCTGCTCTCATACGCTTTCAGGTCAGTGGCGCAAGAGCTCTCGCTTAGGAGGTGGGGGGAATTGGTTCCAACGGACCGACCGGTCATTTCAGACGGACGCGTGGGCAAAGCCCACGCGTCCTGAAGGCGGCACCGCAAGCGGTGCCTCAGAAGCGCGAAACCATGCTCGGTTTCCAGCCGCCGGCGATCGGCGACGAGGAGATCGCCGCCGTCACCGAGACCCTGCGGTCCGGCTGGCTGACGACCGGGCCGCGGACGGCCGAGCTCGAGGAGCGGTTTGCCGAGTACGTCGGCGCCGAGCACGTGCTCGCGATCGCTTCGGGCACGGCCGCGCTGCACCTCTCCCTGCTCGC
>Ga0190265_10003820_pt1 | contig 10343 bp, 11 predicted proteins | sample Popmic124T_FD_133135 | JGI IMG/M metagenome (GOLD analysis project Ga0190265, IMG submission 133135) | Populus adjacent soil microbial communities from riparian zone of Indian Creek, Utah, USA - 124 T | ecosystem: Environmental > Terrestrial > Soil > Riparian zone | place: USA: Utah | collected...
CCGGGAAGCGTGCGTTCGCCGGAGCCGGACTGACGGGCGTGGACCTCGTCCCACTCGCCGACTGTGAGATCGCAGCGGGCGCGATGGCGCACGCGATCCGGAGGTTGTGCGGCTGAGCCTCCGGCGCATGCGCCGGATCGTCAGGGCGTTCCCGCCAGCCCGAAGTCCACCAGCCTGCCGACGCCCCGGCGCTCGGCGCGTTCCCACACCACGCGAGCGGCATCGACGTCCTGCGTCGCGACCCCCGACGAGTCGAACACGATGACGTCGTCTCCCGATGCGATATCCGCGGTCCCTACCAACACCTCGCCGAGGTCGGCACGGATGTCTTCCGCCGACACGACGCCGTCGCTGAGGGCCACGGAGAACTTCCCTTCAGCGCGCGACTCCTGCCTTCCATCAGCGACCACCACGGACATCGCGATCACCTGCGGATCCACCTCAGTTCGTATCCCCATCGCGTTCACGAGCTGCCCGTCCGAAACGTGATGTGGCCGGAGGATCGGTGTCTGCGAGTTGCTCGCCGTCACGATGATGTCCACGTCCGCAACCGCTTCATCGACCGACCCGACGGGGGAAGCGTCGAGCCCGAGATCGCGAGCGAACTCGGCGAACGCCTCACGGTGTTCGGGCGAACGCGAGTAGACCTTGAGGGAACCCAATCCGGGCCTGGTGAGCATCATGGCTTCCAGGCTGAACCGCGCCACGACCCCCGTCCCCAGGACGCCGATCGAGGCGGCATCGGCCCGCGCGAGCGCCTCGGTCGCGAGTCCGGCGGCAGCCCCGGTGCGGACGGCCGTGAGGTAGGCGCCGTCCATCACCGCGAGGGGGAATCCGCTCTCATCGTCGAGCAGCACCACGAGGGATCCGAGGTTCGCGCCCGACGGGTTGTCGGGGAATCGGGCGAGGATCTTGACGCCGAGCGCCGCCGTCGAGGCATCGTGTCCCGCCAGGATCTTGAGCCAGGCCCGTCGCGGCTCCGGGAGTCGGAGCCAGGCGTTGCGCATCACCGTCGCGTTCCCCGAGGCATGCGACACGAAGGCCTCGCGCTGGACCTCGAGGGCGGACCTCATGTCGAGGAGGCCACGAACCTCCTCCATCCCCAGGATGCGGGTCTGCCGACCGGCGAACGGATCCACGGCGTCCATCTCACCCATCGATCACATAGAGACCGGGGTCGGATCCCGAGAGCACCTCGGCACCTTCCGCCGTGATCAGCACGTCCGACTCCGACCCGTAGGTCATGTCCTCGTCGCGCAGGTACGCCTCGCAGGACACGACCATGCCTGGTTCGAGCAGATCTTCGCGATCATGCCGGACGAACGGGGGCTCACTGGACGCGAGACCGATCCCGTGGCACAGATGCATGTAGGGCGGTCCGAGGTAGTTCGAGAACTGCTCCTCGGCGTATCCCAGTTCTCGGTAATAGCCGACCATCAGTTCGATCACCCGTCGGTACGACGTTCCCGGTTTCAGCGCCTCGGCGATCGACCGCTCGACGATCGCGACGATGTTGCGGTGGTGCTGCTGCTGACGCGTCGACGGTTCCCCGACGATCGCCATGCGGTTGAACTCTCCCCAGTAGCCGCCGATCACCGCTCCGGAGTCGACGAAGAGGAGGTCGCCCGGCTCGAGTGAGTACTCCGCGAGGGGACCGAGCATGCGTGAGGTATGGCCGAGGGCTCGGGATTTCTCGTGCGACACGACGAGGATCTGCCCGTACGGAGGACGTACGGCTCCTTCTTCGATCAGCCTCGCTCCGATCAGCCTGGCCGCGTCGACCTCGGTATCCCCGCGCTTCAGCTGGGCGAATCCGCCCGCCAAAGCGAGGCCGTTGATCCGGTCGGCCTCGCGGATGTACGCGACCTCAGCCGAGGACTTGATCGTGCGAAGCCGCCAGATCACGGGAGCTGCGTCGACGAACGTGGCATCCGGCAACCCCTGTTCCAACGACCGGTACTCGAGCAACGGGATGAACAGGCGCTGGTCCAGCCCGAGCTCGGCCCCGATCCGGGCAGATCCCAACCCTCGCGCGCGCATCTCCTTGGCGAGTCCTTCACCGGCGAACGGCGGATCGTAGGTCAGGACGTCGGTGACCCACGATTGCGCCCGCGCGTTGTCCACGTTGATGCCGTAGATCCAGAGGAACGGCTCGCCCTCGAGCGGCAGAACCATGACGTGAGGGCGCGAGTAGTTCAGCTGATAGTCGCGCGGGAGGTGGCCGGAGAGGTAGTAGTAGTTCATCCCTGCGCTGAAGTCACCGGTGACCAAGAGCGCGTCGAGTTGCTGTTCCTGCATCATCGCCCGAGCTCGGTCCGCGCGGCGCTCCAGCTCGTCCCGTTCGAACAGTCTCATCCTTCATCCTCCTGTGTCGACAGGAACCGGCGGAAGCGATCGCCGATCGTGACTGGGTCCTCCAGCAGCAGCGGCACGTCGGGGTCGTTGCCCCCTTCGATCCGGGCGACCACCACGGTGGGTCCGGACGCGGTCCGGGCATCCTCGAGCGCAGACCGGAGTCCCGATCGGTCGTCGGCCTCCTTCGTCGGAAGACCGATCCCGCGGCAGGCGGACCCGAGCGACACGACGGCAGCATGCGTCGCCATCCGGTCGGCCGACGCGTGCTCGTGATTGTCCAGCACGACCAGCGTGAACCCGGGGGGCGCGAGCGCGTGGATCGTCGGGAGCACGGAGAAGCCCATCAGCAGCGATCCGTCACCCTCCACGGCGGCAAGCGGTCCCCTGCCCGCGAGGGCGAGACCGGCGCCCACGGCCGCAGCCAGACCCATCGAGTCGAGCAGGTACAGGTGTGAGTCACGCTTGGCGATCGAGGCGAGTTCTCGCGCGGGTGCGCCGCACGTCATCACGAGCGGCCGGTCGCGGAACGCCTCGTCGATGATCTCGAGAGCCTCACGTCGCTTCACATCTGGTCTCCGATCCCAGGATGAAGGAGGTCGAGCAGGACGACGACCGGCCGACGCGTCACGACGGCGAGCTCGGCCGCGGCACGCGTGGTCGACTGCCAGACCCCTTTCGGATCGGAGGGTCCGAGCAGCTCCACCCGGATCCCCAACGCATGCAGCAGGTCGGGCACCGCTTCAGAGAACGAATGGATCATCGCGTTGTACTCACCAGGTCCACCCCGGGCGTTCGAGATGACCGGCATGCCGATGTGATACGCCTTCGCGAAGGTCGCCAAGGCCGTGAGGGCGTTGCCGAACCCGTTGTCCTGCATCAACAGGGCAGCTTTCCGGCCTCCGAGCACCAGGCCTCCCGCGAGTCCCACTCCCTCCTCCTCGCGCGCGGCCAGATGGCTGCGCACCCCCCGCTCCTGGAGCGGACGGACGACCGGCGCGATGTGCGACGAGGGGACGTAGCTGAAGTCTTCGATGCCCCATTCGAGGAGCCCCTCCACCACGGCGTTCGACGCCCACGTACGGTCGCTCACGGAGCAACCTCCGAGAGACGGAGCACATCGCCGAGCGCGGCGGCGGCGGCTCCTCCCGGGTGCGAGCGTCCACCCGTGACCACGACCGCACCGATCGCCTCGCCGCGGAAGACCACGCCCTTGTCCCGCTCTCGAAGAGCCGACAGGGGGTGACCGGGATCGAGGACTTCCGGCCCCACCCGCGCCACGACCTCGTCGCCACGGCGCTGGGCTCGACCTACCAGCCGCTGGAGACCCTCGGCCGAGGGATCCGCGGCTTCGATGCCACTCACCGAGACTCCATCCAGGCGGGGTTCGAGATCCTCCCACACGAGCGAAGCCAACACGACGAGCTTCGCCGCGGTGTCCCAGCCCCCCAGGTCGATGCGGGGATCGGGCTCGGCGATCCCCTCCTCTTGCGCCATCTTCGTCGCATCGTGCACCGACACTCCGCGTTGCATCTCACCCAGGACGAACGTGGTCGTCCCGGTCAGGACACCCTCGATGCTGTCGATGCGATCGGTGCGGGCCAGTGCGCTCGCGACGGCGGCGGCGGGAAGCGCAGCCCCCGCCGCGGCGGCGCACCCGATCCGATGCCAGCCGCCGGCGAGGGCACGCAGCTCGGCACCGTATCGAGCGAGGGGCGACTTGTTCGCCGTCACGATCGGGAGTCCGGCGCCGAGTCCGGCGCGAAGGATCGAAAGCGATGGCTCCGCCGTCTCGAAGTCGCAGCTCGTGAGGTCCACGATGACATCGGGTTGCGTGTGTGCGATGAGTTCCCCCGGGCTGGATCCGACGACGAGATCAGGCGTTCCCGCCGCCTTCCAGCGCCCGACGTCGGCCGCCGACAGCTCGCCGACCACGGCGCCACGCGAGTCGGCTGCGCACACCAGGACGATGGGAGTGGCCCGCTCGTCGATCAGGCCGAGGAAGGCACGCCCCACGCCGCCGACCCCGAACAGGGCGACTCGGACCTCAGGAAACACCGACGTGGCCGTCCTTCCGACGATCGGAGGCCCCGACGTATCGGCCGTCTTCGAGCAGGATGAGCTGTGCGCCGCCGGCCTCGAACCGAGAGAGCTCGCTCACCTCATGACCGCGATCGGCGAGCGCGTGAACGAGCTTCTGATCGAATGACGGCTCGAAGCCAACGAGACGTCCCCCGAGGGAGCGGAAGCGAGGGCGATCCAGCGCTGCCTGCGGAGCGAGGCCCTCCTCGAACAACCCCCGGATGATCTGGACCTGACCTTGCGGCTGCTGGAAACCGCCCACGACGCCGAGGGCTCCAAGGAACGAGTCATCTCTGCCGAGCATCGCGGGGATGATCGTGTGGTACGGGCGCTTGCCCGGCTCGGGACGGTTCGGGTGGTCCTCGTCCATCACGAATCCGGACGCGCGGTTGTGCAACACGATGCCGGTCTCCGGCACGCCGACACCGGAGCCGAACCCGTCGTACAGGCTCTGGATGAAGGAGCATGCGTTCCCTTCACCGTCCGCCGCGGCGACGAACACCGTGTCGGTGGCTCGGCCGGGCGGAGCGTCGCCCGCGTGCATCATGTCCACGAGGTCTCTGCGGCTTTCGAGGAAGGCCGGTGACAAGAGTCGATCGACGGGAACCGGCTGCACCGACGGGTCGGTCACGTATGCACGCGCGTCGGCGAACGCCAGCTTGATGGACTCGATCGCCGCATGCTCACGGTCGACCGGCGTCTCGGGAGCCAGGCTCGCGTAGATCCCGAGGGCCTCGAGCACCGCGATGCCCTGTCCCGGTGGGGGCAGCTCGTAGACCTCCACCGCGCCGAACCGGGCACGGATCGGATCCACCCATTCGGGTCCCTGCCAGGATGCGAGATCGTCGGCACGGAGCGGGCCGCCGGCGGCCTCGACCGCGGCACCGATCCGCGATGCCGTCGGTCCGCGGTAGAACGCATCGGGTCCTTCCGCCACGATGTCCCGCAGGACGCGCGCGAGGCCCGGATTCGCGAAACGATCACCCGCCGCCGGGCTCCTCCCCTCCGGGAGGAAGGTCTCGCTCGCGTAGGGGTCGCGCCGGAGCTTGTTCACCGCCGTGCCCCATTCCTCCGCCACGATCGGCGTCACGGCGAACCCCTCCTCGGCATGCCGGATGGCCGAACCGAGGACACGGTCCCGCGGAAGCGACCCGTACCGGTCGAGCAGCATCCACCAGCCGGCCACGGCACCGGGCACCGTGACGCTCCACGGCCCGTGGGTCGGCATCTGCGCGTAGCCGGCGTCCCTGAGCGCGCCGACCGTCATCTCGGCGGGTGCCGGGCCGGCGGCGGCCAGGCCCACCGGACGTAGCTCCTCTCGTGGCCAGTAGAGGGCGAAGGCATCGCCTCCGATCCCGGTGGAGCGGGGGTCGACGACGCAGAGGGCGGCGGCGGCGGCAACCGCGGCGTCCGCCGCGGTGCCGCCCGCGTCCAGCACCTCGAGTCCGGCCGACACGGCGAGGGGGTGGCTCGTCGCCACCATCCCCCGCCGTGCGGATCCTCTGCTTCCCCCTCCCAAGCTGTTCCGCGTGCTAGCCGCCCGAAGCGGCTTCGATGATCTCGTAGTCGACGATCTCGTCGCTCGCAGGATCCTCGTACTCCCCGATCTCGATGAAGAATTCGTCCATGTTCGCCCACAGCTCGGGTGTGAGCGCCGCTTCTCCGGCCTTCGGATACATCTCCTGCTCGAGATAGAAATCGTAGGACTGCTCGAGCCGACCCGCATCGACATCGGGAAGCAGCTCGCTCGCGAGATCCACCCATGCCTGCTTGTCTTCGTAGAAGTTCGCGTATCCATCGGCGAGATGGGTGGCGAACTCCTGGAGGCGATCGGCGTTCTGGTCGTAGAACTCTTCGCTCGCGACCCAGACCGTGGAGATCGCATCCGAACTCGGCCCCTCGATGTCGCCCCAGGCGCCGATGATGTTGTAGTCGCCTTCCGCCTGGAGCGTGAGGACGTCGGCGAACTCGAGTGACGTGACGTCGATCTCGCCGGCGATCATGGCCGCCGCTCGGTTCGGCGACTCGGGCAAGACGACCCACTTGATCTTGTCCTCGAGCGCCGGATCGTGCTGTCGGACGAGGACGCGCTGAAGGATCTCCGTCCCCGAGCCCGGAGCGTGGTAGGCGACCCGCTTCCCGGCGAGTTGGTCGAGCGAGGTGATGTCGGGCTGTGACACCATCACGAACTCGAATCGTCGCTGCGCCACGAAGAAGAGCTTTATCGGAACACCGGTCTGCGATGCCTTGATCGCCTCGGTCAGCCCGATGTTGCCGACGTCCACGTCGCCTCGGATCAGGCCGGCGATCACGGCGCTGTCCTCGGTGAGCTCGACCACCTCTCCGTCTGCCGCCTGGATCCCGAACTGATCGGCGATGTCGTTCGGGTCGAGGTCGGATGCGTAGGCGACCCGCAAGGGCTGCGTTTCGCCTCCGTCACCGTCACCACCTCCCCCTCCGTCGTCACCGCCGCAGGCGGCTCCCAGGACGAGCACTGCCGCCAGCGACGCGAGCAATCTGGTTCGTCTCCTCATGTTTCCCCCCCGATCCTTCCTCGCTCCCCTCAGGAGGAGCGCTCCTGACGCCATGGTGTCGCCAATCGCTCCACGAGCTCGATCGCCGCAGCCATCGCGATCCCGATGATCGAGATGACGATGATGTATACGAAGACTTTGTCGGTGCGGTAGTAGTTGGCTGCCGTTTGGATCGCTCCTCCCAAGCCGGTGACCGCGAAGAGCAACTCAGCGACGACCATCCCCTTGATCGCACGCGCCGCGCCCATCCGAAGTCCGGCGAAGATGTACGGGAGCGAAGCGAAGAACACGATCTTGCGGAACAGTTGCATCCTTCCCGCGTTGAACGAGCGTCCGACATCGATCAGCATCGGGTCGACGTTCTTCACGCCGGTGAACGTGCTGACGAGAACCTCGAACACCGCGAACAAGAACACCACGAGCACCCTGGACTGGAACCCGAGCCCGAACCAGATGATGAGCACGGGAACCAGCGCCGCGACGGGGATGACGTACGCCGCCGAGACGAACGGGTTGAGGACACGCGCGACCGGCTTGTACCAGCCCATCAGGTACCCCAGGCCGATCCCTACGAGCGCACACAGACCGAAGCCGATCGCGAGCGATTCCAAGCTGTCGAGCGTCGCGCTCACGAGCTCGCCCGAGGCAATCATCTCCCGGGTCGCGCCCCACAGCGAGGACGGAGGTGCGAGGAAGAAGTCGCCGAGTCGCCGGCCCGCGATCTCCCAGGCGGCCAGCAGTCCGACCACCAACAAGAGCTGAACCAACCGTTCCCAGCTGATAACGCCTTTGCGGAGCGCGACCCGGAACGGGATCTGGATCCGCTCGACCGCGATGGCCATGTGTCACCGCCTCCTACAGCATCTCGATGAGCTCACGCCGGAGCTCGATGGCTTCCTTGTGCTCGAGCAGGCTTTCCCTCGTCCGGGGCTGCTCGATCGGCACCTCCACGGTCGTCACCACCGTTCCTTCCTTCATCACCACGATGCGGTCGGACAGGAGAAGCGCCTCGTCGATGGAATGCGTCACGAACACCACGGTCTTCTTCTCCTGCTCCCAGATGCGTAGCAGCTCCGACTGCATATGGCCGCGCGTGATCGCGTCCAGCGCGCCGAAGGGCTCGTCCATCAGGAGGACCTGCGGTTCGATCGCGAGCGCACGGGCGATCCCGACCCGCTGCTGCATCCCGCCCGACAGCTCAGCAGGGTAGTGGTCGTAGAACTCGGAGAGCCCCACGCGATCGACATAGTGGATCGCCTGCTCGCGCCGTTGGGCCTTCGGCATGCCGGTGAACTCGAGGGCGAGAACGACGTTGTCGACGACGCTCCTCCACGGCATGAGAGCCGGCGTCTGGAAAACGGTTGCGCGATCCGTCCCCGGGCCGGTGACTCGCTTCCCGTTCACCGAAACTTCACCCGAGGTCGGACGCAGGAGTCCGGCGATGATCTTCAGGATCGTCGTCTTGCCGCAGCCGGACGGACCGATGAGGCAGATGAACTCCTTCGGTGCGATGTCCAGGTTCACAGCTCGAAGGGCGTGGGTTCGGACGATCTCGCGCGTGGTCACGCGTTCGTAGGTCTGGGCGAGATCGTGAATCCTGATCCCGCCGAGCTCGCTGTCGTGGGCCGCCGGCGCCTTGTGGCGCGCTGGCACTGCATGATCCATAGGCGCCTCTTCCGACCGACTCATCCCAGGGGGCGCCTGTCCCGACCGAGCCATCCCTGGCGCCTCCTTCGATGCTCTTGCCGCCACCATGTTTCGGACTGTATACAACATGCGTGCAGAGCTGTCGAGGTGAGTGCGTGTCGCCGTGAGAGAAGAGACCGCGAAGGGCCGCGTGAGCCCCTGGGTGCCGATCGCGATCGGGCTGGTCGCAGGGATCGCGAGCGGTCTGCTCGGGGTGGGCGGCGGGATCGTGATGGTCCCGCTCCTCGCGACGTTCGCCGGTTTCGCCCAGCATCGTGCTCACGCGACTTCGCTGGCGGCGATCGTCCCGATCGCCGCCGTTGGGGCCACGACGTTCGCGATCGCCGGCGAGATCGACTATCCCGTCGCCGGACTCCTCGCGGTAGGGAGCCTCGTGGGGGCGCCCCTCGGCGCACGGTTCATGGCCCGATCCAGCGAGGGTCTGCTCACCACGATGTTCGGCCTCCTGATGATCGGTGTGGCGATACAACTCCTCTGGCCATGAGCGGCGAGATGATCGTCGGGATCGTCGCGGCCGGCGTGTTGGTCGGTGTCATGTCGGCGCTGTTCGGCGTCGGTGGAGGGATCCTGATGGTTCCCTTCATGGTGCTCGCCTTGGGTGAAGAGCAGCACCTCGCGGAGGGCACCTCGCTCCTGGTGATCTTGCCGACGGCCGTGTCAGGAGTTCTCGCGCACCGGCGACGCGGCTACGTCTCGTTCCATACGGGGATGCTGCTGGCGCTCGGCGGGAGCGCTGGGGCCTGGGTCGGGGCTCTCCTCGCGCTGCGCCTGTCCGCCGACTCCCTCCAGATTGCGTTCGGCATCCTCCTCGCGGTGAGCGGCATCCGCGTCATCAGACGCGGGGTCGCGGATCTCCGGGGCGAACGTGCGGTCGGGCCGCCCGAGAGCCAGAGTGGCGTCGGCACCAGGCAATCAAGAGAGCCTCCGTCCTCCCCGTCGGACGGTTCCTGATCGGGGACCGCCTCAGCTCACGCGCGCGGTGCCGTCTTCGAGGAGTTGGGCGAAGAACGCGTTCTGCGTGTGCTGACTGTGCTCGGCTGCCAGGGTAGCGGCGCGGGCCTCCTCCCCCCGGGCGATCGCCGCGAGGATGGTCTCGTGCTCGGTCCACGACGCCTCGCCTCTGATCCCCGCGACGGCCGAGAAATGCCACCGCACGTGCTTCGCGAGGTCCGAGAGGATCCCGCGCAACATCTCGTTGTGGGCCGACTCGGCGATCGTCGCATGGAACTCGGTGTTGATCGTGCCAACGGCCTTCATGTCGCCACGCTCGAGCGCTCGGCGCCCCCGCTCGATGAGCTTGGCCAGCTCCCGGTGCTCGGATGCCTTCGCCCGACGGGCGGCGAGTTCGGCAGCACGCTGCTCCAGCGTTTGGCGGAGTTCGAAGACGTCCCGAACCTCATCGACGGTGGGGTAGCGGACATAGGCGCCCGCATGCGGGCGCAGATCGAGCCAGCCGGCTCGTTGCAGGAGTCGGAAGGCTTCGCGGACGGGTGTCCGAGACACGCCGAGCTCCGCTGCAACGACATCTTCCACAAGATGGGAACCAGGTGGGTAGGACCGGTCGACGATCTTCGCCTCGAGCTCGATGAACACCCGTTGAGAGAGGACGGCGTTATCCGAGTCGATCACTGGTGAGCAGTATTGCATACAGCCTGAGCGCGATATGTA
>Ga0190265_10003821_pt1 | contig 10342 bp, 6 predicted proteins | sample Popmic124T_FD_133135 | JGI IMG/M metagenome (GOLD analysis project Ga0190265, IMG submission 133135) | Populus adjacent soil microbial communities from riparian zone of Indian Creek, Utah, USA - 124 T | ecosystem: Environmental > Terrestrial > Soil > Riparian zone | place: USA: Utah | collected...
CCCGAACAGGTGGCGGGACTGGCGGTGGTCGACGTAGATCGCCCCGGCCAGGCGATCGCGGATAGCGAGCGGGACGCAGAGGATGGAGAGGATGTGGCGGGCGACGATCGATTCGGCCCCCGCAAAGCGGCCGTCCGCCAGGGCATCGACCGCCAGGACGGGTTCGCGGCTCTCGATCACCCGCCGCACCACGCTCTCGGAGAGCTTGCGCCCCTCGTCCTCGTCCTCCTGGCCCAGGTTGCGCACCGCGGCAATCTCCAACTCCCTGGTGATGCGGTTGACGAGCACGATCATGCCGCGCTCGGCCCCCAGGCGTTCCAGGACCAAGTCCATGGTGCGGTTGAGCACCTCCTGGAGGTCGAGGGTGGAATTGACGACCTTGAGCACCTCGTAGAGAACGGCGTTGACGCCGTGTCCGCTGGAGAGGCGCTGTTGCTCTCGAATCCTCTCGATGGCGCCGCTGGTCCGTCGTGACTCGGTCTCCGCGCCCAGCCGCTCGAAGCCGGCGAGAGCGCGGCGGAGGCGCCGCAGGGCGGTGTCGACGTTCCAGGTCCTGAGGCCCCACTCGTAGAGGCTGCGGGCGTGCTCGAAGGGGGTCTCCAGCTCCTCCAGCAGGCGAACGCTCTCGGCGAAGAGCTGCTCCACTTTTTCTGGCTCCTCGCGAGCGGCTGCGATGCGGGCTTCGACCGAGAGGAGCTTCGCCAAGGCCCAGCGGTCCCCTAGCTCCTCGACGCGCCGGCGGGCCTCGCCGGCGTGCCGCTCGGCCTCGGCGGAGCCGCCCTGGCGCAGGGCGAGGTCGGCGAGCGAGAGGTGGATGCGCGCGAGCGCCTGGAGGGTGCCAGCCGTCTCCACCATCTCCAGGGCCTGCTTCAGGTGGAGGGCTGCCGCGTCCAGGTCGTCGCGGTCCTTCTCGATGAGGCCCAGTTGCAGCCGGCAGTGGGCCAGCAGGTCTCGGTCCCCGAGCCGCTCGGCCCCCTCCAGGGCTTCGCGGGCCAGTCGCTCGGCCTCGCCGCCGCGCCCCCGCTTGCGGTCGAGCGAGGCGAGCTGCGCCAGAGCCGCGAAACGCTCGCGGTGCTCGGGGGAGTCATCCAGCAGCTTCAGCGCCCGCTCGTAGTGCCGCTGCGCCCGCCCCCAGTGCCCGAGCACCTCCTCGACCTCGCCCAGGTTGAGGCGTGCCAGGGCCTCGTTCTCGCGCAACCCCAGGCGGCGCTTCAGCTCCAGGCTGCGGGTGAGCGGCTCCCGGGCAGCTCGCCAGTTACCGCGGCTGCACTCCAGGATGCCGAGGTTGTTGAGCGCGAAGAGCTGCCCCCAGAGATCGTTGGTGCGCTCGCAGGCGGCCAGGTTGCTGCTGTAATGGGTGAGGGCAGCCTCGTAGTCGCCCGTCTTCCAGAGAATGTTGCCGAGGTTGTTGCGCAGCGTCGCGCAAAGGGCCTCGTCACCCGCCCGCTCGGCCACCCAGAGGCCTCGCCGCACCAGCCGGCCGGCGCGGCGCCAGTCACCGCGGCTGAAGGAAAACATACCCAGGGTGTTGAGCAGGGTCGCACGCTGACGATCCAGCCCCTCCCGGCCGGCCCGCGCCAGTGCCGAGCGTGCTGCCGAGAAGGCGGCCGGCCAGTCGCCGAGGTCACGGAGAGCCAGCGCCTTGCCCTGCAGGAGCTCGACTTCCAGCTCCGGCTCGGCGCCGCCAGCCGCCAGCCGTAGCAGCCCCTCTTCATGGCTGGCGAGCGCCGCCTCGTGCTCGCCAAGTCGGGTGTGAAGCCGGCCCTTGCGCAAATGCGTCCGGGCCACGAAGACAAGGTCGACCGGGTGCCTGCCTTCGAGGAGGTCGCGATAGACACGTAAAGCCCGCGGGTAGGAGCCGGCCGCAGCTAAGGCTTCCGCCTGGGAGGCCAGGGCACGGGCCGCTGCCGCAGTGTCGGTCTCGGCTGCGGCTTCGGCGGCGCGACCGTAGAAGCTGGCCGCCTGCGAGTAGCCGTAAACGGCGACGGCCTCCTCGGCGGCCCGCAGCAGGTGGGGGAGGGCTCGCGTCCGTTCGCCCCCACGCCAGAAGTGCTCGGCGACAACGGTGGCGAGGCCGGCGTCCCCTCGCGCCACCGCCACCTCGAAGATCTCGCCAAGACGGCGGTGAAGGCGCGCGCGCCGCTCGCCGTCCAGCCCTGCGTAGAGCTCCTGGCCCAGACGCCGCGAAGCCATGGCATAGAGGGCGCCGCCGGCCTCCTGTAATCGCTCGAGGTAGCCCTGTTGGGCGAGCGTCGCCAGCCTCTCGTAAGTTGCCTGTGGGGCTTCGCTGAGGAGCGCTGCAAGTGTCTCCAGCGCGAAGGGCTCGGCGATCACCGCCGCGGCATCGAGAGCCTCGCGGACGGGCGGAGGCAGGGCGGCGGCACGCCGCCAGTCCTGCGCCTCGGCCCGCTCGGGCGAGCTCGCCCACCGGGAGAGGGCGGAAAGGGACGGCTTCCACTCGCCGTCGCGGTAGAGCAGCACGGAGTCGTCCACGAGGTGCCGCAGGAGCCGCTGCACCTCGGCAGGCAACCCCGACGAATGCTCGAAGACCCAGCCGTAGAAGGTGAGGGGCAAACCCGAGGTGCCGAGGCAAGCGTCCACCAGGTTCAAGGTTGCCGCGCGGTTCAGAGCCTTCAGGTGGATCGTCACCAGGGTTTCAGCGTCGCGCGCCTCCCCGTCGGCGGGCCGGCGGGTGGCGACCACCAGGACCCGGGAGCTGAGCAGCTCCTCGGCGAGATAGGCCAGCAGATCTTCGCTCTCGCGCCCGGCGAGGTGGAGGTCGTCCAGCAGCAATACTATGGGAGGGCCGGACTCGCCATGGGCGGCGAGCCGCAGGGCAATCTCGTGGTAGAGGCGGTACCGTTCGAGCGGGTCGACCTCACCGGCCGGTCGCTGCGGCACGACCTGGGCCTCGATCCCCAGGGAGCCCAGGGCTTCCAGCACAGGCCCCAGGGGCTGCGCGCGCTCGGCCACCCCGGAGCCCCGGCCCACCCGCGCCCCGCCGAGCGAGGCGAAGATCCGGAACTCCCGCAGCAGACGGCTCTTGCCGACTCCCTCCGGGCCCTCCAGCAGCATCACTCCGCCACGCCCGGCTGCCGCCTCGGCCAGCTCGCCGCGCAGACGGCCGAGCGCCTCCTCGCGTCCTACCAGCCGGGCGGCGAGCAGAGTGCCGCGGGGCAACGAGAGCGCTGCGGCATCCAGGCCGCGGCCCGCCGCCTGGGCCAGGTCGGCCAGCAGCCGGTCCGCGGTGGGATAGCGCTCCGCGGGGTCCCGACGCAGGAGACGGACGAGGATCTTCGCCAGGGCCGGCGGCATGTCGGGCCGCAGCGACAGCGGGTCCGGCGTCTCGCCTTCCAGGTGGTAGCGCAGCGCCGCCAGGTCGTCTCCCGCCGAGGGAAGCCGGCCGGTCGCCAGCTCGAACAAGGTCATGCCGAGCGAGTAGAGGTCGGCGCGGTGATCGTAGCGGTCCTGGAGGAGGACCTCGGGGGCGGTATAGGCGAGCGTGCCGCGAATGCGCCGGTCGAGCGGTCCGCGGGCGGACTGCGCCAATCCGAGATCGAGGATCTTGAGGACGGCCCCCTCTCCCCCGCCACCCGTCGCGAGCCCCAGGTTGCGCGGCTTGACGTCCATGTGGATGACGCCCTGGCGGTGGATGTGGGCGAGGCCGGCCGCCGCCTGGATCGACACGTCCCAGAAGTCCGTCCAACCTCCGTCCCGCAGCCTCTCGGCCACCTCGTCAGCGGCGAGCAGCTCCATGGTGAGGAATGGGAAACCGCCGGGCAGGACCCCGAAGTCGTGGACCTCGACGACGTTGGGGTGGCGCGCCTCGGAGAGCAGGCGCACCTCGTGATGAAAGCGGGCCAGATCTTCGGCATCGCTGCGCTCGAGCGACACCTTGAGCGCCAGCGGCTGGCTATCCGCGCCAGTGCGCACGCGGTAGACCACCGCCCGTGCCGTGCGGGCGATCTCGCCCTCGATCAGCACACTCCCGAGCAGCCGGTCGAGATACTCTAGATCGGGCTCGGAATCGCGCACCTTAGGCGAGACCTGGAAGCGCTTCTCGCGGCGGGCTTGCGGCCAGCGAGCTCCCGAAGCGGCGGACCAGCTCGGCCTTGAGCGCCGGGATCCCCTCTCCCGTCACCGCCGAAACCCAGATGCCGCCGTTCTTCGGCTCCTCGGGCGCGACGAGGTCGCTCTTGTTGAAGACGGTGACCACCCGGTCGCGCTCGACCCCGAGGTCGTCCATCACAGCCTCCGCCACCTCCATCTGCTCGCGCCAGCGCGGATGGCTGCGGTCCACGACATGGAGCACCACGTCCGCCGCGGTGATCTCGCCCAGCGTGCTGCGGAACGAAGACACTAGGTGGTGCGGGAGCTTGCGGATGAAGCCTACCGTGTCGGCGAAGACGGCACTGCGAGCGCCGTCGACCGAGCCGCGGCGCAGCTTGGCGTCGAGGGTCGCGAAGAGGCGGTCCTCGGCCAAGGTGCCGGCATGGGTAAGTCGGTTGAACAGGGTGGATTTACCAGCGTTCGTGTAGCCGGTGAGCGCCACCGTGGGAACCTCGCCGCGGCCCCGCCGCTGCACACCGCGGGTGCGCTCGATCTTCTCCAGGTCCTCCTCCAGGCGGCGGACGCGCACCCGCAGCAACCGGCGGTCCTGCTCGAGCTGCTTCTCACCCTCGCCGCCACGCGTACCGACGCCGCCGGCCTGGCGCGAGAGGTGGCTCCACTGGCGCGTCAGGCGCGGCAGCATGTAGTTGAGCCGGGCGAGCTCGACCTGGGTGCGGGCCTCGCGGGTGCGGGCGCGTTGGTCGAAGAGATCGAGGATCAGACCGCTGCGGTCCATGACCGACAGCTTGGTCGACTTCTCGAGGTTCTTGACTTGGCCGCCCGACAGGTCGTCGTCGAAGATCAGCAGGTCGGCCTCGAGCGCCTGGGCCTCCGTACCGATCTCCTCGGCTTTGCCCTTGCCGACGAACGTCGCCGGATCGGGTGCCTTGCGGGCCTGCATGGCGCGGCCCACCACTACCGCGCCGGCGCTCTCGGCCAATTGGGCGAGCTCGTCGAGGTGCTCCTCGACGACGTGACCGGGCTGGACCGGCAGGATGAGCCCGACCAGGAACGCCCGGCGGGGACGAGCGACGTTGGTTTCTTCCACGATATGCACTCTTTCAGGGCCCTTGCGGTATTCTAGAGGAACTATAGGTTTAGGGTCAAAACTTGACCCGACTTTTACAACACCGGAGCTTTAGCATGCATTCCCCTGATGAAGCGGGAACGAAGCCGGCCGCGGGACTAGGGCTGCAGAGCAAGATCGCCGTCGCCGTCGTCGCGCTGGCCGCCCTTGCCGCCCTCTTCTGGCCGCGCGGGGACGGCACCTTCAAGGAGCCCGGGGGCTTCCTCTACGATGTCGACGGCCGGGCCATCACGATGGGCCCGCGCCTGGAGCCCGTCACCCTGGTCCATTTCTGGGCCACCTGGTGCCCGCCCTGCATCGCCGAGATCCCCGCCCTCCAGCGCCTCTCGCGCGATTTTTCGGACCACCCCGACTTCGCGGTCGTGATGGTCGCCGTGTCGGACTCCACGGACAAGGTGAAATCCTTCATCGGTCCCTGGGCCGACATGATGTTCTTCGATCCGAACTGGGACGTGGCGAACCGCTACGGCACCGAGAAGCTCCCGGAGACCTACCTCGTGGTGCGCGGTGAGGTGCGGGACAAGTTCATCGGCCAGACGGACTGGGACGATCCGGAGATCCGCCGGAAGCTGACCTCGCATCTCGCCTCATCGGCCGGCGAAGCTCCGAAGGCCGCAGGCCTGTAGAACGTTGCACGGGGGTCGGCCGCGGCCGACCCCCTGCTCTCTAGAAGCGGATCGCCAGACCGCCGTGCCCCATCACGAAAAATTGGGCATCGTCGAAATCCACCACGTAATGGCCGGAGAACTCGACCATCACTCCCAGCCAATTGTTGATCGGGAAGTCCCCGGTCGCTCCCACGACGGCGCCGACCGAGGTCTGCTCACCGTCGCCGCCGGAGAAGGCGGTCCCTTCCAGACGGTAGCCGCCCAGACCCAGATAGAAGCCCGAGTCGTAGAAGGACTGACGGAACCGGTACTCACCGCTGACCGTCACGTACGACAGTTCGGCCTCGGTGAGCGAGCCGAAGAGCCCATCGTCGTCGAGCGCCATCTGGCCGGCCCGAAGGCCGAGCAGGGTCCGGGGCTCGGTAACCATGTTGAGGTTGAGCTGATAGCCCGTGTTGCCCAGGCTGTCGCCGGGGTCGGCGTCCACCGAACCGCCGATGCCGCCGAGAAGGCCGACGCTGTAGTTGTACTGCTCCTGAGCGCCGGCCATGCCGGGCAGGCTGAGCAGCCCCAGGAGCAGAAGGAGCCTGCCGAGCAGGCGACGGTGTCGAATCAAGATCCCCTCCTTTGCGGCGAAAGCCGTGTCGAACCCTTTGGCCGGGAGAGAGTATAGCCTCTCACCCATGGCTGACTGGTTATACGGATCAGAACCCTCCGGCGTCTCGCCGCCCGTCCTGGGTTTGCTCGACCGGCTGCTCCACGCGCTGCTGCCTGCCACCTGCCTAGGCTGCGGCGAGCCGCTGCCGGCTAAAGGGACGGCCCTGGGGCTCTGCGCCGCCTGCCGTGCATTGCTGCGACCCCTGGCGGCACCGGCCTGCGCCGTCTGCTCCAGCCCCATTCCAGCCCACGCTCTGCCGGAGGGCTACCGCTGCGGCGCCTGCCGGGCGCACCCCCCCGGCTTCAATCGCCTGCTGGGCCTCTGGAGCTACGAGCCGCCGCTCGACGCGGTGATCCAGGCCTTCAAGTTCCGCCGTCTGGACTACCTCGGCCGCCATCTGGCGGACGCGCTGTCGCGAGAGTTGGCGAGCCGCGTCCCGGGCTGCGACGCCGTTGTCCCCGTACCGCTCCACTGGCGCCGGTGGCTGGCCCGGGGGTACAACCAGGCCGAACGGATCGCTCGCCCCCTGGCGGACGCCCTCGGGCTGCCGTTCGTGCCGGCGCTCGGCCGCCGCCGCGCCACACCGCCGCAGAGCCTGCTCGGCCGGGCCGAGCGCCTCTCCAATCTCCGCAAGGCGTTCCACGTCCCCCGCCCGGCGCGGGTCCGCGGCCTGCACCTGCTCCTGGTCGACGACGTCACTACCACCGGGGCGACACTCGACGCCGCCGCGACCGCGCTCAAGAAGGCGGGCGCCGCCGCGGTGACCGCGCTGGCTGTGGCCCGGACGCCGCGCTCCGGGTAGAAGCTTCAGGGCGCAGATTTGAAGCGGCGTCCAAGGATGCCGCTCGTGCCATCCTGCCAGACCACCACGAAGTGGCCGCTCGGACCGACATAGGCCAGGTCAGGGTCCGACGGTTTCGTCGTGGGCTTGATCTCGGCTACCGCCTCGAAGTCGTCCCCCGAGGCCACCCCGGCGGCGTTGAAGCGCCGGCCGTAGATCCCGAACGCCTGGCCATCCTCAGTTTCCCAGACGGCGACGAAGTTGCCCGCCGCGTCGTGGACGATCGAAGGGGACCTCTGGGCTCCGGCCGTCCGGCTGTTGAGCCGGAACGCCGCCCCGGCAGGCCGCGCGAGACGCGTGAAGCGCCGGCCGACGACGTCGGACAACCCGGCAGCCCCCGGCGCACGGTCGGTCGTCCAGGCCACCACGAAGGTGCCCCCCTTGCCGCAGGAGACCGCCGGCTCGGTGAGCTGAGCGTACTCAGGCAGCGCCACCACGATCTCCCTGCCTTCGACGGCTCCGGCCGGCGCGACGAGCCGTCCGCTGACCCCCTTCCTGTTCGGCTCGAAGGGCACGGACCTGTCCGCGCTCGTCCACACCGCCACCGCCCGGTTCGAGGAGTCGATGCAGACGTCGGGCCGGTCGCCCTCGATCAGGCCGGCGCTGATCTTGACCTGAGCGCCCAGGGGCGCGCCGGCGGCGTTGAACCGGCGGGCGAACACCTCGGCCGGTCCGCCCGGAAACCCGACGCCCGGCGGCACGGCGCGGAGCCAGACCACCGTGAAGCCGCCGTCCGTGCCGGTCGCGATCGCCGGGTTGAAATCCGTCGGCGGAGTGGGCGCCGCCGGGTCGTCGACGTTCACCTTGAACGCCGCCCCGAGCGGGGCTCCCGTGGGCCGGAGCTTCTGCGCCATCACGTCGCTGTTGTCGCCGTTGGCCTCCCCCCACACCACGATGTAGTTCCCCTTCGAATCGAGGGCCACCGCGGCGTCGTACTGCGGGCGGAGCAGCTCTCGGTTGATCTGCCGGTCGCCCCCCTGGGCGGCGCCGGTCGCGTTGAACGACCGGACGAGGATGCCCCTCCGATCGATCGCGCTCGAACCTTCCCAGTCCACCAAAAAGGCTCCGTTCTTGGCGCCGGCGATGGACGGGAGCTCCTGCTTGCAAGTGGTGCACTGGCTGACACGGAAGGCGGGGCCCGCCGGAACCGGTCCGGCCGCCTGGGCCGCGGGTACGCCCAGACAGAGCGCGGCGAGCGCTCCGCCGAGCAAGGCTTTAGATCTCGACATCGGGATTCCTTTCGTGGTCGCACTGGAGACGGCTGTTGCGCTCTGAGTATTCTACGGAATATCGGGGCCGGGCGTTTAGGGATACCTCGCCGTGCTCGCCTCGCTATCGCGCCGGTATCGTGGGCTTGACCCTCACCGGCGCGAGCGCCTTGACGGCGGGCCCCTCCAGAACGCCGCCGCCGATCCCGAACCGGCTGCCGTGGCAAGGGCAGTCCCAGCTCTTCTCGGCCGAATTCCAGTGGACGATGCAGAAGGCATGGGTGCAGACGGGAGAGACGGCATGCGCCACGCCGGACTCATCCCGGTAGACCGCCGCCTTCTCGCCCTCGATCTCGACCACCCTCCCCTCCCCCACCGGCACCTCGGAGAGATCCTGCACCTTGGGGATCGTCACGCGGTCCTTGACGAAATCGACCGCCGTCTCGAAGGCGAGCTTCGCGACCTGGGGCCCCGCGGCCAGCGGCTTGATCCGCGATGGACGGTAGACCTCGGCCCAGGGGTTCTCGCGGCCTAGTGCGAAGTCCGCCAAGAGCATGCCGCCCAGAGTCCCGAAAACCATGCCGGTGCCCGAGTAGCCGGTCGCCACGTAGACGTGCCCGGAGGTTACCGCCCGGCCGATCATGGGCAGGCCGTCCGGTGGATCGTAGAACTGCGCCGACCAGCGGTTGTCGATCGACTCGACGTCCCACCGCTGGCGGGTGTACTCCTCGAGCTCGCGGTAGCTCTGCTCGGGCTGCCGGTCCTCCCCCGTCTTGTGGTCCTTGCCGCCCACGATGAGCAGGCTCCCCTGCCGGCGCGTGTAGTTGTAGGGGTCGGCCGTATCGAAAAACAGGCCGTCCGGAGGGGAGGCCCCGCCGCGCAGCCGAACTCCCAGCACATAGGAGCGCAGAGGCTCGAGCTCGGCATGGAGCAGCGAGAAACCGGCCGGCGTATGGGTTGCGAAGAGCACCGCGTCCGCCGTGACGGTGCCGCGCTCCGTCCGCACCCGACAGGGCTCGCCGGAGTCCACGCCGACGACCCGGGTCCTCTCGAAGATCCTGCCACCGTTCTCGTGCACCGTGCGGGCCAGGGCGGCGAGGTACGACAGAGGATGGAACCGAGCCTGGTCCGGGTAGCGCACGGCCGCCGCCACCGGGAACGGCAACGCTATCTCCCGCACAAGCTCGGCGGGCATGCCGGCTTCGTGGGCGGCCTCGACCTCCTCCTCGAGGCGTGAGACCTCGTCCGGGTCCTCCGTATAGAGGTACGCGGGGATCCGCGCGAAATCACACGGGATCGCATCCTCTTCAACCAGTGAGGCGATGAGCTCCAGCGCGGCCCGAGAGGAGTCGACCACGATCCGCAGGTCGTCGCGGCCGAACTTCGACCGCAGATCCCGATAGCGCAGGTCCGGCACCTGGGTGACGTGGGCCGTGGTGCCTCCCGTCGTGCCGGACCCCACTCGATGCTGCTCGAGCACCGCCACCCGCTTTCCTTCGCGGGTCAGCAGGCGCGCCGCCGTGAGGCCGGTGATGCCCGCCCCCACGATCGCCACGTCGACCCGCACGTCTCCGTCGAGCGCCGGGTACTCCGGCATCTCAACGGTGTCCCACCACAAAGTCTCCCGGAGATTCGCATCGGCCATGGTTCCCTCCTCCTCTTACGGAAGAGCTCGCAAGAGGAATGCCACAAGGAGCCGGGAGCTACTGTAGTGGGTCAAACAGATGTGCCCTTAACCAGAGCTTGGCGAGCGCGGGTGACCTTCTCAAGGATGTCGCCCGCGGACTTCCTCCAGACGAATGGTTTGGGATCTTCGTTGTGGTGAGCCAG
>Ga0190265_10003822_pt1 | contig 10340 bp, 10 predicted proteins | sample Popmic124T_FD_133135 | JGI IMG/M metagenome (GOLD analysis project Ga0190265, IMG submission 133135) | Populus adjacent soil microbial communities from riparian zone of Indian Creek, Utah, USA - 124 T | ecosystem: Environmental > Terrestrial > Soil > Riparian zone | place: USA: Utah | collected...
ACGATCTGATCGCGCAGGGCATGGCGGGCCTGATGAGTGTCACCGGTGAACCGGACGGACCGCCTGCAAAGGTGGGGATCTCGATCGCCGATCTGTCCGCCGGGCTGTTCTGTGCGTACGGGATCGTCTGCGCGGTCGTGGCCCGCGAACGCACCGGCCGCGGCCAGCACATCGACACGTCGATCTTCGAGGCGCCGATCGCGATGGCCGTCTTCGAGTCCACCGAGTTGTGGGGTCTGGGCCGGGTGCCCAAGCCGTTGGGATCGACGAACCGAACCGCGGCCCCGAACCAGGCCTTGCGGGCCCGCGACGGCTACATCAATGTGTGTGCCGCCAACGAGCGGCTGTGGCGGCGGCTGTGCGAGGCGTTGGAGCGCGACGACCTGCCGGGGGATCCGCGGTTCGCCGGGAACATGGATCGCATGGCGCACCAGGCCGAGCTCGCCGACGAACTGGAGCGCACGCTGGCCGAGCGCGACGTCGCGCACTGGGTCGACCACCTCCTGGCGGCCGGGATCCCGGTGGGCCCGATACTGGACTATGACCAGGTCTTCTCCGACCCGCACACGATCGCGCGGAACATGGTCGTCGAGATGGAACACCCGGTCGAGGGGACGCTCAAGGGTCTCGGCATCCCCGTGAAGCGCAGCGAGACCCCCGGTTCGGTACGCACCGCGGCGCCGCTGCTCGGCGCCGACACCGACGAGATCCTCGGCGGCCTCGGATACTCCGACGACCAGATCAGCCAGATGCACCGGGAGGGGGCGGCCTGACGTCGTCGAAGAAATCGACGATGGTCCGGGCGAACAGTTCCGGTTGTTCGAGGTAGCCCATGTGGGGCACGCCGTCGAGGATCCTCAGCTCGCAGTTGGGCAATGCCGCCGCCATCTCCTCGGCGAAGCGGGGCGGCGTCGCGACGTCGGCGGCGCCGGTGGCGACGAGGGTGCGGGTGTGGACGTCGCGGAGCCGGTCGAGCACGTTGTGCTCGGCGATCGCGCGAAACGTCTTGGCCCACGAGTCGGGATCATTGGCGAGAAGCCGCCTGCGGACCAGTTCCACGACGGGAAGATCCATGCCTGCGGCGGTGAACCACCGTGCGATCGCCGCCTTGGCCACCGGCTCCATGCCCTCGGCCTCGGCCTCGGTGGCGCGGTCGAGGAACACCGCGCGCTCGGTTTCCGATGTCGTGCACGAGGTCCCCGAGAGCACCAGTCGCGTCACGAGCGCCGGATGCCGGACGGCGAGATGCTGTGCGACCAAGCCGCCGAACGACTGCCCCACCACGTGCGCGCTGTCCACGCCAAGACTGCCGATGACGGCTGCCACGTCGTCCGCGAGGTCCTCGAGACTCCACGGACCCGGAGGTGACGGGGATTCCCCGTGACCGCGAAGATCCACTCGCAGCGTCGTGAACCGGTCCTCCAGGGCCGCGGACACCGGCTCCCAAAACGTCCGGTCGAGACCCACGGAGTGCAGGAGCACCACGGTCGTGCCGTCGGCCGCGCCGGCCCGGTCGGAAGCGAGCGGAACCATCACTAGGCGTGCACCTCCATTGATCTGCCCCTTCGTTCGGTGGCCACCGCAGCGTATCGCTGAGTGGACATTCAGTCCACTACTGAGGAAGTCCGATTCGCGGCCGGATCGTGACTCAGCTCACTCGCGGGGCTAGACAGGCCCGCGTCCGTGTGGTGGACTAATTGTCCACACAATGAGCACAAGCCAACCGGCGCCGCCATGGTGATGCGGGCTGGCGAAAGGGGAACAGTGGCAGAACTGTCGGCGACGCAGGAGGCGATCCAGGACGAGATCCGCGAGATCTGCGGACAGTTCACCGAGGAGTACTGGCAGGACAAGGACGCCCGCCGGGAGTACCCGGAGGAGTTCCTCAAGGCACTGCTGACCTCGGGCTGGCTCGGGGTCCTCATTCCGAAGGAGTACGGCGGCAAGGCCCTCGGCATGTACGAGGCCGGGATCATCATCGAGGAGATCTCGAAGTCGGGCGCCAATGCGATCGCGTGCCACGCGCAGATCTACAACGTCGCGATGCTCCTGCGTTACGGCTCAGAGGAACTGAAGCAGCGCTACCTGCCACGCATCGCATCCGGGGAGATTCGGTTCCTGGCGTTCGGCCTCACCGAGGAAGCGGCCGGACAGGACACCACCAAGATCTCGACCACGGCCAGGCGCGACGGCGACCACTATGTGCTCAACGGCCGCAAGAACTGGCTGTCCCGGGCGCAGCACGCCGACCTGATGCTCGCCGTCGCGCGCACGACGCCGCTCGAGGAAGCGCCCAAGAAGACGCATGGCCTGAGCGCGTTCTTGGTGGAACTGCCGGTCGAAGGGCTCCACCTCAAGCCCGTCCCCCTGATGATGAACATCGAGACCAACGAGGCCGATTTCATCGACCTCCGGGTACCCGCCGAAAACCTGATCGGCGAGGAGGATTCGGCGTTCCGCTACATCATCAGCGGAGTGAACGGGGACCGGATCGCGGCGGCGTCCGCTGCGATCGGCGACGCGCGCTGGCTCATCCGCCACGCGACGCAGTACGCCAACGATCGCGTGGTCTTCGACCGGCCCATCGCGCTGAACCAGAGCGTGCAGTTCCCGATCGCACACGCCTACGCCGCCACGGAGGCCGCGAGCCTGATGCGGTTCCGCGCCGCGCAAAAGTACGACCGCGGTGAGGAACCCGGCCCCGAATCCAACATGGCCAAGCTGCTCTCGTCGGAGGCCGCGTGCGAGGCGGCCAACGCCGCGATGTCCACCTACGGAGGCTACGCGTTCGCCCGGTCGAAGGGCATCGAGCGGAAGTTCCGGGAAACGCGGCTGTTCCTCAACGCACCCGGGTCCAACAACCTCATCCTCTCGTACCTCAGCCAGCACGTGCTGGGGATGCCCCGAAGTTTCTGAAGCCGGCGGTCGCCATCGGCCGTACGCATCGGCAACGAAGACCACGTCCGTTCAGGAGGACACCATGAAACCAAAAAGGCAACTGGCCGCGCTGTTCTCACTGCTCGCGCTCACGTCGGTCTACCTCCTGGCTGGGTGCGGGAGCGAGTCCGGGTCGGCGGGCGGTTCAGCCAACAACTATCCGAGCGGACCCATCCAGCTGATCGCCCCCGCCGCGGCCGGCGGTGGCTACGACACCACCGCCCGGGTGGTTCTCGACACCCTTCAGAAGACGGATCTGGCGAAGACGCCGATCGTTGTCGAGAATCGCGAGGGCGCCGACGGGTCGGTGTGGATGGCGTCGATGGCGACCGACCTGACCGGCGACGACAAAATCATCTCGATCGGGGGCACCGCCTCGATGTACAACGACGCACGCGGTGACACCGAGCACGATTTCTACGACGTGACCCCGATCGCCTCGCTGATCAGCGAGTACTACGTGTTCGTCGTGCCTGCCGCATCTCCGTTCCAGTCGTTGCCCGACATCGTCGAGGCCGTCAAGCGCGACCCGCAGTCGGTGCCGATCGGCGGCGGAAGCCTCGACCGTGCGGCATTCGATCTGGTGATGCTCGCTGCGGGCGGCGATCCGTCGAAGACCAACTTCGTCGAGTACCCGACCGGGGCCGAGCAGACCGTCGGGCTCCTCAACGGCGACCTCGCGGTGGGCGTCGCAGGCACGCCGGAGTTCAAGGGCCAGATCGAATCCGGGGACCTGCGCGCGCTGGCGGTGACCCGCCCTGACCGGTTCGACCAGGTGCCGTTCGACACCGTGCCGACGACGACCGAGGAGGGTTACGACGTCACACTCGCGAACTGGCGCGGCGTCTACGGCCCCAAGGACATGCCCGACTACGCGGTCACCTACTGGGCGGACACGCTGAAAAAGATGACCGAGACCGAGCAGTGGACGCAGGCCGCCGTCAACAACCAGTGGGAGACCAACTTCACGACCGGTGAGGACTTCAAGAAGCTGATCGACGCCACCTACGAGGAGATCAAGGACGCCTACCGGGCCACCGGAGTGATTCAGTGAGTCAAGGCGTCGACGCCGACAGTCGCAAGGGAAGGCCCGCCAAGCGGGAAGATGCCGTCGGCGCCATCGTGGTGCTGGCGCTCGCGGCGCTCATCATCATCGGGGGCCTGGCGATCCCAGACTCGAGCTACTCGAATGCCGTGCTGTCGCCGAGGGACTTCCCCTTTCTCATCGGCATTCTGATAGCGGTCGCGGGCGCTGTCCTCCTGCTACGCAACGCATCCGCGCTGATGCCGGACCGGGGACGAACAGCGCCAGCGGTCAAATCACGTCAGGTGTCCGCGGCAGCCATCGATGATCTGGACGACCTCTTCGAGGAGCGCGCGCCACAGAATTTCCGCATCCTCGGGATTCTGTTCGCCCTTCTGCTGGGCTACATCCTCATCTTCGTTTGGGTGGGATATGTACTGTCCACCTTCCTGTTCCTCACCTGCGCGGCGACGCTGCTGGCACCCAAGAAGCGGGTGCGGAATCTGATCTTCGCCGCGGGTCTCAGCATTGCGGTGTACCTGTTGTTCACCCAGGCGCTCAACGTCCTGCTGCCACCTGGCCCGCTAGGCGGGTTGATCTGATGGACACCCTCGGCCTGCTTGCCGACGGGTTCGCGGCGGCCCTGACGGCAGAGAACATCATGTGGGTCTTGGTCGGAGTCCTGGTCGGGACGATCGTGGGGATCCTGCCCGGGCTCGGCTCGGTCACCGCGGTGGCACTTCTGCTGCCGTTCACGTTCGGGCTGTCGCCGCTGAGTGGACTGATCATGCTGTGCGGCGTCTACTTCGGCTCTCAGTACGGCAGCTCGACAACGGCGATCCTGGTGCGAACACCCGGCGAGATGGGGTCCGTCGTCACGGCGATCGACGGTTACGAGATGGCTCTTCGAGGACGCGCCGGACCTGCATTGTTCACCGCCGCGATCGGGTCCTTTCTCGCCGCCAGCGCCTCTATCGTGGCGCTGACCTTCCTGGCGCCGGTATTCGCGCGCATGGCGATCAGTTTCGGGGCCGCGGAGTACTTCCTACTGATGATGTTGGCGCTGGTACTGGTCGCCAACCTGACCACGGGGTCGACGCTGAAGGCAGTGATCGCCGCCCTGTTCGGACTCTGGCTGGCGACAGTGGGGACGGACGCCGCCAGCGGTGTGGCGCGATACACCTTCGGAAACCTCCATCTGCTCAACGGCATCGACTTCATCGTCGTGGCCATCGCGCTGTTCGGCATGGCAGAAGCGTTTCGGGTGCTGGCACGCCCGGATGATCAGAAGCTGAAGCTGCGACCCGTCGGCCGGATCACCATGAGCCGAGAGGACTGGCGCAGGTCGTCCTGGCCGTGGACTCGCGGGGCGGTCCTCGGCTTCCTGGTCGGCGTGCTCCCCGGCGCAGGCGGCGGCATGGCATCCTTCGGGTCGTACATCCTCGAGAAGGGGCTGGCCCGCAAGGACCGCAAGGCCGAGTTCGGTCATGGCGCCATCGAGGGGGTGGCCGGGCCGGAGGCGGCGAACAATGCCGGCGTCTGCGGCGCGCTGGTACCGATGTTCACCCTCGGGATCCCGGGTTCCGCGACGACGGCGCTGCTCCTCTTCGTCTTCACCATGCACGGCCTGCAGCCCGGACCGCAGCTGTTCCAGACGAACCCCGCATTGATTTTCGGGATCATCGCCAGCCTTTACATCGGCAACATCGCGCTGCTCGTGCTCAACCTGCCGCTGGTGGGACTCTTCGCCCGGCTCTTACGGGTGCCGCAGGAGCTGCTGTTCCCCGGCGTGGCCGTCTCCGGCGTGCTGGGCGCATATGCGCTCGGGTTCGACCCGTTCGACCTCTATCTGCTGTTCGGGTTCAGCATCATCGGCTACCTGATGGACCGCTACGACTTCTCGGCCGCGAGTGCGCTTTTGGCGATGGTGCTCGGTCCGCTGATCGAGCAGAACCTCATCCGGGCGCTCAATATCGGTGGCGGCGATCCGCTGGTGTTCGTGCAGCGGCCGATCTCCATCGTGCTCATCGTGATCATCGTGCTCGTGATCGCAGGCCCGCTCGCGATGAAGGCGCTCCGCTGGCATCGGGCGCGCACCGCCGACGCGACCGTCGGATCGGATGACAGGCCCGCGACCGTAGGGAGTGAATAGCTCTGCACACCCGCCGCCCGGAAACACGGACTGCTCGAACCCAATTGACGAGAGGAATTCATAGTGCTGCTCGACGTTTCCCAGCCGATCCATTCCGGTATGCCCAAGGCGGTGACGCTGGCCGACGTCCGGGTCGAGCCATGTCTGCGGATCAAAGACGGCGCACTATTGGACACCTCTGAGCTGTCGATTCCGTCGCACGCCGGGACACACATCGACGCGCCGTCGCACGCGGTGGCCGGCGGAGCGACGATCGACCGTATCCCCGCCGACCGGTTCCTCGGCCCTGCCGTCGTGAGCACGGTGCGGCGCGGACCGGGTGAGTTGATCGGCGTATCCGATGTGCTCGACGGCGGACCCGCACCGTCCGCGGGAGATATGCTCTTCCTCGACACCGGCTGGGGCACAAAGTTTTTCGACGCAAGCTACTTTGACCACCCCAGCCTCGACACAGAACTCGCACAGTGGCTGGTCGACACCGGCGTGAAGCTCCTCGCGATGGACTTCATCACGCCGGATCTGCCCCATGTGCGCCGCAAAGAGGGATTCAACTTTCCGGTGCACAAGATCCTGCTCGGTAACGAGGTCCTCATCGCGGAAAACCTCGCCGATATGAGCACGTTCGGCGGGCGGCGGGTGTTCGCCTATGCCTTCCCGCTGATCGTGCGCGGCGGCGACGCCGGCCACGCCAGGATCGTGCTCAGCGACGAGGTTGCGGCCTAGCTGCTTCTGTTCAGCAGACAGTTTGTCCGCCGGGCAGGCACTCCGTCACGGCGTCAGCGAACCCCCGTTGACCTCGATGACCTGCCCGGTGACGTAGCCGCTCATCACCGATGACGCCAGGAACATGACCGGGCCGACGCAGTCCTGCGGAGTGCCGAGCCGGCCAAGTGGATTGGCCGAGGCGATCTTGTCGAGCCGCTCGGGCGTCGAGTGGCGCTCGTGGAAGGGCGTGTCAATCACGCCAGGCGCCACCGCGTTCACCCGGATGCCGTGGCAGCCGACCTCGCGCGCCAACCCACGCGTGAACGTGCTCACCGCCGCCTTCGCCGTGGCGTAGACCACGGAGCGTCCCCCACCGCCGGTGCGTGCCGCGATCGAGCTGATGTTCACGATGGCACCGCCGCCCCGCTCGATCATCGACGGCACCACCCGCCGGCTGGCACGAAACACGGTGCCGATGTTGAGGTCCATGACGTGCTGGTAAGCGGCGTCGCTGACGTGGGCGACCTCCCCACGTTCGCCGAGGTCTCCAGCGTTGTTGATCAGGATGTCGATCGGGCCGATCCCGGCCTCGGCCGCCGAGACGACGTCGTCGGCGCCACTCGGTGCCGTGAGATCAGCGCCCACGAGATGCCCCCGCGCTCCGGCGGACTCGACGGCCTCGAGCACCGCCCGGGCACCGGCCACGTTGCGGTGGTAGTGCACGGCGACGGATGCCCCTGCCGCGGCGAAGCCGAGGGCGACGGCGGCGCCGATTCCTGAGCTCGCACCCGTCACCAGTACGGTCCTCCCGCAATACTCCTCCACGACGCCTCCTCAATAGATGGACAGTTTGTCCGTCAAGTGGTCATATCCTATCCATGCCGGTACCGGCGGCGGGCTGTCAGTGCATAGACTGACATTGATGTGCCGCGGCCAACAAACCCTCTTCACCGTGACCGTCGTCTCATCTGTCTCTAGACATCCAAGTGACCGTGTGGTGGACTAGTTGTCCATGCAGTAAGACAGTTGGTCGCGTTCCGGGCTTCCCGGACTCTCCCCCAACAGCGACCGCGGCCGTCGAGGAGGACGCAGCTGATGATCAAGCCCACCTGGCGCAAGACCCTCACAGCGATCGCGATCACCGCGACCGTAGCGGCCTCAGGTTGTGCGCCGCAGGGTGGCGGAGAGGGCGCATGGCCGGGCGGTGAACAGATCACCTACGTCATTCCGTATGCGCCGGGCGGATCCACCGATCCGGTCGGCCGGGAATTCTCCCGCCAACTCGGTGACGCGGTAGACAGCAGCGCCATCGTGGAGAACCTGCCCGGTGGTGACGAGACCATCGGACTCACCAAGGTGATCCAAGCCGAACCCGACGGCCTGACGCTGGGCCTCAGTTCGGCGACCGGCGTTATCGTCCAGCCTCTTGTGAACGAGAACCTGCCCTTCAAGAGCGCGAAGGACTACACGCCGATCGTCAAGATGGTGGAGGCTCCCAATGCGCTTGTAGTGGCGGCGAATTCGCCGTACAAGACGCTGGACGACCTGATCGCCGACGCCAAGCAGCGGCCAGGACAGATCCGCGTCGGGACCACAGGCGAACTCACCAACAACACGTTCGTCCTCGTCAGCCTTGAGGACCAAGCGGGTGTCGATCTGAACATCGTGCCGTTCAGCGGCGGCGCAGGCGAGGCGGTGCTGGCCACCCTCGGCGGAGACATCGACGCAGCGATCCCCACCGCGGCCGGACAGCGCTCCTTCATCGACAGCGGCCAACTGCGGGCCCTCGCGCACACCGGCGGCGCGGCGTACAACGAGGTGCTGCCCGGATCGGTGTCGTTCACCGACGCAGGCTTCGACGTGCCGTTCTCGTCGGACTACATCACCGTGGCGGCCCCGGGTCTGCCCGACGACGTCCGCGAAGAAATCGTCGCCAAGGCCGGCGAGGTCGCCGGCAGCGACGAGTGGGCGGCGTGGTGCAAGGAGGCAGGATTCGTCGCCGATCCGCTGTCCGGCACCGAACTGGACGACTGGATCTCCAAGACGACTCAGGCCAGCGAACACGCCATCAAGCTGGTCGAGCAGAGCAGACAACAGGGCTGACGGTCGAGCCCCCGGCCCCGACGGACACAACGAAAGGACATCTGTGGCACGCGTTCCCTACCGATCCGCCGAAGAGCTCGCCGAGGAACACCGCGACCTGCTCGCACGACCCATCAACCTGTTCCGCGGACTCTCGAATTCGCCTGAGGCATTTTCGAGGTTTCACGCGCTCGGTGAATGGATCCGGTGGGACTGCGAACTCGATCCGCGCATGCGCGAGCTGGTGATCCTGCAGGTCGGCTACCTCACCCACAGTCCATACGAGTTCAGCCATCACATCGAGATAGGACGCAAGTTCGGCGTGACCGACGAGGACATCCAGGGCCTGATCGATCTGGCGGCGGGACGTCCGACGCAATTCAGCGACGAGGAGCGCGATGTGCTCGAGGCGACCGCCCGGATCACCGAGGACACCACCGTTCCCGACGACCTGTGGGACCGGCTCGCCACCCGGATGTCGCCGGCGCGGTTGGTCGACCTCGTGATGGTGGCGGCGTTCTACAGCATGGTGGTGCGTGTGCTGGGCACCCTGCAGATCGATGTCGAGCCCGAATACGAGCAATATCTGGATCAATTTCCGTTGAGGAGTCCGGTGTGACCGAGCCGGACGCCACGCTGACGGTCCCCGCGGCGAGCGCAGCCCCCCGGGGGGCCCTGCACGACCCTCAGCGCCGAGGGCGGATGATCTTGGGCGCGGTGAGCCTGATGGTCGCGGTGGGCTATTTCTTCGAGGCGCTCGGCATGCCTCGCGGGACCGCCGAGCATCCGGGCCCCGGCGTGTGGCCAATCGCCGTCGGTGTGGCCTGGATCGTCATCTCGATCCTCGTCATCGCCGAGGCCGCCGTCTCGAGGGCAGTCGGCGGCAAGATCGAACTTCCGACCGGCCGGGAACGGCGAAATGTGCTGATATTCGTGGCCGTAACGGTCGCATTCGCCCTCCTGCTCCCGGTACTGGGTCAGTACATCGCGGCGTCGGTATACGCCGTGGCGATCATCAAACTGCTGAGCACGGTGTCGTGGGCACGCGCGGTGGCCTACGGCGTGTTGCTCGGCGCGGGCATTTCCTTCGCATTCATCACCCTGATGCAGATCCGGCTGCCCATCGGACTGTTCGGGGGATTTTGAGGTTCACTCGTGGGTGGCATCGATGGATTTCTGCAAGGCCTCACCCTGGCCGTCACGCCCGAACTGCTGCTCGCGGCGTTCCTTGGCGCGTTGGCGGGCACGTTCATCGGTGTGCTGCCGGGCCTCGGTCCGGTCGCCGGCGCCGCCCTGGTGTTGCCGCTGACCTTCGCCTACTCCCCGGCGGTGGGCCTGATTCTGATCGCCGGCATCTACCTCGGCGCGCAGTACGGCGGCTCGACATCGTCTGTGCTGCTGAACATTCCTGGCGACGCCTCCGCGATCGTCGCGACGTTC
>Ga0190265_10003823_pt1 | contig 10337 bp, 8 predicted proteins | sample Popmic124T_FD_133135 | JGI IMG/M metagenome (GOLD analysis project Ga0190265, IMG submission 133135) | Populus adjacent soil microbial communities from riparian zone of Indian Creek, Utah, USA - 124 T | ecosystem: Environmental > Terrestrial > Soil > Riparian zone | place: USA: Utah | collected...
CAGGCGCGTATCGGTCGGCGTGAGGAAGGTCGCAAGGTCTCCGGGCGCACGATGGCTGAGCGCCCAGGCCGGGTCCTCCCACAACCACCCGCCGCCGCGCGGCTCGAGCGAGCGAATCGCCTTGAGCAGTGCCGATCCGAACTCGCGGTCGATGGCCATCGCCTCGCCGGTGGCCTTCATCTGCACGCCGAGGCTGCGGTCGGCGGCGGGGAACTTGTCGAACGGCCAGCGCGGGAGCTTGACGACGACGTAGTCGACGGCCGGCTCGAAGGCGGCCGAGTTGCCGCCGGTGGCGGGGTTCGGCAGCTCGTGGAGCCGCTTGCCGAGGGCGATCAGGGCGGCGATGCGGGCGATCGGGTAGCCGGTCGCCTTCGACGCCAGCGCGCTGGAGCGGGACACGCGCGGGTTGACCTCGATGACCCGGTAGTCCGACCCGTCCGGCGCCACCGCCAGCTGGACGTTGCAGCCGCCCTCGAGGCGTAGCGCGCGGACGATCTTGAGGGCGCAGCGGCGCAGCCGCTGGACGACCGGGTCGGGGAGGGTCTGGATCGGCGCGACGACGATGGAGTCACCGGTGTGGACCCCCATCGGGTCGAGGTTCTCCATGCCGCAGATGGCGATCGCCGTGTCCGATGCGTCGCGCAGGATCTCGAACTCGATCTCGTACCAGCCGACGAGGGAGCGCTCGACGAGCACCTGGCCGATGGGGCTTGCCGCCAGGCCGGCCGCGATGCGGCCTCGCGCTTCCTCCGGGTTGGCGGCGAAGCCTCCGCCGCCGCCGCCGAGCGTGAACGCCGGCCGTACGACCACGGCCGCGCCGAGCGCGCGGACGAATCGCATGCCGTCCTCGAGCGTCTCGACCACCGCGGACTCGGGCACCGGCTCGCCGATGCCGATCACCAGGTCGCGGAAGCCACCGCGGTCCTCGGCCGCGCGCACCGCCGCCAGCGGCGTCCCCAGCACGCGCACCCCGTGGCGGTCGAGCACGCCCGCGTCGTCGAGCGCGACCGCCAGGTTCAGCCCGGTCTGCCCGCCCAGCGTCGGAAGCAACGCGTCGGGCTGATGCTCCTCGATGACCCGGGTGACGTACGAAAGCGTCAAGGGCCCGATCAGGACCGTCCCGCCCACGTCGGGGTCGGTCATCACCGTGGCGGGGTTCGAGTTGACGAGGATCGTCTCGACGCCCTCGGAGCGCAGCGCCAGGCAGGCCTGCACGCCGGCGTAGTCGAACTCCGCCGCCTGGCCGATGAGGATCGGTCCCGAGCCGATGACGAGGACCTTGCGCGGTGCCGTCACGCCAGCGCGCCCTCCAGGGCCAGGTCGAACACGCGCGACGCGTCGATCGGCCCGGGCGCACCTTCCGGATCGAACTGGACCGATGCGATCCGTCCCCCGGCGTGCCGCATGCCCTCGACCGTCCCGTCGTTGAGGTCGCGGTGGCTGACCGCGTAGCCGGCGGCCGCCAGCGCAGGCCCGTCGACGACCGCCACCTCGTGGTTGTGGGCACCGATGTCGACCCGCTCCGCGGCGAGGTCGAGGACGGCGTGGTTGCCCCCGTGGTGCCCGACGGCCAGGCGGCGCGTCTCGGCACCCGCTGCCAAGGCCAGTAATTGGTGGCCGAGACAGATGCCGAGGATCGGCGCGCCGCCGTCGATCGCCTGCCGTGCCAGCGTGCCGACGGTGGCGATCTGGGGCGCCATGCGCGCCGGGTCGCCCGGACCGGGCGACAGGATCACCAGGTCGGGCGTGCATGCCGCGACGTCGTCGGCGGTGGCCGTGGGCGGCAGGACCATGACCTCGATCCCGCGGGCGGCAAGCGCGCGAAGCAGGGATCGCTTCACGCCGTAGTCGACGAGGACGGCACGGGCAGTTCGCGGGCCGTCGGGTGCCACGCTGTACGCCTCTCGCGTGGCCACCCGGGCCACGTGGTCGACCGTCTCCCACGGGACGACCTCTCCCGCGGCGACCACGGCCTCGTCGGCGGTGATGGTGGCGGGACGGATGACGGCGCGCCGCTCGATGCCCCGGCGCAGCTCCAGGGTCAGCGCTCGCGTGTCGACGCCGGTCAGCGCCGGGATCCGCGCCGCGACGAGGAGCTCCTCCAGCGATCGGCCCGGACCGGCGGGCGGCGTGACGAGCCGGGAGCAGACGATGGCGCGGGTGTGGACGCGGCTCGACTCGAGCTCGTCGTCGGCGATCCGGTAGCTGCCGGCCATCGGGTGGGTGAGTACCACGATCTGTCCGGCGTACGAGGGATCGGTCAGGATCTCGCCCCAACCGGTCGCGGCGGTGGTGAAGATGAGGTCGCCCTCGGCCGGGCCGAGGTGGCCGCGAATCGTCCCGTGATGGACGGCGCCGCCCTCGAGCGCCAGGAGCCCATCCACCGAACGAGACACCGGCCGCGGTGCGGCGGGTGCCTCGGGCTGCTGATCGGTCGAGATGGTCTGCACCTGTTCGCTCCTTCCCGGCATCACGGTGCCGGTCTTAAAGGACCGCCGTGAGTCTAGCCGATTCGCGCGGCCCCGGCCGGGATTCCGGGCACCGCTCGGCACACATCGACTTGCATGATCATGCACGAACGTGTATGAATCCTCAAGTGAGTACGACGTCGCGCCAGGCCGCCCTGTGGGACGGCCGCTTCCGGGCCCCCGCCGCCGACGCCGCGCTCGCGCTGTCCGGATCGCTCGCGATCGACCTACCGCTGGCCGAGCACGACGTGGCCGCAAGCCGCGCGCACGTCGCCGAGCTCGCCAGGCTCGGCCTCGTCGGCGCCGGCGATGCCGAGCGGCTGGATGACGCGCTGCGCGAGGTTGCCGGCCAGCTCGCCGACGGCACCTTCGCCTGGCGGCCGGAGCACGAGGACATCCACATGAACGTGGAGGCGGCCGTCATCGAAGCCGTCGGTCCCGAGCTCGGCGGCATGCTCCAGGCCGGGCGCAGCCGGAACGAGGAGATCGTGACCGACGAGCGGCGCTGGCTGGGCGAGGTCGGCCGCGAGCTCATCGGCGCCATCCGCGCGCTCCAGGTTGTGCTCGTGAACCGGGCGGCATCCGAGACGAGCACCGTCCTGCCGGCCCACACGCACACCCAGCCCGCGCAGCCGGTGCTCCTCGCTCACCATCTCCTCGCCTACGTCGAGATGCTCGATCGCGACGCCGGCCGCCTGGCCGACACCCTTCGACGCGCGGACCGCTCGCCGGCCGGATCGGGCGCAGTCGCGGGCTCGGGGCTGCCCCTCGACCGCGCCGCTGTCGCCGATCGCCTGGGGTTCGGCGGGGTGACCGACAACTCGATCGACGCCGTCGCCGACCGCGACTACGCGGTCGAGGGCGTCGCCGCGCTCGCGATCCTGCTCGGCCACCTGTCGCGCCTGGCCGGCGAGCTCGTCCTGTGGTCGACCCCGTACGTCGGCTTCGTTCGCCTCGACGACGCGTTCTCGAGCGGCAGCTCGATGCTGCCCAACAAGCGCAACCCCGACAGCGCGGAGCTCGTCCGGGCTCGCGCCGCGCGGGTCGAGGGCGACCTCGTCACCATCCTGTCTCTCATCCGCGGCCTGCCGCTCGCGTACCATCGCGACCTCCAGGAGACACGGCGCGCCATGTTCGACGCGGTCGAGTCGGCGCAGCTGTGCACCGACGTCATGACCGGTGTGGCCGGCACGCTCAGCTTCGACCGCGAGCGCATGCGCGCCGCGGCGTCAGCCGGGCACGCGCGGGCCGTGCTGCTCGCCGATCGGCTCGTGGCGCGCGGCGTCCCGTTCCGCGACGCGCATCGCCGGCTCGGCCGGCTCGTCGCATCGTCGGAGGCGGCCGGCGTCGACCTCGCCGACCTGCCCGACGCGGAGCTGCGCGACGCGCTGCCCGAGCTGGACGGTGCGGTCCGGCCTTCCCTCGAGGAGGCCGTGGCCGCGGCCGACGTGCACGGCGGCACCGCGCCCTCACGGGTGCACGCCGCCCTGGTTTCGGTGCGCGAGCGCCTCGGCATCGAGGCACCGGCATGAACGGCGCGACTGTCAGGGTCGCCGTCGTCGGCGCCAGCGGGTACGCCGGCGGCGAGCTGATGCGGCTGCTGGCGGGGCATCCGGGGGTCGAGATCGCATCGGTCCACGCGCGCGAGCGCGACGGCAAGCCGGTCGCCGCCGAGCTGCCGCACCTCGCGCCGCTGGGCCTGACCTTCAGCGACGGCGAGCCCGGCGACGTCGACGTCGCCTTCCTCGCGCTGCCGCACGGCGCATCGGCCCCGGTGGCGGCGCGGCTGCTGGAGCGCGGTGTGACGGTGGTCGACATCGGCGCCGACTTCCGACTGCGCGACGCCGACGCCTACGCGACCTGGTACGGCGGCCCGCACCCCGCGCCCGAGCTGCTGGACCGCGCCGTGTACGGGCTGACCGAGTGGAGCCGGGAGCGCCTGGCGGGGGCGACCCTCATCGCCAACCCGGGCTGCTACCCGACCGCGGCGCTCCTTGCGCTCGTGCCCTTCGCTCGCTGCGGGGCCATCGCCGGCGAGGTGATCGTCGACGCCAAGTCGGGCATCAGCGGCGCGGGCCGCAGCGCGGGCGCCGACTACCTGTTCACCGAGCTGACCGAGTCGACCCGTGCGTACGGCCTCGGCGGTCATCGCCACCAGCCCGAGATCGAGCAGGGCCTGGCCGACGCCGGCGCAACCCCGCACGTCACGTTCGTCCCCCACCTCGTGCCGCAGTCGCGCGGCCTGCATGCAACCTGCTACCTGTCGCTCGGCGAGGACCTCGACGACGCGGCGCTCGGGCAGGTCCTGCACGACGCGTACGATGCCGAGCCCTTCGTCCACGTGACCGATGAGCCGCCCGCCACCAAGCAGGCGACCGGCTCGAACCACGCGTTCGTCCATGCCCGCCGCGTGGCAGAACGCCGAGCGGTGGTGATCGGCGTCATCGACAACCTCGGCAAGGGCGCCGCCGGCCAGGCGATCCAGAACATGAACGTTGCCCTGGGCCTCGAAGAGACGGCCGGCCTCACCGGCCTCGGGCTCCACCCGTGAGCGTGACCTTCGCGTCCGGCTTCGCGGTCGCCATCGGCGAGGCCGGCATCCGCGACTCCGGCGGTCCGGACCTCGTAATCATCGCGTCGGATCGGCCGGCCGCTGTGGCTGCCACGCTGACCACCAACCGGGTGCGGGCGGCACCCGTGCTGCTCGTCGAGGAGGCGCTCGGCGCCCGGGGGAGCGTGCGCGCCATCGTCGTCAACGCGGGCTGCGCAAATGCCGGGACCGGCCCCGGTGGGCTCGACGACGCCCGCGCCGTCGTGGCCGCCACGGCCGCGCACCTCGGTTGCACGCCCGCGGAGGTGCTGCCGGCCTCGACCGGGCTCATCGGCTCGCGGCTGCCGGTCGACGCCATGCTGGCGGCCATTCCGGGGCTGGATCTGCGCCGGACGGCCGAGGCAGGAAGCGAGGCCGCTCGCGCGATCATGACCACCGACACCCGGCCGAAGGAGCGCGCCGCCACGACGCAGCTTGCCGACGGGCGAGAGGTCCGCATCGGCGGCATGGCCAAGGGCGCCGGGATGATTCATCCGCAGATGGCGACCATGCTCGCCTTCCTGACCACCGATGGCCCGGTCGCGGCCGGCACGCTCGCCGAGCTCCTGCGGGCGACCGTGGACCGGACCTTCAACCAGGTGACCATCGACGGCGACACCTCGACCAACGACGCCGTGATCGTGCTTGCCAACGGCGCGGCCGGTGGGCCGCCGATCGAGTCCGGCCCCGACCGCGACGCCTTCGCCGATGCCCTCGAGACGGTCTGCCGCGAGCTGGCGATCGCGATCGCCACCGACGGCGAGGGCGCGCAGCACCTCATCGAGGTGCGTGTGACAGGGGCTGCCGACGGCGCCGCGGCACGTGCCGTGGCCCGCACGGTGGCGGGGTCCTCGCTCGTGAAGACCGCCGTCCACGGCGCCGACCCGAACTGGGGCCGCATCGCGGCCGCGGCCGGGCGCAGCGGGGTGGCGTTCGACCCCGATCGGCTGCGCATCTGCATCGGCGAGGTTCCGGTCTTCGACGGCGCGCCGCTGGCGTTCGACGAGGCGCCGGCGGCCGCGGCCCTCCGCGAGCCGACGGTGGTGCTTGCGCTCGACCTCGGCGGCGGCGACGGATCCGGAACGGCGTGGGGCTGCGACCTGACGGCCGAGTACGTGGCCATCAACAGCGAGTACACGACGTGACCGAGCCGCGCCTGACGATCAAGCTGGGCGGCGTGGCCGGGGCGCAGGCCGCATCGCTCGACGCGCTCATCGAACGGGCGGCGCCGGGCTGGGTGATCGTGCACGGTGGCGGCAACGAGGTTGGCGACTGGTCACGCAGGCTGGGCCACGAGCCGGCGACGATCGACGGGCTGCGGGTCACGCACCCCGCCACGCTGCAGATCGCGGTCGCCGTCCTGCGCGGGCTCGTCAACGCCAGGCTGGTCGCCGCGTTCGCGGCGGGCGGCACCTCGGCCATCGGGCTCGGCGGCGCCGACGGCAACCTGCTCATCGCCGAGCGCTTCGACGCCCGCCTGGGCGAGGTCGGTCGGGTGGTGGGGGTCAACACCGAGCTGCTGGCGACGCTGAGCGCCGCCGGCCACGTCCCCATCGTTGCGCCCATCGGCCGCGGCGACGGGGCGGACCTGCTCAACGTGAACGCCGACGAGGTGGCCGGCGCCATCGCCGCAGCCCGCGGCGGGCGGCTGATCCTCATGACCGACGTCCCCGGCGTGCTGCGTGGCGGCGAGCTGGTTGAGACGCTCGACGCGAGCGAGGTGGAGGCGCTGCTGGACGACGGGACGGCGCAGGGCGGCATGGTCCCCAAGCTGCGGGCCGCGCTGGCCGCGGCGAGCGCCGGGTGCGCGGTGGCCATCGTGGATGGAACGGATCCGGCCGCCGTGCGTGCCGCACTCGACGGGACGGCGACCGGGACGACGGTGACGACGACGTCGAGGGCAGGCATCGGATGAGGCGACGAAGGAGAGGCGACCCCATGGGAACATTCGAGCGGCGCGACCAGGTGCGACGCCTGATCGCCGCCGGCGGCGTCCACACCCAGGCCGCGCTGGTGGCGGCGCTGGCGACACGCGGCCTGGAGGTCACGCAGGCGACGATCTCGCGCGACCTCGCCGGGCTGGGCGTCGTGCGCGGCTTTCGCGGCGGCCGCCTCACCTACCTGCTCCCCGACGACCTGACCGATGGGACCGGCGCGGCGCAGGCCCGCCTGCGCCGGCTCCTGGCCGACCTGCCGCTGACGATCGCCGAGACGGCGCCACTCGTCGTGCTGCGCACCTCGCCGGGCGCCGCCAACGCCATCGCCTCGTCGATCGACCTGTCGCAGTGGGAGGACGTGGTGGGCACCATCGCCGGCGACGACACGATCTTCGTGGCCTGCACCGATGCACCGGCCATGCGTCGCTTCCGGTCCAGGCTCGAGGCGATGCTGGACGAGGCCGTCGCAGCCGCATCGGTCCCTGCGGGAGGTGAGGCATGAGCGCAGAGACCGTGGTCCTCGCCTACTCCGGCGGGCTCGACACCTCCGTCGCCGTTCCGTGGCTGCGCGAGACGCAGGGCCACGAGGTGGTGACGCTGACCGTCGACGTGGGCGGCGGCGTCGACGCGGCGGCCGTGCAGCGGCGGGCGCTGGCCGGCGGCGCGCGGCGCGCCATCGTGGTCGACGCGCGGAGCGCCTTCGTGACCGACTACATCTGGCCGGCGCTGCAGGCCGGCTCGCTGTACCAGGGCCAGTACCCGCTGGCGACGGCCCTGGCTCGGCCGCTCATCGCGCGCCTGCTGGTCGACGCGGCGCACGAGGCCGGCGCCGGGCTCGTGGCCCACGGCTGCACGGGCAAGGGCAACGACCAGGTCCGGTTCGACGTGGCGGTCGCCGCGCTCGACCCGTCGCTGCGCGTCATCGCGCCGATGCGGGTCGGCATGGGCATGACCCGTGACGAGGAGCTCGCCTACGCCCGCGAGCGCGGGATCGACGTGCCGTCCGGCCCGAGCTCGCCGTTCAGCCTCGACGTCAACCTGTGGGGCCGGTCCATCGAGGCCGGCGTGCTGGAGGACCCGTGGGTCGCACCGCCGCCGCATGCGTTCGAATGGACCGTGGACCCCGCCGACGCGCCGCGCGCGGCGCGCGAGGTGGTCATCGGCTTCACCGAGGGCGTGCCGACGACCCTCGACGGCGAGCCGCTCGACGGCGTGAGCCTCGTCGAGCGGCTGAACCGCGAGGCCGGCGCGTACGGGATCGGGCGCATCGACCACGTCGAGGATCGGCTCATCGGCATCAAGAGCCGCGAGATCTACGAGGCGCCGGCCGCGGTGGTGCTCCACGCCGCCCACGCGGCGCTCGAGCAGCTGACCCTGTCGCGCGAGCTGCTCGCCTACAAGCGCTCGGTCGGCGACCGCCTGGCCACCCTCGCCTACGACGGCCTGTGGTTCAGCGAGCTCGGCGTGGCGCTGCGGGCCTTCGTGACGCACACGCAGCGCTTCGTGAGCGGCGAGGTCCGCGTCCGCTTCACGCCCGGAAGCGTCGCCGTCACCGGCCGTCGCTCGCCGCACTCGCTGTACGACATCGGCCTGGCCACCTACGACACCGGCGACCGCTTCGACCACGCGTCGGCGGTCGGCTTCATCGCCATCTGGGGCCTGCCGGTGCGAACCCAGGCCGCGGCACGCGGTGATGCCGGCGGGCCGTCCCTGCTGGACGAGCTCGGCGCGGACCGGGCCGACGCTACCCCGGAGCCGGTGGGGGTGTCCTCATGAGTCGCAAACAGGAGCCCAAGGGCGGCCTCAAGCTGGCCGGCACGATCGCATCGTTGACCTCCGACTCGTCGTATGTGCGCCGCGCGCGGACGCGCGACGTGGATCGCATCCTGGAGGTGATCAGCACGTACGTCGCTGCCCACGTCCTCCTGCCGCGCACCCGCGAGGAGATCACCGAGGCGATCGACACCTGGTGGGTCGGCGACCTCAACGGCGAGGTCGTCGGCTGCGCCGCGCTGCGCGACTTCGGCGAGGGGCTCGGCGAGCTGCGCTCGCTGAGCGTGGTCCGCGAGGCGCATGGCCGCGGCCTCGGCGAGTCGCTGGTGCACGCGGTCGTGCGCGACGCAGGCAAGCGCGGCATCACGCGCCTGTTCGCCATCACCCGCAATCCGGGCTACTTCGCGCGCCACGGCTTCGCCGAGCTCGCCATGGGCGAGGTTCCCGACGTCCTCCAGGCCGATCGCGTCCCGTGGCCCTCTCGCTCGGGCGCCGGCCACGCCATGGAGCTCGTGCTGTGAGCGTCACGAACGCCGCCACGACGGCCACGGTCGCCGAGCGCGAGGCACGCGTGCACCTCCAGACCTACGCCCGCCAGCCGCTGACGCTGGTCTCCGGCCATGGCTGCTGGGTGACCGATGAGGCCGGCCGCGAGTACCTCGACCTGGTGGCCGGGATTGCCGTCGACGTGCTCGGCCACGCGCATCCGGCCATCGCCGCGGCAGTGGCACGCCAGGCCGCCACCCTGCTCCAGGTCAGCAATCTCTACTACACGCTGCCCCAGCTCGAGCTGGCCGAAGCGCTCGTCGCCCGCTCTCCGTTCGATCGCGTCTTCTTCACGAACTCCGGCACCGAAGCCAACGAGGCGGCCATCAAGCTCGCCCGGCGCCACGGCGGCGAGCGTGACGCGCACGAGATCGTCAGCCTGGTCGGCTCGTTCCACGGCCGCACGCTCGGTTCGCTGGCGGCGACCGGCCAGCCCAAGTACCAGGCGCCCTTCGCGCCGCTGCCGCCCGGCTTCCGGCACATCGAGCCCAACGACGTCGACGCCCTCGACGAGGCCGTCACCGATGCCACCTGCGCCGTCCTCCTGGAGCCGATCATGGGCGAGGGCGGCATCCATCGATTGACCGATGAGTTCCTCGTGGCGGCGAGCGCCGCCTGCGACCGGACCGGCGCGCTGCTCATCGTCGACGAGGTGCAGACCGGCATCGGCCGCACCGGCACGTTCTTCGCCTTCGAACAGACACCGATCGTCCCCGACGCGGTGACCCTGGCAAAGGGCCTGGCCGGCGGCGTCCCGATCGGCGCGCTGCTGGTCCGGGAGGACGCGGCGTCGTTCAAGGTGGGCGACCACGGCACCACGCTGGGCGGCAACCCGCTGTCGTGCGCCGCGGCATTGACGACCCTGCGCGTGATCGACGACGAGGACCTGATGGTCAACGCCCGAGCGCGCGGCGCCCAGCTGGCCGCGGGGCTGGAGCGTCTCGTGGCCGACGGCTCGGCGACCGCCGTCCGCGGCCGGGGCCTCATGCTCGGCCTGGAGACGGCGGCCCCCGTCGCCCGCGA
>Ga0190265_10003824_pt1 | contig 10336 bp, 7 predicted proteins | sample Popmic124T_FD_133135 | JGI IMG/M metagenome (GOLD analysis project Ga0190265, IMG submission 133135) | Populus adjacent soil microbial communities from riparian zone of Indian Creek, Utah, USA - 124 T | ecosystem: Environmental > Terrestrial > Soil > Riparian zone | place: USA: Utah | collected...
ATGTATCCCTCTTTTTCATCCACGTCGCGAGCGACCTCTCGCAGGGGCGGCAGCGGCTGCTCCAGTTTCTCGAGATCGTCGCGCTGGATGAGGAGCCAGATCCTTCCGGGCCGCCGGAGGAATTCCCTGAGCTTGCCCTCGCTGTCTAGGTTCACCGCGAACCGCCGGGTATAGAAGAGGAACGTGGAGTCGAGCCGGGGATAGATGCCATAAGGCTCGTCCGGGCCGATACGAGCCGTGAGCAATTCCGAAAGGCTGCGGGTGGATTTGACGGTGTCGAACCTTGGCAGGATGAACAGCGAGGCGGAGATGGCCGTCAGGGCCATGCCCGCCGCGAGAGAGCTCGCGGCCCGGGTGATCCGCCCTGAGCGGGCGATCCACCAGGCGGCGGCGGCACCTATTGCAGCCGGAGCCAGGATCGCCATCACCTCCCAGGCGAAGCGATCGCCGCCCAGAGGCACGGCCTCGGGCCGGCCGCGGCCCGCGACCGGCAGGGCCGCGATCACGAGCACCAGCAGGCCGGCGGCGAGGCCCAAAGGCCAGAGCAGCCACCTGCGCTCCCGCGGCCAGTCGGCGGCCAAGCGGTCGAGCGCCGCTCCCACCATCAGGGCCATGGCAGGGTACATGGTGAGGATGTAGACCGTCCGCTTGGCAGGGGAAATGCTGAAGAAGAGGACGGTCACGACCATCCAGCAGAGGGCGAAGAGGAAGCCCTGCCGCTCCCTGCCGCCGAGCCGCTTCCAGCCGACGGTCACGCTCAAGGGCAGGAGGAAAGACCAGGGGAAGAACTCGACCGGGATGATGGTGAGATAGTAGTACCAGGGCTGGAAGTGGTGCCAGGGATCGGCGTAGCGGGTGACGTTCTGCTTGATGAGGATCGGCTCCAGGTATTCCCGCCCTCCGGAGAGGCCGGCGGGTACGAGCCAGCAGAGCATCACCGCCGCCCAGAGCAGCAGCCCCCAGCCGACCTTCAGGCGCTTCATCTCCTGCCAGTTCCGGGTGACGGCCAGGAACGCCAGGATGGAGAGCAGGGGTGGCAGTAGCCCGACGGGTCCCTTCGCCAGGGTGGCGAGGCCGGCACAGAAGAAGAAGAGCGGGTAGAGGTTGGGGCGGTCCTCGGTGAAACCGCGCGTCCAGAACCAGACGCCCAGGGTCACGAGGAAGGTGAGGAGCATGTCGATCTGCCCGAACCGCCCCTGCCAGAGCACCTTGACGCAGGTGGCGAACGCGGCCGCGGCGATCCAGCCCGCCCGGCGGCCAACCCAGCGTTCGCCCAGACGAAAGACGAGGAGTACCGCGCCGATCGCCGAAAGCGCGATCGGCAGGCGCACGGCGGTCTCGTTGAAGCCGCCGAAGAGGAGGGCGGAGAGGCCGATCAGCCAGAAGAGCAGCGGCGGCTTCTGAGTGTAGACCTCGCCGTTCAAGCGCGGCACGGCGTAGTCGCCGAACAGCCGCATCTCGCGGGCCACCTCGACGTAGCGGGCCTCGTCGGGGTTCCACAGGTCGCGCGACCCGAGGCCGGGCAGGAACACAAGGGCGGCGAGGAGGGCCATCCAGAGGAGGTCGCGGCGGCCGGCTCCGGACGGGGACTCCGGGAGCGGAGAGCTCACGGCTGGGCAGCCAGGGCTGCCTGGCGGATCAACCACAGGTTGCGGGTGTAGATGAGGACCCCCGGGAGCTGCCCAGCGATGATGACCGGATCTTTCCTGTGCATGCCGTAGGCGAGCAGGATCGCGGAGCCCGCCAGGCTGAAGAACCAGAAGGCACGTGGGATCACACTGGCTTTGCGGCGCTCGGAGGCGAGCCACTGAACGAAGAAGCGGGCTGAGAAGCAGGCTTGCCCGAGGAGTCCGACGGCGGTCCAGAGATTCCAGATGAATTTGTGTTCCAAGAATCGATCTCCTCAGACAGGCGTCGGTCGATCCAGCGCGATTGCATCCAGCGCACCGCGAAGAGGTCCGCCAGCGCCTGCCAGATCCGATTGCGGATGTTGTACTTGGGCTGCCCGTGCAAGCGCGGCCGGTGGTTGACCGGAACCTCGGTGATCCGCGCCCCTTCCATACGCAGCAGGGTGGGCAGAAAGCGGTGCATGCCGGTAAACATCGGGATGCGCCGCAGGTACTCGGTGCGGAAGGCCTTCAGGGTGCAGCCCACGTCGGTGATGGACTCGTGGGTGAAACGATTGCGGATGCCATTGGCGATGCGTGAGGAGATCCGCCGTACCCAGTCGTCCTGGCGCTTCGCGCGCACGCCGGCCACCACGTCGTAGCGGTCGAGGAGCTCGAGGAGCTTCGGGATGTCCGCCGGATCGTTCTGGAGGTCCGCGTCCAGAGTGACGACGATGCTCCCGCGGGCGAAGCGGAAGCCGACGTCGAGCGCCGCCGATTGACCGGCGTTGCGCCGCTGGCGGAGAATTCGCACGGCGGGGTCCTGCTCGGCCAGCCGGCGCAGAACGGCCGGGCTGCCGTCCGTGCTTCCGTCGTCAATGAAGAGAACCTCGTACGGGCGGCCGAGATCCCGCATCGCGGCCTCGATCTCCGCCGCCAGAACCGGCAGGTTGTCCTCTTCGTTGAAGACCGGAACCACCAGCGAAATTTCGGGTGGGCTCAAGGCGTTCCTCCCGGTGGAGTGGCCCGGATCTGTCTTCGCATGCGCGCTATCTTAATCGACCGGAGCCGGCCTTGAGTCTCGACCGCAGCACTGGTTGGCGAGCTCGCGGACATTGCGGGCTTCTGAATCGTTTATACTCCCACCAGACACTACAGTCGATTGGGGCATGCCGGAGGAAATTCTGTTGGAGTCCATGGCAGATATTGATAAATTGAAAAGTTGGCCCTATTCTAAGAGTTTCTGTTGGATCTCCCGCCGCCGCGGCCTGTTGACCGTGCTCCTCGGATTGATCGCACTGTACGACACGCTCTGGGGAGGAGCGCACCCCCTCGACTTCCTAGGACGCGGAGCCTCCCTCTGGGCGCTCGTGCCCTGGAGCCTGACCCTTGCAGCCGTCGTCGTCCGGATCTGGGGTGCGGGCAACCTTCGCAAGAACCAAGGGGTGACCCGAACCGGGATCTATCGCATGGTGAGGCACCCTCTCTACCTGGGTAACCTCCTTGTCTATCTTGCCTTCTTCCTCTCGTTCGGCAATCCGGTTCTGGGGATCACGCTCTTCCTCATCCTGCTATACCCGATTCATTACCCTCTGATGCTCCAGGAGGAGGCGCGCCTGAATCGCGACTTCCCCCTGGAGTTCGCGCAGGCAAAGGCGACGCCCAGGCTCCTCCCCAATCCGTTAGCCTTCAGGGAAGCGCTGGCGACGGATCGCTTCTCCCTGAAGAGGGCCTATCACAACCACTCCATGCGGAGCTTCTGGGCGCCGATCCTCCTTCCCGTGCTGATGGAGGTCTTGATCCTGTTGCGCACCCGGCTTTGATGCGCGTCCCGACCAGGCCAGGGCGGCGTATGTTATTCTCGCCAGGCGATGAGAGAGAACCATGGCTGTTGATCCAGAACTGCTCGAGATCCTCGTCTGCCCGAAGTCCAAGGGCGAGTTGGAAGTCGTCGAACTGCCGCAGGACGTCCGCGGAACCCTGATCGAGAAGTACCGGGAGCATTTCCGGGACGAGGAGCCGATCGTAGAGCAGGGGCTCTATTGCGCCTCCTCCGGGCTCGTCTACCCGATCGTCTCGGACATCCCCATCATGTTGATCGAGGAGGCGCTCCCTGCCTCCGCCGTCGGGCGCTGAAAGCACCCGACGGCCTCCGGCCGTTGGTCCCGGGTTCTTGCACACTCCTGCCGAGGCGACCGAACCCTCTTCTTCCGCGCGCGTAGCGCGCGCCGGCTACTGGCTGTACGCCGGCCATCTGCTCTCCCTTTTCAGTATCGCGGCATCGAGCATCCTGCTGGGCCTGACGATCCTCTCCCTGCCCTGGACGGCCCGCCGAAGGCCGGCCCTCAACTGGCAATCCCTGGCGCCGCTGACCATTCCGCTGGCCGCCTACGTCCTTCTGCTGGTGGGAGCGATCTTCGCCTCGTACGATCCTCGGATGAGCGTGGGCTCTCTGCGCGAGTTGTTCACCCTGGCAGCCCTGCCGCTCGGGCCACTGCTGGTGCGCGGGGAGCGCGACGTACGCCGCCTGGTGGACGCCCTTCTCGCAGTGGCCACCCTGCTCGCCTGCGCCGGCCTCGCCCAGTACCTCTTCGGTTACGGCGGCATCGACCGCCGCATCCGCGGTCCCTTCTCCCACTACATGACCTTCTCAGGCTTCCTGCTGATCGCCGATCTCCTGTTGGTCGCCTCGATGCTCTGCGCCGGCCGCTGGCGGAGCCCTTGGCGCTGGCTGGCGCTCGCTGCCATCAACGTCGCTCTGCTGGGGAGCCTCACCCGCGGCGCCTGGGTGGCGCTCGGCCTCACCCTCACGGCCCTCCTTCTCGTCCGCGCACCGCGCTGGCTGCTCGCCTGGATTCCCGCGGCCCTGCTGCTCACCGTCCTCGCGCCGGTGCCGATCCTCCACCGCGTGCTTTCGATCACCGATCTGCGAGACACGTCGAACTACGATCGCCTCTGCATGCTCGACGCAGGGCTTGCAATGATCGCGGAGCGGCCCCTCTTCGGCCTCGGTCCCGACCTGGTCAAGCGGCGCTACCCGATCTACCGCGACCCGACGGCACCGCGCTACCACGTTCCTCACCTGCACAACAGCCTGCTGCAACTCGCGGCGGAGCGCGGCCTGCCGGCCCTCGCTTCCTACCTGGCGCTCACCGGAGCGGCGTTCTGGATCGCTTGGCGGCGCTATCGTAGCGAGGGGAGGGAAGGGCCGCGAGCAGACCTCTATCTTGGAGTGATGCTCGCTCTGCTCGCCTTCAACCTGGCGGGGTTGTTCGAGAACAACTGGGGCGACACCGAGGTGCAGCGCGCGCTGCTGTTCGTTCTGGCGATTCCCTTCTGCCTTACGGCGAACCCGGCAGCCGTCAGCGTGCCTGGTCCCCCCGATGGGTAAGCTATACTGACCGCCCTGTGACTGATCCCGGGCATGGCCGTTGCAGGCCCCGGCAGTGTCTTCACAGAGGGGTGGGGAGGCCATCGGCGTTGCGCCTTGATCAGATGCTGGTCCAGAGTGGCCTTTTCGAGAGCCGCGAGACTGCGCGGCGTGCGGTGATGGCCGGCATTGTCGACGTCGACGGCCGGCGGGTCGACAAACCCGGCACGAATGTCGCGGCGACCGCCCGGCTGGAGGTGCGGGGACCGCGGGAGCCTTTCGTATCGCGTGCCGGCCGCAAGCTGGCCCACGCGCTCGACCACTTCGGCGTCGATCCGCAAGGGCTCGTCTGCTTGGACGTAGGTGCCTCGACCGGGGGGTTCACCGACTGCCTGCTGCAGCGGGGAGCCACCCGGGTTTACGCCCTGGACGTGGGCTACGGCCAACTCGACCAGCGCCTGCGCAACGATCCCCGAGTGGTCGTGATGGAGCGCGTCAATGCCCGGCATCTCGACCCGGAGCACCTTCCAGAGCAGGCCGGGCTGATCACGGTCGACGTGTCGTTCATCTCATTGCTCAAAGTGGTGCCGGCATTGCTGCCGCACCTCGCTCCAGGCGGCCTGCTGCTGCCGATGATCAAGCCGCAGTTCGAAGCCGGCCGTGAGGCGGTCGGCAAGGGGGGCATCGTGCGCGACGAGGAGGTGCGGCAGCGGGTCGTCCGCGAGTGCGCCGAGGCGATGGCAGCGCAGGGGCTCCTTCTGGAGGGCCTCTTCGATTCGCCGGTTGCCGGCATGGGGGGCAACCGGGAGGCCTTCGCCCTGTTGCGGAAGGCCCCGGAATGAGCCGCCGGCGCAAGTTCCAGCGCGTCGGTATCGTCGCCAAGGTGGCGAGCCGCGATGCCGTCCATACCGCTCATGAGCTGGCGGAGTGGCTGCGCCGCCGCGGGTTGGAGGCGGCGCTCGACGAGGCCACCCTGCGCGCCCGAGGGCAGGATAAGGCGGGCGCCTTCAACCCAGCCGAACAATACGATCTGGTCGTCGTGCTGGGCGGCGACGGCACCCTGCTCTCGGTGGCTCGTAGCCTCGCCCCGAAGGTGCCGATCCTCGGAGTCAACCTGGGCAACCTGGGCTTCCTCACGGAGATCAACCGGGGCGAGCTCTATCCGGCGATGGTCCAGGTGCTCGCCGGCAAGTTCAAGACCGAGGAGCGGTCGCTGCTGGAAGTGGAAGTCCGGCGCAACGGCAACAGCAGCGCCGCGCCGCAGCGCTTCCGGGTGCTCAACGACGCCGTCATCACCAAGGGAGCGCTCGCCCGCATCATCGAGCTGACTCTCTCGGTCGACGGCCACCTGATCGCGCGCTACCGCTCGGACGGCTTGATCATCTCCACCCCCACCGGCTCGACCGCCTACAACCTCTCGGCCGGCGGTCCGATCCTCAGCCCCTTGCTGCCGGTGACGGTGCTCACCCCCATCTGCCCGCACGCGCTCTCGCTGCGGCCGATCGTGGTGCCGGCCATCGGCGACATCGAGGTCACTCTCGAGACGCAACGCGAGGAGGTGTACCTCACCCTCGACGGCCAGGAGGGAACCTCCCTCGGCTATCGCGACACCGTTTGCGTCACCCGCAGCGCCGCCACCGTCCGGCTCGCCAAGGTCAGCACGCGCAGCTTCTACGACAGCCTGCGGGGCAAGCTCCGGTGGGGCGGTCTCGCCACCGGGCCGTCCGAGATTGGGAGCGGGGAGCCGAGCGGCGGGGAGCCGGGGGGATCGATGGTGTGAGCGAGCCGCAGGACCCCCAGCCTCCCGAGGAGGCGGACCCCACTCAGCCACCGGTGCGGCGGCGGCCCGGCCGGGTGCGGCGCTGGGTGGTGCGTCCGTTCGTATGGGGGCTGCTGCTCGTTGCCGTAGCGCTCGGGGTGGCGCTGTTTTTCGTCCAGAGCCGGCTGGCCCATGAGCGGTTCCTCGCCCTGCTGGTGGCGCGGACCTCGGACTACCTGGGCCGCGAGATCCAGATCGGCGAGGTCGACTACGACTTCTTCCCGCTCGCCATCGAGCTGCGCGACGCCGTCCTCCCCGGCCCCCTCCCAGGCGATCCTCCGGTCGCTCGAGCACCCTACGTGCGCATCCAGTTCGCGGTCCGCGACCTGCGCCGGCGCATCTTCGACATCGAGCAGATCGAGGTGGTCCGTCCGGACGTCTACGTCCAGCTCAATCCCGACGGCACCACCAACCTTCCCAAGTTCAGGACCCGCACGGGGGGACGCCCCAGCCGGTTCGATGTCCGGGTCGGTCGCATCCTGATCGAGAAAGGCACCTTCCGTTACAACGATCGCGTGCTGCCGTTGGAGCTCTCCGCGCGTTCGGTCTGGGGACGGGCGATCGGCAAGGCGGAGAGGGGAGGGGAGGGCGGCACCCGGTTGGACATGCTGGTGACTGCCCAGGAGGTGGTCACCACCCTGCCGCGGGCCTTGCCCTACGCTTTCACCCTCTCGGCCAAGGGGAGCGTCTCGCCGCGCGAAGGGAGAATCCGGATCGCCAACGTGCGCCTTGCCGGCCCGGACCTCCTGGCGCACGCCGACGGTTTCGTCGACTATCGAGCCGAGAACCGGCGGGTCGAGCTGCGGCTGACCGGTCAGGGCGCGACCAGCATCGCCAACCGCCTGGGATACCTCGAAGAGCCGATCGCCGGGCCGTTCGAGGCGGAGGCCCTCTTTCACCTGGCCGGCAGGGACTGGCGCTACTCCGGCTTCGCCTCGTCGCCTCGGGTGGCCATCCTGAACCGGGTCTTCGAGGCCCTGGAGGCTGGCTTCGAGGGTCGCCGTGAAGGTCTGGACGTCGACCTCCGCCAGGCGCGCTACGCCGGTGGGTCTCTGCGCGGCGACATCGTGATCGACACCCGAGGGGAGCGGGCGGAAGGGACCGGCCTGCCGGTCGACCTCGACCTCCTGCTCTCCGGGCTGTCGCTCGAGCCCCTCATCGCCGACCAGTTCCCCGGAGAGGATCTGCCCATCGTCAGCGGCCTCTCGGGCCGGGTCACCGGGACTTTCCGCTACCGCTTCGACAGCGCCGTCCCGCTCGCCGGCAGCGGCTTGGCCGACCTGCGCGTCGAGGGGGCGAGCGACCGCGGGCTGCCGTTGAGCGGCCACCTCCCGCTCGTCCTGAAGGACGGGGTGATCACCAGCGAGGACACCCGGCTCACCGCACCGAGCCAGGACGTGGTGGTGAGCGGCTTCCGCTACGACCTCCAGCGCAACGACGGCCAACTCGACTTCCGCTTGGCGAGCCGCGACGTTGGCCCGCTGGCCCCCCTGCTCGCCGGAGAGCCGGTGCAAGGCGAGGAACCACCCTTCTGGCTGCCCACCGAGGGACAGGGAACGGCCGAAGGGACGGTCACCTTCGCCGGCAAGGACGTTTCGGTGCGCGTCGGCCTCGACCTCGAGGGTGCCGTCGCCCCGGCCTTGACGGCCGACCGGGTGAGCGGTTCCTTCACCTTCTCCCCGGCCGCGGTCGACGACCTGCGGCTGGAAATGACCCAGGGCGAGGGCGCCCTGTTGCTCACCGGCCGCATTCCCCTACCGGAAGAGGGGAAGACCGTCGCCGCCGAGCCCATGGCCCTCGCCATCGATGCGGTCCAGTGGCCGGTCCCGTCGTTGCGCTATTTCCTGGCCGACCTGCTGCCTGCCGACCTGGCCGGCGAGATCGAAGGGCAGGTCTCCGGCCGGCTCGACCTCGGGGGCTTCCCCGAGCGGCTGACCGGCCGCGTCGCGGCCGAGGTGCAGGACCTTGTCGTCTCCGGCAACCGGGTGGGGCTGGCGCGGGCCGAGCTCGACTTCAACCAGGGATCGATCGTCGTCGAGCGGGCATCCGTCGAGACCCCGGCTGGGATCCTCGTGGCGCGCGGGCGCTTCGACCAGGCGACCGAGGGGCTGGATTTCACCTTGGATCCCACGTCCCTCTCTCTCGCCGCCGAGCCGTTCCGGCAGCTCCTGCCCGAGCTGACGGGAACGATGGAGGTCCAGGCCCGCGTCGCCGGGACCCTGCAACAACCCGACGCGGTGCTCTCCGTGCGCGGTCGGGAGCTGATCTTCCGCGGCCGTCCCCTTGGCGAAGGGGGGGAGACGGCCGTCCAGGCGACCTGGAGAGGCGACCGGGTCGAGGTGGAGGGCTCGCTTCTCGGGCTCATCTCCTTCGACGGCGGCGGGAGGCTCGACCGTGCCGGAGCCGACGTCCTCGTCAACCTGCGGAGCGGGCGCCTCGGCGCGCTGGCGGGTCTGCTCGCGCCGCAGCCGCTGCCCGATTTCGCGGGCTCGCTCGCCGGCACGCTCGGCATCACGGCCAACTTCTCCGCACAGACCTCCCAGGCGCTCCTCCGGCTCGCCGAGCTGAGCCTCCAGTACAAGGGACGCACGATCTCCAACTTGGAGCCGGTGGTGGTGGCGCTGACCGGGGACCGGGTGGAGATCCGCTCGTTCTACCTGGGGGATGCACCCACGAAGAGCGAGGTCTTCGCCTCCGGAACCTTGGGCCTGGGCGGCGAGGAGGTGCCGCTCGACCTCCGCATCCAGGCCACCCTGGCCGCCGCGTGGGCCGAGCTCGCCCTGCCGAACGTCGACGTGGAAGGCAACCTGGACCTGCTGGCGACCATGCGCGGCACCCTGGAGAACCCGGTCTTGAGCGGCCAGGGAGACCTGACGGGCGGCCAGGTGATCGTGCCCGACTTCCCGCAGGCGTTCGAGGACGTCACCGCCGCGATCAGCTTCAACCGCGACCGGATCGTTCTGGAGCAGCTCCGAGGCCGGCTGGGCGGCGGCGCCCTCCAGGCTAACGGCACGCTGACCCTGCCCGGCCCGGGGCGCGGCCTCTCCTACCGCCTGGGCTTGACGGCGCAGGACGTCAGCGTGCGCTACCCCGAGGGTTTCCTCAACCGGGGCAACGCCGACCTCGCCCTGGTCTCGACCGAAAGCGGGCGCCAGATCTCGGGCCAGGTCAACATCGAGCGTACCCTGTACGTCGAAGACATCCAGGTGAACACGCTCGAGCTGCTCCAGTCCATGCTCCAGCGTCAGCGGCTCGAGGTGGAGGAGACCGACAATCTCCTAGCGACTACCCAGCTCAACGTTTTCGTCCGCGGCCCCGATGCCTTGCGCGTGCGCAACAACCTCGCCGACATCCGGGGCGACATCGACCTCACGGTGCGCGGCACGCTGGCGAGCCCGGTGGTCTTCGGCGAGGTGGAGGCCGAGGAGGGCGGGAAGATCGTCTTCAACGACACCGAGTACGAGATCGAGCGCGGCACCGTGACCTTCAACAACCCCTACCGGATCGAGCCGGTGATCGACCTGGCCGCCCGGACCGAGG
>Ga0190265_10003825_pt1 | contig 10335 bp, 8 predicted proteins | sample Popmic124T_FD_133135 | JGI IMG/M metagenome (GOLD analysis project Ga0190265, IMG submission 133135) | Populus adjacent soil microbial communities from riparian zone of Indian Creek, Utah, USA - 124 T | ecosystem: Environmental > Terrestrial > Soil > Riparian zone | place: USA: Utah | collected...
GACCATCGACGATCGGCACGCCGGAGATCTTGAAACGCCGCATAAGCGAATAGGCTTCGCGCAGCGGACGGTCGGGACCCAGCGTGATCGGGTTGAGAATCATCCCGCTCTCGCTGCGCTTGACCCGGTCCACCTCGGCGGCCTGGCGCTCGACGGTCATGTTCTTATGGAGCACGCCGATCCCGCCCGCCCGAGCCATGGCGATAGCCATGTCCGCCTCGGTGACGGTGTCCATCGCGGCGGAGATCAGCGGAATGTTCAGGGAGATATTGCGGGTGAAGCGGGTAACGGTGGAGACCTCGCGCGGGTGGACAGCAGAGTGCCGGGGCACGAGGAGTACGTCGTCGAATGTGAGGCCGAGTTTGGGTCGAATGACGGTCATGTACAGCCTGGCGCTGCCGTACGGCGCACCGCGCCCAACATATACGCGACGGCCCACCGGCGCCCGAGAGGGGCGGTCGGCGGGCCAGGGTTTGATCGGTCCATCTCCAAGAGTAGCGGTCGCTTGCGATGAAATCAAGCGGATCTGTGGCGCCGCGCTCCCGTAATCTTACTGCCGCGCGTGCTCTTCCCTCGGACTGAGGCGGACTCCGGTCAGCACACCGCGCACCGATTGGGCAAGACCGGCAGCGGTGAATGGCTTCTCGATGAACGGGGCGTCGTGCGCAATCAGGCCCCGCTCCACCACTTCAAGCCCCGGATACCCCGACATATAGAGGACCGGAACATCAGGGCGCACCGCTGCCATACGACGTCCGAGCTCGTGGCCACTCATCTCGGGCAGGATCACATCACACAGCACCATGTCTACTGGGTCAGACAGGACCCGCCTCAAGGCCTCTCGGCCATTGGCTGCCTCCAGCACGTCGTACCCGGCCTCCTCCAGGGTCCGCCGCGCGAGCGTCCGCACGGCTTCCTCGTCCTCTACCACCAGGATGGTCTCTCCCTGCCCTCGGGGAGCAACCAGGGGCCGCGATGGACGGCTGAGCGCGTCGCCAACCTGGGGGAGGTACACCTTGACCGACGTGCCCTTGCGATGCTCGCTGTAGAGCCAGATATAGCCCCCCGATTGCTTCACGATACCGTACGCCGTGGAAAGCCCGAGACCGGTACCCTGACCCACCGGCTTGGTGGTGAAGAAAGGCTCGAAGGCTCGGGCCCGGGTGGCGGGGTCCATGCCCTCTCCGGTATCGGTGACGCTGAGGGCGACATACGGACCAGGTTCGATCGCGGTACCCGGGTGACGGCGGGCGTATGCCTCGTCCAATTGTACCAGGGCGGTCATCAGCGTCAGGCGCCCACCGGACTTCATGGCGTAACGGGCATTGAGGGCAAGATTGATGATGACCTGCTCCAGCTGCCCCCGATCGGCACGCACCCTGCCAATCTGGGGATCGAGCCGGACGTTGAGCTCGACGTCGGCACCGAGGAAGCCGCTCAGCATGCGAGTGAGGTCGGTGACCACCAGGTTCAGATCCAGAACTGTGGGCTGCAGCACCTGCTGTCGGGTGAATGCCAGCAGCTGACGGGTGACCCCCGCTGCGCGGGTTGCCGCTTTCACCATCTCGGAAACATCCGATCGGTTCTTGTGATCCTCTGGCAGGCCCTTGAGTACGAACCCACCGAAACCGATGACGGCGGTCATCATGTTGTTGACCTCGTGGGCCAGGCCGCCCGCCAGACTGCCGACGGCCTCGATGCGCTGTGCCTGGCGCAGGTGATCGGCGGCCCTGCGTTCGTCTTCCACATCGGTGCAGGCCCCCACCCACTCCACCAAGCTTTCCTCCGCGTTGAGTACGGGAACGCCCCGGGAGGTCACGCGCCGATACTGGCCATCGTAACGCTGGAGGCGGTATTCGGCGTAATAGGCCTCCTTACGCTCGACCGCTCGCCGCCAGGCTGCGGCAGCGGGCTCGCGATCCTCGGGATGAATGGCATCGAGCCAGCCCCACCCGGCATATTCGGCCGCTGTCTGGCCGGTATACTGTCCCCAGGTGGTTCCGTCTCCTCGGAACACGCCGTCGGCGTCACTGAGCCACACGATAGAGGCGGACGCCAGCGCCAGTGACCGGTAGCGCGCCTCACTTCGCTCGAGGGCAACCTGGGCAATCGCGAGCTGACGCAGATGATCACGCACCTCGTATTGCCGGTGCCTGGCCCGGAGAGCCGCCTGCACGGTACTGGTCCACGCCACGGTGCGAACCGGGCGTTCCAGGAGTGTCACGTTGCCGTGCCGGTCAAACCGGGAGAGCAGCGCCCGGCTCGAGGCCAGGGTTGCGCCGGGACTGAGAAGGACGATGATCGGGAGATCGGACCATGAGGGCTGAGCCGCCAGGACGGCCTCGAGCTGATCGGCCCCCGTCTCGAGTGCCTCCTCGGCGATGACCGCCACGGCTCCGCCCGCAGCGACCGACTCTGCCAGGGCGGGCATGCCGGGGCAGATGTCGGTCTGGAAGCCACTCCGCGAGAGCGTCGCGGCGAGCAACTCCGCGTCGCGGCCTGTGGGCGCGACCAAGAGGATGCGCTCGGCGGCCCCGTCGGGCGGTGCTGCGTCACTCGGCACGGAGACCGGGTTCCTCCGCGGCAAGCAGTGGCTGACGCTGCCCGATGTAGTCGGGCACCCCGGTGAGCACCCCCTGGAATTCGCGGAGCGGCTCGCCCACCCTGACGCCCCTATTGGTCACCTGGAACTCACGAATGGTCAGCTCGTGCGGTCCACTTCGCTTTTTCAGGATCGAGATCGCCTTGCGGACCTCGCCGCCGGCCTCGAAGAATCGAAGCACCAGAAGCGAGTCGGCCAGATAGCTTACTTCAGCCTGTGAGCTCGGAGCGGCGAACAACCCATGCTGCGCCAGCGTGAGAAGAGTGGTCACGCCACGCTGTGCCAAGAAGCTCAACAGCTCGTGCAGGCGGATGTCGAGCAACCGCTCGTCCGGCATGGCGTTGATATACCCGTTCAGGCTGTCGATGACGACGAACTTGCTGCTCTCGCGGGCGGTGGTGTCCACGATCATGTGGGCAAACTCCCCAGGAGAGACCTCGGCAGGATCGATCGACCGGATGAAGATCCGGCCTTCCTTTTCATACTTCGAGATAGGCATCCCCAGCCGGTCCGCCCGACCCATGAACGTGCCCAGCCGCTCGTCGAACAGATAGAAGGCCACATGGTCGCCTCGCGCGGCGGCGGCGCAGGCATACTGGGTGGCGAGCACGGTCTTGCCCGCCCCGGCAGGACCCATGATCAGGGAGCTGGTACCCCGGTCGAGACCGCCCCCAAGAAGGGTGTCGAGCTCGGCCACACCGCTGAGAATGGCGCCGGCCTCGAAGGTTGTGTGGTGCTCCGCCGCAACCAGCCGGGGAAACACCACGAGTCCGCCGGTTCGGATGATGTAGTCGTGAAAGCCGCCGCGGTACAAGACCCCGCGCATCTTGACCACACGGAGCTTGCGCCGCTCCGCTCCATAGTCGAGCGCCAGCTGCTCCAGCAGCAGGACGCCATGCGCCAGGCTTCGCAGCTGGTTATCGGAGTCCTCTCCGGTGCGGTCGTCGAGCAGCAGGACAGTGGCGCGGTGGTGGGTGAAGAAATGCTTGAATCCAAGGATCTGGCGACGATAGCGCAGAGAATCCCGGGCCAGCAGCCGGAGCTCCGACAGGGAGTCGAACACGACCCGCTGGGGCTTCACTCGCTCGACCATCTCGAAGATGGCTTGCGTGGTGCTCGTCAGCTCCACTTCGGAGGGGTGAAAGACGGTGTACTGGGCATCGGGCCGGAGTGCCTCTTCGTCGGGCATCAGCTCGAAGATCTCTATCCCATCGAGCGACCAGCCATGCGACGCCGCGACCAGCCTCAGCTCTTCAGCGCTCTCGGACAGCGTGACATACAGGCCCTTCTCGCCGCGTCTGACTCCTTCAAGCAGGAATTGCAGGGCGAGGGTCGTCTTGCCGGTGCCGGGGTCGCCTTCTACCAGGAACATGTTCTGGCTGGGGTAGCCTCCACCCATCACGCTATCGAGGCCGGGAACTCCGGTCAGGCTCTTCTCCGGTCTGGGGGTATCAGACGCGGTCGGCTGGCGAAGGACGTCGGTCATGAGCGGCGTTCCCTTTAGAGTCGGCTTGAATCCCACAGCTGGGGGCCACAGGAGAGACGAAACCTGAGGTTGTTGGCATGGGCGCACAACGACGGGGATCACAAAATCGAAGGGCGGCGCCACACGAGATAGACGGGGATGCCCAGGGCCACGATGAGGAGCCCGGGCCAGGTGTAGAGGGGGCGGTAGATCAGCAGGATGATCATAAGACCGGCCACCGCGGCCATGTACAGCGCCGGCAACACCGGATAGCCGAACGCCTTGACCGGGCGCGGAAGGTCGGGGCGGGTCCGGCGGAGGCGAAAGAGCGCAAGGGTGGTAAGGAAATAGAACACCAGCGCGGCAAATATCACGTAGTCGAGCAGCTGCCCATAGGTGCCGCTGATGCAGAGTACCATGGCCCAGAAGGCCTGGGCGATGAGCCCGAACACCGGAGTACGGTAGACCGGGTGCAGGGTCCCAGCCCGCTCGAAGAAAAGCCGGTCGCGGGCCATGGCGTAGTAGACCCGAGGCCCGGCCAGGATCAGCCCGTTGTTGCAGCCGAACGTGGAGAGCAGGATCGCCACCGCCATGATGGCTGCGGCGCCAGCCCCCAGAGCAACCTCCACTGCGGCGGTGCCAACCCGATCCTGCGCGGCATACTGAAGACCGCGGGCGAGGACGTCGGTCCCGTTGGGATCGCCGTAGAACGGAAGGAGATTCAGGTAGGCCACGTTGGCCAGGATGTAGAGTGCACTGACCAGGCCGGTGCCGATCGCCAGCGCTCGCGGCAGGTTCCGGACCGGATCTCTGACTTCGGCAGCCGCGAAGGTGACATTGTTCCACGCGTCACTGGAGAAGAGCGAGCCCACCATGGCCGCACCGATCACCGGCAGGACGGCGAGGGTCCAGTCGCCCGTGCCCCAAAAGTTGGAAAAGTTGACGGCGGCAACATCCGGCTGACGGAAGAGGGTGAGGCCGAGGAGCACCAGAACCGCCAGCGCTCCGACCTTCGCCACGCTAAAGACGGTCTGGATCGCCGCGCCGAGCCTGACTCCGCGGATGTTGAGGGCGGTCAGGACCGCGATCATGACCATCGCCACCACCCGCTGGTTCGACAGGCCGAGCTGAATAGCGTCTGCTGCCCCCGGCAGGCGTACCTGGCCGAGCGGAAGGAAGACATCGGGCGTGACGCCGGGAATGAGCACGCCGAGGAAGCGGGAAAAGGCTACGGCGACGGCCGCGATCGTACCGGTCTGGATTACGGTGAAGAGAGTCCAGCCGTAGAGAAACCCGGCGGCCGGAGAGAGCCCGTCGCGAAGGAAGACGTACTGGCCGCCCGCCTTGGGCATCATGGCGGCGAGCTCGGCATAAGCCAGGGCGCCGGTGACCGTCATGGCGCCGGTAATGACCCAGACTAACAGCAGAGCGCCGGGCCCCCAATCCGATACCTGGCGTCCGATGTCGGCCGACACGATGAAAATGCCCGACCCGATCATCGAGCCGACGACGAGGGAGATCGCGGCCAGTGGGCCTATGCCGCGAATGAACTCGGACGAGCTGGAGGTAGCGGTCGGAGGAGCCTGGGTGGGCGCGGCCATCAGGGCAAATTCTTCGGTTGTTGCTCGATCTCTCGGGGCGTGCTTTCGGCCGCCTTGACCGCCTCATCCACCACTGCCTGCCCCGCGGCCGCCAATCCCTTCATGACCTTTGCCGCACTGTCCATGAGGCCCATGGTACCGGTGATGGCCTGGATGGGCAGTTTGCCCGCCCGCATCGTGTTCTCAACGGTCGCGGTGATCTTGGAGAGCAGGCCGTCGGGCTGTGACCGCTCCGCGTACTTGCTGTCCAGAAACTCGAGGAAATCGAGGATCTGATAACCCCGCTCATCGCTGGCGGCATCCAGCAGGCGAATGATGCGTTGTTTGAGAAGGTCGTTCATAGCCTACTCCACCCTGGACACCAGCTCGACCACCGGTGTCGCGAGAAAGCGGGTTCGGGGAGCCTTGATCGTGACCCGCAAGGTCAGTTCCTGCAGCGCCTGAAGCGAGCGGAACTCGTTCGCCTGCGTCTCGGTGACCGTCACGTACACAAAGCCCGGCTCCGGCAGCGGCCCCCGGGTGAGCAGGTAGGTCCGGCCCCTCGGGATCTCGATGCGCAGCTCATCAGCGATCTGCACCGCGATAAGCTCCAACCGCCAGTCGACGGTTCGGCCCACATAACGGGCCGGGTCGGCTCGCACCTCGGCCGCGGTGACTGATCCCAGGGAGACGTCGGAGCCCGGTGCGAGATCGCTATCCCGGATCCAGCCCTCGAGCTGAACCCGAGTCCAATCGCCCGAACGGCCTACCACGCGGGCGGGAGCACCGGTCTGGAGCGTGCCATACCGGCTCCCCTCCGGTGCCGCAAACAGCGCCGTCTCCCGTACCACCTGGCCTCGCCCGGTGTCCGCCGAGACCGGGACAGGCGCTGCCGGAGCCGCTGTCTGGGTGGGCAAGGCCCCGGACTCGACCGGCTCGGTCAAGTTGGGCTCGGCCGATGCTGAAGTTGCGGGCTCAGCGGCTGGTGACGCCCCCGGCCTGGGAGCAGAACCCTTGACCGCCGCCCGGGGTACCCAGCCGGTCCGGCTTACTCTGGTCCAGGCACCACGGACTTGCTCCTGCCGCAGGAGGGTTCCGGTGCGCACCCGGCCCACTATCTCACCGTTCGGGGCGGTCCGGATATTCTCGCCGCTGCTGGCCGTAACGACCAGATCGAACCCATCCCGCCTGGTCTTGTCGATAGAGCGATTGAAGATCCACCCTTCGACCATGACCTCATGCCAGTCACCCCGGGTCCTTTTCGGCTCCACCGAGGTGCCGGCCGGGAGGGATACGAGCTCGATTCCTTGCGGGTCCTTCCGAAGCCTGGTAGCGGTCGAAATCTCTCTCACCTCCTGGGCCCGGAGGCTAGGCGCAACAAGCAGAAAGACCGCCACGGCGCAGGCTGGTAGCCAACGCAGCCCGGGACTAGATTGCGGCGCGTAAATCACGATGGCGCATTGTAGAACACGCGGAGACCCATGTCAAACGGAAGCGCCCCCGGGGTGGTTCTGGTGGTCCTGGACGGCTGGGGTTACCGGCAGGAGCGCGAGGGCAATGCGATCGAGTTGGCGTCCACCCCCACCTGGCACCGGCTGTGGAAATCGTACCCACGGACTCTGCTCGATGCGAGCGGATTGGCTGTGGGTCTTCCGGAGGGCCAGATGGGAAACAGCGAGGTGGGTCATTTGAACCTTGGGGCCGGCCGGGTAGTGCCACAGGACCTGGTTCGTATCTCCCAGAGCATCCAGAGCGGGGACTTCTACGCGATCGATCCTCTGGTTCAACTCTGCACCAGCCTGAGGCAGACCGGCGGCACGCTTCATCTTGTGGGCCTCCTCGGGCCCGGTGGGGTCCACGCCCTCGATCGCCATCTGCTGGCCTGCGTCGAGCTCGGTATTCGCCACAGGGTTCAATCCATTGCCATCCACGGGTTTCTCGATGGCCGCGATTCGTCGCCCACCCTCGGCGCGGAAGTGGTCCGCACCCTGCTCCTGGACATGCGACGGATTGCGGGCCCCAAGGTAGACATCGCGACGCTCACCGGACGGTACTACGGAATGGATCGGGACCGCCGGTGGGAGCGGACCCAGCTGGCCTATGATGCCATGGTCCACGGCCGTGGAACCCCGGTCGAGCATCCGGTGATGGCAGTGCTGGCGGCCTACCACCGGGGCGAGACCGACGAATTCATCCACCCTCTGGTCCACGTGCGCAACGGCGTCCCGGTGGGAACCATGCGGGACGGGGACGGGGTGTTCTTCTTCAACTACCGTAGCGACCGGATGCGGCAGATCGTGGCCGCGCTTGCGGTACCCGGTTTCAATGCCTTTGAAGTCCGGGATCGGCCCCGGGTCTCCTGCGTTACGATGACCCAGTACGACCAGACCTTTCCCATACCGCAGGCGTTCCCGCCGTTCAGCCTCGCGCGTATCCTGGCCGAGGTCCTGGCCGATACGGGCCGCACCCAGCTCCGGACCGCCGAAACCGAGAAGTACCCCCACGTCACCTACTTCTTCAACGGTGGCTATGAGCCGCCGTACGCCGGAGAGGAGCGTTGTCTGGTCCCATCCCAACGGGTGGCTACTTACGATCTCGCTCCGGAGATGAGCGCGGCCGGTGTGACCGATGTTCTCTGTCGCGCCATCGAGGCGAAATCGCACGATTTCCTGCTCTGCAACTACGCCAACGCGGACATGGTGGGTCACACCGGTGTCCTGCCCGCGGTGATACGGGCGGTCGAGACGGTTGATCAGTGCCTCGAACGGGTGCTCATCAGTGCGGAGAAAGTCGGCTCCAGCGTCCTCGTCACAGCGGATCATGGCAACTGTGAGATGATGATCGACCCGCTCACTGGTGGCGTTCATACCGCGCACACCATGAACCCCGTGCCGCTCGTTGCCGTCCGGCCAGGCGCGCCATTGCTGCGGGCCGGCGGCTCACTGCGGGATGTGGCCCCGACGGTGCTGGGCCTCATGGACATCGAGCCGCCGGCGGAAATGACCGGCCGCGACCTGAGGGAGTGCGATTGATGAAAGCCAGGATGACAGTGCTGGCGCTGCTCTGCGTCCCCACCGTAGCGCTTGCCCAGGTCGGGCATTCCCCCACTGGGTCGCCGTATCGGGACGTTCGGAAGGGGCACACCATCACGGCGACCGGAGGATACTTCGGTGGCAGCGGCGGGGTGGTCGACGTGGGGCCGCATCGCGGCGAGATGTTCGGTGGACGCTACGACATCCGCAGTGCCAGCGCCCTACAGATCGGTTTGGCCGTTTCTCAGGCCAACCTGAAGCGCTTCATCCTGAATCCCACCCTGCCGCCGGAAAACCGCCTGACCGGCCCGGTACAGCAGTCGGTTACGTTCGTCGAGATCGCGCTCCAGTTCAACCTCACCGGGGGAAAGAGCTGGCATCGGATCGCGCCCTTTATCGGTTCCGGATTTGGACTCGCCCTTGCTAGTGACACGCCGGCCGATGCCCTGTTCGATTTCGGTAACAAGTTCTACCTGGCTCCGAACGCGGGACTCCGGTTCTTCCTCTCCGATCGGCTCCACCTGAGGGGGGAGGCGCGCGCCGCCTTCTGGAAGCTGACCTATCCATCCGTATTCGAGAATGAGCGGTCGGAGTGGATCGTCAGTCCGTGGCTTCAGGTGGGCGTGGGTTATTCGTTCTCGCCCTGACGATGGCAATCTCCCTGCTGGCGGATCCGCCGGGCCACGGACACCCCTTAATCTCGACCTCCCGGTCATTCGCCTACGGGAAGCCATTGCCCACCTGCAAAGCCATCGCGACATACGTCTTCGGGTACGCATCATGGAGGACCTGACACTATATGCCGACTGTACCGGACTCGACTGACCGAGTGCCGCCCTCGAAGCGCGGCGGCCGCATGTCCGAGGATGCAGTGGTCGAAGAGGTGCCGGTGTGGCTCCAGATAAACGGCAAGCCGGCCGTTACCTGGATGTGCACACCCGACCTGCTGGAGGAGCTGGCCATTGGCTGGCTCCACGGTGAGGGGTACATCGACTCCATTGAGCAGGTGCACCTCCGTCCCTGCGCGACCGACCTCGGATTCTGGGCGGATGTGCCCGAGGAGAGGGTCGCTGCCGTGCAGGCTGAAGGCCGCCGACCTGTGTTGGCCTCGGGGTGCGGCGCCGTCTCCACCTTCCTGGCAGACCCTGCGACCGTGGAAGCCCAGCCGGCGCGAGGAATGCCTCCGGGAATGGAGGAGCTCCGCGGTCTGTTCAAGGCGCTGTTCGCCAAGGGAGAACGGTATAAGGATACCGGCGGCATCCACGCTGCGGCGCTGATCGATCCGGCCCCAGCCTCGCCACTCATCGCCCATGCCGAGGACATCGGCCGGCACAATGCGGTGGACAAGGTGCTGGGAGCGGCGATGCTCGCCGGACGCAGGGTAGAAGGGCTGGGCCTGTTGGTCACCGGCCGGATCTCGGCCGAGCTCGCATTCAAGGCGGCACGAGCTGGCATGGCGTATGTCGCCACGCCCTCGGTGCCCTCCACCCTCGCGGTCGAGATCGCCCGGCGAAGCGGCATGGTGCTGGTGGGACGCGCAGTCAGCGGTCATCCGCAGCATCACGGCGCGGAGCGACCGGATGGCGCCTGACCGCGCAAAGCTGGCGGAGCTGGTTCGCGGTGCCCGGCGGATTGCGGTGGTGGGACTGAGCCGGA